>Ga0209597_1001179_pt1 | contig 17122 bp, 20 predicted proteins | sample M_140625_MF_Meta_FD_187316 | JGI IMG/M metagenome (GOLD analysis project Ga0209597, IMG submission 187316) | Freshwater microbial communities from Lake Montjoie, Canada to study carbon cycling - M_140625_MF_MetaG (SPAdes) (version 2) | ecosystem: Environmental > Aquatic > Freshwater > Lake... | reverse complement strand
AGGGTCGATCTGCTGGTTTTGGCGGGGTACATGCGGGTGGTTAAAGATCCGCTTTTGCGCAAATTTGGAGGGAGGATAATTAATATCCATCCCTCCCTTCTTCCTGCTTTTCCTGGACTACGGGCTTGGGAGCAGGCGCGGTTGGCGGGTGTAAAAGAGGCGGGGTGCACAGTGCACTGGGTCAATTCACAGGTGGATGGTGGGGAGATTTTGCGACAGGAAACCGTACCAGTCTTGGCGGGGGATAGTGCGGAGTCGTTGCACGGGCGAATCCAAGAGGCGGAGCATCGGTGTCTTCCTCAAGTGGTGCGAGGGCTGGCGGAGGGAAAGATTCCTTGGTCAGAGGACCCAAGGAAATAGTCGCTGCCGGCCCTGGATTCGAACCAGGAACAGCCAGATCCAAAGTCTGGTGTGCTACCATTGCACCAGCCGGCAAACAGAGAAAGAGTAGTCGATCTTCAAAAATAATTCGAGCAGACATTTGGATGGAGATAGTTCTGTCGAGCCGTGTGCCGAGATCAAGCGAGGGCAGAGGAATCTAAAAACAGGGTGTGATCGGGAGAGTGTGGGAAGATTAAGCAGTCAGAACGGGCAAGCCGGCTTGGATGCGGATCGGATTGAGGGCGAGGTTACCGAGGCGGATGGCTTCCTCAGTCGTGGCGGCGCGAACGGTTAAGTGTCCCATTTTACGGCCAGGTCGGGCGACTGATTTTCCGTAGAGATGGAGGACAGTCCCAGGAAGGGCGAAGATGGGAGACCAGTCAGGCTCTCCTTGGACCCAAAGATCCCCGAGCAGATTGAACATGACCGCTGGGCAAAGTGGGGTGACGAGTCCGAGGGGCAAGCCACAGACGGCTCGAATCTGCTGTTCGAACTGGCTGGTATGGCAGGCTTCAGCGGTAAGATGGCCTGAGTTGTGGACGCGGGGAGCGAGTTCGTTGACGAGAAGTTTGCCGTCGGCGAGTTCGAAGAGTTCGACGCCGAGCAAGCCGACCAGTTTGAGTTGATCGGCAATCTGGGAAGCAAGAGAGAGGGCGGCAGTGGCGGTGGTGGCGGAAGTGCGAGCGGGGAAGACGGTGCGTTCTAAAACACCTCCCTGGTGGCGGTTCTCGAAAGGTGGGAATGGCACGGAAAGACCGGTGGCTTGGCGGGCGACGAGGACCGATAGTTCGCGGACAAAAGGGACGTGCTCTTCGAGAACAGCTCTGGGAACATTGATTTGGGACCAGGCTTGTTGGGGGTTGGCGGAGGGTTCGAGGGGAAGCTGCCCTTTGCCATCGTAGCCAAATGCGGAGGATTTGAGACGGGTTTTTCCAGGAAATCTGGTGAGGGCGGAAGCAAGTTCGCTGGCGGAGGTGACAATTTCGAAGCGAGGGCTGGGGAAGTTATACTTCTTAAGGAATTCGCGTTCCCGTTCGCGGTGCTGGCAGAGGTGAAGGACTTCGGGGTCAGGAAAGACGGGACGAATCGAAGCGATTTGGCGGAGTGATTCGACGGGGATATTTTCGAATTCGTAGGTTACGATATCACTGGCCTCGGCCAAGCGTCGAAGCGCTTTGGAATCATCGAATGGAGCGGTCAGGGCGACATCGGCCACGGGAGCAGTTGGGCAAGCGAGTTCGGGGTCAAGAACGGCGATGCGGTAACCCAACCGACGAGCGGTGAGGGCGAGCATGCGCCCGAGTTGACCCCCGCCGACGATGCCGATGGTTTTGCCTGGAGGAATCACGGGAAGTGTTGAAGAAGTGCGATGACGAATTGAGCGGCGGCGATAGCCCCTTTTTTTCCGATGGGGAAAGTAGCGACGGGGATTCCTGCTGGCATTTGGGCTATGGAAAGGAGGGAGTCGAGTCCGTGGAGTGCTTTACCAGCGACGGGAATTCCGAGGACGGGAAGGGGGGTTAGGGCCGCAATCATACCTGGGAGATGGGCGGCACCGCCGGCGCCTGCGAGAATCATTCTTAGGCCACGTTTTTCAGCGGACCGTGCGTAGGTGAAAAGACGCTGGGGAGTTCGATGGGCGCTGACCACGCGGACTTCGGTAGGTATGCCTGCTTGCCGGAAAAGATTTTGGGCGGGTCGGAGAGTGGGCCAGTCGGAGCGACTGCCCATAAGGATGGCGACGAGTGGGTTCTTACCTTTCAAGATGGGAAAGCCTAAAAACAATCGGGCTAAAATAGAAGCAGTTTGGGATGGTTGTATTTTATTTTGTGGGGGAAGGGGAGGAGCTAGCCATGGCGTTTCCTGCGATCCAGCCGGTGGTCCAAGCGGATTGGAAGTTAAAGCCACCGGTGAGGCCATCGATATCGAGGGCCTCTCCTGCGAAATAAAGGCCAGGAACAAGGCGACTTTCCATTGTTTTGAAATCAACTTCGTTGAGAGGGATTCCTCCGCTGGTCACGAACTCCTCCTTATTCATGCTTTTCCCGGTGACGAGGAGTTGGGTGCAGGTGAGGAACTGCGCGATCTGAAGGGCGGTTTCGCGGTTTAATTTGGACCAGCGGTGTTCTTCGGTAATGCCAGCGCGGAGGAGGAGTTGCTCCCACAGTCGAAGGGGGAGCGGGCTCCAGCGGGAGCGCAGGACCATTTGGGCTCCGATAGTTTCGCGACGAACTTGGATTTCGCTCAGGATATCGGCAGAAGAAGATACGGGCAACCAGTTGAGGGTGAGAGGGAAATGGTAATTCAATTCATGGAGGGGGCGGGCTCCCCAAGAGGAGAGGCGAAGGATGGCTGGGCCGCTCAGTCCTGAGTGAGTAAAGAGGAGTGGGCCACATTCTTTGAGATCGGTCTTAGGGACTGAAACTTCGACCGATTCAACAGAAACACCTGCTAACTTTCGGAGCCAAGGAGCGTCGATGTGGAAGGTGAAGAGGGAGGGGACGGGAGGAGTGAGGGTGTGGCCGAGGCTTGAGGGAGGATGAGACTCGGGCCGGCATCCACCAGCGGCCCAAAGAAAGCGATCGCACTCCATGAGTGAGCCGTTAGTGAGATGCAAAATGAAGCCACCAGCGGGGATATTTTTGATGGAGGCAACCCCTGTTCCAGTAAGAATTTTGACTCCAGCTTGACGAGCAGCGGTGGTTAGACAGTCGATGATGGTTTGGGAGGAGTCGGTAATGGGGAATACTCGTCCGTCGTGTTCGGTTTTGAGGAAGACATTGCGTGATTGGAACCAGTCGATGGTTTCGGTGGGACCGAAGCGGGTGAGGGGTCCGATGAGAGTGCGGCCGCCACGGGGGTAGCGGGTGGAGAGTTCCCTTGGATCGAAGCAGGCGTGGGTTACGTTGCAACGTCCACCGCCTGAGATCCCGACTTTGGCAAGAAGATGGGTTCCTTTTTCGAGAAGGACGACTTGGGCATTGGGATTGGCCTCGGCAGCGGTAATTGCGGCAAAAAAACCTGAGGCTCCTCCACCCGCGATGAGAATGCGCGGTGCGTTCATGAGTTTTCGAGAGCCCAATCTACGGCCTGAGGAAGGGAGTGGGAACCATCGCCGCCGAGATTGGCATCGATGGTCTCGAGTCGGCGAATGAGATCGAGAACATCTTTGCGATCCATGGGACCGCCAGCGGCAGGGCAGAAGTGGGTGCGGCAGCCGAAAGGACGCGATTCATAGATGAGGCACTTTTGCGTCTTGGGTTGGAGAAAGGGGCAGGAACCGTCGGTGGGTTCTGGCAGAGTTTTTCGACCTGAGGCACGAAAACCATGAGCGGCGAGGAGGGCCTCGCCGCGGGTAAGGTGGGGGGTGCGTCCAGTAAGTTTGAATTGGCAGCATTCGGTGCGGCGAAGGCAGTCGCGCTGGACGGGACGTTGGGCGAGGTCGGCGTAGATGGCGCGAACGGCATCGAGGGTGGCTTTCAAGTTGCTTAAAACTAGCCAAAAAAGCTCAATTGGAAAAGGTGGGCTTTGACGTTCCTACATTCCCAAAATGTAGGAATGTTATCCAGGCAAAGTAGTTATTTCATGGCTGGAGAAAATATGTGTGATCTGGCAAAAGAGTGAATGAAGATAGCGGTAATCGGAGCAGGAATTAGTGGCCTGGTATGTGCCAAGCACCTTGTGGCAGGTGGGCAAGAAGTCACCGTATTGGAAAAGTCGCGTAGTCTTGGGGGGCGTTGTGCCACCCGAAAATTCGGAGAGCATATCGTGGATACGGGCGCACAGTATTTTACCTTGCGAGACCCCGTTCTTCGAAAAGAGATAGAGAATGTGGCGGGCGCTCAGTTAAAAACAATTTCCCTTCCTATTCTGATCATTGGGAAAATGGGAGAGGTGTATCGAGAGGGTGAAGAAAGATTCTATATCGGTAACGGCAATAATCGTTTAGGCGCCTTGCTGTCCGATGGAGTGGAGATACGAAAGGAGGTAGAGGTTGGGGTCGTGACCCTTTCTGGCAAGGAGTGGGAGGTGGCGGGGGATAGGTATGATGTGGTAGTAAGTTCCGCCCCTTGGCCGCAAAGCGCAAAGATACTGGGTGGGTCTCAGGAGGGTGTTGGGTATGAGCCCAATTTAACGGCGCTGCTTGAGTATAGTGATGGGTGGAGTGGTGCGGTCTACGCTCAGATTGATCCGAGCGGTGAGGATCCGTTGAGTTGGGTAGCGTGTGAAAATACCAAGTTGGGCCGAGTGACAGATGGGAGCACGGTTTATGTGATTCAGGCTTCAGCGAAGTACAGCCGAGAGAATCTTGAGAAAAAACCTGAAGAGTGGGTGGCAGATCTGCAGTCGCGTTTCGAAAAAGCTTACGGGGTGGATGCCGCGAAGCGGGGTCGGGTGATGAGCCACCGCTGGCGATACGCGAGGCGCGAGAAAAGTACGGATTATCCTGTGGATTTGCCTAAGGGAGTTTATCTGTGTGGAGATTCCCAAGTGGACTCTCGATTGGAGTCGGTCTGGCGCAGCGGCAAGGAGACAGCAGAAAAGATACTCGGATCTAAAGCTTGATCATGACGTGACGAGGAATGGTGTAGTCGTCGAGGGCGAGGACGGAGAGATCTTTGCCGTAGCCAGAACGTTTGAGTCCGCCGTGCGGCATTTCGTTGACCAGCATGAAGTGGGTGTTGATCCAGGTGCATCCGTAGCGGAGGGCGGATGCGACTTTCATGCCCTTAGCTAGATCAGAGGTCCAGACCGAGGAGGAGAGACCGTACTCTGAGTCGTTGGCCCAGCGGATTGCTTCATCGGGTGTTTTAAATTTGGTCACGGAAACAACGGGACCGAAGACCTCCTGTTGAACAATTTCGTCTTCTTGATGAGCTCCAGAAAGAACTGTGGGCTCAAAAAAGAATCCTTTTCCAGTAACCGCGGATCCTCCGGTCACTTTCTTAATGTGTTGAGTGCCTGTGGCGCGGGAGACATAGCCGAGAACACGATCGCGATGGGTGGCTGAGATTAAGGGGCCGAGGTCATTGTTCTCATCCTTAGGATTGTTGTATCGAAGGGAAGCCACCGCTTTACCGAGTTCGCTAACAAGGGCATCGTGAATCTTGGGGCCTGCGTAGATGCGACATGCGGCGGTGCAGTCTTGGCCTGCGTTATAGAAACCGAACTTGCGGACGGCCGAGACGAGTTCGGTGAGATCGGCATCATCGAAAACAATCACGGGAGCTTTGCCTCCAAGTTCGAGGTGAGTTCGTTTAATATTGGCGGCAGCAGCGGCCAGAACATGAGTGCCGGTCGAGATGCTCCCTGTGAGAGAAACCATTCGGACGAGGGGATGGGCGATGAGGGCTTGGCCCGTGGTGGGACCTCTCCCCGTGACAATATTGGCTACTCCCGATGGAAGGATCTCGGCCAAGACGCGACCGAGATAGAGAGCGGTGAGGGGAGTGATTTCCGAGGCTTTGAGGACAATGGTATTTCCCGCCGCGAGGGCAGGAGCGAGTTTCCATGCGGCCATCATCAGTGGGTAGTTCCATGGAACAATCGAGCCGACGACTCCAACTGGATCGCGACGGAGCATAGAGGTGTACCCTGCCATGTATTCTCCGGCGGAGGGACCGGTGGTGCAACGGGCGGCTCCAGCAAAGAATCGAAAGCAGTCACTGGCGGCGGGAATCTCATCGGCAAGAAAGAGGTGCCGAGGTTTGCCGCAGTTGCGGCATTCAAGATCGGCGTATTGTTCCGCGTTGGAGTCGATTGTATCGGCAATTTTAAGAAGAAGGTTGGCACGTTCTCCTGGGGTGGTGCGGCCCCAAGTGACGAATGCTTTTTCGGCAGCGTGGACAGCTAGATCGACTTGCTTGGGTGTAGCCTCTGGAATTTCGGCTAGGAGTTCACCTGTTCGTGGATTGAAGACGGGATGAGGTTCCCCCTCGCCCGAGACGAGTTTTCCGCCAATAAGAAGGCGGGTTTCCAAGGAGGGGGTGGTTTTGGGCACGGAGCGATCTTAAGGCAGAATGGGTGAAGTTGCCAACTGGGGCGGGGAGCGAGCCGGAGACGGGGATTGAACCCGTGACCCTCTGTTTACGAAACAGATGCTCTACCACTGAGCTACTCCGGCGATAGAGTTAGCTTAGGCTGAAAATGGGGCAGCTGACAAACTCAGGGAAGTCAATTGAATGCAGCGTATAATACGAGTGGTGTCCAACGGGGGGTACTTAGCAAAGTAACGGATGGAGAGAGTTGGAAAAGGGGAGCTTTTCGGGCATACTCCACTCCTTATGCACATCGGGCACCCGGTTTATCTCGATTGTAATGCGACCACTCCGCTGGAGCCAGCGGTGGGGGCGTTGATTCGTCGCTACTTTGAAGAGGAGTACGGCAACGAAGGGAGTCGGACCCATGGCTACGGAGCGCGTGCGAAAGAAGCAGTGGAAAAGGCACGAGAGCAGATCGCGGAGCTGTTGGCGGCAAAGCCGGATGAGGTGATTTTTACCAGTGGGGCTACGGAAAGTAATAACCTGGCGATTCTCGGATTGGCAAATTGGGGTAGGCGTCATGGTAAAACCCATATCATCAGTACTCACCTCGAGCACAAGGCGGTGCTGGAGCCGATCGATGTTTTAGCTAAGGATGGGTTTGAGGTGGATCTGGTCGCCCCTGAAAAGAATGGTCGGGTGGATGCGGCTAAGATTGTTTCATTACTCCGTCCAACCACTCTTCTGGTTTCATTGATGCATGCCAATAATGAGACGGGGGTGATTCAGCCAATCGAAGAGGTGGCCAAAGCCTTGGCGCATCATCCTGCTCATTTTCATGTCGATGCAGCTCAAACCTTCGGAAAACTGATCGAGCCTCTGCGAAATCATCGGATCGATCTACTGAGCGCCAGTGGGCACAAGATTTACGGACCGAAAGGGGTTGGGGTGTTGCTAGTAAGACATCGCGGAAAGCAGAAAGTTCCGCTGGCACCGCTGGTGCACGGAGGCGGACAAGAGCATGGGCTGCGGCCAGGAACACTGCCGGTACCCTTAATTGCAGGGCTTGGTCTCGCGGCGGAAATAGGGGCGAAGGATCATGAGGCGCGTGAGGCGAAGTGCCGTGCCTTTCGGGAGAGATTTCTCCGTGCGATCGAGTCGCTACATCCCAAGATTCACGGAGAGGAGGGGCAGGTCCTCGCGCATACGGTGAATCTTTCCTTTCCAGGAATAAGTGCGGAGGAGGGGATGATGAAGATGCGGGATCTGGTGGCAGTTTCCAATGGTTCGGCCTGCACTTCTTCCAGCTACCAACCGAGTCATGTGCTCAAAGCGATGAGATTAGCCAAGGATGAAATTATCGGAGCGATGCGTTTTTCCTGGTGTCATCTAACCCCAGACCCTGATTGGGCCACGGTGGTGGAGAAATTAAAGGGAAAGTAAAAAAGGGTTTTGGCCCCTTCTTAGATTTCGGTCGGAACTCCGACTTCCATTCCTAGATTACGGGCGAGTCGGATGGCGTCGGTTGGTAGGGCGGGACGATGGCCCTTAATTTCCTGCAGATCCGTCAGGTTCATCCGATTGCGTAGTAGGCCGACCATGGATCCGTGCTCACCTTGATTTAGGGCGAGGACGGCAAATTCACCCATGCGGGTGGCGAGAAAACGATCGGAAAAAGTTGGAGGGGAGCCCCTCTGCAGATGACCAAGTACGGTGAGGCGCACTTCCTGCTGTAATTTATCTTTTCCTGCCGCGAGGAGGCGTTCCATGAAGTTTTGCCCTGTGCAGGCGCCTTCAGCAACCACAACGACGCTGTTGTTATGGCGGCGGAGACGACGGCGGGTGAGGTTCTCAATGATTAAATCCATGTCATAGCGAAACTCGGGGATGACGGCGATTTGGGAGCCTGAGGCGATAGCGCTCATCAGGGCAAGGTAGCCCTGTTTGCGACCCATGACCTCGACGACAAAGCAGCGGTTATGAGAAGCGGCGGTGGCTTTAATCATGTCGATGAGATGGACGATGGTATTGAGACATGAATCGACGCCGATGGACATTTCGGTTCCGGAGAGGTCGTTATCGATTGAGCAGGGGATCCCGAGAACCCGAAAGCCATGTTTAGAAAGAGCCGCGGCCCCTGCCAAGGAGCCGTCCCCGCCCAATATGAGGAGGGCTTGAATATTTTCTTTCTTAAGAATCTCGATGGCTTCGAGTTGGGCGGATTTCTCTAGAAACTTGAGGCAACGGCTAGTGGAAAGAATGGTGCCAGCATCCCTGATCCGACCACTGACTTCGATCACGCCGAGAGGCATAAATTCACGGTCGAATATACCTTGGTAGCCGTTTTGAATGCCGACAACTTCGATGCCAAGATTGATGGCGGTACGGGTGACGGAGCGAATTGCTGGATTCATTCCAGGGGAATCGCCTCCAGAGGTGATGATGCCTATGCGCTTTAGCATAACGGGTGGATCGTGACGAAAGGGCAAGAAAAAGCGAGGTTAGATTCCTATCTTTAGGGTGAAAGGAACGGAGTTTTCAAAACCCAGGGGAAACGGGTAGGGTTTGAGGATGGCAATTTTACCCACGGCGCAAGCTGCGACCCCTTTAACCAACCTTCGGGTGCGGGAGGTGCGACCTCTCATTTCCCCTGCAAGCCTTCGGCAAGAGATTCCCTTAGGAGTGCAAGCGGAGAAAACCGTCCGCCAATCGAGGGAAGAGGTGGAGGCGGTGCTGGAGGGAAAAGATTCTCGGGTTTTGATTATTTTAGGCCCGTGTTCCATCCATGAGAGGGATGCGGCTTTGGAATATGCGGGGCAGGTTGCGCGGATGCGGCAGGAACTGGGGGATAAGCTTTTGCTGGTCATGCGGGTCTATTTTGAGAAGCCGAGAACGACGGTGGGTTGGAAGGGTCTGATCAATGACCCGCACTTGGATGGCAGTTTAGACTTGGAGGGGGGGCTGAAGGCGGGTCGCAAGCTGTTGGCGGAGATTAACGAGATGGGAGTGCCTGCGGGAACTGAGTTTCTGGATCCAATTGTGCCGCAATACCTGGCGGATCTGGTGAGTTGGGCCGCAATTGGGGCGAGGACAACGGAGAGTCAGACTCATCGGGAAATGGCCAGTGGGCTTTCCATGCCTGTGGGTTTTAAAAACGGGACGGATGGGAGTCTGCAAGTGGCGGTAGATGCGATGCTCTCGGCAAAGGCAGCCCATGCTTTTGTGGGGATCGATGCACAGGGAGCGACTAGCGTGATTCGGACAACAGGGAATCATTCGACCCATCTTGTTTTGCGCGGGGGGAGGGATCGGACCAATTTTGATCCTGCGAGTTTGACTTCGGCACGAGACTCCTTGAGGAAGCATGGGTTGCCTGAGCGGGTGATGGTGGATTGTAGTCATGCTAACTCGGGAAAGGAGCCGACCCAGCAGGAGACGGCTTGGAAAAGTGTCATCGAACAAAAAATGTCGGGTACGCCAGGAATTTTGGGGTTGATGCTGGAGAGCCATCTCCAGGAAGGACGGCAGAATATTTCGGCCCAAGGAGCCGCGGGATTGCAGTACGGAGTTTCGGTGACGGACGCCTGCATGGGTTGGAAGCAGACTGAGTCGTTATTGCGGTGGGCGGCAAAGTAAGTGTGCGGGTTGGGATTGGCCGAGAGTCAATTTACGTTTAAAATCCGCCCTTGAAGACGAGTCCTCAAAAGCTGTCAGATTCGGTGCGGGCAGGTTATGCCCAGCACGTGGTGTCTTCTTATAAGCGGTCGGCTACGGCGCCCGTTCTGGTAAGGGGGAAGGGTGCGAGGGTGTGGGATGCGGATGGAAATGAATATTTGGACTTTGGTAGTGGGATTGCGGTGAACTGCTTGGGCCACGCTCATCCTCGGTTAGCGGCGGTGATGAAAAAGCAGGGGGAGGAGTTGGTGCATGTTTCGAATCTTTTCTTTCACCCCAAGCAGGCAGAGTTGGCCGCGGCGTTAGTCCAGAGAACAGGTCCTGGAAAAATCTTTTTCTGTAATAGTGGGGCGGAGGCGAATGAGGCGATGGTCAAGGCGGTACGAAAGGCTGGGGCGAAGGAGGATAGATATGAGGTGATCACCACGATAAACTCTTTTCACGGACGGACCTTGGGGATGATTGCGGCTTCCGGCCAAGAGCGGTTGAGGGAAGGTTTCGGGCCCGTTCTACCTGGGTTTGTTTATGTGCCGTACAATGACTTGGCGGCGGTGGAAAGAGCGATTGGAGTGAAAACGGTTGCGGTAATGATCGAAGGCATTCAGGGGGAGGGAGGGATTCTTCCTGCGCAGGCGGAGTATTTGTTGGGGTTGCAGAAACTAACAAAGGAGAAGGGTATCTATCTTTTGATGGACTCGGTGCAGTGCGGTCACTATCGAACGGGTCGGTTCCAGAGTTATCAGCGGATTTTGGAGGAGGCTGGGGTGAAGGTGGCTTTCCTTCCCGATGCCGTTTCCATGGCGAAAAGCCTTGGCGGCGGTTTTCCGATTGGGGCGGTTTGGTTTGGTAGTCGACTGGCGGAGGTGCTCACTCCAGGAACGCACGCGACAACTTATGGGGGAGGCGCCTTGGCTTGTGCGGTAGCGCTGGAGATTCTGAACATTATTGAAGAGGAAAAGTTGGATAAAAACATTGAAGAGAGGGGGGAGGAGCTGAAAAAGGGTTTAGGAAAACTTTCTGGAAAAGGTTGGGTGGGAGAGGTTCGGGGATTTGGTGGAATGGTGGGAGTGACGGTGAAAGGAAGGGCGCATGGCGAGGTCACGGAGGCGTTAGCTGAAAAAGGGTTATTGGTGGTGCCTGCGGGTTCGGATGTTTTGCGGTTCCTTGCGCCCTATTCTGTGACAAAAGAAGAGGTGCAAGAGGCGCTAAAAAAAGTGGAGGAGACCCTATGAAACATCTTTTGAAGCTGGAAGGAATGAAAGAGGCGGAAGCGCGAATTATTTTGGGCTTTGCACAGGCTGCGAAGAAAAACAGGGGAAGGAAGTGCTCTGCGAGTGAGGCTTTAGCCGGGCAAATCTGGGCGTTGATTTTTACTAAGGCATCGACGCGGACGCGGGTATCTTTTGAAGTGGCCATTCGTGAGATGGGCGGAGTGCCGACTTTTCTGAGTGCGGCGGAGATTCAGTTGGGGCGGGGAGAGTTGGTGCGGGATACCGCGCGGGTAATGGGTCGGATGGTGCATGGCGCGGTGATTCGGACCTTTGCCCAGGCAGACGTGGCGGAGTTTGCGGAGTTTGCCAAGATTCCAACGATCAATGCGCTGACGGATGATGAGCATCCGTGCCAGATTCTGAGTGATATCTTTACGATTGAAGAGAAGCGGGGTGCGATTCGGGGTAAAAAAATTGCTTTCATCGGCGATGCGGCCTGCAATGTTCCGCGGTCTCTGGTTGAGGCGGCGAAGATATTTGGTTTTTCCTTAGCTTGTGGAGCTCCGAAGGAGTTCCGGCCTGCAAGAACGGGCGATGGGGTATCGTGGACAGAGGATCCTGAAGAAGCGGCTTCGGGAGCAGATGTGCTCTACACAGATGTGTGGGTTTCGATGGGCAAAGAGGCGGAGGCGGAAATGCGGGAAAAAGTTTTCGCTCCGTATCAGATCAATCAGAAGTTGGTGGCCAAGGCCAAGAAAGATGCTTTGGTGTTGCACTGTCTGCCCGCCTATCGGGGCAAAGAAATTAGCGCGCAACTTTTGGAGGAGCGGTCGCAGGATATTTTCGATCAGGCAGAAAACCGACTACACACCCAGAAGGGCATCTTAGAGTGGATCGTCTCTAAATAACTCCCTGCTAGTAACTTAACTACAGCTTCATCGAGGCTCGACCCTCGAAATAATCGATGTAGGATTCTGGGTATGAGCACAACTTCTATCGCCCCCGTTCCTAAAAAAGTAAACTTACGGACTCCTGAGGTGATGCAGGCGGTGCAGGCGGAAGTGGAAAAGCATTATCGCAGTTTGGCAGTGGAATATGTTCGAGCGACGGGGCGGGATTTGGTGGCGGGGGATATGACGGTGGTTTTGGCGAAGGCGTTTGGTTTTTGCTATGGGGTGGAGCGGGCAATTGATCTGGCCTATGCGGCGGCAAAAGTCTTTAAAGACAAACGGATTTTTTTGTTGGGCGAGATTATTCATAACCCCGAGGTGAACGAGCAGTTAAGGGAGATGAAGATCCAGTCTCTGAAGCGTCATCCTGCAGGGTATGACCTGACAGGATTGACGTCGGAGGATGTGGTGATCGTTCCTGCCTTTGGGGCGGAAGTGGCGGTGATGGATCGGTTAAAAGCAATTGGATGTCAGACGGTGGACACAACTTGCGGGGACGTGATGAGCGTGTGGAAGCGGGTTCGCCAGTACAACAAGGAACGGGTGACTTCGATTATTCACGGAAAATCATCCCACGAGGAGACGATGGCGACGAGTTCGAGAGCCCTGAGCACGGACGGGATGGGTCACTACCTGGTGGTCTATAATTTAGAAGAGACTGATTATGTCTGTGAATATATTCGGAAAGGTGGCGATCGGGCGGAGTTCTTGAAGAAGTTTGAGGGTGCGCACTCTCCAGGATTTGATCCAGAAAAGCATCTGCAGGCGGTAGGAGTGGCCAATCAGACAACGATGATGCGCGGAGAGACTGAGGAAGTACAAAGAAGGCTGAAGAAAGCGATTGAGGACCGATATGGGGAGAAAAAGACGGGCGAACATTTTAGGTTTTTCGATACGATTTGTGGGGCGACTCAAGAGAGGCAGGACGCCTTGCGGGATTTGCTGGTGGTGCCACCCGATCTCTTGCTGGTGGTGGGTGGATACAATAGTAGTAACACCACTCATTTGGCGGAGATGGGGGAGGCGAAGCTGCCTACTTACTTCATTCGCAATAGTTCACGAATGATATCGACCGATGAGATTGAGCACTACGACCAGCACGCTCAAAAAGAGAAGAGAACGATGAATTGGTTGCCGAAGGGGAAGGTGAAGATTGGGGTAACGGCTGGGGCTTCTTGCCCAAACAACGTCATCGAGGAGACAATTGCGAAGTTGTTTCAGTTTCGTGGGGTGGACGTAAAGTCGTTGATTCCATCGGTTAATTAGTTGGAAATTGCAGCGTAGTTGTTGGTCTCTTGAGCCCGCGGGAAAGCGGGTAAAAACGTGTGCAATATATTGAAAGATAGATACTTATGAATTGACCTCATAATTAACATTGTAGTTATGGTTATTAAAACATATAATTTGCTTGCAAATGGAAAACAGGCAAAGGTTATTTATTGTAACGCTTTCCATGCTCTATTTTGGGCCTTGCTTCTGTTTGCAAAGCGTTGCACAGGACCAATTTCTTAGTACAAGTAAGAATATAAATCCACTTTATTTTTTCACAGAGGGAGGTGCGGCCTACATGCCCAACATAGGGTTCAAAGATTATTCGACTTCAGTTTCGACAGGCGGGATTTCAGGATCAGCGGGTTATAGCGACTTAAATGTCTCAACAGACATGGGTTACAATTTCTTGGGAGGGATCGGATATGCGCTAAATAAAAATCTATCTCTGGAGCTAGAAGTGGGTTTCATTTCTAATAATATCTCAAAGGCTACGGGTAATCTTGATGTCACTAGCAACGGAAATTCGGGTTCTTTTGATGGTGTTACAGCGACCGTGAGTAGCGGATCAATTCAACAAATCCCCATTTGCATGAATTTTGTGATAATGAATCCCGATCTTTCTTTCCGACCAATGGTGGGAATTGGTTTTGGTGCATGCCCAACAACTCTAAATCTTGGGACGTGGAATCTTTCGTCATTAAGTTCTGATCTTAATGCTATCGATATGGGCTCTTATACTGCCGTTCCATTTCTGATAAAACTAAAAGCAGGTGTAGGTTACTCCTTTAGCCCTAACCTTGACGTTGGTGTTAGAGCTTTTGTTAATATATTGACCGGATCAGACTTTGGTGATGGATTACAAACTAATGTGTATTCGGTCGTTGGTGTAAATGGTAACGTAACACTACGCTTTTAAAAAACGCTTTGAATTCATCTAACCTAGCAACCCTTTAAGGGCCTCTTTGAGTTTTGGAACTAGTCCTCCAAAGCTGCCGTTGGTAAAGACAGCGACGACATCGCCCGATTTTAGGCGGGGAAGGATGTCTTTAAGGATTTCTTCTGGGCCAGGAAGGTAAAAGGATTCGCGACCTGCTTTTCGGATGTCGTCGGCAATTTTCTTTGGATCGAGACGCATCTGGGGATCGATCTGTTCTTTGCGGGCGATTTCGGTGATGTAAACGCCGTCGGCGGCGGAGAGAGATTGGGCGAGTTCGTTTTGAAAAATACCGCGACGGGTGGTGTTGGAGCGTGGTTCGAAGAGGGCCCAGAGGCGACGACCTGGATATTTAGCCCTGAGGGCTGCGATCGATTCTCGCAAGGCAGAGGGATGGTGGCCGAAATCATCTACGAGGGTGATTCCGTTAGCTTCTGCGCGGACTTCAAGTCGGCGGCGGACTCCACGAAATGTGGGAAGAATGGCAGCTAGCTTATCGAGAGGGAGTCCAAGGGTGTGAGCGGCACAGATGGCCATGGAGGCGTTGTGGACATTATGTTTACCCGCTAGCTGAAGATGAAACTCCTGGCCGTGGAGCGTAAAGCGACTTCCACTGGCATCCGCTTTGAGAATTTGATAGCGGGCAGCGGCATGTGGGCCTGAACCGACTTCCAGGATTTCGCAGGGGGCGTCTTGGGCGACGGCGAGGGCGTTGGGATCGTCCGCATTGATGAGAGCCAGACCGTTTTGCGGGACTTGCTGGAGAAGTTGGCGAAAGGATTTCTGAATGGCGGCGAGGTCGGGGTAAATATCGGCGTGGTCGAATTCAACATTATTGAGAATGACGAGTTCAGGAAGGTAGTGGAGGAACTTGCTTCGTTTATCGGCGAAGGAAGTGTCGTACTCGTCTCCTTCGAGAACCCAGAAGGAGCCGGTGCCGTGATGGCATCCGCCGGGGAGGTCGAGGGGAACTCCGCCGATGAACCAGCTGGGATGGAGACCTGCTTTTTCAAGAAGGAAAGCAAGCATGGTGGAGGTGGTGGTTTTGCCGTGGGTGCCCGAAACGACAAGGTTGCGTGAGTGATAGAGGAACCAACCACGGAGGAGTTCGGGGAGGGAGACAAATGGAATGCGGTGGGAGAGGACGGCTTCGAGTTCGGGGTTTCCGCGGGAGAGGGCGTTGCCGACGATGGCGAGATCGGGTTTAGGAGAAAGATTCTTCTCGGCGTAGCCTTCGTGAAAGACGATGCCCCGATCCCGGAGAAAATCGGACATGGGCGGATAGACAGCTTGATCGGATCCGGTGACTTGAAGTCCCAGTTCGCGAAACATTGCAGCGACAGTACCCATGCCACTTCCTGCGATTCCAAGGAAGTGGAGATGTTTAAGCTGGGCTCGGTCTAGCATAGGGCAGACACATCGGATGGCGGAGAGAAGGGGTGGAGTCGAGTAAAAACCCTAGAAGCGAAGGATGATATCCGCTCCAGCGGAGGCTTTTTCTGGATTGATGTTGGCCAACCGAGTAACCGGGGGAGCGGAGGGAGGGATTTGTGCCTCGGAAGGAACAAGGATTCGGGTGTGGGGTGCAAGGAGGGATTCCCAAGTACCAAGGGGGCCGCCCATTTCTGGGTGGAGAAGAGCGGTGCCGCCTTGGGTCAAAATTAGATCGATTTGCAGTCGTCCGGTGGCGGTGAGACCAGTGGCGAGGCGGAGTGCTTCTTCGGCCAGGCGACGTTTCCCGCCAGGTGCAGTTTGACAGAGGATGGCAACTTTTTTCATACGGGATCGAAAGATCGGGTGGGGGAGCAACGTTCGATGAGTTCAGCGAGCAGACCAGGTCCGCCTAAGACGACGTCGAGTTGATAGCCTGAAGCAAATTGATCCACGGCACGTGGACAAGCGAAGAGGCGCAGACCGCGCGCTACGAGGTCGGGGAGTTGGGGGTGGAGGAGGGAGGTGGCGCCTTCGTGCAAAAAGTAGGCGGAAACTTTTTCCTGGGACTCGAGCAAGGCTGTTGTCTGCTTCAAGAAAAGGGCGGTGGCAGGATGATCTGGTGGCGCGGCTAGAAGATGGAGGTGGTTCATTGGTAAACCAACGATGACAGGACAGAGAGGCCCAGTGCGGTAACTCTATATTCCAATATGGCGAGAGATCGCCTCTTGGCAGAAACCATCCAAAGCCAGGCTGTTTTAAACCAAGCCCGCGCGTTTGAGAGTGGCGTAGGCACCATTCTTGTCGATCGTCTTGAGGGCACGGGCGGTGAGACGCACTTGGATATGGCGCCCGAGTTCAGGGACGAAAATGCTCTTGCGGCGCAGATTAGGACGGAAGCGCCGAGGAGTATTAGCGGTGACGTGGGTTCCGATACCGCCTGATTTCTTGGATTTACCACTCCGAATGATTTTACGCCCGAGAGAGGGCACGGCACCGGTGATTTCGCAGCGGCGGCTCATTTGAGGAGAAGGGCATTGCGGGCCCTCTTGATGGCGGTATTGAGTTGGCGATGCAGGCTGGCGGGCATGCCAGTGATCTTACGGGGAAGAATCTTGCCTGTCTCGGTGATAAATTTGCGGAGAAGCTCCACATTGCGGAAATCGATTGCCTCGCCATTGATATCAATCCGCTTCCGAGAAGTGGATCGATTCATCCGACGGGGTTTGCGGCCTTTTTTAATGATCATATTGAATTATTCCTTAGCTTTCGTTTTCTCTTCTTCGT
>Ga0209597_1001174_pt1 | contig 17182 bp, 17 predicted proteins | sample M_140625_MF_Meta_FD_187316 | JGI IMG/M metagenome (GOLD analysis project Ga0209597, IMG submission 187316) | Freshwater microbial communities from Lake Montjoie, Canada to study carbon cycling - M_140625_MF_MetaG (SPAdes) (version 2) | ecosystem: Environmental > Aquatic > Freshwater > Lake... | reverse complement strand
ATAAATTGAAGGCTGCGAAGGAGCCGGATGGCACCTCATTGCTGGACCATACGTGCGTAGTGTATGGAAGCAATCTGCGCACGGTTCACACTTTGGATAACTGTCCGACGATTGTCGCCGGCGGAGGGGCGGGCGTGAAACTTGGGGAAAATATCGTCCTTCCTAAGAACACGCCCCTGTGCAATTTATGGCTGACGTTGTTGCGGGGAGTCGGCGTGGAAGCCGAGCGGCACGGGGACAGTACGGGGGTGTTGAAAGAGCTGATTGTTTGACGCCTCAATTCGAATGTCTTTCTTTCCATCGAAGCGTGGTTGCGTTTCGACGAGCGTATCTTGCTATCCAGGCGTCTGCTTTTCCATGTTGGGGCGGCAGAGCACCTGCTGACAAATTCGAGTCGAGTAAAGAAAACGCGGTCCCACCGATCCACTGGGCGTTATTGAAACGCACACAGAATTTTTAAGACGCGCGACATTCGGGGAAAATTGAGAGAGGTGGCACGCGAAGCGGAGCCAGTGAGATCGTCAGCTTGAGGAGGGGCGTCCATCAATAACACATGCGTCACCTCTCCGCTTCAGCCTCTGGTTTCAAACCACCACCAACTACGGCGCGGACGCATCCAAGCCATTGAATCAAATACGGAGGGGACAGACGCTTAGGTAAACCCTTTAATTAGTTTACTGATGATGCAGGCTGGCTTTTGGTGCCTGAATGATGATGTTTTGAGTGAATTCCGGAAGGTCAGTTGGGGCGTCTTCACCTCTTAGTTCGGCGAGAAGGCTTTCCACCGTAACCAGAGCCTGAGAACGGGACAGGATTCGGCTCTTGTCTAAAATTTCCAAACGTTTGACGTGGCTGCGGAAACTAAATTTCACTTTCCCGGTGGTGAGGAGTTGGACGAAGATTCCCAACGTGTGAGAGCCTGTGTGACCGAGGCGGTCAACGTTATCTCGGATGGCCTGATCCAAACATATCTGCTCCGGTTTTGGTTTTTGAGAAGCAATCGCAGACTGTTCTAAGGGAAGGGTTGTTTGTTCAACAACGATGTCGCGAGCGTCGGGGGAACTCATGAGACGATTGTTGGTTGGAGTGGGCTCGCAGTCAATGCGAAAGCATTCTAAAGGTTCTTATGTCGAGGGATTAGTGTTTGGCGGAGAAAGTTCGCTTCCGCTCCAATTTGGAGCCACAGGGCTACCGAAAACGGCATTTTTTTGCTTTGTTGGGTGCTGATCAAAATGAATTTTTTCAAACGCGTCCACACAGTGGTCCAAGCAGAGGCTGGCTGCACCACGGAGTCTAATTGCCCCAGTCCACGTTGAATAAATCAATGAAAGAAGCCGTGTCTGAGTGTTGGACAGCGAGGCTTTTTCCATCAGGACTCCAATACAATCCAGTGGGTACATTGATAAAAAGAGCAATTTTTTGAAGCATCTTTTCGGTGCGCAGGTCCCAGATTTTCACGCTGTGGTCTTCGGAGGCCGTCGCCACAATCGGCAATAGAGGATGCCAGGCGATGGCCGTCAGCGGAGCATCATGCACCCGGAATTCTCGGATGGTCGCCAGTGTTTTTCCGTCGCGCACCCGGAGCCGGAGGTCGCCTCCGCCTTCCGCAAGTCGCGATCCGTCAGGAGAGGCGGAGACAGCTGCGGCATAGGGGGCAGTAGCCGTGGCCACGGGTTTTCCTCCGTTCTTGGACCAGAGCAGTAGGACTCGGCTGAAAATCTCCTGATCCTCCTCTGATTGAGCCAGCTGTGGGGTGGCGATTTCCACGAAATGCTCATCTCCGACCCAACGGGTGCTGGCTGTTTCGTCCAAAACCTTGAACCCAGTGTGATCAAGATATTTTAACGGTGCCAGCGTATCGGCTTCAAAAAAATCCCTTCCAACCCAGAGGTACTTGCCCGACGGGCTCAACTGAAAGCCCTTTCCGGACACATTTCCTTCTCGGCGCGCGACGCGAGAATAGGTCCCATCTTTGGCTTTATAGATCTGGATCTCAGGAAGATTTCCTTTTGCGGTTCGTGTGGCTGTATTGGCAATGGCCAGAGTTTTGCCATCGACACTCGACACGATGGTGACACCGTAATTCGGGTTGATCTGGTATAGGTTGTTTTGAGGGGCGTCCTGCTCTTCTGTTTTTCTGAGATCCTCAAGCGTCAAATTTCCATCTTTGGTTTTCGCGAGGTAGGCAATGCCGACGTCCGAACTCTCGCCAAAGCAGAAACTGTGGGTGAGCGCATTTGGATCTCTTGGTGCTATTTCCAACCGCTTGAAACCGCGGGCTGCTTCAATCTTCCACGCCTTCAGGTATTTGCCGGAAACAACGACCACGTGTTTTGACTGGGGATGGGTCAGAAGCCGCAGGTCTGTGATGATATTCGGCATCGAAAAAACAAGGGTCTGGAGCTTTTTCCCGTCCTGACTGGCGTGGACTTGGAGCAGTCCGTCTCGCTCCCCTTTTCGGAAAGCGCAAAAAAGCAGCCTGTTGTTCCAATCGGCTTCAAAGCCCCTTGGTCCGGCTTTTCCGGGAGGCGGCAGAATCGTGAATTTTGTCTTGCGCAAAACGGAAACAGTGTCTGCCAGTGCCAGACCCTCCTTGGATGGAACGAACGCCTCAGCTCCGGACGGTGAAACAGTAATCACCCCGGCATGTCCCGGAATCGTGTCCGGGTATCCAAAAGCTCTCACCGGGGCTTTGTCCGCGCCAGTGCGGGAGTCCACCAGCATGTTGTTTTTTCTGAGGTCGCCGAACAGATTAAATGCGTCTTCGCTTTGAACGGCCGCGACGTAGTAATAACCAAGGCCGTTTTTTTCCCAGAGGACAGCGCCACTGGTGGCGTCGCGGGCTGAAAATATCCCGCTACGGACACAGCGCAGGCCCCATACAGTTCCCGAGGCGTTAAACACGTAGATAAAGCGGTCGTGCACAAATTGACCGGAGTACTTCAATTGCTTTTGAGCGACGTCATACCCCTCAAAAATAGCCATCTGGGGTGTGTTTTGGGGAGCATTTCTGGCTTTCGGAATCAGTCGGGTCACGATGACGAGTGATCCGTCTGGAGATACTCCGAGTTCGGAGCTCAAATCTTGGGTTTTGACTTGAAGAAGGTCAGCAATGGCCCCCGTGTTCAAGTCCAGCGAACGGATCCAACCGTCTTTTTCTAAGGTGAAAAACAATCCCGCTTTTTGTAAAACAGGTTCTACGGCAGACCAGGCGGCATCACCCTTGGCCTGAACGCTTGTGACTCCAACATTCAGACGGTCATCCAAGTAGTGCCAGTTGTGCTCGCGCAACTCCTCGGGAACGGCCTGCAAAGAACGCCTGACCTCAGAGGTGTTGAGTTCGCGTTCTGCGATTTCCGCCATCGCCAGTTGGGCGTCAGCGGCAGATCGGCGAGCCGCTTTTTTCTCAATAAGTGCTTGCTGAGCATTTTGTTGTGCCTCGACAGCTCTTAGGCGAGAGAGCTTTTCACTCTGGGCTAACCTCACAGTGAAGGCCGCCGCAACCACGAGCAAGATTGCCGCGAGGGAGGACGCAAGACGGTTGCGTTTGATCAAGAGCGTCAACTGCCGCAGTAGCCCGGCTTGTTCGGCGCTTGTGGCAAACCCATTTTGATAGGCTTCAATATCGGCGACGAGCGCATTCACGTTTGGATACCGATCAGAACGACGGGTGGCCATCGCCTTGAAAGTCACTGCGCGCAGAGCCTCGGGCATCTGTAATTCGGTTTTACCTGAGGGGCCGGTTATGACTCGGACTTCAGGCATTGGCGCGATTTGTCCGTTTCGCACGCGATCTAAAACCTCGTTCAAAGAAGTCCCCGAAACCGGCGAATTTGTGGTTAGGATCGCATACAAAACGCCCCCCAAGGAGTAGACATCGGAGCGTTCATCCAGTCCTTCCACCAAGCCTTCTACCTGTTCAGGGGACATGTATTGGGGCGTGCCCTGCAGACGGATTGTCCCCGATTCCTCTGCCTGTGGGGGTGGTCCGGGCGGGCGGGATAACTTGACCTGTTCTCCGAAAGCCACGGCCAGGCCCCAGTCCATCACGAGGACTTCGCCAAATTCGCCCACCATGATGTTCTCCGGCTTCAGGTCTCGGTGCAGGTAACCTTTGGCGTGCGCAAAGGCGACGCCATCGCAAACTTTGCGGAAAATTTCCAGAAGGCGTTGGAGAGTGAACGCGCCAGTTGTCTCCGGCTCCCCAGCTGCCAGTTGTTTGAGGATTTTCTGAAGTGTCTTTCCCTGAATCAGCTTCATGGAATAGAAGGCGCGTCCCAGATCATCCGTGCCCCGGCTGTAGATGGGAGGAATGTTGGGATGTGCCAGATTCGCGAGGACTTCCGCTTCCCTGAGAAAGAGGGTGTCTGGAACACTGGTATCCGCGGTGCTCACTTTGATCGCGACGAACCGGGCCAGCAGGGGATCATCCGCCGAGAAGATTTTGGCCATGCCGCCGCGGCCCACTTCTTCTCGCCTTGCATAGCTCACGACCGCTGGGTACTGCGTTGGATCTGGGAGATCGGGAGCACTGGTATCGAAACCGGGGTCGAAAGCCATCGTCGTTTCAGGCAACAAGGCGCCCGATTCGAAGCTGTCAAAGGAGACAGTGACTTCGCCGATTGGTTGGATATTAGGATTCGAGCTCTGGGGAGAGGCGTCGGAACTCATTTTGGGCGGAATGCGGAAGGGGACGGGGGTTAATAATGAAATGAAATAGATGAAATCGCATTTCGCCCCATTTTCGCTGCTTGTGCGCGCAGTATTGTCGCGGGATGAGCTAAAGCCAACACATCTCCGACACTCTGAGACACACCGGTACTGGAGCCGTAAAGCTACGGTTCCAAGATGTTATTGCTCGGTAATCCTAGCACAATGAAAAGGCCGAGAGCGAGCAGCGGCATCAGCCAACCTGGCGAGACGGCGAATGTCAGCGCGATGGGAAAGCCGGCCCCGCTCAAAGCCGAGATGCCGGCGCGCATGAAGACGGAGCACACAGCGACGGCAGCCAAGTCCGGCGGAGCTCTTACATGGGAAGAATCACGTTGAGTGGTAATCGTTTTGAAAAGAATGATCTCGGCATCGCCATCAGCCATGCGCGCGAGGTAATCTTGAAAGGCAATGTCTTCGAGAATGTCGCGACGCCCTACGCACTGAAATCGGGCGACCAGACAAAGGTCATTAAAAAATAGAAAGCACTGCCCACATTATTTCGCTATGAACCGACCTCCTTCAGCAAAGCAAAACCGGCAAACACCGCGCCTAAGTGCAGTCTGCATCGTGCTCCTCACCTTCCTGGTCGTGAGGTGTGCTGTGGCTGCGCCCGTGGACTTCGTTCGCGAAGTGCGACCCATCTTTGAAAAGCACTGCGCCGATTGCCACGGCGAGAAAAAGCAGAAGGGCGGACTGCGTCTCGATGTGAAGGAGGCTGCGCTGAAAGGTGGCGACAACCAGGGGCCGAACATCATTCCGGCAAAGGCCAAGGAGAGTTCCCTGATTCATTTCATCACGTCGAACAATGAGGACGAAATGATGCCACCGAAAGGCGAGCGTCTCTCCGCTGCGCAAATCGCCACGCTTACCGCTTGGATCAATGAAGGCGCGGTGTGGCCCGATGGCGTGGACGTGGCGAAGGTGAAGGACAAACGCGACCACTGGAGCTTCAAACCGCTCAAAGTGGATTCGGCTTCCGCCGAAAAGCCCTCTGCGATTGGGCTAAAGTCGAAGCCAATTTCCATCGACGCCTTCATCGATGCCAAACTCGTCGAGTCTGGCCTTCACCGTTCGCGTCCTGCTGATCCGCTTTCATGGCTGCGGCGCGTGACCTTTGATCTCATCGGTCTGCCGCCGGCACCGGAGGATGTGGAGGCGTTTTTGAATAAGCCTGACCACTCCGCCTACGTCGAGCAGTTACTCGCATCGCCGCGCTACGGGGAGCGCTGGGCGCAGCATTGGCTCGATGTGGTGCGCTATGCGGACACGCACGGCTTCGAGGTGAACACGGAGCGACCCAACGCATGGCCGTATCGCGATTACGTCATCCGCGCCTTCAACAGCGACACGCCGTATGATCGTTTCATCCGAGAGCAGATCGTGGGGGATGCGCTCGGTGAGGATGCTGCGACGGGATTTCTTGTTACGGCATCAGTGCTGCTGCCTGGGCAGATCGGCAAGGATGAACCATCCAAGCGGCTCGCGCGGCAGGATTCACTGGATGAGATGGTGAACAACATCGGCCAGACCTTCCTCGGCCTGAGCGTCGGCTGTGCACGCTGTCACGATCACAAGTTTGATCCGATCAGCGCGAAGGACTACTACGCGATGCAGGCCATCGTTGCGGGTGTGGAATACGACGACCGTCCTCTGCGGACTCCGGAAGCCGACGCGGCGCGCAAGGAGGCCCAGAAGCACAAGGGGCGGCTGACGTACATCGACACGGCACTCTCTCGGTTCGTTCCGCTCGCGAAATCCGGTGTAGAACGTCCCATGGTAAACGCCCGCGAGAACGTGGATCGATTTGCACCGATCAAAGCGAGGCGTGTGCGCTTCACCATCCACGAAACAAACAACCTCGAACCCTGCATCGATGAGCTCGAGGTCTTCAACTCCGATGAAGAGAATGTCGCGCTCAACGCTGCGGTGACCGTGTCCGGTGAGAACGTGACCGCCAACACCCATGAGCAGCGTTTTGTGAACGACGGTAACTACGGCAACTCGCGAAGCTGGATGTCGAACGAGAAGGGTAAAGGCTGGGTCGTCATCGAGTTTGCGCGCGAAGAGCGCATCGAGCGCCTGGTGTGGGGCCGTGACCGCGAGGGCAAGTTTAAAGACCGGCTTGCTACGGATTACCTCATCGAAGTCGCAGATGCTGCTGGCGAGTGGCACGCGGTCGCGGACTCGGGCGACCGGCAGAAGTTTGCTCCGAAGGCCACGAAGCCCGTCGCCTTTTCCACCAAAGGACTCAGCAAGGCGGAGGCATCGGAGGCTGCGACGCTGATGAAAGAAAGGGACTCGCTGGAATCGACACTCAAGGCGGCAGAAAACGCACAGCGGGTTTTTGCCGGCACCTTTCGTGCGCCCGACGAGATCCATCTGCTTAATCGCGGCGATCCCGAACAGCCGAAAGAGGAAGTCATCCCTGCAGTGCTCAGCACGCTCGGCGACGTGAAGCTGAACAAGCAAACGCCCGAGCAGCAGCGGCGGGCGGCGCTTGCCGACTGGATCGCCAACTCCCAAAATCCGCTCACGGCTCGGGTGATGGTCAATCGCATCTGGCAGGGACACTTCGGCAGCGGCCTCGTGCAGACGCCCAGCGACTTCGGTAACAACGGCACGATGCCCACGCATCCTGAGTTGCTCGACTGGCTTGCGGGCGAGTTCATCCGTAGTGGATGGAGTTTGAAGCACATGCATCGGCTCATCTTACTGAGTGAGACCTATCGGCAGTCCTCGGCATCCAATGAGCAAGCCGCTGAAAAGGACTCCGACGTGCGCCTTCTCTGGCGTTTTCCTTCTCGTCGTCTCGAAGCAGAGACCATCCGCGACTCCATGCTGGCGGTGAGCGGCCAACTTAATCTGAAGATGTATGGCCGTGGCTACGACCTCTTTGACAAACGCGGTGGTCTCAGTGGCTTCAATCCCATCGAAAAATCCACCCCCGAAAACCAGCGCCGCATGATTTACGCGCACAAAGTCCGCCGCGAGCCGGAGGCTGTCTTTGGAGCCTTTGATTGCCCCGATGCAGGCCAAAGCACCGCCGCCCGCCGCGCCAGCACCACACCCATCCAGGCGCTGAATCTCTTCAACAGTCGTTTCACGCTCGATCAATCCGAAGCCTTTGCCGCTCGCACGAAGAAGGAAGCGGGCGATGACATCGCCAGACAACTCAGCCTCGCATACCAGTTCGCTCTCAATCGCAAACCTACCAACGAAGAGCTGAACGACACCACGCCCATCGTTAAAGAGTATGGCCTCAATGTTCTGTGCCGCGCCCTTTTCAACAGCAACGAGTTCCTATTCCAGCCATGAAACACCACGCCGAACATCTCTCCTTCGCGGGCCGAGCCCTGCTTGATCGTCGCCAGTTTCTATCAAATAGTGCCACCGCGCTCGGCTCCATCGCGCTAACGAATCTATTGGGGTTCGATGGCTTGCTTGCCGCAGAGAACCACGGCCCGCTCATCGACCCCGCTCGTCCGTATGCGCCGAGACAGTCGCATTTTCCTGGTAAGGCGAAGAACGTCATCGTTATCTTTTGCGCCGGTGCGGTTAGCCAGCTTGAGACGTGGGATTACAAGCCGGAACTGATCAAGTGGGATGATCAACCCTTGCCAGGCGGCCCTGCCGTCACCTTTCAAGGACCGGCGGGCAATCTCGCTCGGCCGCAGTACGAGTTTCGCCCGCGCGGTAAGACTGGCAAGTGGGTCAGCGACATGATTCCGCATCTCGCGGAGCTAACAGACGGCATTGCGTTCGTACATTCGCTCACCAGCAAATCGAATACGCATGGCCCTGCGGAAAACTTTCTCTCTACCGGCTTCGTGCTCGATGGGTTCCCCTCGCTTGGCTCGTGGGCGACGTATGCACTGGGCAGCGAGAGCCAAGAGTTGCCGTCCTACGTGGCGATTCCCGACCCGCGTGGTGTGCCGCAGAATGGCGCGAATAACTGGGGCCCCGGCTTCCTCCCAGCTGCCTTTCAGGGCACCACGATGAGTTCGAAGAACCCCGTGCGCCATCTTGCTGCTCCGGGCATTTCAAGTGACGTCGACCGCGCCGCACGCTCGGTTTTGCAAAAGATGAACGCCCGCCATCTTGAAGCGCATCCAGGCGACAGTAAGCTCGCCGCCCGCATCGCCAGCTACGAACTCGCCGCACGCATGCAACTTAGCGTGCCTGAGATCAACGACCTCAGCACCGAGCCCGCGCACATTTTGAAAATGTATGGCGCGGACGATACACAGAATGCGGACAAGGCGGCGTTCGCGAAGAATTGTATCCTCGCGCGGCGCTTGATCGAAAAGGGCGTGCGTTTCGTGCAGCTCTTCAACGGCGCCTACGCGAGCGGTGGCAAGTTGAATTGGGACGGCCACAGCGCGCTCAAGGAGCAATACGACATCCACGCGCAAATTCTAGACCAGCCCGCGGCCGCGCTTATCCGCGACCTCAAACAACGCGGCCTGCTGCAAGACACCCTCGTGGTCTGGTGCACCGAGTTTGGGCGCATGCCCTTCTTCCAAAAGGGAGCCAAGGGCCGCGACCATAACCCCGACGGCTTCACCTGCTGGATGACCGGCGCAGGCGTGAAGCCGGGCGTCAGCCACGGTCGCACTGACGACCTCGGGCAAAAGGCGATCGAAGACATCCATCCGCTCTATCACTTCAACGCCACTATCCTCCACCTTCTTGGCCTTGACTTCGAAAAGCTCAGCTTCGAGCACAACGGCGTCCAGCGGCGGCTCACCAATGTCGAAGGGAAAGTAATCCGCGATATTCTGGCGTGAAATGGGGCTATGCTTTGCGTAACCATGACGCCCACGATTTACGTCGAGCGCATCGGGGAACGGTTGCCGCGCGCGTTGCGGGAGCTGCGGCAGGCGGCGGGAAAAGAAAGTGCCTGTCCCGAATGGCACTTAGTTAAGGCGCTTTTTCGTGCGATGGCGTTGCGGCACTTCTTGAAACAAAGAGCGTGGTGCAGTGAGTCGTTGATAGTTTTTGGGTCGTCGTTTGATGGCGCTTGGTTCGCGTCGGTTGGGACGAACCGGCAAAAGATCGTCGGCAGCCATCTCCAGCAAGATCTCCCATCGACCACGCGTCTTTTTTTCTGGCCCCTTCGGTCCATTGATTGCCTTCAGTAGAGCCCCGCTGCTGCCTCTGAGGCGCAGGGGGACAGACACTCCGGCACTCGCTTTCCTAAACTTACAGGCGAGCACGTTAAATTCCCTCTGCGGGCAGGGAGGAGAGTGGATTGGGGATTTGCTGGATTTGGGCTGGCAGTGCGTCTATTTGTTGCCAGCGGAATCGGCGGCGATTTCACAGGTCACGACTTAAGGCGATCACATGCCGGACGCCTGCCCAAGATAGTCCCTGAATTCCGGTGCGCTTGGTGCGTTAAACACCGCAGCACTATCGCCTTGTTCGACGATCTGCCCCACGCCGTTCCTCAGGCACACGACGGCAACACGGTCAGAAATCTGTCGCGCCTGACGAAGGTTGTGCGTCACGAGGACAATGCTGTGGCGACTCTTCATCTCCAGCAGGAGTTCCTCAATCGCGCTCGTGCTGCGTGGATCCAACGCGCTGGTGGGTTCGTCCATTAAGAGAACCTCAGGTCGCACTGCCAATGTGCGAGCAAGACACAACCTTTGTTGCTGCCCTACAGACAGTTTTGCTGCGGGCTGTTTCAACCGATCCCTCACCTCTTCCCAAAGCGCCACCTCGCGCAATTTTGACTCCACTAGCTCGTCCTGCTCCCCTTTCGACAATTTCCGCAACCTCCTAGCGCCAAAAAGTACGTTCTCCCGAATATCCACCGGAAAAACAACGGGCTCCTGAAACAGCATTCCCACGCGCGCCCGCAGCACGTTGACGTCCAACTCTGGAGCATAAATGGAACTCCCCATTAAGCGCACCTCTCCTCGCACTCGCAGACCAGGGGTCAATTCGCTCAACCTGTTGAAACAGCGCAATAGAGTGCTCTTGCCAGCGCCCGAGGGGCCGATGATCCCAAGAATTTCTCCGGATGCGACCTGCAACGAGATGTTTTGCAGAATGGTCCTCTCTCGTACCTGCACCTCCAGATTGAGCGTCTCTAGGACGATGTTTTTACAGGGAATGTTTTCAAACATCGCTTTCCTCGTGCAAATACAGGCGGCTAGGAAGCGCAGCCACGCTCATCGAAAACACTAGTCCCAACAGCACCAGTGCGGTGCCCCACATTTTGGTTTCCACACCCGCAGCGAATGAGTCCTGAGCCAGAATAAAGATGTGGTAAGGCAGAGTCAGCACCGGGTTTTCCACCACACCCTTGGGAAAAGTGACTCCCGCGAAAATAGTGGCGGTGAACATGATCGGGGCCGTCTCGCCGGCAGCTCTTGCAAGGCCAAGCAAAGACCCCGAGATCAGGCCTCCCCAAGATTGCTTAAGCAAAACGGCCCACGCCACCTGCGACTGACTCAACCCCAAACCGGTCGCCGCCGCGATGTAACGCTGCGGAATCGCTGCCATACGTTCCAGCACCACAAGCGTCACCGTGGGTAGCATGGACATGGCGAGCACGAGCCCCCCTGCAAGCCATGATTTGCCCCAACCGCACCATTGGACAAAAACCAGAAAACCAAACAAGCCAAACACAATACTCGGTAGTCCGTTGGCAGTGTAGAGTCCGAGGCGCAATGCTTTCTTCATACTCTCGGACCTCAGCCATACCCGCTCCATCAAGGCAAGAGACACGGCCAACGGGGCGCACGCCAAAAATGCGGTGCTGAGCAACACCGTTGTGCCCACAAGATTCCAGAAGATGCCTCCAGAGGCTCCCACAAGAGCAATTTGTTCCGTAAAAAAGGAAAAACTGAGCGCCCCCCAGCCGCGTCTGGCAATGGACCAAACCAGCCCGGTGCTGATCGTCAAACACGCCAGCAGACAGCCCCCAGCCACGCAGCCCATCACGATGTCGAGGCCTCTACGCATGCCGCCGCCTCCCCAAGGTTCCCAGGCATGTCGCCCCCGCAGTGAGCACAAGCAGCAGGACTCCCAGTCCCATGATCGCGGCCCAATGCAGCGGATCCCCAAAGGCAATATTGGTTTCAGCGCCACCCAATTTGGTGGTCAACGTCTGCCCAGCCTCCAGCAGCGGTGCGGGCGAGTACCATGGATGTGGCAGGTTGTTGTCCTGTCGGCCGATCACAAGAAAGACCGCCACTGTCTCCCCGAGGGCCCGGCCAACAGACAGGAGAAACGCGGAGGCTATTCCCCGTGAGGCCTGTGGCAGGACGATATTCCAAATAGTCTCTGCTCGGGTCAACCCAAGCGCTCTCGCAGCCCGGCGTTGCGCACCCGAAACGGATCGCAGGGCGTCGTCGAACAGAGAGACCATCGTTGGAAGGATCATCACCGCTAGGAGGATGCCGGCAGTCAGCAACGTGTCTCCGCTCAGCGGATCAAACTTGGCAAACGTCCGGTAAACCCAGTCCCGAAGGAGCGCAATTCCCAGCAATCCGAACACCACCGAGGGAATCCCAGCGAGAAGTTCTAAGGGAATCTTCAATGCCAAGCGGGCCTTCTGTGGAAGGTATTCTGAAAGAAAAACCGCTGCACCGAGCCCCAGCGGTCCTGCCAGCAAAAGAGCGACAGCCGTCACGGCAAGGGAACCGTAGATCAGGGAAAGGGCGCCAAACACATGCTGCCGGTAAAACCAGCTCACCCCTGTAATGTATCGCGTCCCTTCGGACTGCCAGACTGGGCCGCTTTGGAACAGGAACACGCAGAGCAAAAAACCGAATGCGCCGATAGCCAACGCCGACAACAACCAGGAGAGCACGCGAGTCATGAATGGCGGCACCTGAGTTTACGGGTGCAACGCCTTCAAGGGAAGATAGCCGTGCTTTTGCACCAAAGCCTGCCCGCGTTCGCCCAGCAAAAAGTCCACCATAGTTTTCGCCCCTCCGCTGGGCTCGCCATTGGTCAGTACAAATAAAGGGCGGCTCAATGGATACTTGTGCGTTGCGATGTTCTGCGACTCGGGTGGAACGGGCACTCCATCTTCGCCCACCAAGGCCAAGGCGAACACCGATTTTCCGTCGGCCCACGATGCCGACAGCTGGGAAAGTGCGCCTGGCGTGCTGGCCACCTTGCTGCGCGTCTCTTCGTTTCCTCCGACTTCCGGAAAATTGACCTGTGGCGCTGCCTTTGGACTGCCGTAGAGCCAGTGGACGAACACCTCCCAAGTCCCGCGTCCCGGTTCTTTGTTGAAGAATGCAATTCGCTGAGCTCTCTCGCCTCCGACATCCTTCCAATTCTTGACACGCCCCTCGTAGATATCCTTCAACTGCTTCTTGTTAAGTGTGTGAACCCCGTTTTCCCAAACGTCTTTAGAAACAATCAACGCCACCGCGTCCTCTCCAATATGGATGGGACGGAAGTCGCATTTTGGATACTTGGAACGGTCATCTTCGCTGACCGGTTTGGAGGACATACCCATTTGCACCAGTCCATCGCCGAGCATGGAAATGCCGCCGGCGCTTCCGCCTTGAGTGTCCACTTGGATTTCCATTTTCTGTTCCGTCCGAAGGATTTCAGCGGCCTCAGCCACCGGAAGATTGACGGTTGTAGAGCCGTTAATTTTCAGAGGAGCAGCAGAAATGGAAGTCAGGCTTAAAACGGAAAAGAAGAGGGGTAGAAAGAGTTTCATAGTTGCCTGAATGCGCATACACGCCGCTCAAGGAGGAGAGGCAAGTGCAAAGGAATGACGATCACTCCGCGAGGCGATCCATCCGAAAGGAGCAGCATCCGAAGTCCAAAATGGTTCCTTCCTGCTCAAGGCGTCTCCTGAAAGTGGTTGCGATGAAATACTCCCGCTTCTGGGCAATCGCGCGTACATCCACGATACCGGCTTCCTTCAGGACGCGTAAATGCTTGGAGGTGTTGTATTGTGTAATCTGGAGACTGTCCGCCAGTTCATTGACACCCAGATCGCCAGTGAGCAGTTTTTTAACAATCCTTTGCCGGGTGAGGTCCGCGAGGGCTTTGAGGATGTCGAGACAGTCGTTAGATTCCACGAAGTAATCTTCGTTAAAATCCGGCTCGACATCAATTCATGAAGATATATGCCAGTAGGCGCATATATTATGACAAAAATCCTTCTCTTTTTGACGATTGCAACCGCGCCCTTTTCTACACGCGCAGACATCGGAACGATCAGTCCCGTTGAGGCCCAAAAATTGATCCAGAACACGGATCCTTCCAAACGCCCTGTCGTCTTGGATACCCGAGGCGGGTACAAAGACTATTTTCGAGGGCATCTTCCCACGGCCCATCATCTTGAGTTTGATACTCTGCGGGGCACTGACAGCGGCGTGCCAGTACAATACCTGCCAAGCGATCTGACCAAGGCTCTGCTTGTGCGTGCTGGTGTGGATAAAAACAGGCTCCACTTGGTGTACGCCACAGGTGATGTTTTGCCTAACGACGAAATTCTGAGCGCAAACATGGTGGCGTATGTGCTCGAGAAATACGGAGTTCAGGACATCCGTATCGTGGACGGAGGCCTTGCGGGATGGAAAGCGGCAGGGCTCCAGCCTGTGCAGGAGTATTTCGGCAATCCCGTAGGAAATCTTCCTGAGAAGGGGAAGCCGGAGATCGCGTTGACGGTCGACGACGTTCTAAAACTGAAGGATAAGCCGGGCCATGTTCTGGTGGATGCTCGCCCGAAGAACGAATATCTCGGGCAGGACGAAGTTTGGTTGCGCAAGGGTCACATTCCGGGCGCGGTTAGTTTTCATTGGGCACGCCTGATGGAGAAAGAAAACACCCATAAATTCAAACCATTCTCTGAGGTGAAAGCGGATTTGGAAGCTGCGGGAATCACTCCGGACAAGGAAGTGATGTGTTACTGCGGGACGTCGAGAGAGGGGAGTTTGGTTCGTTTCTATCTGAAGCACGTTGCCGGATATCCAAAGGTCCGCCTGTATGAGGGCGCTTGGAAGGAGTACGTGTGGGTAAAAGACAAGTCTTTGCCTGCTGAAACCTCCGAGCCTGCAGCGAAGTAGCCGTCAAGGTCGGAAGACCGCAATCCGCGCCTTCCGCGTCGATGCTCAAAAGATAAAGAGGATAGAAATTCGCTTTCCCCCCAGAGCGACTTTTTTAAGCCTAGACGCGGAGAAAGGTGCTGCTCGCAGGGTTACTGTGGAAAGAGACAACAGTTTCCCGAGCGTTAATCGCGGAGCATCTGGACAAAAAAGCAGCAATTGTGAGCAACGTGATTCACCGCATGGATTTATCGCAGATTCAGGTGAAGGTTTCAGGGAATTTGAAGCGGTTTGTGTCTTAGAAAATGAAAGAAAATGAACACTGACCCCTAGTTTCCCCCCTCGTGGTCTGGTGCACCGAGTTTGGGCGCATGCCCTTCTTCCAAAAGGGAGCCAAGGGCCGCGACCACATCCCCGACGGCTTCACCTGCTGGATGACTGGCGCAGGCGTGAAGCCGGGCGTCAGCCACGGTCGCACCGATGACCACGGACAAAGACCCCTTCATCGACGACTGTTTTCTGGGTTTCGTGCCTCACGCGGACAGCGAGCAGTTCGAGTTATCCATGTATTCAGTAGGTATGGAGTTGTTCCACGAGCAGCTTTCTTTTGCACTCCGTTGTTAGCCAATTGTGCGCAGACTCGCGAAAGTAGCCGCGTTTGCGATGCATGCAGACTTGTCCTCAGCTAAAATGGCACTAAAGTATCACTTCATGAGAACTGAACTCGTGACGACCCTGAAACGCAAAGCCACAGAAATAATCGCAGATCTCGAACAAGATCATGAACCCGTCCTCATCACCCAGCACGGCAGACCTGCTGCATATTTGATAGACGTAGATTCTTTTGAAGCGCTAAACCAACGGATCGCTGTACTTGAAGGCATCGCAAGAGCAGAACAAGCAATCGATCAAGGGAGAGTAATCTCTCATGAGGAAGCAAAAAACAAAATGGGACGATGGCTCAACTAATTTGGACCGAACCCGCATTGAGCGATCTAAACGCCGTCGCCGACTACATCGCCCTCGACAAACCTGCCGCGGCAAGAGCATTCGTCCAGCGGGTCTTCTCTCATATTGAGCAGCTCCAAGAACACCCAGAAAGTGGTTCCACAGTACGGGAACTTCCGAACTCTCCATGCCGCCAAATCGTGGAACCACCTTGCCGCATTTTTTACAGATTCGATGGAGCAAAAATTTTTATTCTTCACGTCATGCGTGGAGAAATGCGCCTCAGAAAGCAGCGGCTGCGACACCCTCCAAAGAACCTCACGCGAGGCTAATGTAGGTCTCGCAGCAATTGGGTCAGCCCGAGTAGATCGAGTTTCACCTCGGCTTGATTTAATGAGCGGCTCGTCTTATTCCGTCTCTTTCAGTTTCATGGACGATTCAAAAGACCTAAGCACCCGGGACTGCGGAGCCCCAGCTCCGCAATGCCTGCCTGAGCTTTCGGAGCGTCAAAGCGGAGCTGGGGCTCCGCGGTCCCAGGAGAGAAGGACCAGTTTTCTTCAAGATTTGGTCTTATTTCCTCCCGTGGGTTTCAGTGGCTACTGGGCCGAGGCGGACAGAGTTTGCAGTTGGGGTGTTGGTGGAGAGGCTTTTGGGTAGTAAAATCCTTAAAACCAAAATGGTCGGGCCGGAGGGATTCGAACCCTCGACCTCCTCGACCCGAACGAGGCGCTCTACCAAGCTGAGCCACGGCCCGATATTGTGCTGAACTTTTGGATTTTAGGGGCGCCGCCCCCTCTGCGAAACCTGAACTCTAACTTTCCTTCGAACGCCGCCCATATTCGCCTCGAGAGAGGTGAGCCCCTTCGAAGGAAATCAGAATGCGGTCCAAAGACTAAAGTTAGCTAGGTCGCAGCGTGCGTTTAGCGCACCAAAACCTCTCCCTTAACTATGCCTGTGAAAGATAGAACCGCAAGCAGAAGTGGGGGAGCTTTAGGTTTACGACGAAACGCCTGAACGTTTGTTTGTTTGCCAGCCGAAGCATGAGGACTCGTCTCGGTGAGGCTCAGTGAGTTTGCACGCTAGGGTAGCCTTTCCACAGCCACTCCAAAGCATTCGGCAGGATCTGGGATCTTGCGTTGCCCACGCCGTGGCCCGAGTTGAGACAGTACGCGTACTGGTAGTGATACCCCTTCGCTTTTAAGGCGGTGGCCATGCGGTTGTTCGCCTCCACCCAGTCGTGCATGCCATCGCGCATGACGTTGGGGTTGTAGTTGTCGCGGTCGCCGACGGCCATATAGAGGCGTATCGGTTTGGGGGCGCTTTCGGGAATGAGCTTGTTGTGAAAGCCCCAGGCGCCGTCGGGTGTCTCTGGATTAAAGGGCCATTGCTGGTTGACGAAGGTGCCAGAAAGAGTGAGCACGCGATGATAAAGTTCTGGATGATACCATGCCATAATCAACGCCGCTGATCCCCCAGAGCTCGTGCCCATTGTG
>Ga0209597_1001172_pt1 | contig 17185 bp, 15 predicted proteins | sample M_140625_MF_Meta_FD_187316 | JGI IMG/M metagenome (GOLD analysis project Ga0209597, IMG submission 187316) | Freshwater microbial communities from Lake Montjoie, Canada to study carbon cycling - M_140625_MF_MetaG (SPAdes) (version 2) | ecosystem: Environmental > Aquatic > Freshwater > Lake... | reverse complement strand
GCTTTCTGCTAGTAGTGCCCGAAAAAGGGCCATTACCCATGTACTCGCGTGCCGACTCCAGAAAATTTGGATTGTTTGTTGCTGGCCTATCTAAAGGCATGCCTGTTGAACCAGGCACATAAGGAGAATTATTACCGAACCCTGATGGAGGAGGATTACCAAACCCTGATGGGGGAGGATTACCAAACCCTGATGGAGGCGGAGGATTACCAAACCCTGTGGGAGGAGGCACATTGCTGGGCACCGCAGGTGGCACTCCGGGCGTTAATGCTCCTTGCGGAACCGGTGTTTGATCCACGCCCTGCGTCAGAGTGATGGGGCTGCTATTAGTTCTTATTGGTACGGAAATTGGCTGGCCTATTGCTGCGCCCCCGGCTGTCAGAGCAGGTCTACTTGCACCATTCCATACCCCTTCCTGACCATAAACAGTGTTCGAGGAAATAATAATTCCCAAACATACGACTGCTTTTTTCAGGCACCCATGATTAATCATATTAAGGTCTCCATTGGGTTTGATCTTAAAGATCTTCCGCCCAACTACTCTTTGCCTACTGATAATCCAAGGCTTTTATCACAATTTTTCAAAGCTCTTACTTGAATCTTCTGGATTACCCATTACTTGACACACAATTTCAGATAAACTATCCCAAGTGGGCGCTCTCTTAACTTCTTCTTAAGGTTTGACAAGATGAAAAAGCTTCTAATTCTAAGACTTTTAATTCTGTTGGTAATTGGGGCAAGTTTGGCAAACTTGGCTCGGGCGTGGTGGGTTAATGGTCATGCTACGCTTGTTGAAGCTGCAGCATCCGCCCTTCCAGAAGATATGCCAGAATTCTTTCGCAAGGCGGGTAAAGCTCTGGGCCATTTCGTTGGGGATCCCGATCGATGGAAAAACCCCAGTGCCAAGTTTCTTCGTGCAGGAACTTCTGCAGATCATTTTCTCGACCTTGAAGATGTGGAAGGGAAAGACCTACCCTCGGATAGGTATCAAGCGATTGAGCTACTTCAATCCATCAAAAAGCGACCCGAAAAAGTAGGCATGCTTCCCTATGCAATCATGGAAAACTACGAGCGCCTTGCCTGCGCCTTTTATGATTACAGACAAGACCCAGAGAACGAAGCCATTCGTTGGAAGTGCCTTCTCCATGCAGGAGTCATGGCTCATTACACCACCGACCTATGCATGCCTTTGCATACCACCGTAAATTACGATGGCATGAAAATAGATGGAAAGATTAAGCAGAAGGGTATCCATGCGAGGCTTGATAGCTTTCCTGAGAAGTTCAATTTTAAAGCGCTTGATCTTGCCAAAGGTTTGAAGGCCAACAAAATGGATTCCGATGTGGTTTGGAATAAAGTAATCGAATCGATTCGTGACTCGCATCGCCATATTTCAACTTGTTATGAATTAGATCAGAAAAATGCCTTTACCGCACCTACCGAGGAAAGCAGAAAGTTTGTCACGGAACGCTGCAGGATGGGCGTTCAATTAACCATGGATATTTGGTACAGCGCCTGGCTCAAAAGCGCAACCATGCCCAAGCCCTATTAAAAAAAGAACCCCCGAGGGAGTCAGGGGTTCTTCTCGCCCAAGGAGTATAAAAAAAGAACCCCCGAGGGAGTCGAGGGTTCTTTTCGGGCGGGGGGGTACAACTAAAAAGTTATTTCCATGCCAAGGGTGATCCCTTGCAACCATAGGTCGGTACTGTTGAAGCTAAAAGTAGGTTGGCCATTTCCAACATTGAGGTCGATGGTGGAACCAGGCCTCGAAACACTCGACCAATAAATAATGTTGTAACCAACATAGCCTTTAACACAATCTCTGAAGGCATAGCCCACATTTACACCCAACTCTGGCACAAAGGTAAACTTCTCCTTCGAGTACTGCCCGATATTCGTATCCGCAGCTAGGAATCCCGTGGGAGCAGTCGAAGATAAATTCCCAGAGGTGGAATTCGTAATCCCGGTGATGTTCACCGATTGCTGAGTTCCACCGATCGCAAGTTTAGGCAAAGCATTGACGAACCATTTGTCTTTGCGCAATTCAATACTTGCACCAACCTGACCACCGTAAAAATCACTCGTGGTTTTAAAACTATCCGTTGAACTAGAGATAACAGGGCCGGGTAGGGGATTGAAAGAACTTCCGGTGATATCAAGGCTCTCTTTTAAGCCAAGGTATCTGAAGCCGAACAACCCATCTACCGACATGGAAACGCCACTGATGAAGTTATGTCTTAGGTTTCCTTCCGCGCCCCAAAGCTTACTATCAAAGCGTGAAGAAAAAGATCCCGCAGTAGTTGCAGGGGCAGAAAGAACCAGCGCAGATTGATTTCCCGTAGCCGCATTCGTGAAAGGCCTTGCGAGTAAAGGTGCGCCTTGCGAAGAAAGATCGATTTGATCCACCTGGGTTTCTAAAAACAGGAAGTTCGCTTCGAATGCGAGATTGTGTTCTCTGGAAAGCCAGTAAACCATGTCGAACCTAGCACCACTTCTTAAATCTCCTCCGTAGGAGTTGTCTCCAAAAAGGATATCGGTTCCTGATTGGTTAAGAATACCTGTTGTTCCCGAGGTGGAGAGTGGTGCAACTTTGTCACCTTTCATCCACCAAAGAAGGTACTCAGCACTAAAGGAAAGTCTTTCAGTATCTGCAGGGTGCTTGGGGATTTCCAAAAGGGGCTCGACTTCGCCTTCCTTTGGATTTGCTTCCTTGCCGACATCAAGGACAATTTTTTTTGCCTCTTGTGGCGCTTTTAAATCAGTTGGTAATTTGTTGGGAATCTCATCTGCAATCAATGCTGATGAACTTACCCCCAATGACAATGCCAATACGAAACTCCATTGCTTGCGCATGGAAATATCCTCCCTTAAAGACACACCATCATCCTTGACGGCATGTTGAATTTGAACCCTGACTGTCAGATTCCCCCCGGAACCAGTCAAGGTTTTATGTCTACTTTGTAATTCGACTTTGTGGTTCCGATGGAATCATCTGAAAAGGTGATAGGCCTTGTAGGAATTATGCCGGGCGAGCAATTAATCCGTTGATCCACTAGAAAAGGCACGGTCGCTAATTCAGTTAAAGGTGTAATGTTCCGCAAAGTTTGCCAAGTTTGTAGCATAATAGGTGACTTTTCCGATTATGCAGGGTATATTGAACCCCCTTGCCAGTAACTTAAGGAAGAAATGAGCGTATGGAACCGAATAATCCTCTCAACCCGTTAGACCCTAAACAGGTGAAGACAGCATTCAAGGCGTTCAAAAAGCGCCTGAAACTTACCCAATTGGATGAAGATTCGAAGTTGGGTCGGTCCCCGATGACGGGAGGCAGTCATTCTTCCATCCTTGCGATCCAGCCACCATCCGAGTTTTCACATGAAATCTGGCAGGAGTTGGTCAAGCAGGGAAAATTGAAACCAGCGGGCAGGGGTATGTATGAATTGGTCAAAGAACTCTAACTCAAAGGTTAATCATGAAAAAATCTATTTGGTCTCTTTCGGTTGCAGGTGCTTTGTTTATTTCTCAGGCCCATGCTGAATCTTGGACAAGCTTTCGCGGCCCCACAGGCGATGGCCATGTCAAAGGCGAAAAACTTCCCGACTCCTTCAAGCCGGGTCAGGAATTATGGAAGCAAGCCATTCCAGGCAAAGGCTGGTCAACCCCTGCAGTTGTTGCAGGAAAAATCTTTCTCACCACTGCAATCCCCAATGGCGAAGGCGCAATGGTGAATCAATCCCTTGAAGCCATGTGCCTGAATGGTAGCGATGGCAAGGTTGTTTGGAAAACCCCCATCTTCGAACAAAAGGCCGAGAACGCACCGAAAATCCATGGCAAAAACAGTCATGCAAGCCCTTCTCCCATTTGGCATGAAAACAAGATTTATGTCCACTTTGGTCATATGGGTACCGCCTGCTTAGATGAACAAGGCAAGATTCTTTGGAAAGTTCCTGGGTTATATACCAAACCAGTGCATGGCAACGGTGGTTCACCCATTCTTGTGGATGACATGCTGATTTTTAGTTGTGATGGAACTGATGCTCAAAAGGTTGTTGCGATAAAAATCAAAGATGGGTCGTTGGCGTGGAGTACCGATAGGCAAGCGAGCCCGACTAAGCCTTTCTCGTTTTCGACCCCCGAGCTAATCGAAGTGAATGGCAAGAAAATGGTGATCAGTCCTGCAAGTGATATGGTGGGCGCTTATGATCCCAAAACAGGCAAGGAAATCTGGCGTGTTAAATATAAAGGGTATTCTGTCATTCCTAAGCCTTTGTTTGCCAATGGATTAGTTTTTATCTCGACCAGCTATGACCGCCCTGTTCTTTATGCCATCAAGCCTGATGGGAAAGGCGATGTGACCGAAACTCATGTTGCATGGAAGCTTGAGAAAAACATTCCTCATACTCCTAGCCTTATTGCGGAAGGCCCTGATTTATTCATGGTTGCAGATAACGGCATGGCTAGTTGCGTAGAAGCTGCAACGGGTAAAGTTCATTGGGGCCCCGAGCGTATTGATGGCGCTTATTCTTCTTCACCCGTGATTTCGGATGGCAAGATTTATTTTCAGAATGAAGAGGGAAAAACCACTGTGGTTAAGGCCGCTAGAACTTTCCAGAAAATCGCAACTTCAGACATTGGCGAAAGAACTCTGGCTTCTTTTGCAGTTGCAGATGGTAAGCTGTTTGTAAGAACTGAAAAGAGTTTGTTTGCATTCACCCTTAAAAGTTTGGCTTCCAGATAGTCTTTTCATTCAAATAAAAAAAGGAGCCAGGGATTACTCCCGGGCTCCTTTTTGTTTTAACTCATGCTACTAGCTCTTTTTCACAAGGATATAATCCTTGGAGCCATCAGGCGTTTGAACCTGAAATAAAACACCTTCATCATAACTCGCTTTGTCTGTAAGTGCCTTTACTTCAGAAGCGGATTTGACTTCCTTCTTATCTACTTTCATGATTACCATGCCAACTCGCAACCCCGCTTGATACCCCAAGCTTTCGCGATCCATTTTAATGATCACCACGCCTGTGGTGCCTGCCTTGTAGCCAAATTTGTCTGCAAGGTCGTCATTAAGTTGGCCTACTTCAACACCTAGTTTGTCAAGGTTGGTGTCTCCTTCAATGTTGGGCTTATCTGGCGATTTAGGGTTGATGCGCGACATACCAAACTGCTTGGGTTGTTCCACAATCGTGATATTCACCTTGAGTTCCTTACCATCGCGAACCACTTTAAATTCCGACGCTTTTCCTAAGGGTAAAGCAGCTACCGAAAACTGGAGATCTTTGCTATCCTTGATTACTTTGCCTGCAACTTCAATGATAATGTCGCCCGATTGAATGCCACCTTTGCCTGCAGGGCCATCTTCCATCACCTGGGTGATGATCACTCCTTTAGGATTTTTTAATCCGAGTTTCATGGCTACCTGCTCGTCTTCAATATCTTTGATTCCAACGCCCAAATAACCTCTGCGAACAATCCCGTTTTTCAGCAATTGCTCTTTAATGGTTTTTGTAAGGTTGGAGGTGATGGCCATGCCTACACCTTGAAACCCACCTGATCGGGTTTTGATCGCAGAATTCACACCTATCACCTGACCATCAAGATTGACCAAAGGCCCACCACTATTACCCGGATTAATTGCTGCATCGGTCTGCAAGAAATCTTCGTAGAAGTTGAGCCTAAGACTGCGACCCTTGGCGCTAATGATTCCCGAGGTAACTGAACCGGTTAGGCCAAAGGGAGCGCCCAAGGCTAGAACCCGATCGCCAATTTCTGAGGCATCCGAATCACCAAACTCCAACGCAGGAAGATTCTTGGCGTTAATCTTTACGATGGCGAGATCGGTCTTCGGGTCGCCCTTGATCTCGGTCGAAGTAAATTTTCTGCCATCGTTTAAAGTGATTTCTACTTTGTCTGCGCCTTCGACCACATGATTGTTGGTCACGATTACGCCATTGGATTCAACAATAAAGCCTGAGCCAAACCCGCCTTGGCTTTCATCGGGGCCTTCTTCACTTCGTTTTTTAAACTCTTCGAAGAACTTTCTGAATTCTTCAGGGATCTGCGGATTCTCTTGCCCCTGATTCTTTCTCTTGGGCCCTTGTTCTTTTAATCGCATTGGTTTTGCCTTCGCTTCGATGCTTACCACCGAAGGAAGTACTTTCTTAACTACATCGCGGTAAGAAACCAAGTCCTTACCTTTAGTAACTGCAGGGGCAGCCGATTGGCCCTGAATCCAAGGTGAGATAACAAAACCTGTTACCCCTGAAAACATTAATGCGAGCACAAATAACTTTTTCATAAAGCTCCTTTTTATTATGTTGCGAAGTCGCTTTTCCTTTAGGCAGAATATTCTCTGCCAATAGGATACCAAATAAAGCGCTGTTTATACAGTACGAACCGATCCTTCAAAAAGTTCTGCCACCAGGAAAATTATATTATTTATTCCTATTCCATCTAATTCATGGAACTTAATCTCATTAATAGTCATCAAATTTTATAGAAATTAATTTTGACCATGGAAAATACTCTCTTTTTACTGAGAATAAGCTTTATACTTCATTGGCTTGGGAAGAAATTTAAAGCATGGATAGTGAAAATAAGCATTTGCAGGAAGAAGATACTCTTAAAGGTTGTCAGTTAGCCATCGGATATCATTTTAAAGATACTGATCTGCTGAAATCGGCACTCACGCATGCCTCTGGAGTTGATTCGCGCCTTGCTTCAAACGAAAGGCTGGAGTTTCTTGGCGACTCCATTCTGGGATTGATTTGCTGTGAATATCTTTATCACCGGTTTCCTGATTTGCAGGAAGGTGATATGACTAAAATAAAATCAGTAGTGGTTAGCAGGCCTACTTGTGCAAAAGTTAGTGAAGACTTGAAGTTGGGTGCGTTTATGGTTCTGGGCAGAGGCGTGGCTTATAATACCCATACGATTCCTGCCAACATTCTTGCAGATGTTTTTGAAGCAATCCTAGGCGCAATTTATCTGGATGGCGGTTGGAGCGCTGCTAAAGATTTTGCATTAAGACAACTTACTTCCCTCATCGAGGAGGTTGCGGGCAGCGATTTGAAAAATAACGCCAAGTCTTTATTGCAACAAATTGTGCAACGGGAATTCGGCGCAACGCCTCAGTATGTTTTACTTGATGAGAATGGCCCCGATCATAGTAAGTGCTTCATGATGGCTGTCACCATCCAAGGAAAAACCTATAAGGGAGCCTGGGGCAAAAACAAGAAAGATGCTGAAATGGCTGCTGCTTCTAACGCACTTTCTCAAATCCAAAACCATACTGCAGAATCCAAGTAAGGGTTAAGCCATGCCCATGAAACCTTACAAAGTTCTTTGCCTTCAGCCCTCTTGTAAGAACTTGGCTAATTTTAAAATTGCATCCCGCTGGAGTGATGGTGGCGTGGAAGAGTTGAAAACCTATGCCCTTACTTGTGAAAAATGCCTCAGTGCAGCTTTTACCCAAAGTTTTGAAAAACATAAAAGTTGCAGGACCATCTCGGGTGAAGTATTGGAACCCCCCATGATATTTGAACTTCGAACAGGTACGCATTCCAATCAGCTTGTGCGTAGGACTGATCTTGAAGCTACTTTTGTTTCTTAAAATACAACCGAAAGTCTGCTGATGAATCTTATATTTTCAATCATGCTTGGTGTTTTGCCTTTGCAGATGACCACCAAGCCTGCGTTTCATGCGCATAATGATTATCTTCATGCACGCCCGCTTTTCGATGCGCTTGACCAAGGTTTTGATAGCGTTGAAGCCGATGTTTTTCTCTCTAAGAATGATTTATTAGTGGGGCATTTCTTCTGGGAAATCAAACCCGAACGCACCCTGGACAGCCTCTACCTTTTACCCCTTTCCAAACTCCACAAAGAGGGCAAGCTTAAAAATATCTGGCTCATGGTAGATATTAAATCAAACGAAGCAGAACGATCTGCAATGCTACTCGATCAGCAGCTTCGTCGTTACCCCGGCCTTTTTTCCAAGGTTGGAGAAAAAGATAATGCCCCCGTAAAAGTGTTGCTTTCAGGAAACATGCCCCGTGAATGGGTCTGTTCCGGGAAAAGCAATTTGTTGAGACTTGATGGTAGAGAGGGCGATCTCGGAAATAAGGAGCAGGCTGAAATTTTCCCCTGGGTCAGTATGCCTTGGTCCAAGCATTTTTCTTGGCTAGGCAAAGGCCCCATCTCTGAAATTGAAAAAAACAAACTCAAAGCGATGGCTTTGAAAGCTGCATCTGCAAAACAGCAATTAAGATTCTGGGGTGCACCAGATGTTCCTGAATGTTGGAAAATTCAAGCCGAATCTGGTGTGCAACGCATAGGCACCGACAACCTCTCCGGCCTTGCCAAACAAAAATTCAACTAAGGTTCATACCGCTACTGGTTTCTTTTCTGCCATGGGAAGTGCATAAATAAAGGTGCCTTCTTTTTTAGTACCCACACTTAGGCAGATGAAATGCTCATCCTTGATGCAAGCACTCACTGTTTCTATGTCGTTGCTGATATCGATCGTGTATTGCAATTTTAGATCAGGCCAAGTGTATACATAAACCTTGTTTCCCCCGCCTGCAAAAAGGTAGTTTCGTTCCGCAAGATAAAGCCCCGTGATTTCATGGGCGTGCTCAAGCGAATGGGTTTCTTTTCCAGAGGTGATATCCCAGATTTTTACAATCCCATCAGTTCCAGAAGTGATTATTGTTTTACTGTTCTCTGCAGCAATAATCCGCCATACTTTTCCGGGATGATTTCCCAAATCTGTTTTAGTTTTTGTTTCGAGGTGCCATATCTGCACCTTCCCATCCCAACTACCAGTGGCAATCCATGCTCCCGTGGGCCCGAATGCGAGGGTGTAGGTGATTCTACTTTCTGCAGTAAAAGTGTGGGAGCACTCTCCTGTTTTAAAATCCCAAATTTTGATGAGCCCATCGCATGCACACGAAGCAATTTTTGAAGAATCTTTTGAAAATGCAACGCTGTTGATACTTGATTTGTGCCCTTTTAATTCTTTCACCAAGGTGTTGGTGTCAAGGTTCCAAAGCGAGATGGCGTTGGTGTCTGCGCCAGTTGCAGCTAATGGGCTTTCAAGAGGCGCTAAAGTTGCACAAGCTCCGCCATATTCTTTGCCAAAAGTTGTGATCAGGGCACCTGTTTGAATATTCCAAACCGCAGGGCCGAATGATCCATTAGAGATACCTATGGTCTTTCTTGAAGCATTGGTTTTAAATAGCATTGAGCCGATGGAAATTTCACGCACCGGGCCCATATGGTGCTGGGGAGATAATTTGTGAATAAAGGTTGGCGCAGAGATTTTGAGCGGCCATGGATCTTGATCCCTCACTTCGGGTTTCGATATCAAAGCATAGCTTAAATACGCCAGCCCCAATCCTGCCGCACTTCCTCCCAATATTTGTCTGCGCGATAACAAAGGTTTTTTTAAGCTCGACTTTTCTAAATTCTTAACGAATTCCTGGCAGTCTTTCCAGCGACTTTGTGGCTTTTTTGATAAAGCTTTTTCGACCACCGCTTTTTGATCTTCGGGAAGCAGGAGAAGATTGGGGGTTCCCCGGAGGTGCCCTGCAACCATTTCCGCAGCGGTGCCCTCGAAGGGCAATCTTCCCGTTGCAAGCAGGGAAAAAGTGCAAGCAAGGCTGTATTGGTCGCTTTGCCTGTAGGTTTTTCCATCAAAGAATTCAGGGGCTGCATATGCTAGAGTCAGGGTTCCAGTATGGCTGGTCATGGTGTGTGAAAGTAATCGGGCGAGCCCAAAATCGCCAACCTTCAGCACACCTTTTACCAAAAGAAGATTTTGTGGCTTGATGTCACGGTGCTGAATACCCTGATTGCCTATACCGTGTTGGGGATCGTTAAGGAAATCAATCGCGGTTGCAGCTTGGTGCATGAAGGGGAGTAAGTCTGAAAAGGAGAGGTGCGAGCCCCCGGACTTTTTTATCGCATTGAACGAATCGAAAAGCGTGCCATCTGCAAGTTCCATCAGCACGAATAAAAAGTTTTCGGTTTCCTTGAGTTCAAAGATTTTTAAGAGGTTGGGATGATCCATGGCTTGCAGCCAAGCCAGGGTTGTTTTCTCAACTTCGGTAGATCTTTTATCCTTGGGCAATATTTTGATTGCCAGCGATGGGTGGGATTCGCTTTTGCCCTGCCAAACCTGACCAAACCCACCTTGTCCAATTAGTTTTTCCAGAACCACTCCGGGGATCGGTTCATCCCCGCTAGCGAATTGATTAAGAAATTGTGGTTTGGTATTAGCTTCTTCAGAATTGCCACCATCCGAAAGCCAAGCCATTTTCTTTAATGCGCCCAAGCGCTTGCGAACCGCTTCTTGAAGATGGGGTTTATCTTTGCAGATTTCTTCAGCACGGGTGGTAATGTTACCTTGGCCCTCGCTTTCGTGGGCATGAATTAAATGATCAATTTCTTCCAAATCTTTGGGCGACATAGTCGGTATGGTCTCGACTCACTGGATCATAGACATCAATATTCATCTATTTTGCTCGGTATTGCAAGTAAACCTTGCATATTATAATGTTGTGAATTGATAGTAGCCCTAGGGTTTTGTAAGATAATATCAATGAAGAACCTGCACTTTAATACAGTGCTTGGAATCTTTATTCCTTGGGGAATAGTGTAACGGTAGCACAACTGCCTCTGGAGCAGTTCGTCTAGGTTCGAATCCTAGTTCCCCAGTTTTCGACTTCTCCAACCCCCCCAGCTTTTCATTCATTCTTTCATTCTTTCATTAATGTAAGCTGTTTCGACTTTATATTTCCAAGCCTTTTATTTAACATATGATCCGCATTGTTGTAATTATTTCTCTCCTAAGTTTGTAATGCGAGTGTGGGGTTGCGTAGACTACTTGTCATTGCCGATGATTTTGGCATCGGTCCAAAAACCTCTGAAGGCATTATTCATTGTGCCAATATTGGCCATTCCATTAGCGGTACCGTTCTGCTTGTAAATACCCAATTTGCTGAACACGCAATGGCCTTGTTGGAAAAATCCAAGTGCAATCTCTTGGTGGGTTGGCATCCCAATCTTACCCTGGATAAACCAGTCCTTCACCCATCCAAGGTTTCGACTTTGGTCGACAGAGAAGGGAAATTCTTTCCCTTGAAGGTTTTTATTTCAAAGTGGTTGCTTGGCGTTCTTGATGGCAATCAGATTTATGACGAGTTAGAAGCACAATTACTTCGCTTTAAACAACTTACAGGCGACTTCCCCTTGATCGTAAACACGCATCAACATATTGCAGTTTTTAATCCTGTTGGAAAAAAACTCAATTTGCTTTTTGCCAACTATAAGGTCAAGCCTTGGATCCGAAGGGTGCGGGAAGAGAATGGATCCTTGGTCAAACTTCCTGGTTCAAGAATTAAAAGAGCCTCTTTGTCATTATTAGGGCGCAAGAACGCCAGGGATTTGGATGCTATGGCTTTTCCAGGGCCAAAAACCCTCGCTGGCCTTTGTAATCCAGTCCAGACTTCAAACGAAAGGTTTTACTCCAGCAGACTCAATGGCATAAAAAGTGATTTTGCTGAATGGATGTGCCATCCTGGTTTTTATGATGAAACTCTTATTGGCAGGGATGGCAGTATAAAAAGTGCATCCATCCACATGCGCCCAAGAGAGCTAGAGTTTTTGGCTAGTGGAACTTTCACTCACCTTGCAAATCAATCTGGATTTGAAATTATTTCATCTTCCGAAATCATTGAAAAAAGTCAGGCGGTAATGCATGCAGCCTGAGATTGCCTTAACTCCCGCAAGGCGGAAAATAAACTTTTTACATTTGGCCATCATTCTTTGGGTTATTTGTGCTGCAATTGTTTCTGTCAGGGCTTATTTAAAGCCATACAATCATTCTGTTTATCACATCTACTCTCATGCGGTTTCAAATTGGTGCAATGGAATTAGTACTTACCAATTAGAACCTTCGGAGGGTATCCCCAGGGATGTTTACCGTTATTGTCCCCCGGCTACAATCCTGTTCCTGCCGTTTTATTATTTGGGAGATGCACTCGGTGGAGTTGTTTGGCGGTTGATTGGCCTAGCTTTTTTTCTTTACGGTTTTTATCGCTGGTTTCGTTCTGCTTCAAACCTTGGTCATGACAACAAATCTCTCGGACAGGCTTTTCTTTTGCTGATACCTTTAACGCTGACGAGTTTTAATAATGGCCAGGTTAACCTATTAATGATGGGCGGACTTCTTCTGGGTCTTGCCCTTGTTCTTGAGGGAAAATATTTTTGGGCAGGGTGTGCATTAAGTGTTGGGGTGATCTTTAAAATATTCCCATTGTTCATCGTTTTTTTGATGGTTCTGGCTTTCCCTTGGAATTTTCTGCCCGGTTTTCTGTTTGGAATTCTTACTCTTTGTGTGGCTCCTTTTTTATTTCAATCGCCAACCTACGCTTATTCGCAATATGTCGAATGGTTGGGGACTTTGAAGTCGGGCGATCGATCAATGTTGATACTCGAAGCAGCCTATAGGGATTTTTGGTTGATTATTCGCTATTTCAACCTTCCCATCTCGCATGAGGTTTATCGGGGCATTCAAGTGCTGACTGCTTTGGGAGTTAGTGCAGTTGTTTTGGGGGCAAGGTTTAAAGGGGTTAGTACGGATAAACTTTCCCTCTTAATCGTTGGGCTAGGATTTGGGTGGCTCACTTTGTTTGGCCCGTCCACGGAATCGAGCACTTATGTAATCTTAGCTCCCGCATTTGCTTATGCTATTTTAGAAGTATTTAGAGCACGATTAATATCTCAATGGATTTTTTCTGCTATGGGTGTTATCTTTTTCATTCTTGCCATTGGCGCAGGAGTTTTTGCAGGGGCAAACAAGATCCATGCAATTGGTTTTCACCCCATGGGCGCTGCGTTCTTCTTTATTCAGTATTTGGTTTTTGCGTACATTTGGAGCAAGGTGTCCGAGGATAATTGCCATCATGTTTAAAAGCTATCAGTTTACTCGAAACTATGAGGCTATTTTGGCTGAAAAAACTATTAAGACTACGATTAGTGTTGTCTGCCCTGCCTATCAAGAACAAGAGGTAGTACTTCCTTTTTATAAAGAGTTAAGCAGGGTTCTTTCGACTTTGGATGAGTGTTTTGATTATGAAATTATCCTTGTGGATGATGGGTCGAGGGATCATACGCTTAGTGTCTTGAAAGAAATAGCAACTGCGGACAAACGGTTCTTTTACATTTCTTTGAGCAAGAACTTTGGTCATCAAGCTGCCATTACCGCTGGCCTAGAAAAAGCAAAAGGCGATCTTGTAATCACTTTGGATTCTGATTTGCAGCATCCGCCCGAATTAATTGTTGAAATGATCGCAATATGGAAAAAAGGCAATGATGTTGTATTGGCCAAGCGGGAGGAAGTGTCATCCGGTTTTTCTTTCAGGCAAATTCTGCGCAAGGTGTTTTTCAAGGTTATTGGTAATAATGTTGAAACTCTGCGATCTGGTTATTCGGATTATAGGCTGCTTTCCCGTAGGGCAGTGGATTCGTTGTTGCAGTTCAAAGAGTCGCATCGGTATCTTCGTGGATTAGTTTCGTTGATAGGATATCCGACAGCGGTTGTTACGTTTACGCCTGCAGAACGGTTTGCGGGAGATTCTAAGTTTGGTTTTTTTAAGCTTTTTCGGTACGCAGTCGATGCGCTTTTTTCGTTTTCGCGGGCTCCTTCAAATTTGATTTATGCTCTCGGTTTTTGTTTTTTATTAGCATCACTTATTTCGTTCTCCGGGTTTGTGGGAATGATTTATTGCGGTTGGCAAATGGAACACACTCTTTGGATTCTTATGAGTTCCGTCTTGTTGTTTTGTTCTTCCGTTGTGCTGTTTGGCCAAGGAATCCTTGCAGAGTATATCACCAGGGTTTATGAACAGGTTAAAAACCGACCCTTGTATTTTGTAAAAGACACGAATATCACAAATTAAAGCGTGCTGTTTAATAAATTGAAATAGCATAATCCTCATTCTTTCAGGGGATTTGGTCTTTTTCTGCAGTTTTAGGTTTGAACCCATCTTCTTTCTCGTCTATAATTCAAGCGTATTTGTTTCTTCTAATATCAAGGGTTTAGTTATGTTTAGGCGAAAAGCTTTCACGCTTATCGAATTATTAGTGGTTATAGCAATTATTGCGGTATTGATTGGCTTGCTATTGCCTGCGGTTCAAAAAGTTCGTGATGCAGCTAGCAGAATTCAGTGCACCAATAACATTAAGCAGATTTCTCTTGCCTTGATGAATTATGAAAACACTAACCAAATGTTCCCTCTGGCCTACACCAACAAGTCAGATCCGGTCATTCGCTGGCACAACTGGGTTGTATTTCTTCTGCCTTATTTGGAAGAAGGCAACCGCTTAGCTTCCTACACCTACACTTACGATTGGTGGGTGCCGCCTAATCAAGACATTGTAAAAGCCAACCTTAAGATTTTTAATTGCCCCACAACCCCTATGCAACCGCGTATGCAAAATAAACCCGAGACGGTTGCGGTTCCTACTCCTTCTGGGATGCAAGTGGTAGATAAACAAGGCGCATGTGGTGATTACTTCGCTCCTACTGGTGTCTTTTGGGAAATCAACAACGAGCTTCCTGTTGCTGATCGTTTTTCTGCAGGCACTGATCTTCGGGGCGCTCTTTGTTGGCATGGCCAAGATACTACGACTTCACCACCATGGGCTTTCAATTATTCTAACCGCATGAACGATATCATGGATGGTACCAGCAATACTATTTTGCTGGCTGAATGTGCAGGGCGTGAGGATGTTTGGCGAGGTAAAACCATGATGCCAGCGGTATACACTGGAACAATTCGAGCCAGAGCCCGTGGCGGCGCCTGGGCCACGACCGATAATGCCTATGGCATCGGCCAGCGTACTCCTTGGCATGTTTCAACAGGTACTGTTCCGGGTACTATGAAGATAAATAATTCGAACGAGTGGGGCCATAATTTCTATAGCTTCCATAACGGCGGGGCTAATTTTGCCTTCACCGATGGTTCGGTTCGCTTTCTTAACGAAAACACTTCCCTTAAAAATCTTGCAAACTATGTCACTCGTGCGGGTGGCGAAGTCATCGCCCCAGATTAGATTCTTTCTGAAACTAAACTCATCTGTTTAGCTTTTGTTTGCTTTTCTGGCGATAAGTGCGGCAACATACCCAGCCTTGAATCCTGCATCAATGTTTACTGTGGTTACATTTGCTGAGCAGGCATTTAACATCGTCAGTAACGCCGATAGGCCACCAAAGCAGGTGCCATAGCCTATGCTGGTGGGCACTGCAATTACTGGGCAATCAACCAACCCGCCTACCACGCTCGGGAGGGCGCCATCCATTCCTGCAACTACCACGATGGCATCGGAATCCTTGAACGAGCTTAAATTGTTTAGCAGCCTGTGTAGCCCTGCAACCCCCACATCTGGAATTAGTTTCACCCCAACACCTAGGGCGCTTGCGGTGTTCATTGCTTCGCGAGCCACGGGGATATCCCCTGTGCCTGCGGTAAGAAATGCCACCATTCCCTTGGGTGTTATTGCTGTATTTCCTTGTGCCCGCAGAAGGAAGGTGCGAGCGGTTTCATCCAACTCCGCATCAGGGTAAAGTTTTCGCAGGCGCAAGGATTGCTCTGGGTTTAGCCGGGTCGCAAAACAATCTTGCTTTGCCTGAATAAGCCTTGCAACTACCCCTTCGAGCCATTCGGGGGTTTTTCCCTCTGCAAGTATCACTTCAGGGAAGCCACACCTTCGCGCACGGTCGAGATCAAGGTTGGCATAAACCGGCATGCCTACCTGAGTAGAAGATAGTTGTTCCACGCCCTCGGCAACGCTTAATTTCCCAGAGCGGATTTGTTCTAATAATTGTTCAAGTTTTTCTGAGCCCATTGGTTCTCTCCCATTTTGAAGGTAAGGAAATTCTAGGAGTCTACAGCTTTTTACCAAGTCTTTTTATGCTTGCTGCTTCACTTGCTGATGCTTTTCAATTAGGATTGGGAAAGTTATTGAACCCAACTCGGTTGGAGCGTGTAACATGATTCGACTTGGAATGCTTGATTTTGATACCTCGCATGTGGTTGCTTTTGCAGAGCGATTGCTTCATAAAAATGTTGCTATGGATCAATGGGTGGATGGCGCACAAATCGTCGTGGGATGCGCTGGTGATTCTAAAATAAGCCCCGAACGCATTCCAGGCTATGTTGATGCAATCAAAAAACTTGGCATTTCCCTTGTTGATAAACCAGAAGAAATGATCGGCAAAGTTGATGGCATGCTGATCGAATCGCAGGAGGGTGGCGTGCATTTGGAAAGGGCCAGACCATTTCTTGAAAAAGGCATTCCCTGCTATATCGATAAGCCCTTCACCTGCTCTACCGCAGATGCAAAAAAAATCTTCGCTCTGGCCCAGGCCAATAAAACCACAGTCTTTAGTTCTTCTTCATTACGATACACGCCTGAGTTAGTGAAGTTTACTGCAGATGAATCCAAGGGTAAAATTCATGGCGTGGTCGCTTATGGCCCATGCCCATTGTTTGATGCGAACCCCAAGCTTAACTCAGGGTTGTTTCATTATGGCATCCATGCTGTGGAAATTCTTTATACGCTTATGGGGCCGGGTTGCCAGCGCGTTACCAACACTCACGAAAAGGGCGTTGATGTGGTTACAGGAAATTGGGCCGATGGCAGGGTGGCTACAGTAAGGGGCATTCGTGCGGGGAAATCAGATTATGGCGCACTTGTGTTTACTGATAAAGGTGTAGTCCCTTTAAGCTTGAGCACCAAATTTATTTATACCGAGTTGTTAAAAAAGATTGTAACTATGTTCAAAGATAAAAAAGCACCTGTTGATAATGCAGTCACTTTAGAAATCGTTGCATTTATTGAAGCTGCGAATAGGAGTGGTAATAATCATGGTTCGGTGGAAATGCTTCAAGTTTAAGTTTTTCAGCCTTCAAAAATAAAGGTAAGTAAAATGAGTAACTTGGCTGCGTGTGATTATTCCGAAGCGCTGCAGCGTGTGGGCGGTGATCTTGCTCTGTTGAGTCAGGTGCTGGTGATATTTTTGGATGAAATGCCAAAGATGAAAGCTACGATCAGGAAGAATGCGGAGGAATGGAACTCGAGGTTGTTGTGGAATGAATCTCACAAAATGAAAGGCGCTGCA
>Ga0209597_1001171_pt1 | contig 17185 bp, 30 predicted proteins | sample M_140625_MF_Meta_FD_187316 | JGI IMG/M metagenome (GOLD analysis project Ga0209597, IMG submission 187316) | Freshwater microbial communities from Lake Montjoie, Canada to study carbon cycling - M_140625_MF_MetaG (SPAdes) (version 2) | ecosystem: Environmental > Aquatic > Freshwater > Lake... | reverse complement strand
ATTTAATTGTGCTCTTGGTGCAGATTTACTTAAACCTTACTTAAAAACACTATCAACAAATACGTCTTTTAATGTGTCAGCACATCCAAATGCGGGTTTGCCCAATGCATTTGGTGAATATGATGAATCTCCTCAACAAATGCAAAAGCAAATAGAAGGATATTTAGAAGAAAATCTAATTAATATCATCGGTGGCTGTTGTGGTACTACACCCGATCACATTCGATTAATTTCAGAAATTGCATCAAAGTATAAACCTCGAAAGATAAAAAATAACCACAAAATATAAACATAATGGGAAAAATAATATTGGAATTTGATTCAATCGAAGAATCGCAAGATGCAAGAGTAGCATTAGATGCTATGAGATGGAAAATGTCAATGTGGGATTTAGATCAAAAACTAAGAAGCACTACTAAATATGGACAAAGCGTAATTCACAGTGAATCAGAAGCAGATGAATCTGAACAGAATATTGCCGAAAAGTATAGAGACATAATTAGAGAAATACTTGATGGTTATAATTTAAACCTAGAAGATTAAATTATAAATAAAGAAAAAAATAATCAATGGAAGATAAAAAATATCCGCCTATTACACCAGAAAAAAGCGATGGCAAACATATGGGTGCACTTGCGGGTAGAGCTGAAGATGAAAGGAAAAGAAAAGAAGAGGCGCTGAAACAGTCAATGAGTATAGGTATTTCCTTAGATCCTGAAATCAATTGGATTGTAAAGACTATAAATGGTAAAAGCTATCTGTCTATTAAACACAAAAAAATTAAAAAAATAAATATGAAAAACTACACAGAAGGAATTACCGATGAAATGATCATTACTAATGGAATTGATAAATTACAAACAATTATTGAATCTGGATTTAAACCACGAATGATTGTTAAATATAAAGATAATAAAGAAATGATTATTAATGGAGATGAAGAAATTACAAAATTTGTAGAAAAATTAAAACAATAAATATGGAAAAGGTAAGCATATATTTAGATGAAGTAAGAACACCTAATGACTAAAGATGAATATAGAAAAACTTATAATAGGAATATTTTTTGGTATTATAGCTCAAATAGTAGTTTTCTTCCAGTTGCAGGGATCTCTGAAGTATGATTGGTTTAAGAATAATTATTGGTTAGTTGTTCTTTTAGGCATACCTGCTTCTATGTTTTTTATGTATTCAGTTAAGAATATGGTAATTGCTTATAACGGGCAAATGTGGCCATCTAGATTAATAGGATTTTCAATTGGTTCTATCGTGTTTACTTACTTTAGTTTGTCACTATTTAATGAGCCGCTAACTACAAAAACACTTATCTGCTTATTCTTGTCATTTACTATATTAGGAATTCAATTATTCGTAAAATGAAAGAAATGAGTAAAAAGATAGCACGGAAATAAATTTGGAAAATATGGAAATGATATCGCAGCACCCTATTAAAAAATCCGATCTTGGATTTCATGGAAATCTTTTTGGTGGCCAATTATTAAAATGGATAGATTCTGCTGCAGCTAGTTATTCAATGCAATTATGTGATACCCCTAGAATGGTAACCATATCAATAGATAAATGTAATTTCGAAAAACCAGCAAGAGAAAGTCAACTTCTTAAAATATATGGTTACCCAACAACAGTTGGCAATTCATCTGTAACATTATATATGGAAGCTAGATCACATAACGTATATAATGGTAAACAAGTACTTATACTAAAGACTCATATTAAATTCGTACATATTGACGAGGAAGGTAATCCTATTCCTATTGGAGAGAAAGGAAAAAATAGAATAAATAGAATGATCGAATCGCAATCTAGCGAAGAGAGTAACAATTAAAATATGGAAAAAGTAAGCATATATTTAGATGATATAAGAACTCCTAATGACGAAAGATGGATAATCTGTAGGAATTATAATGAGTTTGTCAGTAAAGTTGATGAGATAGGATTAGATAACATTGAGACTATTTCATTGGATCACGATCTTGGAGAGACTGCAATAAGAGAGTATTTTAAAAATGTCACCAATAATTACATTCTTGATTATGCTAATATACACGAAAAAACAGGATACGATTGTGCTAAATGGCTTGTCGAGAAAAGCATAGACACTGGGGTAAATCTCCCAACTATTTTAACACATAGTGCAAATCCTATAGGTTCTGCAAACATAATGGGATACATAAATAACTATCTGAAAAATAAAAGACTAACACAAAATTGTATAAGAGTTCAGATACCGCATTCAGCTTAAATATATAATATAAAGAGTATGGATTTATTTAAAAGAATATCAGCAGCAGTTCTTTTAGCGCTATTGATAGCGTTACCTTTAACACTATTAGAATCTCTAATGGTGTACTCGATCATTAAACTTTACGAAATACCTTATCTTGTTAATTTTGAATATTGTCAAGTTCTAGGAATCAGCTTTATTATGATGATGACTAGAAATAGAATAAGAATACAAGAGAAAAAAGAGGATAAGAAAGATTTTATAAAAGATATCAGTTATCCTAGTTTAAATAGATTATTCAGAGTAGGATTTGTATGGTGTATTGCTTTAATTATTCACGAAATATTTTTAAGATAATATTTTGATCAATTCCTTACTAACCATAATAATACCATGTAAAAACTCCGTATATGGATTAAAAGACACCATAGAAAGCCTATTAGATCAGTTTAAGATCACAGGAACTAGAGTGTTAATATTAGATCTTGGATCTGATGACGGATCATACCAATATGCAGCTCAAGCATCATTTGAACATTTTAAAAAATTAAAAATTGAATCAATAAAAATAGATAAGGATCTTAATCTGTTTAAATTTATTGACGAATTAAGAACTCCCTACTCAATGGTTATTACACCAGGCTCTATTCCCAAGAATCCCGACTTTATTTTTAATTCTATTAATAATATTTCAGAAAAAAAAGTTCCTAATGTATATTTAAAAAAATATCCAATAGGGAAAAGAATTTTACCCCTTAGAAATATAAGAAATAAAGAATTAGAAATAAATTGTATCGTTTCAGAAAAGAATTTCCTATGGGAAATTGAATTCGAAAATAATACTCTTTCTATTCACGCATCTCAAATATCTAGGGGTAAAATTTCAATAGAAGGAAAATTGTAGGATTTTAAGAAGCAAACAGTCTTTTAAGTGTTTTTCCTTTCTGTTCTAATGAACTAATTTCTGAATTTACACTTCTCCAAAGGATATCCAATGGTCTATTTATATCGCCTCCGTCTTTTTGTACTGATGCAATAAATTTAACCCAAAGTTTAAATTCTCTTTCGTCTCTTACGTTAATTCCCTCTTTTTTCGAGGAATCTCTTGTTGACATCTTTTTTAAATTTTAATTAAACTTAGTAATGTTTATGACGCTAAATTAACAATAAGATGTTAATAAAAAAAATAAATTTAAGTAAATTGTAAGTTTTTTAGAAAAAAATAGAATTATTTAGAGATTTCGAATAAATCTTTTGCTTTTTTTGCCTTTACTGCATATTCATATAGCTCTTTATCTACAAAATATTCTATTGCTTTATCCATTGCAGTAGGAATGTCGCTTTTTTTCATATATAATTTGGAGTATATCTCATTATCCCAATAGAACTCTAAGAATGATGACTCTAACAAATCTTCACTTTCCATAAGTTCTAATGCAGTTTCTACAGATCTCATATAAACCTTCTCCGGGTTTCTTATCAACCAATCTTCTAAATGGTCTGGATTAACTTTGTTTATCATTTCAATCATATATAAATTTCATACCAAATAAAAAGGGTTTTGTTCCGAAACTAAAGGCGAATAGATTGATAAAAAAAATAATTAAAAAATCATAAATTATGTCAATAATCAAATTACCAAAATCGTTAGATCATTTAGAAAATGAGATTAAAATCGATACATTAGCAGATGTAATGAAATTTGAATTTCTTATGGGATTATATAAGAATCATACATTAGAAGAAATAGAGAAAAAAATAAAAGATTAATGGAAGGAAAAAGACTTATTTTTTTATCGGATACTCACAATCAACACGAAAATGTAAAAATTCCTGAGGGAGATATTATTATACATTGTGGAGATGTTAGTGGGAGAGGATATGAAAGAGAGGTGGAATCTTTTCTTGATTGGTTTTCTTCTTTACCGCATAAACATAAAATAATGATACCAGGAAATCATGATTTCTTTTTCGAAGGATATTATGATGCAGCTAAAAATATGGTGGATTCTAGAGGGATTATATGTCTAATTGATAGCGAAGTTGAAATAGAGGGGATAAGATTTTGGGGATCACCTATAACACCTTGGTTTAACAATTGGGCTTTTAATAGATTTAGGGGATCTGAAATAGAACATCATTGGAATAAAATACCAGAAGGAATAGATGTTCTATTAACACATGGCCCGCCTGCTTATTTACAAAATCATCTATCTATGGTATTGGAGGGTGAAGATGTAGGATGCGAGGATCTATATAAAGCAATACAAAGAGTAAAGCCAAAAATTAATGCCTTTGGTCATATTCATGAGGGATATGGTACATCGGAAGAGGATGGAGTATTATACATGAATTGTAGTGTAGTAAATAGAAGATACTCAATTCAAAATAAACCAATAGAAGTAATATATTTAGATGGAGAATTTTCTATTTATAGAGGAGCTACAGAAGGGAACTGATCCTTCTGGCTTCTTTAGAAAACTTTTAGTTTTCAAGAAGTATATAAAATTTGATGGTAAAAAAGTCAGAGGGGAAGTGTGCTATGACGCATATTATAAGGACTTTGAGAACGAAAAAGGACTAAAGTATACGATCTATTGTTATTGTTATGATTATAAAGATCTTGTAGATAATCCAGAAAATTTTGAGTTCTGTTTTGAAGTGCAATTAAATACAGGAAGGGGAATCATAGGAATAGAAGCTATACAATGGGATTTTGGAACAAATCCAGATTCACTTATTAATATAGAATTCTTTGAAAAGAAAATAGAAGAAATATGGGAAAAATTCGATTCGTTAAATTTCCCAACTTAAAAAAACAATTATGGAAGACGTAAAACATTTAAACATTTATGAAGGGAATACAGGTTCTCTTAAAAAAGCAATAGTTAAAAAAGGCGTTGCTGATATGAGTTGGATGAAACATATTTTTGTACCTTTAGAAAATTTACAAGAGGTTTATTTGCATCCAAATCAGGAAGATGTTACAAGCCATTATTTAAAAATTATACATTCAGATCAGAAATGTATATCAGTTTTTAATAAAGCTTACTTTGATATTGTTGATTAGAATTCAAATAGTCTTTTAATACCTTTAAAACGGTTTGATAAAGACTCTTTTAATCTTGTAATAGATATTTCAAATTCTTTTCCGAACGAAACAGGAGCTTCTTTATATGATTCCTGACTCTCATCATTAGAATCATCTGTAAATTGCCAGTTGAAAGAAATTTCTTCTGGTACATTAAATCCATAAAACTCATAAACTTTCTTCTGTGTTTCTAAAACTTCCTCGCCATTCCAGTTTTGTCCTATAATAACGCATCCTGCATCTATACCTTCCACTATGTTTATATCTTCTAAGGTTGTTTTTCTATTCTCAATCCAATTTAATCTCTCTATTAATTTCTGGTAAAAAGCATTTGCTTGTCCCCATCTCACACTAATAAAGAAAATCACTGCTTCAGATTCAAAAAGTTCTTTAGAAACCTTCCAAAGTTCATCTTCTTTGTTATTAAGAGAAGCCCAGCATCTGTGATTACCTGAAGGATCTTTCTCCTCGTCTTTTAATTGAGCATCTTTGACACCGCAATTGTTTCCTTCTACCCCAGATACATTACCTTCGCAAGGAAATATCTTTAATTTAGGTATTTCTAATAGAACAACCTCAGTTGATTCCTCTAATTTTTTCTGTAGATCCATTGCAAGAAGAGTAGACTTGGGTATCTCTTTACTCCCCTCCCATCTATTAGACGTGGTTAAAAATAGTACTTTCTTTTTACCAGAAAGATACTCCATTAATTTTTCTAATTGTTCATTTGGCATATTGTATATATCCACGAATTATTTTTTGAGTTTTAGCGTATAATATATACAATAAAATAAGCTGTTAAATTGATTGGATTAGTAATAACAGGGAGAAAATATAACCCTGAAACATACGAGATTTCTATAAACACGGTACTTGCTAAAGTCATAAATACCGGCATTTCAAGTTTAAGATTCTGGACGGATTACAATAGAGAACAATTTTCAGTTTCTGCTGATTTTTTCTATTGTGCTGAATGGGATGGTAAATCATTCTCTACCGATAACATAGTTATAATACCAGCATGTTTGGTAACCGGTGTAACCAGTGCTACTGTAGATACTTCAATATCCGATCTAGTTAGTGGTATTACTAATGATTTCTCTAAAGATAATCTATTTGCATCACCTCAATTATCAGAAAAAACCGCTGGAGTAATATCTAAGGTTAAATGCCCGATTATCTATTTTAAAAATAATGATAGAAATAATTATATAGCTGGGGTTTCCGATTTTCTGATGTGTTACCCTACACTAACTATTTCTCCTAATACATTTGACACTAATACAATAATATTTCTCGACGAATCAAAGTCAACTTTTATATCTCCTACATTTACCCCGCCAGTCCCTTCAGGGGGTAGAACGGGAACTAGCGGATCTTCGGGAACTAGCGGGATAGGAAGTAATGGATCGTCCGGTTCGTCCGGATCATCAGGTACATCAGGAGTTAATGGATCATCAGGTACTTCGGGAACTTCCTTTTTCGGTGTTACTAGTGGAACTTCTGGATCTAGTGGAACTTCTGGATCTAGTGGAACTTCTGGATCAAGTGGAACTTCTGGAGGAATAGGACCAAGTGGAAACCCAGGATCTAGTGGAACATCGGGTTCTTCTGGATCTAGTGGTACATCAGGATCTAGTGGAACTTCTGGATCTAGTGGTACATCTGGATCTAGTAGTACATCTGGGTCATCAGGAACTTCTGGATCTGGGGGAACATCAGGTTCTTCAGGAACATCAGGAACATCGGGATCTGGTACATCCGGGTCTAGCGGTTCATCAGGAGTATCTGGAACTAGCGGTTCATCAGGAACTAGTGGAACTTCTGGAGGAATAGGGCCAAGTGGAAACCCAGGATCTAGTGGAACATCAGGTTCTTCAGGATCTAGTGGAACTTCTGGAACTTCTGGAACTAGCGGTTCATCAGGAACTAGCGGATCGTCGGGAACAAATGGAACATCGGGTAGTTCAGGAAGTAGCGGATCTTCAGGAACTTCAGGTACAGACGGCACCCCGGGCATAGACGGTAATGATTCCTCAAATAGCGGTAGATGGATTTATGCTGCCACTACTACTCCTGGAAGTGGAATTTTTGGAACGGATGATTCTGTAATGAGTTTAATTGAATATGCCTATATAAATACAGATGCGGCAAACGGAGCAGATTATTCTACATGGCTTTCCGGAGTAGACAGTATACATGATCTCGGTTACCCTGTCTATTTACAAATCACACAAGTAGGTTCTAACAATATTATCGGTATTTGGAGAGTCATATCCATTACTTCGACAGGTGGTGTTTACGAGTTTCAAGTCGATACGCCACTTGTGGCGAATGGTACCATATCAGATATATGTACAATATCATGGGTATACAATGGGATAAACGGTACATCCGGATCTAGTGGATCTTCAGGCTCTTCAGGATCTAGTGGAACTTCAGGAACTAGTGGATCTTCAGGAACTAGTGGAACAAGTGGATCTTCAGGAACATCAGGATCTTCAGGAACATCAGGTTCTTCAGGAACTAGCAGTAGCTCAGGATCTAGTGGAACATCAGGATCTTCAGGAACATCAGGATCTTCAGGATCTTCGGGAACATCAGGATCTTCAGGAACATCAGGATCTTCAGGATCTTCAGGTTCAAGTGGATCTTCAGGATCTTCAGGAACATCAGGATCTAGTGGATCTTCGGGAACATCAGGATCTAGTGGAACATCAGGATCTTCAGGTTCAAGTGGAACATCAGGATCTTCAGGAACATCAGGATCTTCAGGTTCAAGTGGATCTTCAGGAACATCAGGTTCTAGTGGAACATCAGGAACATCAGGAACATCAGGATCTTCAGGTTCAAGTGGATCTTCAGGAACATCAGGAACATCAGGAACATCAGGATCTAGTGGAACAAGTGGATCTTCAGGAACATCAGGATCTAGTGGATCTTCAGGAACATCAGGAACATCAGGATCTAGTGGAACATCAGGATCTTCAGGTTCAAGTGGAACATCAGGATCTTCAGGATCATCAGGATCTAGTGGAACTTCGGGTACTTCAAGTAATACAAAAACAACAGGGAGTTGGACTTTATCTACGGGTGTAAACACTGTCAGTTTTACAGTTACTGCGGGTCAATCATATACTATGTGGGTAAATGGAAATATTCCAAACGGTATTGTTAATTGGAATGCAACAGTAACACTATCAAACACAAACGTACCTGTAATAGGTGTACAATACGGTTGGTATTATCTTGCAGGAAATGCTTTGGTTTTAACATCAATACCAAGTCAGATAGTTGGGACTGCGGGAAGTATTATTACCACATCTCCGGCAGTTTCAAATTCAAATACCTTTACATTTGGTATAACTAATAACAGTGGTTCATCTCAAATAGTTTATTACGGATATACACAGCTTTAAAAAAATAATACAGAAAGATTAATATAAAAGAATATATAATCTATGAATCATATCCAATTATTCGAAAATTTTATACAAGGGGGAAGAAAGGAATTTACTGATGCTGAAATTCAATACTACCAGAAATTGTGGGATTGGCTTCATGATAAGTACAGATACAATAAATTCTTTCTAAGTCTTTGGGACCAAGCTAAGAATAAAAGGTCACTTAGTAATAAACAATGGACTCAGTTAGAATTCCTTCTTAAAAACGGAAAATCTCAATACGAAGCTGGTATTCTACCTAATAATTATTAATCTTACGAAACAAACTTTTTAAAACTGATATAAAAAATATGTCAACTAATAGAAATTGGGGTAAATCTAATCTTTTTTCGGAGGGTCATAGAACACATCTTCCTAGAAATTTCTGTTTATTTGATGTTGATGGTATTCTTCTAGACGATAAAAGAAATCCTAAATTTATATACGAAGGAAAATATAAAAAAGTATCAAAAAGCAAAGGAGACTTTATCGATACTTTTTATCAGCCAACTAATCTACAAGCTTCATTTCTAAGAAAAATTTCAGAAAAAATAGGTGTTTATATTCACGAAGAAACAACTAATTCATGGTGGTTTATTAATGACCGCACTTTAGAAGAATGTGAAAATCCCAATCTTGATAAAATAAAAACGGAGGATAGAGTCTACATTGAGGATATTGTTAATGGATATTCACATAACATTTCTGGCGTATTTGTAAGAACTGAAGGGGAGAAACCTTCTGAGATGGAAAAATATGGCGAGCTTATAGCCGATTTAATATCTGTTCCTAAGGTATTAGTTAATGATGTGTTTGAAAGCGATTTTATACACTTTAAAAGAGAAGATAAACAAGTTAAATGTGAATCTGAATCCCTTTGGAATACTACATGGAAGGATTTAGAGTTAATCTAAATCAAACTGACCATCTAAGAAATCATTAAAATATTCATTAGAGTTATTCCAAAAATCATCTATAGATTTTTTAACCTCAATTAGATGAGTTTCTAATACATTCAATTCTTCAATTAGAGATTCTAGATTAGGCTTACATGTATTGAATTCGTCTTCTAAAATTTGAATATCTTCTGGTATTGGAGTTTTTATATTGAATGACTTTAGCATTCTTAATCCTTTTCCTCCTCTTTCTTGAAATTCCTTCCACTCATTAAAATCTTCATCATCTACCCGATTTGCATAGAAATTGTAATCTGCTATTTCATCATTAATTACTGAATCCGGATCTTCAAAATTATATTCTAAAATTAGCCATCCCCCGCTTCTACCTCCTTGTGACCAATCCTCAAAAAATTTACCATTCTCAATTATATCCTCTCCATACATTTCTAATTGATCACTTAAGAAAAGATACCAAAGATTGTCTATTTCCTCTTCAGTAACATTATATTTACTAGCAAGATTATCTAGATCCGGCCAAGATCTTGTTTTTATATCAAATTCAAATCCGTTATTGCTTCTTCTACCATATCCGTATTCTTCTTTTAATTCATTAGATTTATTCAGAATATTTTCAGCTAATTCGCCAAGTTCTCTACTCCATTCAAATCTTTCATCTAAACCAAAATCTTTCATAGTTTGATCTATAGATTCATTTAGAAATTCTGAGAATTTTACTAGCCTTATCATGAAACTATATATCACTTTTTTGTCTATGATAAAGAAAAATTATTATGCCTAAGAGTAAAGTAAGAAAGAAAAAAGGTAAACCAGTAAAATATACGACAAAGCCTACTGGAATCTCTAAAACAAAAATGAAAAAATTAATGGAGCTGATTGCTCAGCAACAAGAATTAATCAAAGAAGCTCCAGAAACTCCAGAAATTAGAGAAGGCAAAGGTGATTTACACATTTCAGAAGACTTCACAAAGAAATTAAATGTGCTAGCTACAGATAAAATTAATAAAGGACCAGAATTACAAGAATCCGGAGATTCTCACCAAAAATCTTCAGATGAACCAGAAGATTTACCAACAACCATTGACGAAAACGAGGGTATAGAAATTTCTCAAGAAAATGAAGGACCGCTTTCTTCAGGTGTTGAATAATTTTTTATTCTACTAATGGTTATATACATAAAGAAATAATCCATAAAATGATAATTAATAGTGATGAACAATTAAACGAAGCAATAAATAATGATAAGGGGACTTTAATTCTTTTCTCCGCTGATTGGTGTGGACCATGCAAAATTCTTAAGCCAACTTTAGAAAAAGTTGAAGAATCTTTTTCTGAATCCTACAATTTCATTAAAGTTGATATTTCGGAAGTTGAGGAAAACACAAAAAAATTTAATATTAGAAACATTCCCACTTGCATTCTAACTAAAGGAGGAAAAGAAATTTCAAGATTTTCTGGAGTGAAAACAGAGGATCAGATAAAAAAATTCTTAGAGGAATATATACTAAATTGAAACTTTTAGTATATTTGTGAATATTATTAAAAACACGTTCTTTAACATACTTATTTTTTTGAAGCGGTTTAGAGGGTTACTTCATATACAAACGATGAAAAGATTAGTTCTCCGGTTCTAATCTACATAGGTTCTCAGTACTGCTATAGATGAGACGCTTTTATTTTCGTAAGGATCTAAAAGAAGAATACAGTAGCTCGGTTCAATTCACCTGACTAGAAATTCGGGAATGATTACCTCACATAAGGAGGGACCACCTTTTAAAGATTTCTCAAGAAAGTAATATTAATAAAATAAACTCCGACGCGGAGATAAGGATTACATCATACGGAAAAAGAAAACATCCTTATTTAATATTCTCGGTTTTTAAATTATTGTTCTGAAGCGGGGTAAAGAGTTACTTCATAAAATTACAAGAAACAACACTCTTCATCAATATACTCAGAATATAAATTTAAGGGGTTTAGACGCTATGCGACTGAACCCCTTTTTTATTGCGTAACGATTAAAATAAAATATATGTCAAGACTAAGCGAATTTGCATCAAAAGACACTGCTAAAAGACTAGCAGAAAACTCAACTTATGGAGCACATGGAGTGAAAAACTTCATGGGAGGAACATCATATTCTTTATCACCATTGAACACATTAAAGATTGTTGCTGCGTCATCTATCTTTGGAGAACCACAGTATTATAGAGATGGTCTAGGGACACCTAAGAATTTATATACTATTTTAGAATACTCAATACTTGCTCCAATGTTTAAAGAAGAATCTGGAGAAGTTATAGACAATATGACTTCATTAGACATATTTGAAAATGCCATACAAGCAGCTTTAGACTTCGACTTTAAAGCAACATTAGATTTGACATTAGAACTTCGTAACGAGTACTATATGCGTCTAAATCCTGCTATAATATTCACGAAAGCGAGTATGCACGAAGGGCGTCAGGAGTTCAACGATAAAAATCCTGGATATATGAAAATGATAGGTAAAGCTATTGCTCTACGTCCAGACGATTTAACTAACCAATTCGAATACTACATGTATAAGAATGGGAATAAGAAAGGACTTTCTTCATTAGTAAAAAGAACTTGGTCGGAAAAACTTTCGGAATTCTCTCGTTACCAATTGAACAAATACAAAGGTAAAAGACTAATTGATCTTGTTCGTATATCACACGCTAAAGGTGAAGATATTAATGAGCTAATGAAGACTGGAACATTAAAAGTATCTGACACAGAAAAAACTTGGGAGAATCTAAAATCAGAAGGAAAAAACTGGGGAGAGATCACAGATACAATACTAATTCCTCACATGGCTCTTTTAAGAAACCTCAGAGGTATTTTCACTGAGATCGAAGATCCCACAATTACTGCTAGAATTCTACTGCAATTAAAAACAGGTGTTTCTAATGGTAAACAATTTCCTTTCAGATATTGGTCTGCTTATAGAGCAGTAACAGATTCTCAGATTAACCACAAACAACTTGTACTAGATACATTAGAAGAGTGTTTAGATATTTCTATTGAGAACATGCCTAAATTAGAAGGTAAAACCGTGTGTCTTTCTGATAACTCAGGATCTGCATGGGGAGCTTTTAATAGTGAATACGGCACAGTTACAGTTGCAGAGATTGCTAACTTGTCATCATTGATTACTTCACTACAATCCGATTCAGGAGAAGTTGGTGTATTTGGAGATAACCTTTCTTTAAAAGGTGTATCTAAAAGAAATGGGCTTCTTACACAATTAGAAGAGACTTCTAAAAGAGGTCAATCACAAGGAGGTAGTACTGAAAATGGAATTTGGGTATTCTTTGATGATGCTATCAAAAAAGGAATACACTATGACAATATCTTCATTTACTCCGACATGCAAGCAGGACATGGTAATCTTTATGGGCACAGAGAAACAGTAGGAAGAACTAAATTTGTTCACCCTACAAAAGGAGGAACATACGTTGATGTACTTGCAATGGCTCAAGAATACAGAGACAAAGTTAATTCTAAAGTGAATTTATTCACTGTACAAGTTGGTGGTTATAATAACAGTGTTCTACCAGAATCTTTATATAGAGGAGCAATTTTAGCTGGATGGACGGGTAAAGAACCAGTTTTTGCTAAAGCAATTATAGATGCTTGGAATTCAGAAGAAGCATAATAAATACTGATAATTATTAAAATCCCTAGAGATAGGGATTTTTTTGTGTGCTTTGGATAAATAGTATATGAAAAATCTAAGAACTTTTGAAAATTATGATGGACAACAAATCCATGATAACTCTCCAATTAAACCATATGGGGTTCCTTATTCTTTAACTAATCTTAATATTGGAGATAAAGTGATTTATTTAGGAATGCCTGGTGAAGTTAAAAGTGTTGATCAATATTTATTAATTCTCACTCTATTAAAAACAGGAAAAGAGATGAGAATTAATCAATCTATGTTTAATCAAAGAGGATTTATTGGTAGATAAATCATAAAATAACAATAAGAAAATGGCTAAAGCTAAATCAATAGACTCTTCAAAGAATCATATGCGTAAAGCTAAAACAAAAAGACCTGGCGTGCATTCTAAATGTAAGAATAGCATCAGCAAAAAAGCCAAGCATTATAATAAGCCTTATAAATCTCAAGGAAGATAATAAAGATATATAAAATAAAACAAATGAGACACATCAGAATATACGAACAATTCGACATGACAGCAGCTCCTGAAATGATAGAATCTCCAGAATTAGTAAAAGGTACTCATTTTGAAGCAGAAACTACAGAGTTCAGACCAACTGAAGACAATGAAGAAGGAGAATATGTAGTTAATTTTACAAATCCAGAGGGCGAAGAAACAACAATTAATATTGGGTTTGCTAATGAACCGGAATACGTAGGTAATTCTATGATCAGTTCAATTGATATGATAGCAGATTCAAGTTCTGATGGCAAACAATATTCAATAATAGGATACTATGACGAACTTACAGGTACTGGAGGAGCTTACGAGCTTAAAAAAGTTCTCGTAGAAGAGATATAATATTATGTCAGTTTCTATCTATTCCACTTATAATGAATTTAAGTTTGCAGATACTGAATCATGTGAATATTTAGAATTAGTTGAATCTGATTATGAAGACGATTCAGATAAGGATGTATTCTTTTATACAGAAAGCAAACTAGATCCTATAGATGACGCATCTTTTTATGTTGTAGCTGATACAGAGGACGAGGATATTGCCGAAGATATTTCTAATTACCTAGGAAAGTTTAAGAAGTTTTTTCTTATTGAACTACACAAGACTATTTTTATTGTGAAATAATCTAGAGACATTTTTTTATAATTGATAAATCATGAGTGATCATATTAGAATATCTGGGCTTGATATAGAGATATACAAAAATGATATACCAGGAGTCAGATGGAATAAAGCTCAGACTTTTGCAGAATTTCTTAAAGATGGATGGAGATTACCCACTTTACAAGAACTTGCTTTAATAAAGACAATAAGAGATATTGGTGGCATAGGAAGATTTCCCGAGGAATATTCAGATTTTTCTGATTCATATTACTGGAGTGGAAAAGAAGGAGAAGCTGCCACTCTAAGAACTCAATTAAAAGACGGAAGTAGTAGTTATGCTTACTACTTTGATGTGGCTAAAGGAATTTCTTCACATAGTAAAAAAGCATACGATCTTAGGGTTAGATTTGTCAGAGATATATAATGTATGGCAACAACAAGACCCTTTTCATATAATCCCTTGCAATCAACAATTACTGGAACTACTAATTTAGGTACCATATGTATAGGTGTAGCAGATTTAGACTATGCTACTAGCCCTGGAGGATTAACATGGTGGATGGGTCCGGACGAAGATAATTCTTATGTAGTATGCAAGGATGTACCAGCTGGAAATTTTCCTACTCCATTAGGAAACATAGGAAATGTACAATTTTGGAAATGCACTAATACGGATTTAGCATTTAAAGATATGGTAGCTACAATAAGCGGTACTGCACAAGCATCTGCTTCAGCAGCTAGTGATTGGTTAGCATCTAATAACTATTGGACTAATCGGAATCCATATCTGGCAGGTTTATATAAAACAACTTATTCGGGATATTTTGCTGATAATGTCAGTTTCTTTGCTACTGCAACTCCTGCTACAGTTGGAGGAAATCCAGCCACTTCGGTACAAACAACATCTATATCTGAGCCTTCTCAGAATGATGGAGAAAACTTTAGCTGTCAATGGCTAGGATATTTCAAACCAACAACTTCCGAAACATATACTTTTTTCACATCATCTGATGATGCATCTTATGTATGGGTAGGTTCAAATGCGCAGACAGGTTTTACCACAGGAAACTCTACAGTTAATAATGGAGGACTTCACGGAACTTTAGAGAAATTTGGCTCAATTGCATTAACTGCGGGAACTTACTATCCAATAAGAATACAATTTGGTGAACTAAGTGGTGGTGACGTAATGACATTTAATTACTCAACACCTACTATTACAAAAACTACCAATGTAACCGGATTAGTTTTTTATAATACATCAACTAACGGATTTTAAAACGTATGGCAACAACAAGACCCTTTTCATATAATTCAGCCCAATCAGCAATTACTGGGACTATAAATATAGGTACTCTATGTATAGGAGTATCACCTTTAGCATATAGTGCTAACCCTGGTGGATTAACCTGGTGGATGGGTCCGGACGAAGATAATTCTTATGTGATAGCTAAGGATGTATCGACTACAAATTTTCCCACACCAGTAGGGAACGTAGGTAATGTACAATTTTGGAAATCCACTAATACTGATTTAGCATTTACAAATTTAGTATCTTTAATAAGCGGTACCACTCAAGGTTCTGCTTCAGTAGCTAGCGCTTGGTTATTAACAAATGGATATTGGACTAACTACGATGCACAAGCATTTATTAGTGCTGCTGTTATTGTCAATGACACAGAAAAAACAGCTATTGATACTTTAGTAAACGGGCTTAAAGCAGATAGTTTATGGGCAAAAATGTTAGCAATTTACCCGTTTGTTGGCAGTTCGGGGGCAACTTGTAAATATAATTTAAAGAATCCTTTAGATACTGATGCAGCATTTAGATTAAATTTTCAAGGAGGTTGGACTTTTTCAGCCAACGGAGCAACACCAAACGGGACAACGGCATACGCAAATACTTATTTTATACCATCTAATAATTGGTCGGGCGGTAGTAGTTCGATGTCGGCTTATTCAAGGACGAATAATGTTGAGACAGGAAACGTATGGGGGACAAGATCAGGGGCTTCATCAACACTTTTTTCTTGTACTTTAAATTCAACAGGAAATCTTACCGCTTGTTATCACAACACAAATGCTTCTACATCTCTTGCTGGAACAACAAGTGCAGTTAATATTATTTCAAGTAGGATAAGTACATCAGCGCAAATACAAGGAATAAATGGAACTAATCAATCTAACGCATCCAATGAAAGTGCATCATTTTCACCTAACCCTATTTATTTGTCAGCAATTAATTTCTCAGGTACTCCTTCGGGTTATTCAACAAGAGAATTAGCGTTTGCACATATTGGTACAGGTTTAAACCAAGCACAATGTACTTCGCTTTACAATAGAATACAAACATTTCAAACAACTTTAAATAGACAGGTATGATAGAAGTAGGAATTTTAACGGAAGAACAAAAAGACTTGTTAGTAGGTCAAGAATTTATGGTTGATGTATATTTTAACCCTGTTCAGGATATCAATGATAATTGGTTTATCTCAGTCGAGGAAATGGACCAATGTGTTAATGAAAATTTTATGTGGGTTAAAGATCTAGAATTAATCGATTATGAACCAAAACTTTTTATAGATACAGAATGATATATAAGTAATGAAAACATTTAAAGATTTTATTTACGAAAAAATTAATGAAGACACATTATCGCGGGGGGGATTAAAGTTTA
>Ga0209597_1001165_pt1 | contig 17241 bp, 10 predicted proteins | sample M_140625_MF_Meta_FD_187316 | JGI IMG/M metagenome (GOLD analysis project Ga0209597, IMG submission 187316) | Freshwater microbial communities from Lake Montjoie, Canada to study carbon cycling - M_140625_MF_MetaG (SPAdes) (version 2) | ecosystem: Environmental > Aquatic > Freshwater > Lake... | reverse complement strand
TCCAGTCGGGTGCCTCAAGCAGTTGGAAGGCCGCGTGATCACGCTCCATTTCAAAGACCTCAATGAAGCCTCGCTCAAGGCGCACGACGTGCCGTGGGGCACCGGAGTTAGCAACGCAAAGGGGATATTAGCCGAGTTGCAGCGGCAGAAGTTCCAAGGCGCGATCTGTGTAGAATACGAATATAACTGGGAAAATTCATTGCCCGAAATCGCCCAGTCGGCCGCGTGGTTCAATGCCACCTGCGCCGAACTAGTGCACGCGAAATAATGAGTTTGATGATTAAAAAAGCATACGCCATTGCACGGGTTATCTTGGGCGTTGGTATGGTTATCTTCGCCTTACCAGCCCCCGCGGCAGGCCATCCAAACGTGCTGTTGCTCTTCTCCGATCAGCATCAAGCGGCCTGCCTCGGAGCCGAAGGGCATCCGGACGTGATCACACCGAACTTGGACCGGCTCGCCGCCGAAGGCGTCCGATTTACTCGGACTTACTGCAATGATGCCATCTGTGCCCCGTCTCGGATGTCGCTGATGTCTGGGCTTTATCCCCGCACGCTGGGCTGCCTCGATAACGCAGACCGGACATCCATCATGGATAAAGTAGTCCCGCTCGCGCAGGCTTTTAAAACTGCCGGATATGTCACCGCCGCTTTCGGCAAACGCCACACGACGGGCGGAGTGGATGCCGGATGGGATATCACTAAAAGCCACATCGATCACGAATCCCCTGGTGGCGGGAGCTACGTCCAGTGGATCAACGACCAGGGCTTTAGCCGGGAATTCGCCGAGGACTGGGCCGCCGAGTTCGGCCGGGGCCCTGAAGGCAGCCTTTTTTTCAACACCAAAATTCCCACGGCAAAGATGGGGACACGGCTGTCAAAACTCCCGGAAGACAAAACCATGGAGGCTTTCACGGCTGAACAAACGATTGAGTTTATCAAAGCGCATAAAACCAACGGCCAGCCTTTTTTCTGCTGGTCGAGTTTTTACCGGCCACACCAGCCCTATACTCCGCTGCCGAAATACTTGGCGATGTATGACACCTCCAAATGGGGGAAGGGAACCCGCGCTAAAGATGGGATTAAAATGCCGTCATCCTTGGCCGAATCGGTGAAGAATCTTCCGCCCGAACTGGCCAAACGGAGACTCGATAAAAATGGCATCTGGTGCCTTGAACTGGCGGCGCAGGATGACCAGCTCTACCGGGATTACTTGGGGGCGTATTACGCGCTCGTCACCGAGGTTGATTATCACGTTGGGGAGGTCATAAAAGCACTCGAGGCGGAAGGGTTGCTCGAGAATACGATCATCATTTACACCTCGGATCATGGGGACTTCGTGGGTAATCACGGCCTGATTGAAAAAAGTGCGACGGGCCACAACGTCTATGAAGACACACTGCGGGTGCCGTTCTTCATTTCATGGAAAGGTAAGACCAAGTCGGGGCAGGTGACCGACGACTTAGCCCAACTCACCGACCTCTACCCAACCCTGATGCAATTGTGCGGAATGGCACTTCCCAAGCAGCCAGCGGCTTACGCGGGAAAGTCCTTGGCATCCCTTTTAATCAAGGGCCAACGTCTGGATCGTGATTTTATCGTCAGCGAAAATTGGTCGCAGACCACTATCGTCGGCAAACGTTTCAAGTTCGGCCGCATGAACGACACGGATCGCACCATTGGAAAACGTAATTTCATCGGATTCGGTGACATGATGTTTGACCGGCAGAATGATCCCCGAGAGCTGACAAATATTGCCGCAGCGCCGGAGTATGCTGCCGAAAAAGCGAAGCTTCAGAAACAGCTCGCGCAATGGGAAAAACAATTCCCCGGCGAAGCCAGAAAAGAAAATTACTTGTCCCGCTAATGAACACAAGACGCGGTCATTTCCTTTCCCAGTTCTTCGCCGTTCTGCTTGTATCGGCTGCCACTTTGCCTGCTGCGGATTCAGTTCAGACGGGTCGTGCGCCAGACATAACTCCTGCGGTGATGGCTGATGTTTGTATCTATGGCAGCACGCCCAGCGGCGTGATGGCGGCGGTGCAGGCAACGCGCATGGGCAAGTCCGTCGTGATCGTTACGCCCGATAAACATCTCGGCGGCATGTCGAGCAGCGGCTTGGGCTTTGCGGACACCGGAAATACGGCGGTGATTGGCGGTCTGGCGCGCGAGTTTCATCAGCGCATCTGGCAGCACTACGAAAACTCAAAAGCCTGGAACTGGCAGTCGCGCGAAAAATACGGCAACCAGGGTCAGGGCACGCGCGCTAGGGATGACGCGGCTAAAACCATGTGGGTGTTCGAGCCTAACGTGGCCGAGAAAGTTTTTGAGTCCTTCATCACGGAATACAAAATCCCCATTTATCGCGATGAATGGCTGGATCGCACGAACGGTATTCAAAAAAGCGGCGCAACGATTTCGCAAATCACCACGCTGAGCGGCAAAAAATTCGCCTCAAAAATGTTGATTGATGCGACCTACGAAGCAGATTTGATGGCGGCGGCAGGAGTAGAATATCAAGTCGGGCGCGAAGCGCAGAGTGTTTACGGCGAGAAATGGAACGGCGTGCAAACTGGCGTGCTGCATCACCGGCATAACTTTGGCATGCTCAAGCAACCCGTGAGTCCGTATATCGTGCCGGACGATTCTAAGAGCGGCGTGATCTGGGGCGTGAGCGCACAATCGCCGGGCGTGTTCGGCGCGGGTGACAAGAAAGTTCAAGCCTATTGCTACCGGTTGTGCCTGACCGATCTGCCAGAGAATCGGGTGCCGATCTCAAAGCCGGCAGGATACGACGCGAGCCATTACGAACTGCTGTTGCGTATCTTTGCCACGGGCTGGCGTGAGACATTCAATAAGTTTGACCCATTGCCAAATCGTAAGACCGACGTGAACAATCATGGGCCAATGGGATTTGATTTTATTGGAGGAAATTACGATTACCCTGAAGCTTCCTACGAGCGCCGCCGCGAAATCGTCCGCGCGCACCGGAATTATCAGCAGGGCTTGCTCTACTTCATCGCAAATGATCCGCGCGTGCCGTCCGACGTGCAGCGGCGCATGCAAAAATGGGGACTGCCCAAGGATGAGTTTGCTGACAACGGGTGCTGGCCTTATCAGCTCTATATTCGCGAAGCGCGCCGGATGAAAGGAACATATGTGATGACCGAGCAGGACATTTTAAAACAACGCGCCACGCCGGATTCGGTGGGCATGGGATCCTACACGATTGATTCTCACAACGTGCAGCGCTACATCACACCGGAAGGTCACGTGCAGAACGAAGGAGATATCGGTGTTGCCACGCGCGGACCGTACCAGTTTGCCTATGGCTCTCTCGTCTCTAGGCGCGGACAGGCGGACAACCTGCTTGTCACGTCGTGCCCCTCCTGTTCGCATATTGCGTTTGGTTCGATCCGAATGGAACCGGTGCTGATGATACTCGGTCAATCCGCAGCGACGGCAGCAGCCCTTGCCATTGATGAAAAAATTCCCGTGCAGGATGTATCCTACGAGAAATTACGCGCCCGATTGCTAAAGGATGGCCAGATTCTGGAGCAGTCCGCGTCGATGGCAATTCCCGCTGGTAAAAAAACTAGCCAATCCATGTCCCCATTAAAGTCATAAGCTGCCAAAAAATATGAAAGGAATAAAAAAATTAAAAATAATTTATGGGCCCAATCTTGTGTTATTGGCTGTGATGGCTTGCATTGCTGGCGGCAGACTCCTTGCAGCTAACAACCCGCTGAATACAATTTTAGCCGAAAGTTGTGAGGCAAAATCCGGAGCAATTAAAACTGAAGCCTGCATTGAGGGTGGCGCTAATTTAAGCTCTATTCATAATGGGGATTATATCCTTTATAAAAGCTATGACTTTGACAGTGGGGTGGCGGCTTTCAAAGCAAGAGTGGCTGCCGTACGAAGCGGTTCACTTGAAATCCGTCTCGATAGTTTGACCGGTCCGCTGGCGGGAAGTTGTTCATTCGAAAATACCGGAGGCTGGCAGAATTGGCGTGATGTTAGTTGTCAGGTGGACAATTCACAGGCGGGGGTCAGGAATCTGTTTCTTGTATTTCGGGGCAATTCCAGCAACGCCCTCGTGAATATAAAATCGTTTGTATTTTTGAAATCCATCCCCTCGGTTTCAAAAGGCCAAAGCATCCCTTTGAGCTTTAGTAATAGGGTAGATGTGACGGATGATGAACTGCAGTCGACCAACGTTTGGGGTATGCCCGAAAACGGGTTCGCCGATGACTTTGAGTCGCAAATATTAAATCACTGGGATTCGCGCGGGATCAGCGTTACGTCCAAAGGGTTAAATCAAAAATATTCGGCTCAAAGTTTAGGAACAAACTTTAATTTTGCATTTACGCCAAACGTTTACATCAACAAGACCGATACGGGTGGTGAATGGCGTACCTTGGCCCAAGGGGCGTTGTCTACAGATATTATTATTGATTCGCCGAACGCGCGCCCAGGTATTGGGTTTTGTTCTAAGAATGCTAACGCATGGATTTGCGTGACGTTGAATGCCGCCAACAATTCAATCGAAACATGGCAAAAGCTACCCGAGTGCCTACCAGCAAAAATTAAAGAGTTTACCGGAACCACAAATAACGGCACCGCGAAGCTGGCTCTTAAATCCGGTGTCAAATACCAGTTGCAACTAGACTGGTCGCCGTATTCAGGGGGGCTGATTGTTTTTTTAAAGGACAACTTAGGCAATATAATGGATAGCTTCCGGACCGTTATTGACCTGCCCATGGCGCGCCGCCCCATGCTCATTTGTTCCGAAGGAAATAGCCGATTCGATGACGTAAAATTCGATCCAACCGTAGATGATTGGAACTTGAAGTGGCAGTGGAAAAAGGTGCCGATTCTCGCCTCCGATGTCTGCAATCCCGCCGTGTGGAAAGCAGCGAATGGAAAATATTACATGATGTGGCGGAAGTTTGGTGCGGACAATTATCACGGCATTATTTCTTCTGACGACGGTGTGGCATGGACGCGGGTGAAAGATGAAGTGTTGAAATGCACCGGCGATATGAATGTCGTTGTTGATCCTTTTGATGATGGCTTGGTTTATGTGACTCCCGGGGGCGGCGGCATGCCATGGTGGACGAGTGATGGTTCGAACGACTTTACCGTTTGGAAAGATTCCGGACTGAAGCTGGGCAGCATTTTTGGAAATAATCGGATTCAGGAAATCATAGACACCAAGAAATATTCTCAGCTCAAGCCAGTTTCCTATGCGGGAGTAGATTACCGATTTATTGCGTTTACCGAAAATTGGATTGCTGCGCCTAAGCCGCACACGGTGATCCTGCTATCAAACACCTTGACCAATTGGATTCTGGCCAATCCCGAGCCGGTAATACCACCCGGAACCAATTTTTGGGGCGAAAAGGGTAATGCCATTGGATCTGCCATCGTTTTGCCCGACGGGAATATTCTCGTTGCTGTCTGTGCCTGCACGCACGCTGGCTACACCGGTGCGCCTGAGCCGAGCAATATCACCGCCATCGTGGATGGGAAAAAACCGTGGAAGATTTTGAAATTGGGAATACTGCCCGACGCGCCGGTTTCCCGTGAACACGTCTGGTACGAAGGGCCCAATTTCGGAACAGCGCTCTATTATGAACCCAAAAATGACACCCTTTTTTTTTACGGCGGATTTCACGACTACTATATCGGCATGATGCGGGTTGAATACTTCATGCGATCAAAATTGTTCCATCCCTAGAAAACGAGGCTTTTTATAGTGCAACAGATTTTTTCTTCAAAACAAAAGTTAGCCTTGGTTTTCGTTGGCTGGCTTTTTTGCGCGACAGTCGCATTGGCCGCGCCGACCCCAGCGGAAAAGTTTTTCCAAAACCTTAACTCTGGGAAAAAACAGACGGTGGTTATTTATGGCACCAGTCTTTCGGCAGGCGGCGCATGGGCTCTTGCCGCCAAAGGGTGGTTCGATACCAATTACCCTAATTTAGTGACCTTCATCAATAGTAGTGGTCCCGGACAAAATTCCTCTTGGGGACTTACCAACTTGCAGTCCAAGGTGCTCGCTCGGCATCCAAACTTAGTCCTAATTGAATTTTCCTATAACGATGCCCACGACAAATTCAAAATGCCCGTCGAACAGGGCGCGGCAAACCTAGCCCAAATGGTGCAGGCTATTTTGAAGCAAGACACCAACACCACCATTGTTCTACAAATAATGAATGTAGGCTGGGACGCGCCCAATGGTAATCAAAGCTCGTCGCATCGTCCGCAGCTTGAAAAATACAACCTCACCTATCGGCTTTACGCCAAGGAGCACAACTTGCCATTGCTGGATCATTACCCGAATTGGTTGCGCTTAAAAGAAAGTGAGCCGGAAATATTCCAAGCATACGTTCCTGATGGAACTCATCCGAATAAAGAGGGCAGCATCGCTATCACCTGGCCGAGCGTGAGGGAATGGCTCGAACAAAACAAGGCTGCAAGTAGGGTCCCTAAATAAATTGATTTATCCAAATCATTTCATCGCCTCATCAACTCCTCCGCTGGAAACTCGAATTCAATTGCTTGCATCGCCAGTATCATTTTCTCGCCATAAACTTTTATTTCTACTCGCTATTCTCCCGCGCTAAAAATCAAAAAAGCATTATCCGCCAATGTTTTTATCCTTTCTCAAAGCAAGGCCGAGTAAGCCAAAGAATCGATCTAAAAAAATCCTAAGTCTGGCGTGTCTGCCAATTCCACCACGCGCGCTTGACCAGGGCAAATATTCAAACTGGAGCAGAAAAGAGAACCTGGTCACTTGGCAGTGATCAGACTAATGCGACGGATAGGATTAATAAACTTGGTATGCCAATGAATGGCCATCTTCATAATTTTGGGCTGGTGATGGAAGCGGCTTCGCCTAATCTTGACTTAAGTGATCCTCCGGCAAACCATGATAAGGCACGGCTCAAAACCCGTATGCAGGGGCTGTTGGCTGTTCGTCCTGATTCTTGGGTGCTTAATCCTGAAGGGGTTGGCGACACCGTCTGAAATCGGCGTGCTCTCGCTGACTGTGGACGGCAAGGCGGTGAAGTATTTCAGCAATCAACCGGTGCGGATTTCAGCCTTCCCGGGTTCGGTGAATATCAATTATGGGCCCTTTCTGCATCCAGGGAAACAAGCTTCTAAACCCGTCCGAGTGCGTTACAAGCTAGACGGCATGGATCCCGATTGGCAGGAGATGGCTGGAGAGTCATGCCTCATGCGCCTGTCCGTCGTGTTTTTGGATCAAAATGGCAACGAGCTGAAGCATGTTGATTTTGAGGCGAGGGGTCAGACCGCGGGGTGGACCGGCAGTTTTGAAACGTCGCTCCTGCACCATCGCCGCGAACAAGTTGTTGTGCCCCCCGACGCGACCAGCATCTGGGCGGTGATCACATCCGCCGGTGCGCCCACAGTGATCGGAGCTTTTTATGTGGGCGATCTGACTGTGAAGGGTTTTGACGCAACCACCAAATCCAGCCGTGATTTGATGAGCATTCAATTCAAAAACCAAAGTCCGGTCGGCTGGCGGCAGGACGGGCTGCGCGCCAACATGGCCAAAGTCGTTAAAGTCGGGCGGGGAAATATGAATAGAGGGTTGGCCATTATGGACGATGATCCTAATGGTCACGCCCAATGGAATACGCTCAAAGTCCAGGGCCCCAAAGTCACCCCTCTGGAACTCTTGGTGTTGGAGTGGGATGAAATGTTCAGCATCGGGATGGCGACCCCGGCTACAGTTTCCTACAAGAATCCAGAGCCTGGATTCTACCGCTTCAGATTGGATCAACTTTCAATCATGGGAGTGCCGATTGGCGAGGAGGCTTCGGTTGCGTTTGAGGTACTGACTCCCTATTGGAGAACGCCGTGGTTTTGGGTTTCCTCCGCGTTGTTGTCTGCCGGCCTTGTATTCGGGGGGTGGCGGTATCGCGAAGCGCGGAAATTGCAATTGGAAAACGCCCGGCTTACCCAGCAGAGGATTTTGGAGGCCGAGCGATTCCGGATCGCGCGGGATATTCATGATGACTTTGGAGCCAGGGTCACTCAGATCTCCTTGCTCAGTTCGTCAGCACAAAGAAAACCGGGTTTGAGCCCTCAAACGGTTGCTGATTTTGACGCTGTGTCCCAGATGAGTCGGAACCTGGTCGGGTCAATGTATGAAACCGTCTGGGCCGTCAGCCCTGAAAATGATCATTTGGATTCACTCGCGACCTACATAGGCCAGATGGCGAATCAAATGTGCGCGCAGGGTGGGTTGAAGTGCCGGCTTTCGATTCCCGACCTGCCGCACGAGGTTTCGGTAAGCAGCAGCCTTCGCCACAACTTGGTGATGACGGTTAAAGAGGCCATCCATAACACCATCAAGCATGCCGAAGCCACGGAGGTGCAGGTGGCCGTTCAATATGATAATGAATTGCTGACGATTGAAGTGAAGGATAATGGAAAAGGATTTGATCCCGCGATGCGGCGACAGGGGAACGGACTGGCAAATATGGAGCGGAGAATAACTGCCATGGGCGGACGTTGGACGCAGGTTTCCAAGCCTGGCGAAGGGACGCGCGTTCGCCTCGAACTGGGATTGCCCAATAGCCGCGGCTCCCTTGAGCACAACCCCCAAGGTTAGACTTGTAACTGGAAAATGAGCAGCAAAGCGAAGCATAATATCACTGCCCTCCGTCGTGTGGCCATTGTCGAAGACGACAGCGGGCTACGGCAGCAGTTAGGAACTATTCTGAAGCATGCCCAGCGCGCAACGTGTGTCGGCAGTTATTGTTCGGCGGAAGACGCTTTGGAGCAGATTAAAGAGGCCAAACCGGACGTGGTGCTGATGGATATTAATCTGCCCGGGATGTCCGGAATCGAGTGCGTGGGCCACGTGCGCAAGGTGTTGCCGGACGCCCATGTCATCATGCTGACAATTTACGAGGACAGCGATCGCATCTTCAAGGCGCTTCAGGCCGGGGCGGATGGTTACCTAGTGAAATCCAGCCCGACCGAAATATTGTTGGACGCGATTGACGATGTCTATAAGGGGGGCTCGCCCATGTCCAGCCAGATTGCCCGCAAAGTCGTGCGGCAGTTCCGGCAGTCGGAATCCGCATCAAATGAAGCCGACAAGCTCGCCCCGCGAGAACGGCAGGTGCTGGACCTTCTGGCAGGCGGCTATGTTTACAAGGAGATTGCCGACCAGATGGGCATCGGCATGGAAACTGTTAAGACGTACGTGAAGAGCACCTGTAAAAAGTTGCACGTGCGCAACAGAATCGAAGCGGTGGCCCGGTTTGGCCGAAAATAGTTTCACGCGGGCTGGCCGGATAATCCTGCAAAATGCTATTCCCGATTAACTGTTGCGTCCGGCAGGTTGCCAAATAAGCTTGGGGCCGCTTGGGTTTTTAAACCCGAATTCCGAAGCGAGCCTTTACGGATAGCGCGCTACGCGCTGTCCCCGCCCGCGCGGAGCGGGCGGAACGAATTGTACCCGGTTTCACGCGCTACCCCACTCGTTTCGTCGCCTGGCGCTGCGCTCGGCGACCGGGACGGCGCAGTAGCGCGCCATCCCCACCCCATTTCGGAATTCGGGTTAAATACTTAACAAACGCATGGACCTACCTTATTTGAGTGAAACTGCCATGGGATCAGGATAAGGCTCGTTTTTTGCTCTACAACGCTGCTGTAAATGACGTGGGAAGTGCCTGGCTGCCCAGCGCGCCCTCCATGCGGCTTTTAACCTCCGATGGCAGTTCAAGGAACCGTGGCACCACGGCGGGTAGGGCGGGCAGTCTCCTGCCCGCCGCGGTTGCCAACCCGCGTCACCTTATACCCTAGACGGCGCGCACGGAGTGTCGCGCCCTACCTAACCACCATCCAGCGTGGGCGGCGGCCGGTCCTTGGGTCGGTCAATCCAGATCCGGGCATCCTTCATCCATCGGGATGTATCCGGTCTGCTCTTGCCACTGAAGCCGGGGTAATAACAAAGCAATCCGCTTGCGCAAAATAGTCCGCAGGATGGGGCGGGCAGTCCCCTGCCCGCCGCCGTCGCCAATCCACACGAGCGGGTTGACCACGACGGCGCGTACGGAGCACCCCACCTGTCCCAAGCTTGCCAAGAACTGCTCTATACATTGGGAATATCAAAACTGCGTTTGTTAAGTATACAAGACCGTTTTGCCCGCCTCCCATCTTTAGGGGAGTGGTCTTTCTTTTGTCGTCTTATAAGCTCATGCCTTGTTCCTAATTTTTGCTGGGCTGGGATCTAAAATTCACGTACAGGTGGATTTGAATCCACCCAAAGATCGGAACTATCCTTAACCAAAGTCACCATTGGCATGGCCTCCATATCCCCCTCCTCCAACTCCGGCACCACGGGCAATGGTGTGAACCTCCGCGGACCATTCGCGATCATGACCACCCTGTTTTTTCTTTGGGGCTTCATGACCGTATTCAACGACATCCTGATTCCGCGGTTCAAGGAGGCGTTTACGCTGACCTATTTTCAGGCCATGCTGGTGCAGTTCGCCTTCTTCGGCGCCTACTTCGTGGGGTCGTTGCTCTACTTTATCATCTCGGCCACCACCAGTGATCCCATCGCCAAGATGGGTTACAAGAATGGCGTCGTCATCGGCCTGCTCATCTCCGCCGCGGGCAGCGCCCTGTTCTGGCCCGCTGCGGTGGCGATGTCGTATCCGATGTTTCTCATGGCATTATTCATCGTGGGATTGGGTTTTGCGATGCTGCAAATTGCGGCCAATCCCTATGTGACGATTCTTGGGCCGGAGAAGACGGCGTCATCGCGATTAAACCTGGCTCAAGGGTTTAATTCCATCGGCACGACCATCGGCCCAATCATCGGTGGATTTCTGATCTACCAATACTTCGCCAAGACCGGCGCGCATGGGGCTGACTCGGTGAAGCTGCCGTATCTGGCGTTTAGTATCGTGTTTGTGGTGCTGGCGGTGATTTTCTTTTTTATCCACCTGCCCCATATCGGCGAGGGGCACGTGGAGCATAGGGCAGGCGCGATGAAATTTCCGCACGTGGTTCTCGGCGTCATCGCCATCTTCATGTATGTGGGCGGAGAGGTGGCGGTCGGCAGCGCCATCATCAACTTCCTCGGGCAACCGAGCGTGGCCGGTTTGTCCGAGGTGGATGCGAGTAAATACGTCGCCATCTACTGGGGCGGACTCATGATCGGCCGATTCATGGGCGCAGTGGAATTGAGCGAAATGAAGAAGGTTCATAAGCAGGTGGCGCTGATCCTTATTCCGCTGCTCTCCTATCTGCTGTTGTGGGTGGCGAAGAGCGCGCCGCTGGATGCGCTGCATGGCGAAAGCCATGGCTCGTTGATGGGGTTGTGGTGCGAAAGAATTGTGGAGAACTGGGGCGTGTTCAAATTTTACCTGCCGTTCATCGGCCTGTGCTGGTTGTTGTTCCAGTTCGGCCGCGCGCAAGCCGCGCGCACGCTGGTGATTTTCTCCTCGACGGTGGTGCTGCTGCTGCTGACGGCGATTCTGACCGGGGGCAAGGTGGCGATGTGGTGTGTGGTGGCGGTGGGGCTGTTCACGTCGGTGGGATGGTCCAATACCTTCTCGCTGGCGCTGGAGGGCACCGGCATCTATAAGAGTCAGGTGTCCTCGCTGCTGGTGATGGCTATCCTCGGCGGGGCGATTCTGCCGCCATTGCAAGGGTGGATAGCAGACGCCACCAAGAATCTTCAAATCTCCTTCATCGTGCCGATGATCGCCTACGCCTACGTAGCGTTCTATGGGGCCAAGGGACACAGAGTAGGCCGCCATTTCTCGCCGCCGTGATACTGGAATCTTCGCTTCATTCTGATGAGCGGGTGGTGCTGACGCTGGATGCAGGGGGAACCAGCTTTCGCTTTTCCGCGATACGGGGCGGTAAAGCAGTTGCCGAGACCGTCGCGATGCCCTCCGAAGGTTACGACTTGCCGCGCTGCCTTGCCAATATTGAAAGCGGCTTTTCACAGGTGAAGGCTAAATGCCCTGCGCCGCCGTCGGCTATCAGTTTCGCGTTTCCTGGACCGGCGGATTACGAGAATGGCATCATCGGTGACCTCGGCAATCTTCCCGGCTTCCGCGGTGGCGTCGCGCTGGGGCCGATGTTGGAGGACAAGTTTGGCATTCCCGTTTTCATCAACAACGACGGCGACTTGTTCACGTATGGTGAAGCCATTGCCGGATTTTTGCCGCAAGTGAACCGACAGTTGGAGCAGGCTGGCAGTCTCAAACGATACCGCAATTTGTTCGGCGTGACCTTGGGGACCGGCTTCGGCGGCGGCATCGTGAGGAACGGCGAACTCTTCCGGGGCGACAATTCGCTGCCTGGTGAGATCTGGTTGATGCGCCACAAGCACCACGCGCAGATGAACGCCGAGGAGGGGGCGTGCATTCGCGCCGCCCGCCGGGTTTACGCCGAGCAGGCCGGCATTCCGTTTGAGTCATCCCCCGATCCGCGCGAGATTTCGAAAATCGCGGCAGATGAGCATCCCGGAGACAAGGCTGCCGCGCTGGAGGCTTACCGCCGTTTAGGCGAAGTGGTGGGCGACGCATTAGGCAACGCCCTAACGTTGGTTGATGGATTGGCCGTGATCGGCGGCGGGTTGTCCAAGGCGCAGCGCCATTTTCTGCCGGCGGTGGTGGACGAGTTGAACGCCCACTACACCAATCCGCAGGGGAAACAAATCAGGCGTCTCGCTCAGACGGTGTTTAATCTCGAAGATCCTGCTCATCTCGCGAGCTTTTTGCAGGGGTATACCTGCGAGGTCTTGGTCCCGGGCAGCGGGCGCAAGGTGCGGCATGATCCGCTGCCGCGAATCGGTGTCGGCGTTTCACGTCTGGGAACGAGTGAAGCGGTGGCCGTGGGCGCTTATGCCTATGCCGTGAACCAATTGGCGGTATTATAGAATCCGCAGCCGGCGCTACCGCCGATGCCAAAATATAATTCAAATGAAACCATTATCCGCCCTGCTTCTCAGTCTCGCGTTTTTGGCGACAGCGCCTGCGCGGCTGCCCGGGGCCGAAGCCGGCGCGCCGCGTCCCAATATCCTGTTCCTTTACACCGATGATCAATCGTATGAGGCGCTCTCGGTGGTTCAGAAAGAGATGGGCGAACGTGGGCGTTTCCCCTGGCTGAAAACGCCGAACATGGACCGGATTGCGGCCGGGGGAGTGCGATTCCGGAACGCATTCGTGGTGAATTCACTGTGCTCACCCAGCCGAGCCGTGAATCTAACCGGGCGCTACAACCACCTGAACGGTATCGCCTCCAACTTCCGCCCGTTCCCCACGAATAATGTGACCTGCGCCACCCTGCTTCGCGCCGCAGGCTTCACCACGGCCTATATTGGGAAGTGGCATATGGACAGACAGCGGGCGCGCCCCGGCTTTGACTACCACGCCACTTACCTCGGCCATGGCCGCTATGCGGATTGCCCGTTCATTATGGATGGCAAGGACACGCCGACCACGGGCTGGGTGGATGATGTGGCGACGGATTACGCGATCCAGTTTATAAAAAAACAACAAGGCGCGGAGAAGCCGTGGTTCATGATGCTCGGATTCAAGACGCCTCACGACCCATGGAAACCGCCGGCGCGGACGAAAGACCTCTACACAGGAGAACGGGCGCGTTCGATTCCGAACTTGAACACTCCCCCGCCTTACGCTGGGGAAAAGCAGAAAGCAAAAGCAGGCAGCCAGGCGCCGGAGAAAGTTCCCATCAATCTCGATTACTTTCGGTGCGTCACTGCTGTGGATGATTGCGTGGGTCGCCTGATGGATGCGCTGGACGCGACCCATTTCACCTCCAACACGATTGTCATCTTCACATCGGACAATGGGGTTTATCTCGGAGCACACGCCACCGGCGACAAGCGCAGCGCCTACGAGGAAAGCCTGCGCGTGCCATTTCTGGTGCGCTACCCGGCGTTGGGCGCAGCCGCCCAGGGCAGAGTCGTGGACGAAATGGTGCTCAACCTTGATCTCGCGCAAACTTTGTTGGATTGTGCCGGCGTGACCGCGCCCAAGGCAATGCAGGGCCAAAGCTGGCGGTCCTTGCTGACGGTAAAGCCAGAGTCATGGCGGCAAAGCTGGTTTTACGAATACTTTGCTGAAAACCAAAAAGGCACTCGAATTCCGGACATTACTGCCGTGCGCACTGCGGACGCAAAGTTGATCCGGTATCGCGGATATGAGGCTTGGAATGAGCTTTTCGACCTTAAAGCGGATCCTTATGAGATCCGTAATCTCTACAATAATCCGGCCCACGCATTCTTGAAGGAGACGTTACAAGCGGAACACGACCGTCTCGCAAAACAGCTCGGCTACCGCGTGCCTGATTTTGTAGATCGTCCGCCGGACTGGGCTACGCCCGGTGGTCTGGCGGGAGATTTGGCAAACCCTTGAGAGCGCAATCACAGAATCCATCGGCCAGAATGGACATCCCAGTGCATGTTGGCCCTGAAAGCTCTACTTCCAGTTGAACGGCTGGAGCAACTTCGGGCCTCGACTGACGGTGTCCTTCGACGAATTTGTATGCGCCCCGTGTCAAGTAATAGAAATGACCGGACCGAACTCCTCGAACCGGGCGTTACTCCCACCTTTGGGGGAGTGGCGGCAAATACGAGGCCTGGTTTAGAGTGTCTTCAAGTTTCAAAACAGAAACGACCGGGAGTTTTGTAGCGGCCGTCAGGGCTGCGGCCCGGGAAGACTGGCGAATCGTAAAAAAATGTCATGCACACTAAACTGAGCGGTTTACTGATTGTCTTAGTAGGCATGGTTTTTCCAGCCACGGCCGCCACCAAGCACTCCTCCTCCTCGCAATTCATTTCGTATGAAGGCCGGGTCATGTGCGGTTATCAGGGATGGTTTCGGGGCAAGGGCGATTCCTCGGGCAGCGGCTGGGTTCACTATTCCCGGGACAAGCGGTTCGCGAATCCGACGATTGATTTCTGGCCGGACGTTTCTGAATACGCCAAAACCTACGCCACCCCTTACAAGCTGGCGGATGGTTCGACGGCCCGAGTGTTCAGTTCCTACGATCAAAGCACGGTGGATGTGCATTTTCAATGGATGCGTGAATACGGTATTGATGGGGCGTTCATGCAGCGATTCTTCAACGTGACCCGCGATGCGGCGAGCCGGCGGGAAGGACGGGTGATTCTCAAACATGCGCTGAAAGCTTCTCAGAAATATGGTCGGGCCATCGCGGTTATGTATGACCTCTCCGGACTTAAAGCCACCGGCGAGGACTGCTCATCCGTCATGCAGGATTGGAAGGAATTGGTGGACGAGCTAAAAATCACCTCGCAAGGGACGAATCAGACTTACCTCTATCATCGCGGCAAACCGCTCGTGGTCATTTGGGGATTAGGCTTCGCTGATCGGCCTTATAACATTCGAAATATTGGCGTTGAGAAGCTGATTGATTTTCTGAAGCACGATCCGGAATACGGCGGGTGCAGCGTGATGTTGGGAGTACCTACTTATTATCGCGAATTGGCGCGCGACACGGTTTCCGATCCGTATCTGCATCAAATCATGACCCAAGCGGATGTCATCATGCCTTGGATGGTGGGGCGGTTTTCCCCCCACAAGACCGAGTACTTGGACCGTTATGCCAAGCGCGTCGCCGGCGACATCGCGTGGTGTGCAGAGCAAAAACTGGATTACGTGCCCAGCGTTTTTCCGGGTTTCAGTTGGCATAATCTCGCTAAAACCAGAGCGGATTTAGGCAACCCAGTCTCGGACGCGATTCCGCGGGAGAAGGGGCGTTTCTATTGGAACATGATCAGCAAGGCTGTCGAAGCAAAAAGCAAAATGCTTTACGTGGCCATGTTCGACGAGATGGACGAAGGCACGGCCATATTCAAGTGCACCAACAAGCTTCCTGTGAACACCGGCGACGCGAAGTTTGTGTCTTACGAGGGGCTGCCGAGCGATCATTACCTTTGGTTGACGGGGCAAGCGGGACGTTTGCTGCGCGGGGAAATCGCGCCCGATCCAAAGATGTATCTTCAGATAGACCGTAAATCACTCAAGACCGCCCAACGATGAATTGTCTCCGCATTTCGCTCCTCGCCGTCCTCCTCGGTCCGCTGTCCTTACGCGCTGGTGAACCCGTGGACTGGGTTGACCCCACCATCGGTGGCGTCGGACTGCTGCTCGAACCGACGCGCCCGACTGTGCATTTGCCTAACAGCATGGTGCGCGTATATCCCGTGCGGAAAGACCAACTCGACGACCAAATCCGCTCATTCCCGCTCACCGTCATTTCACACCGGCTGGGGGAACTGTTCGCGCTGATGCCGGGCGCGAAGGAAGGACCGGCGTCGTGGGATCAGGAAGTCGCCACGCCTTACTATTACTCGACCCGGTTTGATGATTCGATGATTCGCGCTGAGTTCACGCCGGCGGAACGCGCCGGCCATTTCCGGTTCACCTTCCCCGATGACAAGGCGACGCTGCGCTTGAGCAACCTGCATCCCGGTAAGGTGCAGTCGGAAGGTTCAAGCGCCGTGTCCGGCGAGGAAAACTTCAACAACATGAAGGTCTATTTCTACGGCGAGTTCAGCGCGCCGGTAAATGCAACGGTGTCCGGCGACGCGAAGAAGCTCCTCGTGGCAAGGGCGGATACGAAGACACTGAATTTCCGCTACGGCATCTCGTTCATCAGTATTGAGCAGGCGAAGAATAATTTACTGAGGGAAATCCCCACCTGGGATTTCGAGAAGCTCAAGCGCGCGGCCAGGGATCGCTGGAATGATGCGTTGGGCAAAATCAAGGTGGAAGGCGGCACAGATGCGCAGCGCCGCGTGTTCTACACGTCGCTCTATCGATGTTACGAGCGTATGATCAACATCACCGAGGACGGGCGTTACTACAGCGCCTTCGATCACCAGGTGCATGAAGACGCGCGTCCTTTCTATGTAGACAACTGGATTTGGGACACCTTCCGCGCGCTGGAGCCACTGCACCTTCTCCTCAACCCGAAGATGGAAGCCGACCAGTTGCAATCCTACGTCCGCATGTATGAGCAATCCGGCTGGATGCCCTCCTTTGCCGTGATGTGGGGCGACTACGCCTGCATGAATGGCAATCATGCCGCCGGCTGGTTTGCGGATGCGTGGTTCAAAGGCGTGCGCGATTTCGATGTGGAAAAAGCTTACGCTGGCCTGCGTAAAAACTCCCTCGAAGCAACG
>Ga0209597_1001164_pt1 | contig 17244 bp, 22 predicted proteins | sample M_140625_MF_Meta_FD_187316 | JGI IMG/M metagenome (GOLD analysis project Ga0209597, IMG submission 187316) | Freshwater microbial communities from Lake Montjoie, Canada to study carbon cycling - M_140625_MF_MetaG (SPAdes) (version 2) | ecosystem: Environmental > Aquatic > Freshwater > Lake... | reverse complement strand
TGGTGAAAGCCCAGCACTACTGCATGAAGTGGCGTGGAGTGAAGGAGCCCCAAGCTTCGATGGTCAATTCAGTGATGCGGGGAGATTTTCGTCACGATCCCAGCCTGAAACAGGAGTTCTTCGAGCTGGTCAAGCAGCAGGAAACCTTGCTGACCAACTGAACTCCTGGCGACAGCGCTGGGGTGCGTCGCGGCGGTCAACGGAGTGGCGAACGGCCCTGTCGCACCGCCGCCACCAGATCCGCCACCCGCTGAAGATCCTTATCGCCGGGAGAAACCTCCACGCCACTGGAGGCGTCCAGTCCCGTGGGGTTGACCTGGCTCAGCACGGTCGACACCCGTTCCGGGGTGATTCCCCCCGCCAGCCACCAGGGTGGCTTGGGAGAGAACTCCGCCAACCAATCCAGGGGGAGACGCTGGCCGGTGCCCCCCAGTTGATCGGGTTGCCAGGCATCCAGAAGCAGCCCATCCACCACATCGCCATAGCTGGAGGCCAACGCCAAGTCCGCCGGAGTGCGAATCCGCAGCGCCTTCCAGATTTCCCCATCCCATTGGCGCCGCAGGGCGGTGCAAAACGCCACCGATTCCCCCCCATGCAGCTGGATCACCTGGTGGCCCCGCGCCGAAAGGATCTCCTCCACCTGCTCAGGCGACGGATCGGCCACCACCACCACCCGCCGGCATTGCGGCCGGGTGGTGGCGACCGCCTCAAACAGGGCGGGGTGCAACTCCGCGGCGAGAAATCGGGGTGAGGCCTTGACGGCAATCACGCCAATGGCGTCCACCCCCAGGGCCGCAATGGCGGCCGCCTGATCCGGGAGGCGCAACCCACAGATTTTGAGCAGGGGCACGGCAACGGGTCAGAGTTCTCGGCATGCTCAGCTGGGCACACCGCTTTCCCTTTCTAGGATCTGGAGCTGGTTGTCTTCAGGATCGGTCTGGGGCACCCCAGCGAGTCTTGATCCCGCAAGCCCCTGTTTCAACCGATGCCTCCCCCGACCCCCTTGCCGGCCTGCGGCAGCTTCTTGATCCACGCACTCCCGTTCCCATCGCAGCAAACCCGTGGGTGAGGGTTGGCAACTGATGCGCATCCGGGGCATCCCGCTCCGGATCCATCCCAGCTGGTTTGTGATCCTGCTGATGGCCACCTTGGCCTTCGAGCAGCACTACCGGATGGTGACGCTTGATCTCAGCGACCTGCAGCGCTGGAGCCTGGGTCTGGTCACCGCCCTGCTGCTCTTTGTGTCCGTGCTGCTCCATGAGCTGGGTCACGCCCTCGTGGCCCTGGCCCAGGGGGTGCAGGTGCGCAGCATCACCCTGTTTCTGCTGGGGGGCGTGGCCAGCGTGGAACGGGAATGCAACACCGCGATCGGGGCCCTGCTGGTGGCCATGGCCGGGCCGGCGGTCAGCCTTGGCCTGGGTCTTGGCCTGCTGGCCCTCATTCACGGCGGCAGTCACCTCTCACCGGTGCTGGGCGAAGTGTTGAGCCAACTGGCTGGTCTCAACCTGGTGCTGGGCCTGTTCAACCTGCTGCCTGGCCTCCCCCTAGACGGTGGCTTGATCGTCAAGGCCATCGTCTGGCAGCTCACCGGCAGCCGGCGGCGCGGCGTGGAAGTGGCCAACAGCTCGGGACGCTTCCTGGCCTTCCTGGCCATCGGCCTGGGAAGTGTGCTTCTGCTGCGCGGAGGGGGGGTCAGTGGGGCGTGGCTGCTGCTGCTGGGTTGGTTTGGCCTCGGCTCGGCCCGCAACCAACGCCAGATGCTGCTGCTTCAGCAAGCCCTCAAGGACCTCAAGGTGAGGGACGTGGCCCAGCGGCGCTTCCGGGTGCTGGAGGCCAACACGAGCCTGAGGGATCTGAGCCTGTTGCGGATCGGCGCCGGCGCCCCTATCGCCCCGGTCGGCGAGGGGCAAGAGGAGACCGCCCAAGGCAGCACGCTTCCGGATTGGATGCTGGTGTGTGATCGCGGGCGCTGGCAGGGAGTCATTGACGACGGCCCCCTGCAACAGCTGCCGGTGCAGTGCTGGGAGCGGGAGCAAATCGGCAATTACGTCCGCCCCCTCTCGAGCCTGACGGCGATCCATGACCAGGCGCCGCTGTGGCAGGCCGCCCTGTTGCTGGACAACCCGGCCATTCCCCGACTGCTGGTGCTCAGCCCGGCCGGGCTTCCCTGCGGGACCCTGGAGCGTCCGGAATTGGGAGAGGGGGTGCTGGTGCGGTTGGGGCTAAGGCTGCCGGCCAAACTCCTGGCCATGGCCCGCCAGCAGAACAGCTATCCCCTCAACATGGCCCTCGGTCAGGTGGCCCGCGGCATGGTGAGCACCGGCGATGTGGCCGCTCCCATCGATTCTTCCACCCGATAACGGGGAACCCGCTCGGCGATCCTCTCCAATTCGACAGCACTAAGCGGTTGCTCCACCAACACCCCCCCGGGCGCCCTCTCAGCCTGGCTCCAGGCCGAGTGGGCCCAATCCCGCAGGTGACCCATCAGGCCGGCGCGATCCAACGGCAAGGTGGGCAGCTGGGGGGGGGCCAGGTTGAACACCGCATGCCAGAGGGCAGGGGGAGGCTCCAGAAGAATGCTGCCGTGCTGCAACAGGGCCCCCTGGCGCCAGAGCTGGGCACTGCCAATCCGTTTGCCCCCCTGCGGGTGAATCAGATCAGCGGCGGTGCTGGTGGCGAAGCAACTGGCGCGATCCAGGGAGCTGCTCTGTTGGCCAAACTGCAGAGGCAGACCTAGGGCGGCAAAGCCCAGCCGCAGCCACTCACAGGCGGCCACATAGGCCTCCTGGCGCCGCAGGGGGGGATCGGGCCAGATCAGGGCGTAGGTGAGCTCACCGGCGTGGAGCACCGCCCGTCCGCCACTGGGACGCCGCACCAACTCCATCGTTCCACTGCGAACCAAGGTGAACCAGTGGGGATCGATCAAGCGTTGATGAAACCCCAGGGACAAGGTGGGGCCCTGCCAACCGTAGAAGCGCAGCACGGGGCCCCCGCCGGAACGAACGGCATCCAACAAGGCCTCGTCGATGGCCATCTGCCAGGCACCGTCCAGATCACAGGGTGGAATCCAACGCACCGGCACCGCTGTCCTGCCCATAAACGTCCCCCAACGGCGATGGTTCAAGGTTGGCAAGCCAATGGATGTCCCGATGGTCCCGCCCCTTCCCTGGACCCTGCTGGTGATGCTGCCGATGGGGCTGGTGGCCGGCCTCCTTGCCGGGCTCCTCGGGATCGGAGGGGGGCTGGTGTTTGCGCCCCTTTTGCTGATGAACGGGCTGGCCCCCCATCAGGCCCTGGCCACGAGCACGTTGGCCATTGTGCCCACCGCCCTGGTGGGAAGCTGGACCCACTTTCGCCACAGCCCGCTGCCTTGGAGGGGAGCAATGGCGATCAGCCTGGGGGCCGCCTTGGCCGGAGCGCTGTTCAGCCGGCTGGGCGAAGGACTCCCAGGCTGGTTGCTGCTGGCCCTGCAGTCGCTGCTCTACGGCGGCCTCAGCTTCACCATCCGGGGGGAGGCCAACGACGCGTCGAAGCCTGCCCCCGCTCCCAGACTTTCCCTGCCTGGCCTTGGCGCCGTGGGTGTGGTGGCCGGACTGGCCAGCGGCATGTTGGGGGTGGGTGGCGGCCTGGTGATGGTGCCCCTAATGGTTCGGCTGTTGGGGCTGCCGATCCATCAGGCCATCCGCTTCAGCACCCTGGCGGTGCTGGCCTCCTCCAGCACCGCCACCATCGTGTTCGTGAACTCGGGCCAGGCCCAGCTGGGGGCAGGCTTGCTGCTGGGGGGCACGGCTGCCCTCGGGGCGCGCTGGGCCGCCGCCAGGTTGGATCGGGTGAGCGGGGCGCGGCTGGCCAGCCTGTTGCGCCTGATGACCCTGACGTTGGCCCTCTACAGCGGCTGGCGGGCGCTCAACGCCGCCTTGGCCGCCTGATTCTCAGCTCGCCTCAGGGGCCGGTCGGGGAGCTGGGAACGGCAGCCCAGCCTTCCCAAAAGCCCGACTCCAGCTCGAACCCCAGCACCGCCGCCATCTGGGCCAGCCCCTGACGGCAATCGAGGCCATGGCGACGGGCCCAGGCCTCGAGCAGAAACAAGCGATGGGGGATCCATAGATCCAAGCTATCGGCGGCGAAACGGATGCCCTCACTGCGGCTGAAGCCGTGGGGCAGGAGCATGGCCACATGGCGGGTGAGCTGGCCTTGGCGCCGCTCCAACAGCAGGGGCAACCAGGGGTACAAAGCGTCGGCCCGCAGACTCCAAAGCCTCAGTTCGGGCACTTCCGACAACTCGCGCGGATCCTCCTCGGGGCGGGGCCAGCTGAAGTCCAGCTCAAGCCTGCCCGCCCAATCCAGAAGCTGCTCCGGCGGCAGGGACGCCAATCCGAGCAGGGGGGAAAGGTCCAGACGGCGAATCTGATCGCTGCTGATCACCAGCGGAATTTCAGGGCTGGGGAGGGAAGGCGCCATCAAGAGCTGTGACAGGGCTTGGGCCAAGGCTGGACCGTAGCCAGGCGAAGCCAAAGAATGGCCCTGTTGCTTTGTCTGCAGGACACCATGAACCAAGTTGAAATTCTGATTGCTCTCGTGGTGGCTGCCCATGCTGGGGTTTTGGCGGTGCGCCTCGGCTTCACGCTCTACAAAGCCTGATCGGCCGATCCACCACCCTTGGCAAGGGGGGGGAAGCCTGCTACAAGCAGGTGATTGACCGCCATCTTCCGGTGCGCTCCTCGTCCCGTCAGCTTTCCAACCAACCTGCCCGCTCCTCCGTGACCAAGGAGCGCAGGTTGGCCGGTGGGAAGGAGGGATCCAAGGGCAGCGATGGGGACCAGGCCCGGACACCCCAAAGCCGGGGCCGCAACGCCAGCGCAGCAACGAATCCACGCTTGGCGGGAGCCGCTGGGGGCAAACCCAACCTGCTGACCAACCTGATGCCGTCGGGCCTGCGCAGCCTTGCGGCCCGCCGACCCAAGGCCCCCAGCCACTTGGCTCCGGCTCCCCTGCCCGCCTTCGGTTTGCCGTTGACGCCATCCGCCTCCGCAGGGCAAAAAGGATCACCCTTCGACAGGCCCGCCAAGGCAGCGCCCCTTCCCTCGGCCATGGCCAGGGTTGCTCTGTTCAGCACGGATGGCCAATTGCTGGCCCTCTCCGATGAACGCCAGGAGCTGATCTGCAGCTTGATTGGCCTGACGGTGAAGCTCGGGCTCGTGGCCTTGGCGGGGGTCAGCCTCGTGCGTCTCTCCGGGGCCTACCAACAGCGGATGGAGCGTCAGGGAGAGATCTCAGCGGTGCTGGATCTCGAGACGGCAAGGCTGGCCAAGGCCCGCGAACGTTTCGACCAACTTTTCAGCGTGGAGGGGGAACAGAAGTTGATTCGCGAACAGAGCCAGTGGATCGCTCCCAACAGGCTGCGGGTGGTGTGGCAGCCCACCGGACCTGCGTTGCCGAGTGTTGAAACCAGCCCAGCCCTGCCTAAGGAGGGGACAGCCCGTCCGTAGGTTGGGGCGCCCCTCCCCGTTTCACACCCGCCGCCATGGTTTCCGCCTCCGGTGATGCCGCCCGTAGCTCCACCCCTTCGGCCGCATCAGGCACCCCAGGCACGGTTCTGATCACCGGCGCCTCCTCCGGAGTTGGCCTGTTCGCCACCAAGGCGATGGTGGATCGTGGTTGGCATGTGGTGATGGCCTGCCGGGATGTGGATAAATCCCGCCGTGCCCAGGCGGCCCTCGCCCTCCCCGATGGATCCGTCACCCACCTGCCGGTGGATCTTGCCGACCTGGACAGTGTGCGTCAGCTGGTGGAGTCGTTCCGGGCGACCGGCCGCCCCCTGGATGCCCTGGTGGTGAATGCGGCGGTCTATCTGCCCCGTTTGACCCATCCGGAGCGATCGCCTCAGGGTTACGAAATTTCCATGGCCACCAATCATTTTGGCCATTTCCTGCTGATCCACCTGCTGCTTGAGGCCCTGAAGGCCTCCAGCCACCCCTCCCGCCGGCTGGTGATCCTCGGGACGGTGACCGCCAATTCCAAGGAACTGGGCGGCAAGATTCCGATCCCGGCCCCCGCCGATCTGGGAGACCTCTCGGGCTTTGCTGCCGGTTTCAAGGCCCCGATTGCCATGGCCGATGGCAAGCGCTTCAAGCCTGGCAAGGCCTACAAGGACAGCAAACTCTGCAACATGATCACCACCCAGGAGCTGCACCGCCGGCTGCATGCCAGCACGGGCCTGGTGTTCACGTCCCTCTATCCCGGGTGCGTGGCCGACTCGCCCTTGTTTCGCAACACTCCCCAGGCGTTCCAGACGATCTTTCCCTGGTTCCAAAAAAACATCACGGGCGGCTACGTGAGTCAGGCCCTGGCCGGCGAGCGGGTGGCCCAGGTGGTGGCCGATCCTGACTTTGCCATCTCCGGGGTGCATTGGAGCTGGGGCAATCGCCAGACCAAAGGTGGCAAGCAATTCAGCCAGGAACTCTCGGATAAGGCCAGCAATCCCCAGACGGCTGAGCGGATGTGGGACCTCTCGATGAAACTGGTGGGATTGGCCTGACGTCAGGCATCTCAGCAGGGAGCTGTCCGACCGATCAAAGTCTTCCTCGTTGCCAACACTTTGCGGCAGTCACGAGCCAAGGCCAGGTCAACCGGCTATTACTTCCTCAGTTGCTTGCTTGGTTGCGATGTCCCGCATCCTGCGCTGGGGACTGGGCCTGCTCTTGGCAGCGGGACTTGTCCTTGGCGCCTTCCTGCTCCTTCCCTTCCAATCCTGGCTTCCCGGCGGCACCGTCGGCGGAATCAGCACAGGCAAGGTGGTGAACGGCACCGCCTTCAACCGCCTGTTCCCGAGCCCTCAACCAGGGGAAACGCTGGTGTTCACCCAGGAGAAGCGGGGCTTCAGTGAAGCTCGGCTCAAGCGGGCGAGCAGCACCAAGGCCCTGCTCGCCATTTCCGACACGATCACGGCTCCGGAGGCGCGCAGCAAATTCAGCGCCAGCCAGGAGCAAGTGAAGGGATGGCCGCTGGTGGAGCAGGGTCCCCAGGCCAGTGCCCTGCTGGTGGAGGATCGCTTCCAGGTGAAGGTGATCGCCCAGGGGGTCGGCTTGGATGCGGAGCAACGCCATGAGCTCCTGGGAGACTTCGACCTCCAGGGACTGGCGGCCCTCAACCCCGAGCACCGGGCAGGCCGCAGGGCCGCCAAGGCCCTGCCCGCCTCCAGGAGCCAGCCCGTTTCCCTGGCACCCCAGCCCGCCCCAGAGCGCGCTGACGACGCCGTTTCCCCGGTCATGGAGCCCGCCGCATGAGCACCGTTCTCGAACGCCTGGACCACTTGCCCCGGCGCAATCTCACCGTGCTTGCCCTGAAGGGGATCGGCAGCCTCGTGCCTGGCGGCTGGCAGAACCTCACCAGCGCGGATGCCCTGATCGCCGAGGTGATGGGCACGGACGACCCCCAACTAATCAGCCAGGTGCGTCAGCGGGCCGACACCCTGAGTCGGGCACGCCATGAGGGCTATGGCCGGGCCCTCAGCCTCTATGACGCCGTGAACCGGTCCCAAAAAGCGGCCGGGGGCCTCCGCGTGCTGGCCAACATCGGCGGTGCCCTGCCGCTGGTGAAGAACCTCACCAACTTGACCCCCACCAGCGACAGTTTGCAGGCGGTGGATCTGAGCCTGAAAGTGGCTGCGGAAATGCTGGCCTTCACCCAGGTGAATGGCCTGCCCGGGGACAGTTTTGCCGATTTTGCGGCGGCCCTCAATGAATACGGGGGCGAGGCCCGGGTGCGCATGGCCGCCCTGGTGTGCTTTGACGCCCTGCTGCCCCTGGGGGATCAGGCGCTGGAGCGGCTGGATGGACTGCTCGGTTCCGTGGGTCGCGGAGAGCTGAAGCAGTTGCCGGCCTATGGCGCTATGGCTTCACTGATTCCGGGCCGGGGGGACGAGGCCCACCTCAACTTCCTGCGCCAGGGGGTGAGCCACTGGCTCGGGTGGGCCGGTGGTTTTGTACAGGGATTGGGGCTCACCGGTCAGAAGGCCGTCAAGGCCCTGGAAAGCACCATCGGTCCCTGGCAGGGGGGCTTTGAACAGCTGGCCACCTTCCTCGACGCCTTCACCGATACCTACCAACACACCGGGGTCCAGGCCGTTGCCCGCCGGCTTGTGGAGCGGGCCGCCGCTGAAATCTGAATCGGTGCTCTGAATCAGAAACACGAAAAAGCCGCCGCCCTTGCAGGCGACGGCTTTGAGCAACGCTTGACGCGTTAGACGACTAGCCCGTCAGACGACAGGATCAATCGAAGCCAAGCAGGTCGAAGATCTCACGATCCTTCAAGGATTCTGCATTCAAAGGCTCAACATTTTCGAGCATATTTTGGGCCAGCTTTAGGTATTCCTGCTGAACGGCCTCCACTTCAGGGGTGGCCTCCATCTCAAAAATCGTGCACTTTTTCAAGCGCGAGCGACGGATCGCATCCAGATCGGGGAAATGGGCCATGGTGCGCATGCCAACCCTTTCATTGAAGCGATCAATTTGATCGGTGTCCTTGCTGCGATTGGCCACGACACCACCGAGGCGAACCTTATAGTTCTTGGCCTTCGCTTGAATGGCAGCGATAATTCGATTCATGGCAAAGATGGAATCGAAATCGTTGGCTGTCACGATCAGGCAGTAGTTGGCATGCTGAAGCGGGGCCGCAAAGCCCCCACACACCACATCACCGAGCACATCAAAAATCACAACATCCGTATCTTCCAGCAGATGGTGCTCCTTGAGAAGCTTCACCGTTTGGCCGGTCACATAGCCCCCGCAACCTGTGCCGGCAGGGGGACCACCAGACTCCACGCACATCACGCCATTAAATCCTTCAAAGACAAAGTCTTCGGGACGCAGTTCCTCGGTATGGAAGTTAACGGTTTCAAGGATATCGATCACCGTCGGCACCATCTGCTTGGTGAGGGTGAAGGTGCTGTCGTGCTTCGGATCGCAGCCGATCTGCAGCACCCGCTTGCCCAGCTTGGAAAAGGCGGCCGATAGGTTAGAGGAGGTGGTGGATTTCCCAATCCCACCCTTGCCGTAGACGGCGATCACGAGGGCGCCTTCCTCGATCTTCATGCTGGGGTCCTGATGGACCTGGAGACTGCCCTCGCCGTCCTCGCGTTGGCCGCTGCGGAGGGTTGGAGACTGGAGGGTGGAGGTCATGGAAAAGAGCGTCGCAGCCAGAACGGGAACGGCCGGCGGAAACGAACAGCTACCACCATCTAAGGGTGGCGGTTTGGTCGCCGGTAAGGGGTCGGAGCAATCCGAAACAACAACGCGGATCCATCGTGTTGGGATGCCCATCATCAGCCCCGATCAACGCCGGAAGGGATCCCAACAGAGGCCTCGCCGCCGGAACCCCCTCGACACCGGCACCCGCAAGGCAGCGACGCGTGGCCCGAACCACGGAGTTCCCCCTCAACGGCGCCACGGCAAAGGGCTCGCGAATCAAAGACCTTGGATCGCGCATCGTTAACATGAACCAATTGTCCATGGGACTGAGTCAATCCAGCTCGGGGCTGCCTCGTTCGGGGCTGCCTCGTTTGGTCCCTTGGCCTTGGCGATGGTCCCTGACTGGCGCGCTGGATTTCATCCCTAGGGGTCCTCGATGTTGAACCGTTGGCGCGCCCTGCCCCGTGAGGTGTGGCTGGTGGGTGTGATCAGTCTGGTGAATGACAGCGCCAGTGATCTGATCTATCCCCTGCTGCCGCTCTACCTCACATCGGTTTTGATGGCCGGTCCAAGGGCCCTGGGGCTGATCGAAGGAATCGCCGAAGCCACCAGCGCGCTGTTGAAGTTGCTGTCTGGGGTGATGAGTGATCGCAGCGGTCGAACTCGCCCCTGGATCGTGGCGGGGTATGGCACGGCGGCCCTGGCCCGGCCCTTGATCGCGCTGGCCAACAGCTGGCCCCTGGTGCTGGTGTTGCGGTTCGCGGATCGGGTGGGCAAGGGATTGCGTAGCTCTCCCCGGGATGCCCTCCTGGCCAATGTGGTGCGTGAGGATCAACGGGGCCTGGCCTTCGGCCTGCACCGGACGATGGACAATGCCGGAGCCGTGATCGGGCCGTTGGTGGCGGCCGGACTGCTGGCTCTGCAGCTGCCGCTGCGGCAGATCATTGCCTGGTCCGTGGTGCCAGGGGTGCTCTGCACCGCCCTGGCGCTGATGTTGCGGGAACCCCGCCCACCACGCGTCGCCCCGCCCGAGCCCATGGTCTGGGAGTTTTCGGCAGTGCCGATCAAGCTGCAGCGCTATCTCTTGGTCGTGGCCCTGTTCAGCCTCGGCAATAGCTCCAACCTCTTTCTTCTGCTCCGTGCCCGTGAGTTGGGCGTGCCCCAGCCCCAGATCCCCCTGCTGTGGGCGTTGATTTCAGCGGTGGCCATGGTGGGCTCCACGCCCCTGGCGGCCTGGTCGGATCGGGTGGGGCGCAAGCGCATGCTGGTGGCGGGCTATGGGCTCTATGGGCTGTTCTATCTGTTGATTGGCCATCTCCAATCCACTGGGCTGTGGGTGGTTCCACTCTTCGCAACCTATGGACTGTTCCTCTCGGCGACGGAAGGGGTGGAGAAGGCTCTGGTGGCCGATCTGGCGGATCCCCACCACCGCGGCACGGCCTTCGGTTGGTTCCATCTCACCACCGGTTTGATGGTGTTACCGGCATCGTTGGGCTTTGGTTGGCTCTACGAAAGCTTTGGGTCCCGCATCGCCTTCACGGCAGGGGCGGTCTGCGCCCTTGGCGCTGCCCTGGGGCTATCGCAACAGGCACTGCCAAGGGGGGCCAACAGAGGCGTCAAGGGAGATCTGAGTTGAGGCCCCAAGATGATTACCCTTAAATCGAATAGAATTTCGTATAATTATCTGGTTGAAGTGCGCCATTCCCGTCCAATCAGGCTCAGCGCTCCAGCAGCTGCCAGAAGCTCCACTTCAGGGCCGTGGCCTCCCGCAGCCGCCCCTCGAACGTGATGTGGGGTTCCAGCCCCTGCCAGTCGTCGATGCGAGCGTCGAGCCGCTCGCACTGGCGCAGGTGTTCGGCGGCGTAGCGGTAGCGCTTGCTGCGGCCCATCACCAGGGCAAACACCACCATGGCGCGCAGTAACACACTGGCCGCCACCGGATGGTCGGCGCTGAGGCGTTCGGCCGCTGGCTCGTAGATCTCGTAGGCATCGCCATCCCACGCCTCCCGTTGGGCGATGACGTAGCGGGCCGCCCGCGGCAGGGCGGGCCAGAACACCAGGAACTGCAGCGCCGCCAGGGGCATCGGGTGCTGCTCCACCACCGCAAAGGCCCGCTCCTCGGCCTCCACATCGGCGAAGTCATCGAGCCGGTTGAGGTAGTCGCGCAGCAGGGGAATCGAGAGGGTTTGGCAGAACACCTGCCAGCGGTGCTGCTGGGCCTCCTCGCTGCGGCCCAGGGCCTCCAGCACGGCGATGCGGGTGGCATGCCACTCCACGGCCTCCATGATCCGGGTGGCCTTGGCGGCGCCGTCGAGCACGGCCAGGGCCTGCACGGCGCGGCCGCCCCTGAGCAGCTGGCCGGCCACCTCGGCGGCGGTGTCGGGCCAGGTGAGCTGGGAGGGCTCGAACAGCTCCAGGTAGGCATCCAGATCGCCCCGGCCCTGGGCGAGTTGCTCCCGCGTGAGGCGACCCAGGGCGCCGCGCTTCAGCAGGGCCTGCTCCAGCTCCTGCAGTCCCGCGTCCCCCAGCAGCGGCACCAGGGCGGGGATCAGTTCGTCGCACTGGCCGTAGCCGTTCTCCTGCAACAGCTCGGCCGCGTGCTCCGCCAGCGCCTCGGAGCTGGTGGCCGCCGCCGTGGCGAGGGTCGCCAGGGTGGGCACCGCCCGCTCAAATAGACCCATCACGGCGCCGGTGGAGTCGGAGCAGCGGTCCAGCACCCCCTCGGCCAGCTCCAGCAGGCGCACCTGCAGCTCCACCGCCAGCGCCGGTTCGGCCGTGGCGATCGGCCCGCTGATCGTCTGCTGCTGGGCCTCCAGATCCGCCAGCAGCGCCTTGCGTTTGGCGGAATCGATGTAGGTGGTGGAGCGGGCGATTGCCGCCAGCCGTTTGCGCACCTCCCGGGCCGCCTCCTCGGCCCCGCCGGCGGCCGCCAGGGCCAGCCGCAGCCGCCGCTGGATCACGGCATTGCCCGCGCTCACCTCAATCAGCAGCTCCGCCAGGGCCGCCACGCCGAGGCTCTCCAGGTTCTGGGCGTTGAGGGTGCGCTTGGCGGCCATGGCCTCAGGTGGCGTCCCCTGAGCATGCCGGAGATGGGACGCCAGAGGCGGGTTTCCGGAGGCGAGAGGCGCAGGGTGCTTTGGGGTGGATCAGGTCGCTTTGCCAGCGAGACCATCAAGGGCCTCACCCACCGAGGCTGCGGCCTGCTGAACCTTGTCCTTGAGGGTGCCGGCGGCATCCATCAGCTGGGCCTGCACCTGTTTGGCCTCCCCCTCCGCCGTCATGCGTTCGTCACCGGTGATCTCACCGGCAGCGGCCTGCAGGCGTCCTTCGGCATCTTTGGCGGTGGACTTGATCTTGTCTTCGAGACTCATGGATCTCTGGCGATGGGAGCAGGAAGCGAAACCCTGCCTGCCAAGCCTGACCACGGCGACCCTTCATCGCAACGGATGTTGCGAATAGTGATTTCAGGGTGTCCCCACAATCCTCTGGGAACACGTAGGTCCGGGAAAGACCCAGAGAATTCGCGGCAAACCGGCTTACTGGAAGGGAGGTCCAAGCCCCAACGGGCCGACCATGCGTCAGAGGAGATCCGTAGAAATTATTCAGGTTTAAAAATCCACGCATTGCGGTGACTTAAGATGAAAATTCGAGTTTTTATCTCCATGATCCTCAAGCGCATGGGCGGCCTTGTTGCTGCCGCCCTCTTGGTCGGCACTGCTCTCCCCTCTTCATCCCTGGCGGACACCGTGACACGGGCCAATGGCCGCTGCTCACTGAAAGATGATGGTTATGAAGCTTATAATGGTTATTGCACTGTCAAGCAGATGCAGAACGGTGGCATCATGGCGTTTGTGGTTGAGCTGGAGAATGGCAATCGCTTCCGTTTTGCCGGTCCCAATCGGCAACAGCTCCATGTTGAAACCCATTATGGTATTGAGCAAAATGTTCTGTTTGAAGACCAGGGCAGCAAGGGATTGTTCAGCTGGAATGACGGAAACAGCACCCATCGCCTGGCGGTGAAGACCGATACCATTACTAACCCCAATGCCCAATTTGATGACCACCCCAGCACCGCCACGGGTCCGGCGTTAGCTGGTGCTGCTGTGGGCGCACTGATCGGTGCTCTGTTGGGCGGAGGGAAATCGACGGGCGGATCGGCAGGAATGGTGGGCCAGCCGGTGGCGGACCTTCAAAACCTGATCGGCAGTGATCCTGGGTATGCAGAAAGCCGCCTCACGGGTGCCGGATACACGTATATCCACTCCAGCCCCAGGGAGAACGGCGTGGATTCCTATTGGAAACGGGGGGCAACGTGTCTGGATGTGCGCAGCATCATGAACCGCTACCAGTCCTTCACCTACGCCAACCCCTCAAACTGCAACTGACGGTACCAGGGATTCAAAGCCGCCTGCCAGGAGGGCAAGTCCCTCTGGCAGGCTTCAATCAGATCAGGAGGGACCCATAAAGGATTCCTTAGTTGTCCTCAAAGGGCCCCTTCTGACCCCTTGAAGTGGACGTCTTTCACCTTTCCCTGGCGATCGGTGAGGCAGCCCCAGGGCGCGGTGGCCTTGGGGACCATCACATCGACGCTGATCATCGACTCGTCGCTTGTTTGCCGGATCACCTTCAGGCTGCTGTGGGGAACGCCAACCACTTTGGCAACGGAGATAAGGCAGTTGTTCTTCGCTTTAGCCAGCGTATCGGCCGAGACGGACTGAGCTCGCCCAGGAGCAACGAATGCAGCGACCGCCAGGGCGGCGACCGTGGTGGCAATGACGCTTGAACAACGGATCACGGCCTTCCCCATTCCAGATGACGAATCAAGATGGCATCACCATACTGAGCCAACGTCAGTGTAGCGGCCTCGCTGAAGCTTTCCCCGTTCAACGCAACATAGACAACAGCGAGATCACCGGGCTGCTGGCCTGGCCAGTTTTCAAGGGTGAAGTCCTCGATCACTTCTGCCCCCTGAATCGGACCGGAAGCGTAGGCAGTCATCGACGCCACGGCGGCCTTGATGGTTTCAGGGGTTGTGTCTGATTGCATCTCCTTTGAGAGAAGGCTGCAGGCGGCTGCATACTCACCTCTGGCAATGAGATCACCAAACTGTTGGGCAACCGCTCTGCAGGTCATGGCGTGATTCTGCCCTTGACTAGTTCATCTTCCAGCCATCTTCATAGCCGGCCTGGTAATACGATGCATTGCGCGAGTCGTAGGCACCGTCGTGGCGCTCGTAGGCCATGCTTTGGCCAGCCTTGCGGTCAGTACGTCCTGCTTTGTAGCCATCTTTGTAGTAATCACATTTGATGCCCGTCCAGGTGTCGGGGCACTGGATGGCGGACTGCTGGGCGCCCTTCACGGATTGCCAGCCCTCCTCGTAACCCGCCTGGTAGTACGACGCATTGCGTGAATCGTAGGCGCCAGCATGGCGCTCGTAGGCCATGCTCTGGCCGGCTTTGCGGTCGCTGCGGCCCGCCTTGTAGCCATCTTTGTAGTAATCACATTTGATGCCTGCCCAGGTGTCGGGGCACTGAATGGGTGCAGCGGCGGCGGGCTGGATGCTGATCAGGGAAGCACCAGCGAGCAGAAGGGTGGAACTGGCGGCAAGACCAAACAGGAAACGCATGGATGGGACAGGACAGACGACAGGAGTGAGGATGCCAGAGGGAGGGAGGGAAGACCCCGCCGGGGAGCGTGAAAGCGCTTCTTCAAGGGAGCCTATCCCTTTTATTTCTGGCCCCATCACTATAGCCGTCAAGACCATGGACCATGCGCTGCACGGGGGTGAAGATCATCACAACGCAAGTTGACCTTGAATCGTGACAATTCCTTGGTGCTGAAAGGCGATTGTTGCGCTCAACGAAGCGAATCAGTCTTGTTTTGCTTGGCGGGCAGGAACCGAACCAGCAGCTCGCTCACGTCCACTCTCGGTAACTGGGCCAGCTGCAGAATCTAGACCGTGTTGAAGAAGAACAGGGTCATGTAGAGGCTGACGGTCAGCACCACCAGCAGGGCGGCCAGCAAATCGCTGACGAAGCGTGGGAGCCAACGGTGGTGCTTCACCTGCTAGCAGCTCAGGGGGAGCAAGGGCAGCTAGCCGGCGAGCACCTGCATGGTGAGCACCTGCATGGTGAGCACCTGCGGTTCTGTTGCTCCGAGGCCCGAGCCGCCCCGGGCTCGGCTTGCTTGGAAGGCGATGTCCACCAGCCCCAGCGCCAGGTGCACGATCGGCCACAGGCGTTCACGCCTCACGGCCAAGGCGTCGACGCCAGGTCTGGCTTGGGCTTTCGCCGCACCAGTCGCGATAATCCGCAGAGGTCATCCGGCCTTGATCCTGGCTGGGGTCGCGCAGGATGGTTCGCAGCCGCCTGGCTCAAAACCTCCGACCAGAAGCGATAGCGAGAAGGCGGAGGGTAGGTGGACAGAGCAAAAGCACATGGTGCTGACGACTAAACACATGACCCTGAAGCCATGGGATTGATACGACTAGGTGCAAAAGCCCAGCATCCAAATGAATGGGGGTTGATGTCATCAGAACCCAGGTTTGCTGAAGATGCTGACGGAAGCTTCACCCAGCGGTTGACGATTGCGGCTGTTCAGGTTGGATGGTGAAGCCAACGCATTCTCAGATCGCCACGTCCAGTCAACCCAGGGAACCGGTCGATGCTTCGGCAGCCACACCATGTTCTGGCCCTGTTGGGGAGGAGGAACAACAATAGGCATGTTCGATCATCCTTTCATCGCAGTGACCCCTGATTCTCGATTCCAGCCGTGTTGACACCCTGGGATTTTTGGGCCTCATTTTGGATATCCATTCAAGTAAGATTCCATCCCCCCCAACTCGTCTCCCCTTGAAGCGCCTGTTCCCCCAGCTCACCGCCGCCGCCCTGCTCCTGGCCACCGCTCTGCCCGGAAGCGCCTGGGCCGGCGCCGCCTACAACAAAACCCTGACCCTGCAGGGCGTCAGCTTCCAGGTGCAGAGCAGCGGTGAGGGCTCCCAGCAACACCTGACGATCACCACCACAGGCGCCAAGCCACCGATCAAGCCGATCCACCAGATGGTGAATGGCCAGGTGGTGGGCGCCGAGGTGGCCGACCTCAACGGCAACGGTTTGCCCGAGATCTTCGTGTATGTGCAAGGGGCCGGCAGTGGCAGCTACGGCGACCTGGTGGCCTACGCCGTGATCAAAGGCAGCAACCTCTCCCCGATCACCCTGCCGGAACTGACGGGGGCCAACGCCAAGGGCTACCAGGGCCACGACCAGTTCCAGGTGGTGGAGGGCTGCCTCACGCGCCGGTTCCCGATCTACCAACCCGGCGACAACAACGCCAAACCCAGCGGCGGCCTGCGCCAGATCTGCTACAAGCTCAAGGCCGGTGAAGCGGGCTGGATCCTGCGGCCCACCAGCGTGCTCAAGTTCTGAGGCCGACAAGCGTCCCGCCATGCCCGATCGGGGCGTCCCCCAGGATCCAGCCCTCACCCACCTGGCGGTGGCGGGCTACCGCTCCCTGCAGCAGCTCACCCTGCCGCTGGGTGGGCTCACCCTGGTGTGCGGCGCCAACGGCTGCGGCAAGAGCAACCTGTATCGATCGCTGGGCTTGATCAGTGCCGCCGCCCGCGGTGATCTGGTGGCGACCCTGGCCGCCGAGGGGGGCCTGCCGGCGGTGTTCTGGGCCGGTCCAGAGCGCACCACGGCGGCGATGCGACGGGGGGAGCAGCCGGTGCAAGGCAGCAGCGGCAGGCGGGAGGCGGCGCGGCTGCGGCTCGGCATCGCCGGTGAAACGCTCTCCTATGCCATCGAACTGGGCTATGGGGCCGACGACCACACCAGTGCCTTCGTGCTCGATCCAGAGATCAAGCGGGAGTGGCTCTGGGCCGGGGGGCCCTTCCACCCCCGCAGCCTGTTGGTGCAACGCAACGGCGCGGTGGTGGAGCGCTGCGGCGAGGGGGGCCGCAACCAGCCGCTCGCCCTGGAGGTGTCACCCCACGAGAGCCTGTTCACCGCCGTCTCCGATCCGCTCGACGCCCCGGAGGTGTTTCAGCTGCGGCGCACGA
>Ga0209597_1001162_pt1 | contig 17248 bp, 17 predicted proteins | sample M_140625_MF_Meta_FD_187316 | JGI IMG/M metagenome (GOLD analysis project Ga0209597, IMG submission 187316) | Freshwater microbial communities from Lake Montjoie, Canada to study carbon cycling - M_140625_MF_MetaG (SPAdes) (version 2) | ecosystem: Environmental > Aquatic > Freshwater > Lake... | reverse complement strand
TCGTCTGAAACGGTCTGAGAACTTCCAATGATTAAATATTTCTTTGTTTTCGTTTTGAAAACGAAGCACGAAAATTCTTCATTCTTTTCTTCGAAAACCAGAACATCTGTAGACTGGTCGGTTCCCAATTCGTGTCGCCATACTTGGCAATCGCGCAGGGTCTGATCGTCTTTTTTCGTGTAGAAAAAATGAAGATTATCTGAAGCCCACGTTGCAGAACCTGAAGTTCCTTCAATGACCTCGTTGAACATTTCTCCTGTTTCTAAGTCACGAACGTGAAGTGTATAGACCCTTCGACTTATTTCATCTATTCCATAAACCATGAAACGGTTGTTCTCTGAAATACTTAATCCGCCTAGCGCCCAATAGTCTTTTCCCTTCCCCATTTCAGGACCGTTGATGAGAATTTCTTCTTCACCCGATTCCATGCTTTCCTTCTTGCGACAGTTGAAGGCGTAGTCTTGTCCAATTTCGTAACGCGTGTAATACCAGTATCCGTTTTGCTTCACAGGAACAGAGGAATCGTCTTCTTTAATACGACCCTTCATCTCTTCGAACAAATGCTTTTGCAATTCTTCGGTATGCTTCATTCCCTCGTTTACATGGTCGTTCTCTTCTTTCAAGTAGGCCAAGACATCTGCTGTTTGTTCATCTGGAGTAGCGGCGTTTTTCTGCTCGTCTGACAGGCGCATCCAATAGTAATTGTCTACACGTGAGTGTCCATGATCTACCAGTTCCTTCGCTATTTTCTTTGCGCGTGGATCGTTCATTTTTTTTCTGAATTTGCTGTTAATGCCTCACCAACAATTAGGTCGATGGGCGATGTGATTTTAATGTTTTCTAGATTTCCCTCCACTAAAAAAACCGAATGACCGTTCGCTTCCACTACAGAAGCGTCGTCGGTGAATAATGGGCTGAAAGGCTGATTGTAGGCTTCTTTCAAAACATGTGTATGAAAACACTGAGGGGTTTGAATGCGTTTGAATAACGAACGATCGACACTTTTATTCTCTGCCCCATGCACTTCACGAATGGAATCGTTGACTGGAATGGCGGGCACTACAGCGTTGTTTTCACTCAACGCCTGAAAGCATCGCGCAAGTGTTTCGTGCGAAACGAGTGGACGAACAGCGTCGTGCACCGCTACGCAATTCACGCTTTCTGAAAGTGCATTCAATCCGTTTTTCACGCTGTGGAAACGTTCTTCGCCGCCAGCAACTACTACGTGCTCGGGAACGTTTTCGAATTGAAGACACAAGTCCTTCCAAAACGAAATATACTCGTGATGCATAACCACAACCATTTCGAAATTTGGATTAAATGAAAAGAAATTTCGTAGCGAATGAATAAGAATGGGCGTGTTGTTCAGCGCAAGAAATTGCTTCGGTAGGGCGCTTCCCATGCGGGTTCCAGTCCCTCCGGCAACAAAGATGACAGCGTGATGTTCGGCGTTTTGCATTTAGTCTTCCAAGTGAACGGAGTAAATAATTTCATTCGCGGGAATGGACGAAGTGGTGCGTTTTCCAACAACAAAATTTCGTTGCGCCCATTTAAAACCGTCTCCTGGTGAGAGCATGCATAAGTCTGATTCTTCAATGATTTTTCCAGCTGCAATTTCACGAATGGCAGCGATGCTTCTTTCTAACTTTAAACGAGCGGAGGCGACAGAATCTTCGATCTTCATTTCCACTTCACCCATAGATAATTCAAGTTCTCGAATGTCTCGCACCATGCGACGAATGCCTTCAGGACCAAGAGATCCGCGTTGGTCGGTTCCTTTCAGATTCCTATCTGTGGTAATGTGCTTTTCAATGATGGTTGACCCCATAGCAACAGCAGCAACGGGAGTGAAAATTCCGAGCGTGTGATCGCTGAAACCAATGTTGTATTGCGGGTAGTTATTTTGTAAAAATCGAATGGTATTGAGATTAACATTCTTGGGCTGCGTAGGGTATTCCGAAGTGCAGTGAAGAATGCTAATGTTCGAATGGTAATGTGAAATAATATCTAACGCATGATCGAGTTCTTCCTTTCCAGCCATACCGGTAGAGAGAATGATCGGAATTTTCGTTTCCGCCAAAGCCGCCAATAGCGGGAGATTCGTGAGGTCGCGACTTGCAACTTTCAGGTAATCGGGCGTAAATCGTTTCAACAAGGAGAGACATCCGGTTGCGCAAAGTGTTTCCACAAAATCCAATCCTTTCGATTTTGAATAATGAAACAGTTCTTCGTGCTGCTCGTCGTTCAATTCAAGAAAAGCGCGGTGTTCACCGTATGTCGCCCCGAACGAATGCGGACTGTTGTACGGCGCATTCATTTGCGACCGACTGAGTTCTTCGTTCAGGTCGCGCTTGGTGAGCTTCACCGCATTCATGGGTTTCAGTTCGAGGTTAAAAAAATCTTCAGCCACAGGTGAGGCGGCAAGATCTATGATTTGCTTCGCCAGTTCAACTGAGCCGTTGTGGTTTTGTCCAATTTCTCCGATTATGTAGGTCACATTACAAATATACACGATTCACGAAGTGAAAGATGCGGAGCGAGATGCCGAAGGCAAGATTCACGAAGTGAAAGATGCGGAGCAAGATGCTCCGCAAGGAGCCTGCGGCTAGGAAGCAGATTTGTTAGCGTTTGAAGAGAGGGACGGTTGAACAAGGTTCTCCGTACATGATGCGGTTGGAGACAGGCTGAAGTTTTTGAGAAAGTTGAATGTAGACCTCTTCCGTCAAACGAAGTGAAGTGCAGCCCTTAACGACTACATTTTTATCTTGAAATTTCGAAAGATTCAATTGTTGAATAAAGGCTAGTGCTCTGAGTGTGTCTAAATTTTCTGGCGATGAAAAATGACATTGGGCATTCACTTCGGAAAGTTTCAATGCCAATAGCATATAGGCCCAAACGGGTATAACGGCGTCGACCGAACAATGAATGGCTACAATTTTATTCTCGAAAACGGAGATGTCTAATGCAGAAACAAATTCACGAAAGTCCTTTTCCTTCAACGCTATTCCTTGCCACAATTGCGGAGCAATATCTATCGTCGCACCTGCAAACGCTTCTACTTCTTCAGCTATATCTAGCGTAATGAGTTTACTATTTGCAACTTTGTTTTCTATCATGGTTCAAAAGTACTTGATTCTGATGAAAGATGTTGCACTAGTTGCGGAGCAAGATTTTTCAAATGGTGCTATGCAAGGAGCCTTCGGCTAGTTGAAGCACTTGCGAAGCACCTTCGGAACGACCTTGCTCCGCATCTTGAAACTAATCTTAATTAGCGTAACGCTCACTCACAAAATTCCAATTCACAACAGAAAAAATAGCCGCTAAATAGTCGGCGCGTTTGTTCTGGTATTTCAAGTAATACGAATGCTCCCAAACGTCTATGCCGAAGATTGGCATACCTGATTTTTCAACTACTTTAGACATTAATGGGTTGTCTTGATTCGAAGTTGAGGTAACGAAAAGGAGGCCTTTTGCGTCTTTGCACAACCACACCCATCCGCTTCCGAAACGTGATTTGCCTTCGTCGGTCATGAGTTTTTTGAGGTTGTCCATGCCTCCGAAATCGCGTTGAATGGCTGCTGCCAATTCTTTGCTCGGCTCACCGGCTGTGCTGGGTGCTGCCATACAATTCCAGAAAAAACTATGGTTGAAATGTCCACCGCCGTTATTGCGAACAGCCATGTCTTTCGGATCAATGGCCGCGCACATTTCCTCAATGTTCAGCTTCGCATATTTCTGATTCACTTCAACTTTCATGGCCGCATTCAAATTCGTTACATACGCCAAGTGGTGCTTGTCGTGATGAATACGCATTGTCTCCGCGTCAATAGCAGGTTCCAAAGCCTCATAGGCATATGGCAATTCTGGGACAATCCACTCCTGCGCAAAAACAGAAACTCCAACGAAAAGAAATACACCCGCAAGCAACAATTTTTTCATAGTCATCGTTAATAAATCGTTCGAACAAACCATTGTGAGTTACTTCACAACTGCTTTTCAAAAGTAGTTCATACACCGTGTACTTTTAAACTAGGAATGGAAGAAGTAAAAGAAATAGAAGGAGACCCCGTTCTTCAAGAAAAAAAACCTATCTCAGCACGCAGGAAGTGGCTAAAGCGCGGCCTGATTGGCTTGTTCACATTGGTAACACTGCTCTTTTCCGGATTGGTGATAGCGGTTACTGTTTACGAAGATGAGATTGTAAAGTTTGCCCTTAAAGCTGTTCAAGAAAATTTAAAAACGAAATCGAGCATTCGCGAAACCGACTTAACTCTTTGGAAAAACTTCCCTTCAGTGTCTATTCGCTTCAAAGACATTTATGTGGAAGAAGATTCGAAGGCACATGACACACTTTTTTTCGCCACGGAATTGTACTTGTCTTTCGACATTATTGATCTCTTCAGCGGGAAGTACAACATTGATGAAATTGAAGCGAAGGACGGTTCATTCAACATGCGCGTTGATCGCAAAGGCGTGATGAATTGGGGCGTGTGGAAGGCCGATACCTCTTCCACTCCGAATGAAAAATTCAAAATAAACCTCGAAGATATTGTTGGAGAGAACATCTCTTACCTCTACGAAGACGAGCAAGAAAAAACGTTTGTCGATGTGAAGTTGAAAGAATTACAGGCCTCTGGAAATTTCAATGAGAAACAATTCCTTCTCGAGATCGAAACCTCTGCGCGTATGAATGTCTTGTATGCCGGCAAAACGGAGATGCTACGCAAGCGAAACATTGGACTTGATTCGAAGATGCAAGTGAACCTCGACAACAACACATTTGTGATTCAGACAGGTGAACTGTTGTTGGAAGAGGTGCCTCTGAATGTCACGGGGAGCTTGGATTACGGAGATCATCCAAGAATTGACTTACACATTGCAGAAACCGATTTGGATCTGAAAGAAGGGATTCAATTGTTGCCTAAATCGATGCAAGTGCAGCTTCAACCCTATGCTCCTTCTGGTGATGTGCATTTCGATTTCGACATGTCGGGACCGTTTGATAACTTAAACATTGCTTCAAACTTTTCGGTGAAAGACGGCGAATTGGTGGAAATTAATTCCGGTGTTGAGCTGCATTCGATTCAACTCAATGCGAATTATATGTTGAAGGAAGGAACGGATAGTGTGACCATTTCGAACTTTCAATCGTTATTGGGAAACGGCTCGCTGAGCTGCAACGGCAGCGTTCGCAATTTGAATGATCCTGTGTTGAATTTGTCGATGAATGCAGAAACGAATCTGAAGGATGTGAAAGGATTTTTCGGTTGGGATTCGCTTGCGGTTTGCGATGGTCAAGTGTCTGCGCAATCCACAATCCGCGGAAAGATTGCCTTTCAAGAGGCTGACAGCACCTTCGATTGGTCACAATTGCATTTGACCGGAAGAGCGCAAGTGACAGACGGAAGTTTTCAATGGGCCACTTCCAACGGCTTATTTAAAAACATCAATGGTGTCTTTGTCTTGAACGGATCTGACGCGCGGGTGGAGCAATTGAACTTCAACATAAACGAAAACAACTGTAATTTTTCAGGGGACTTTTATTCGGTGATTCCCTACTTTACCACAGATAACTCAGCCCTCACGATTAATGCGAATTTGTATTCGAACAGACTTGATCTCGAAAAACTGCTCACCACTTCAGGCAGCGATAATAGTGAGATGCAGCTGGCACTTCCTACTTCCATTCAACTGCATTTAACGGCGCAGATCGATCAGTTCTTGTTCAAGTCGTTCAACGCGTCGAACATCAAGGGAACGCTGGATTACGCCAACGGAAAGTTGCAGATTTCTCCGCTTCAATTGAATATGGCAGGTGGAAATGTAGCAGCCGATTTCAGTCTGTTTCCAACAAGCAACGGGCAGTTCGGCGTGACGTGCGACGGGGCGTTGAGCAACATTGACATTCAGCAAGTGTTTGGATTGTTCGACAACTTCGGACAGACGTATCTCACCGGGAACAACATCAAAGGAAACGCAGCGATTTTAGTCACTTTTCAAACTACACTCGGGGCAGATTTATCGGTACTTCCGAACACAATAAAATCTGATCTGCAGGTAAACATTGAAAACGGAGAGCTGAATGATGTTTCTTCTTTTCAATACATGATTACGTACATCAAGGGAAACAAGTGGATAGCGCCGTTTGTGAAGGAAGATGACTTCGCGGAAAAACTTCGACACATTAAGTTCTCTACGCTTCAAAATTCCATTCACATTGAAAATTCAATCATCACGTTTCCGCTGATGGACATTGAGTCGAGCGCGATGTCAATTAGCATGGAGGGCACTCACAGCTTTGACAATGTGCTAGACTATCGCATTGGTTTCGACCTAAAAGAAATATTGCTGAACGCTTCGAGCACAGCAGGAGATAGGAGTGGAAGACAAATTTATTTGTACATGCGTGGACCTATGGACAATCTGGAATTCGGATTGGACAAAGACGCGTTGCGCGCTGATCGGGTGAGTGCAAAACTCATAGAGAAGGAAAAACTCAATCGCATATTCACGAATGCGTTTGCATGGCGCAGAGATAAAGAAACGCCACGGGAGCCACTTTTCTCAGGACTTCGAAACGATAAACCGAATGAACCTTCGGTTGTGAAGCCTCCAATTCAAGAGCGAATAGCACCGTACATCAAAGACAATGTCTCTCCGGAAGCGAAAGCTGAAAAAGAGAAGAAGACGCCGAAGTGGCTTCAAGAAAAACAAGAATACGAGGAGGAAGAATGAACTTACCTGAGGCCTTTGTCAATCGCTTAAAAACGCAATTTCCTGAGCAGTGGGAACTCATGATTCCCGCCTACGACCGTGAGATTCAGACCTCTGTCTTAAAGCATCCGAAGAAGTTTAAACACACGTCCATCGTTGGAGAAGCAGTGCCATGGAATTCGTTGGGGATGTTGTTGAAGGAACGTCCGAAATTCACCTTCGATCCGCATTACCACGCTGGAGCGTATTATTCGCAAGAAGCGAATTCCATGCTCATTGGACATTTATTCGAGCAGGCCATTCAAGAAATTGAAAATCCTGCCGTGCTCGATCTCTGCGCAGCCCCTGGAGGAAAGAGTTTAATTTACTCCACCCTACTCGGCGAAAACGGTGTGTTGGTTGCAAATGAAGTGATACCTCAGCGATTGAGTATTCTTCGTGAAAACCTTGACAAATGGGGCATTCCGAATGTCTTCACATTGGGAATGTATCCGAATAAAATTCCATTCACCCATTGCTTCGATGTAGTTGCTGTCGATGCGCCGTGCAGCGGAGAAGGATTATTCCGCAAGCAAGTTGACTATCGTGGTGAATGGAAAGAATCTTTCGCTCACACCTGCGCGGTGCGTCAGCATGAGATTCTAGAAGAAGCTGTTCGACTTTTAAAACCGGGAGGATACTTATTATATTCCACTTGCACCTTCGCTCCAGAAGAAAATGAAGAAATCATTTCTTACTTAGCAGATGAATTTCAACTTGAAAACATTTCGGTTGAAATGAAGAAGGAGTGGAACGTTGATGTTGTGAAAGGCTCGTCTGGTGAAGGATACAGAATGCTTCCACACAACACACCGGGGGAAGGATTCTTTTGCACACTCTTGAGAAAACCAGAAGGACACACGGAGAGAATTCGTTTCAAACCGAATTCGAAAATTGTCCCACTGACCGCGAAAGAACGCAGCACCGTGAATGCCTTTATTCGCGAAGATGCTCCGCTCGTTAAAAACGAAAAGGGATTGGTTTTCCTCGATACCCTTCAACATACATTCAAAGAAATTTGGCGCGCCATACTCCCGAATGCAAACGTAGGAACGCTTGTGGGTGAATTCATGAAAGATAAATTCATTCCCGGTCAAGGCATCGCCAATACTGGCATTGTGTCCGGTGATGTAAGAAAATTAGAGCTTTCTTACGACGATGTGATTCGTTATTTAAAGAAGGAAGTGATTCAGGTTGAAGCCGAAGCAGGGTTTGTTTTAGTGACCTTCGAGCAACAAAATATTGGATGGGGCAAAGTAGTTGGAACCCGCTTGAACAATAACTATCCGAACGAGTGGCGCATTCGCTCTTAAGCTTCTTTTTCTGGAAGATGCTTGTCGAAATCTTCGATGGCAGGAATGACAGTCTTTGAAAAATCGTTGACCGGTTCATACACGATTGAAGCGTCTTTTTGCGATTGCGGAATCATGTGAAACTTATCGTCAAGTGCATGCAGCATCACGAAGAGCGAACTTGTTCCCAATAAATATTTCGCCAGTGAAAATGTAGCACCTAAAGCTTTGTTCCATTTTTCGCCGCTTCCTTTTATGTTTTTCGAAATGAGCTTTCCTAAGAAATACATTCCAATAACCACGACAAGAAAAATTCCTAAAAACACTGCAACACGCGTGCTCATGGAACCGTCTGTTGCGCCGATCATCTTCGATACGGATTCAGATAAATACACGGCTGCGTATATTCCAACGAAAAAAGCAAGGAATGAAAAGAGCTCTGAAACAAAGCCGTTCATCCATCCGCGCCAAAGTGCCCATGCTACGATGAGGACTAGAATAATATCGAGATAGCTTACCACTTCTCGAAACTAAATCAATTTTCTGGACAAACACTTTTTCAATCCAGTACTTTTTCACTTTACAATGTTCAACAAATGGAACCCAAGTATCGTGTTTTTCGCTTTGCTTTGCAATGTGAACGTCCGTCCGAAAAAACACCTAGGTCAGCATTTCCTATTGGATCTGTCTATCTGCGAAAGAATTGCTGAAGCCATTACTGGCGTTGGCGAAACGAAGAAAATTATTGAGGTGGGGCCTGGCACTGGCGCCCTTACTCAGTTCTTAATGAAAATGCCTTACGAGACGTCTGTTGTGGAATTAGACAACGAGTCGGTGGCTTATTTGAATGCTTACTACCCGGCACTTCGCGGTAGAATTTTCGAGGAAGACTTTCTTCGCATGAATTTAAGAGAGAGCTTCGGCGATAATTTTTGTGTGGTTGGAAATTTTCCGTACAACATCTCTTCACAGATTTTATTCAAAGTTTTAGATGAATGGGAATGCGTTCCAGAAGTGGTGGGCATGTTTCAAAAGGAAGTCGCCGAGCGCATCGCCTCGGGCCCTGGAAGCAGAGATTACGGTATCTTATCGGTATTGCTTCAGGCGCATTACGAAATAAAATATCTCTTCACGGTAGAGCCGGAAGTATTCAATCCTCCGCCCAAAGTAAAAAGCGGTGTGTTGCGCATGCAGCGCAGACCAGCGCCATTGGTGACTTCGCAACAAAAAGAATTCAAGCAAGTGGTGAAGTTGGCGTTCAATCAGCGAAGAAAAACCATTCGCAATTCAGTGAAGTCGCTGCTTCAACCTGGAATAACATCGGAGAACGATTTATTCAACAAGAGACCTGAACAATTATCGGTAGAACAATTTATTGAATTGACTAGCATTCTATTTCCCAACAAGTAACTCATTCAGCTTAAATTAGCAGCATGGCAGCATTGGTAACACTTAGTGAATTCGTAATGGACCGTCAGTCAGACTTTCCATATGCTTCGGGCGATTTAACGCGACTTCTTTCCGATATTGGAATTGCAGGAAAGATCATTAACCACAAGGTGAACAAGGCGGGGCTTCAAGACATTCTTGGTTCAGCGGCGAACATTAATGTTCAAGGTGAAACGCAAATGAAGTTGGACGTGTTCTCTGACGAAACGTTGTTGAATGCGATGCGTTGGGGCGGACAAGTGGCGGGTGCAGGAAGTGAAGAGAATGAAAAATATTTCGCCTTCGATTTAGAGCGTTGTAAGAAAGCGAAGTATGTGATTTTGTTCGATCCGTTAGATGGCTCTTCGAACATTGATGTAAACGTGAGCATAGGAACTATTTTTTCCATCTTCAGAAGAAAGAGCAGCATTGGAGATCTTGCAAATGTGAACGACTTTCTTCAGAAGGGAGACGAACAAGTGGCCGCTGGATATATTATTTATGGAAGCAGCACCATGTTGGTTTACACGACAGGACACGGCGTGAACGGCTTCACGCTTCAACCAAGTATTGGTGAGTTTTTCCTTTCACATCCTAACATGAGAATTCCTGAAGATGGCGCTATATATAGCATGAACGAAGGGAATTTAAACGCGTGCGAAAAAGGTGTTCAAGAATACATTGCTTGGTGCAAGGATGATGAAAAGAAAACGAATCGTCCGTATTCTGCGCGTTACATTGGTTCACTTGTTTCAGACTTTCATAGAAACTTAATCAAAGGCGGAATCTATATTTATCCGAGCACCACGAAAAACAAAAGTGGAAAATTGCGTATGCAATACGAATGCAATCCGCTTGCATTCATTGTTGAGCAAGCGGGTGGAAAAGCCACTGACGGACACCGCAGAATTATGGAAATTGTTCCTACCGATTTGCACCAACGTTCGCCCCTTTTCATAGGATCAAAGAACATGGTGGAAAAAGTGGAAGCGCTTATCCAACAACACTCGTAAGATGCGCACTGTATTCTTGATTTGCTTTTTGTTCTTCGGAATATCAACATTCGGACAAGAATCTTTCGGAAGAAATTCTTCCTTGAAAGGAGCATCGCAGGAAAAATTCAATAACAGAAAAATAATACAAAAGCTTCGCACATTCGATAACCAAAGAGCTGTGGCCATTGGTCTCGATGTGAGTTTGGGACTGTTTGGCGTTCATCGCATGTACTTGGGAACCGACTTGAAAGTTCCTGTAATCTATACCTCCACCATCGGTGGTGGTGGCGTTTTATGGTTGGTAGATTTAGGGCTGCTTGTTGCAGTAAAAGACCTTACCCCCTTCAAGAACAATCCGAATGTTTTTATGTGGAATACAACTCGCTAAACCATGCATCAAGGGCTGTCTGTTGTTCTTATTACCTTCAACGAAGGCCATCACATTGCAAAATGTTTGAAGGCAGTCCAGGCTGTTGCAGATGAAATTGTAGTAATAGATTCCGGATCGACGGACGATACTATTGAAGTCTGCAAAGCATACGGAGCCAAGGTAATAAACCTCAAGTGGAGTGGATACTCCGGCCAGAAAAACTTCGGAAATAAACAAGCATCGTTCGATTGGATATTAAGTTTAGACGCCGATGAAATTTTGAATGAAATTCTTATTCAATCTATTTTAAAATGGAAGCGAAATCCGCAAGCGGCTTCCTTCAAACGAATGACCAACTACTGCGGAACGTTTATTAAACACGGAGGATGGTATCCAGATGTTAAAGTTCGTCTCTTCAATAAGCAAGAAACGCAATGGGAAGGAACCATTCACGAAGTGCTTCGTGGATTGTCGAAAGAGAATACATTTTTGTTGGAAGGAGATTGTTTGCACTACTCTTACTACTCCGTTGAACAGCATTACGCACAAGCGGAAAAATTCACCACCATACAGGCCGAGGATTTGTTTCAACATGGAAAAAAATCGCCTTGGTACAAACGCGTGTTCAGTCCCATTGCGAAATTCGTCGTGGACTATTTCTGTCGTTTCGGATTTCTAGACGGAAGGGCCGGCTTTACCGTGGCGCGCATTTCAGCGTATGCCACACACTTGAAATACAAAAAAATTCATGAGCACATTCGCCTTTCCAAGTAGCATAGCTGTCTCGCGCACCGATAGCATTGGCGATGTGATTGTGACATTGCCTTTGTGTGGTTTCATTAAAAAATATTCTCCGAATACACGCATAACATTCATTGGAAGAAGCTATACACAGGCCATTGTAGAGGCTTGTCCGTTTGTAGATGAGTTTGTGAATTTCGATAAGCATTCAGAATCTAGTTTGAAAGTAGACGTGTGCGTATTCGCCTTTCCAGATGCGGAAGTCATGCAATGGGTGAAGGCACAAGGCGTGCAAAAACGCATTGCAACAGGAAGCAGAATAGCGTCTTGGAAATTCGCGAATGATCGTGTATTCTTTTCCAGAAAGAATTCAGACTTGCACGAATCACAATTGAATTTTTATTTGTTACGCCCGTTTGGGGTAAACGCTATTCCTAGTTTGGAAGAGATTCGAGCATGGCATGTCTTGAAACCCCAAGTGGAAAGCCCCATTCAACCAGAACCGAATAAACGTTCGGTAGTGTTTCATATGTTAAGCAAAGGAAGTGCTTTGAATTGGTCGCTCCATCAATACCAAGAATTGACGGCGCTCTTGCCAGCAACTGACTTCAACATATACATTACCGGAACGGAAGAAGAAGGTGTGCGCATTCGTCAGGGGTTTCAATTTGATGAGCATATCATTGATGTGAGCGGAAAGCTTTCCCTTCCACAATTAATTGCTTTTATTTCCTCTTGCGAAACGCTGGTAGCTGCAAGCACTGGGCCGCTGCACATTGCTTCGGCCTTGGGTATTCGCGCTATTGGACTGTATCCGACTAAACGCCCGATGCATCCGGGAAGGTGGATGCCGCTCGGCGTTAACGCGAGTTATTTGGAAGATGAAAACATCGAACAAAAAGAAAACCTCGAGATTGCTCCCGAGGCTGTTTTGAAAAAGATATTATAGTTCACCTCAACTTTAAAACAGTTCCGGTCTTCAGTTCGGCGCCGTGTTCGAGTTTGTTCTTACGTTCTATGCTGCGAATGCGAATGCCGTATTGCTGGGAAATATCGCGAATGTTTTCTCCGCGTTTCACTTTGTGTTCCTTCACGCTACCCTTGAAGCGTTTGGGCTGCATGAAAACAATTTCTTTATCTTGAAAAGAATGTCCTTCTTCCAGATCGTTGTATTTCGACAATAAATGTTCTGAGATTCCGGTGCGTTTTGCAAGGTCAGATAGAGTTTCTTTCTTCTTCGCAGAAACATACTTGATTCGGTTGTTCGAAATATTTACTGTCGCCGAATGTTCGTTCGGTTTTTGCTCGGTATCGAATTGAGTGAGATTGTATTCTTCAATAAGATCAATGAGGCTCTTTGCATAGGTTGGGCTTGTTGCATAGCCGCATTTCTTGAGGCCTTGCGCCCACCCTTTGTAGTCAGTGATTTCCAACCCAAACAACTCTTGGTAACGCGGTTTCTTCAAAAACAAACTGTGGTCTTCGAATGACTGATCCACTGATTTATATTTTCGGAAACATTCATTCGGAGCGTCGTCATCTAAATGCATGGTGGCGCCGTTCCACGTATCGTGGCATTTTATTCCGAAATGATTATTGCCCTCTGAAGCCAATTTCGATTTCCCACTTCCACTTTCGAGGATACCTTGGGCTAACGTTATGCTTGCTGGAATTCCGTATTCCCGCATTTGCTGTTGGGCAATGGAGGAATATTTTTGGATGTAGGCCTCTGGGGATTGGGCGAAAGAGGAAGAAGAAGAAAAAGAAGAAAGAATGAGTAGGAGAAACAGAATGGGAATGAGGAAATACTTAGTACTTCTTTCGTTCCTTTTCGGTGCCATCTTCTTTGTAGAAAATCCACTCTCCAACTTCTTTTCCATTTTCATATTCACCTTCAACATATATTTTTCCGTTTTCATACCACGTTTTGTAGTCGCCGTTTAATTCCCCATTTTCATAGGTATTCAAGCTCCATCTGTTACCATTTTCATAAAAGGTATAACATGCACCGTGACGCTTGGTGTCTTTCATGCGCATTTCAATATAACACTGTTGACTATTTGGATAGAATGCGCGTTCACCAATTTTATTGTCCGTTCCCTTTTCGAAATATCCGACAATACGCATTCCCTCAGAAGTTATTTTTATGTCGCGCGCGTCTGCATCTTCCAAAGAAGTCGTGCACGAAGCAAACGAAAGAACACAAAGGGTAAGTATCCAAAAAGCTTTTTTCATACTTCTATTTTTTACGTTCAATGGTGTAATTCACCAATAGTTGAAGGGATTCGCGCGCAGAAGATTCTTGGAATTGATTCAAAATATCCAAGGCTTTGTCGCGGAATTCGTACATCTTTTCTGTCGCGTATGTAATTCCACCTAACCGCACCACTTCAGCCATAAGTTCTTCCACTTTCACTTTATCGGTATTGAATTTCCGAACGGTACGAATCAATTTCTTAGCAGTATCGCGATCTACTTTTCGCAAAACATGAATCAGTGGAAGCGTTAACTTTCTTTCTTGAATGTCAATCCCCACGGGCTTTCCAATAGCATCCGTTGTTCCGTAATCGAACAAATCGTCTTTAATCTGGAAGGCCATTCCTGCATACTCTCCGAACAACGCCAGTTGCTTCACTTGCTCATCTGTAGCGGAAGTGGAAGCGGCGCCGCTCTCGCAACAAGCGGAAATGAGGGATGCTGTTTTTTGACGAATGATATCGTAATAGACTTCCTCTGTAATGTCTAGCTTGCGCGATTTTTCTTGTTGAAGCAATTCACCCTCTGCCATGTCTCTCACAGCCTTGCTCATGATTCCCAACAATCGAAATTGTTGTGTTTTCACGCTGAGCGAAAGTCCCTGCGACAATAGATAGTCTCCAACTAAAACCGCAATTTTGTTCTTCCAAAGTGCATTGATACTGAAGAATCCGCGACGCATTTCCGCATCATCTACTACATCGTCGTGCACCAGCGTTGCGGTATGCAACAATTCAATCATAGTCGCTGCAACGAAAGTTGGTTCTTCTGGTTTTTGAAAAAGCTTCGCAGATAGAAAGACGAATAGCGGACGCATTTGCTTCCCTTTTCTTTTCACAATGTAATTGGTAACCTTGTCCAACAAGCGGTGCTCGCTTTTCATCTGTTCTTTGAAGAACGATTCAAACGCATTCATTTCGCCTTCAACGGGCGCTTGTATTTGGGATAATGCAGACACGAGGGCAAATGTATAACAAGATTCTGACGAAAGATGCCGAAAGCAGGTCCGAAGAAAGGTGCATTGCAAGGTTCTGCGAAAGGTCCTTCGGAAGGAATAACTTGCGCAGCACCTTGTGAAACAACTTGCAACGCACCTTCTGAAGGAAAGCCTGTTAAAAAACAATTGTTCCAAAGGAAATAAGCATGAAGAAATCTTGTTGATTTGTAATATGAGAATATCAGTCTTTGCGATTTTGTTTTTCGTTTGCGCGGTAACATTCGGACAGCGCAGAACGACCTTGAAAACGCTTTTCTATGAGCGTACTTCGTATATGCCGAAGGGGCTTATTGTTTCCGTTGGACCGACTTTGGCTATTGGACAAAGATGGAATGCCACGGATACGATTTTGAATCCCGCTTTTTCAGTTGGAACATACAAAGCAAGGCCTCGCCTGGGTTGGACGGCAGATATTGGGAAGTATTGGATTACGGACAAGCTTATTTTCTTGAATAGATTCGATTTGAATGTTCATTATGTTCGATTTAATGGCTCAGAGAAATTCAATGGGGAAGATGAATATGGGCAGTCGATGTATGAGAAACGTATCTTTCATGAAAATAGATTTGGACTTACTTTTTCTACCAGTAATATTACTCCATTTGGGAAGGGTAAATGGATTCAAAATGAATTGGGCGTCTTTGCAGACTACGCCTACAAACGCTCAACGACTGGAGAGTACTTTGCACTTCCAAGATCATATTCCGAGAAGATTCGTTCTCAAGTGTATTACGGCTTAGGATATGGAACGGCCATAAACGATGGACTCTACGCCACGTTTGAAGTTGAAGTTCCGGTCTTGCAATTGTTTCCAAATACCCTTGGAGACATCCGCATGGATTATTTCCATTCACACTATTGCCCCATCGTTTTTAAAGCATCTATACTCTTCGCAAAGCATAAACCAGATCGCACCTGCGACGATGTGAATAAAGGTCCAAGTGACGTCAGTTCAGACAAACCAGGTAAACACGACGGCGGCGATCTCTTCGGTCCGGATATTAAGAGGAAAAGGAAGAGGAAGTAGTTCCTAGATGCCGGTGGCAGGATTCTGACGAAAGATGCTTCGCAAGCAGAGCGACCTAGCCGAAGGCTTCTTTTGCAAAATCTTGTGAAACATCTTACAAAGTATCTTGTGAAACATCTTTCGATAGAATCTTGTGTAACATCTTGCAAATCATTTGCATCAACCACCCTAAATGTACTATTTTTGCAGCCCGAACGGCTTCTATTTAGATTTTTTCTAAATAGGTGGATTTTGGTGAAACAAGTTGAACGTATTGTTGTTAAACTTAGGCATATGATAAAAATTACAGAAAGTGCAAAAGCCCAAGTGGCCAAGCTCATTGCAGATGAAGGCCATCCTGAACATGCATTTGTGCGTGTGGGTGTTGACGGTGGCGGATGCAGCGGGTTGATGTACAAGCTGGAATTCGATACTGAAATGAAAGACGGTGATCAGACCTTTGAAGACAATGGAGTGACCGTGGTTGTTGACCGCAAGAGCTTCTTGTACTTGGTTGGAACCGAATTAGAATACACAGGCGGTTTGAACGGAAAAGGATTTGTATTCAACAATCCGAATGCCTCTCGCACGTGCGGTTGTGGTGAAAGCTTTTCAATCTAAACAAGAATATGGCTTACGAAGGCGATGAGTTGTTAGAAAACGTAACCTCGAAAGAGTACGAATTCGGATTTACAACCAACATAGAATCAGACAAGGCTCCGGCTGGATTAAACGAAGATATTATTCGATTAATCTCGTCGAAAAAGAATGAGCCACAATGGCTGCTCGACTGGCGTTTAGAGGCATTCGCTATTTTTCAGAAAATGACTGAACCCGAATGGGCGCATGTGAAATATGAAAAACCAAATCTTCAAGCCATCTCCTTTTACGCTGCACCGAAGCAAAAGAAGGTGTTGAATAGTTTGGATGAAATGGATCCAGAGCTTCGCAAAACCATGGAAAAGCTTGGTATTTCCATTGAAGAACAAAAAAGATTGAGCGGCGTTGCGGTTGATTTCGTAATGGACTCAGTGTCTGTTGCCACTTCATTCAAAGAAAAATTAGGCGAACTCGGAATCATCTTTTGCAGCATCAGCGATGCTGTTCAAGAACACCCTGAACTTATAAAGCAATACCTCGGAAGCGTTGTTCCGAGAACCGATAACTACTACGCAGCATTGAATTCGGCTGTCTTCACAGACGGTTCTTTCTGCTACATTCCGAAAGGCGTTCGTTGCCCCATGGAGTTAAGCACCTACTTCCGAATTAACGAAGCGGGAACGGGTCAATTCGAGCGCACACTGCTTATTGCCGACGAAGAAAGCTACGTGAGTTATTTGGAAGGATGCACCGCTCCGCAACGCGACGAAAATCAGTTGCACGCTGCAGTGGTTGAATTGGTCGCCATGC
>Ga0209597_1001160_pt1 | contig 17281 bp, 17 predicted proteins | sample M_140625_MF_Meta_FD_187316 | JGI IMG/M metagenome (GOLD analysis project Ga0209597, IMG submission 187316) | Freshwater microbial communities from Lake Montjoie, Canada to study carbon cycling - M_140625_MF_MetaG (SPAdes) (version 2) | ecosystem: Environmental > Aquatic > Freshwater > Lake... | reverse complement strand
GATGGCTATCGGCCTCATGGTTGTTGTTTCAAAACTCACCTCGGCCACGGTGCCCGCCGACATCCGCATGAAAATGCTCGTGCTCCACGCCCCAGAAGCCCTCGGACTGCGGCAGGAATACATCCGGGATCAAGAGGGGCATTGAAGCCCTCGAAGCCAACCCTTCCCAAAACCAGCCAATCCCCTCAAATCGTCACGGTGGAAAACCAAAACTCAGTTTGACCACCGAATACTCCGGGTGAATCGAACCGTCGGCGCGGCGGATGACCAAGGGGGGCTCCGTCCAGGTGCGGCTTCGCAGGCCCTCGGGCAAATCGTCAGCCCGATTCATCAGAAACAGTCCCAGCAAGGGGGCATCCCCTTCCCGCAAGACCACTGACCGCATCCGAAGAATGGCCAACCCTGCCGCCTGTGCTCCGTCACGAACCCGCTGGTGTTGGTCGTCCGGGCGGATTGGAAACACGCAGGCAAAGACCCCTCCTGGAGCCAGGTGACGAACGGCAGTCCGACAGTAATCGACCACTGTTCCACGCACCTCAAAGCGACAGGCTAGCTTTTGTGGGTGGGCACTTTCTACTCCGGTGCCGAGTGGGAAATAGGGGGGGCTGCCCAGAATCAAATCGAAGCGTTCGTCCTCACGCAGAATTGATGGATCTCGCAGGTCGCCACAACGGATGTCATAGCGATCCTCTAACCCGTTCCAAGCAGCCGATTTGCGCGCAAGACGAACGCTCTCCGTTTGGGCTTCGACGGTGACAAACCGTGCATGCGGCAACCTCCAGGCCGCGATCATTCCGACCGTACCAATACCACTACCCAAATCGAGAATCGACGCAGCCGATGGGCATCCTTGAGTGCCGTACCACGCCGTCAGCACATCATCGGAGGAAAACCGATGTCCATCGATGGCCTGAAAAAGGCGGAAATGACCACTGATGGCGTCGAGACTTTCACCCGGCTCCACCGCGGGCCCCGATCCCAAGGCTCCCGGCGGAATCGGCCCCGGTTTGGTCCAACCCTTAAATTGTCCGGCCACACTCATTGCCATGTGCCTTTGAGTCTCGGACTCCGCACTGCCCGGCTCAATGTTTCATTGCACCCCTCTCGAGTTGACCATTGCCGCACCACCGCCGGAGACCAAGAGTCGCCCCATGAATCGCACCCTGTTGCGGCACGCCCGGGTAGAAGACGTGGATCTAGTTTTGGAACTAATCCGCGGGTTGGCGGATTTCGAGAACCTGAGCCATCAAGTTCAGGCCACTCGGGAACAGCTTCAGGAAACGTTGTTCGGAGCCAAACCGGCCGCTGAAGTGGTTCTAGCCTTTGAAGGGGACGAATCCGTCGGCTTTGCCGTGTTCTTCCCCAACTTCTCGACGTTTATCGGAAAGCCAGGCCTTTACCTCGAAGACCTTTACGTCCGTCCAGAATTCCGGGGTCGTGGTCACGGCCGAGCCCTACTAAAGCATCTGGCAACCTTGGCCATGGAACGAGGCTGTGGCCGCTTCGAGTGGACCGTGCTAGACTGGAATGAATCTGCCATCGAGTTCTATCGCCGTCAGGGGGCCGAGATTCTTCCGGAATGGCGCATTTGTCGGGTGGCTGGCGACGCCTTGGATCGACTGGCGGTATCGTCCTAGAGCACTAGAACGACCGCTGCAGGGAAACCTGCCCCCAAGACCGGATAGCAGACTCCACTAAGACAGCAAAACGGCGGACGAAGGTCCGCCGTTTGTCTGAATCGGATCAGGAAACCGTCTCTCTCAAGACCTTCCCTGCCCATCCATTGAAGCGTTACTTGGAGTCGCGAGGACCGCCACGGTAGGAGCGCTTCTCGGTCTTCGCAATATCGGCCACAGGTGCCGCCACCGCCTCAGGCAACGGATTGGCACTCTTCACCAGCAGCTTGAAGGCGGCACGCACCTCAGAATGCAGGCGCAGCTCGATCTCGTACTCACCCAACGCCTGGATAGGCTTCTCGAGGTTAATCTTGCGCTTGTCGAGAGCGACTTCCAGCTGGGTCTTGAGCGCGTCAGCAATCGACCCGGAGGTCACGCTGCCAAACATCTTACCGTCATCACCCGTCTTCACGGAGATGGTGAGGGTCACCTTGCTGAGGCTCTTGCCCAACTCCGACATGGAGCTGAGTTCTTTGGCTTCGCGGTCTGCACGGCGCTGGCGCAAGGCCTCAACCCGGCGCTTGTTGCCCAAAGAAACCGGCACTGCCAGTCCCTGGGGGATCAGATAGTTGCGTGCATAACCGGTGGAGATCTTGACCAGATCGGACTCGCCGCCCAGACCGATCACGTTATGAATAAGGAGGACTTCTGTCTTTGGCATGTGAAATAGGGATTAAATTATTAGTTGAAAAGGATTTGTTGAGGATCAGAACGGGACATCGTCATCGTCAGGAGGACCGCCTTCTGCATCCGCAGGGGCCGGAGCAGCGGGAGCAGGACGATTGCCCGTAACCCGTCCTGGCACGGAGCCAGAGGCCGGGGGAGGCATCGGACCCGCACCACCAGAAGCCGATCCATCCGGGCGGCCACCAATGAACGTGAAGTTCTCTAGGACAACACCCAGGCGGGAGCGCTTCTGACCGGTCTGCTTATCGTCCCATTGATCGAGTTTTAGTCTCCCCTCGGCCAGCAACCCTCCACCCTTTCTGAGGTACTGGGAAATTACTTCAGCCTGCTTACCAAATGCGTCGATGTCGACGTAGGTGACCTCCTCGCGGGTCTGACCATCTTCACCGGTCCACTTGCGGTTCATCGCCAAAGAAAGCTTGGCGATGGCCGTGCCCTTTGGTGTGTAACGCAACTCCGGGTCCCGGGTGAGGTTCCCGGCCAGGATGACCTTGTTGAAACTGGCCATAAACGGTTGAAGTTTTGGGTAAGCCGAGTGGAATGGGCCGTATTAGCCGTCTCTTCAGACCTTGGCGACCACTGGAGCCGGAGCTTCAGTGAACAGCACGCGGATCACGTCGGTCGCGAGCTTGAAGCGGGCGCGCAATTCAGCGACCGCCTTGCCCTGGGCTTCAAAAATAATGTTCACGAAGTGGCCGGCGCTTTCGCCACTGCGAGCATTCCGCGCAAAGGTCTTCTTTTCGAGCTTTTGCACAGCCTCGATCTTGCCACCCACGGAGGCGATCTCGGCCGACAACTTGTCGACGACTTCCTTGATGCCTTCTTCCTTGCCGGAGAGATCTAAAATAAACAGTCCTTCGTAGCGTTTCATGGTCTTTGAATTGGTTCTAATTCGCTGGTTTAAAATTGATTCCTCCAGTTACCGGCTTCCGTCATCGGAAACCTGCCGGGAGGCTATTTGCTGCCATTCTTCCGTTCAATTGCTTGTCTGACTCAAAAAATGTCTATCGCCACTTCTGGAAACCCACTTGCGATGGATTCACGTTAGTACGCTTTAGTTGGCGTTAGTTAACCCGTTGCTAATTTCAATCACCGATTTCAATCACCGACGGTCTGGACCAACCAAATCGTCTGTCGTTCATTTACTTCATCACCGATTCAGCATTACCGAATCGGTTTTAGCTATTTCAGCCTCAGCAATTTAGCCTCAGCAATTTAGCCTCAGCCTAAGCCGCTGACTGCGCCCTCTACCCATACTCTTCGAACCGTTAAACCAAATCCTTTCAAAGATTTTAGTTTTTTTCAACGGCTCCCAGAGCACGCGTTTGAAAACTTCCGAGGCAACGCCTCGATCGCCTCAGAACTTCAGATCCAAAAGCTTCAATCCCATCATTGGCTCCGGTTGTGGAGACTCATCGCTTTTCCGAGGTTCTCCTCGATCCAGCATGAAATCTGTTGATCTGCCGATTTCAGAACCTCGTTCAAGCGCACCTGCTCATCGGCAGAAAAAACTCCCAACACATGCGATGCAATGTCTCGAACTTCCTGAACCGGCCGAGCTACACCGATACGCTGCCTCGGAAATGCCTGAGTCCCCAAATGCTGGATCACCGACGCCAGTCCATTGTGCCCCCCTGCTCCACCCGATGGCCGCATACGGATGGCTCCCAAAGGGAGATCCGCGTCGTCAGCCACCACCAAAATCTGATCGGGTGTCATGCGGTAGAAACGACTCAGAGCCGCCACTGCCTCACCGCTCAGATTCATGTAGGTCAAGGGTTTCACGCAGATCACCTTTCGGCCGCCGCAGTCACCCGTCGCCAATTCTGAAAAGAACTTCCGCTCCTTCCGCCAACCGGAAAACCGGCTGGCGGCGAAGCGATCCACCACCATAGCCCCGGCATTGTGTCGGGTGCCTCGATACTCGTCTCCCGGGTTTCCCAGACCCACAATCAGTACAGGAGGGGTCATTGGAAAAGCCCGCAGGGGGACGATGCGTCAGATCACTTCTTCTTGGCCGGAGCAGGAGCCTCTTCCTTCTTCTCCTTGATCATCTCAGGCTGCTTAGCCTCGCCGGCGGCGGCCGGGGCCGCTTCAACCTCAGTGGTCGGCGCTGCAACAGCGAACACGCGCAGATGCTTGTCGCCAAGGATCGTCACGCCAGCCGGGGCCTGGATCTGACCGATCTGGATGGCTTGACCCACCGCCAAACCGGAAACATCGACCAAAATCTGCTCAGGCAAGTCCTTTGGCAGTGCTGTCACGCGGACCTTCTGGATGACGTGCTCCAAGGTACCACCGCTGCTCTTTACACCTTCAGCCTCGCCCGTGGACTCCACCGGGATGCGGATGGTGATCATTTCATCTTCCTTCACCTCATGAAAGTCAACGTGGAGCACTTCGCCGCTCAGCGGGTGGTGTTGAACATCCTGAACCAGAGCCAGTCGGGTCTTGGAATCACCGGAAACCTCGAGGTCCACAAGGACGATCTCGGAGTGAGCGGAATTAATCAGGTCGATGAACGCATCGGAATCGATCTCAACATTCTGGGGGGCAATGGACTTGCCGTAAATGTTGGCAGGAATGAGTCCGGCAGAGCGGAGCGCCTTGGATCCCTTGCGCCGCGTCTGGGTGCGAGGGGCCACTTTCAACTTCAATGATTTCATGAATTAGTCGTATCTGCCGAGCCGCACTTGCAAGCGGCTTCAGCCCTTAAACTCAAATAGGGAAGTAACCGACGAATTCGTGTAAATTCGCTTGATCGCTTCTCCCAGCAAACCAGCCACTGAAAGGGTCGTAATTTTGACCCCCTCAATAGACGGGCGGATTACACTATCGGTGGTGATCAGTTCGTCAATCTCTGATTTGCGAAGGCGATCAATTCCAAGGTCATTGATCAAGGCGTGCGAGACGCAGGCCTGAATTCGGCAGGCACCCCGCTGCTTGAGCAGATGCGCGGCATTGACCAGGGTTCCCGCGGTCTCGGTCAGATCGTCCACCAAAAGAACATTCTTACCATCGATATCACCGATCACCGAAATGGCCTCGGTTTCGGTGGGACTCTTGCGGCGCTTGGCCACGATGGCCAACTCGGCGCCGAGTGTCTGAGAATAGGCGGCCGCCATCTTCAAGCCCCCCAGATCTGGGCTCACCACTACGAGGTTCGGGGTCTGCTGGCGGGAGATGTACTCGAGCAGGACGGGCGCTGCGTAAAGGTGGTCGACCGGGATGTCGAAGAACCCCTGAATTTGCTGGGCGTGCAAATCCATCGTGAGAACCCGGTTAACCCCGGCTGCCACCAGCAAATTGGCAACCAGCTTGGCAGTGATCGGAACGCGCGGCTGATCCTTGCGATCCTGGCGGGCATAACCATAGAAAGGCAGCACCGCGGTGATCCGCGATGCGCTCGCCCGCCGCAACGCATCGATCATGATGAACATTTCCATCAGATGCTGATTGGCTGGCTGGCTGGTGGACTGGATCACAAAGACGTCCGTGCCGCGGACGTTCTCGTCGATCTTAACGAAGGTCTCCCCATTAGGAAACGGCTTCACCGTGGAGCAACCCAAGGGGATTCCTATGGAATCGCAGATCGCCTTGGCTAAATTTGGATTGGAGTTACCGGTGAAAACTTTCACAGAATTGTCAGACAGATCCGAAATCAGCCGCTACCGACGGCAGGTTGGGCACGCGGATGCTCACGGAGTCCGAGTCAGCATCGCAAGCGCATTTTCAACCCATGCTGTTTTGCACTTCTCAGGATTGGCGCCGGAGCAGGTAGTTTGAAATGGCTTCCAAGGCGACCGCCTTGCCCCGGAAGGGTTGGAGCGCGACCTCCGCCTTGGCGGTCAGTTCCGCTGCGATGACACGGGATTTTTCAAGTCCCACGATCGACGGGTAAGTCGCTTTCTGTGCCTTGATGTCCTTGCCCGCGGTCTTGCCCAACTGCTCGGAGGTTTGTGTGACATCCAAGATGTCGTCGATCACCTGAAAGGCTAATCCGACATTGTATCCAAAGTCCGTCAACGCATCGAGTTGCGCGGGCGTGCAGTTGGCACTCATCCCGCCCAACCGCACGGAGCAGGCCAGCAGGGCACTCGTCTTGCGTTCATGAATGTATCGAAGCTGGGCACGGGAAATTTTCTTACCCTCGCCCTCCAGGTCGGCCACCTGACCCGCAATGAGCTGCAACGAACCGGACGCTTTCGCGATTTCCAGCACAACATCCTTGATGCTGTAGCGCTTCCATCCGGTGCAGGAGGCGGCGATCTCAAAGGCCTGGGTCAACAAGGCATCTCCCGCAAGAATCGCAATACCCTCGCCGAAAACCTTGTGATTCGTCGGTTTCCCGCGCCGTAAATCGTCATTGTCCATGCCGGGCAAGTCGTCATGGATCAAGGAGTAGGTGTGGATACACTCGACAGCACACGCCAGAGGCATCGCCGCCTCATGCGTCCCTCCACAAGCCTCGGCCGCGGCAAGCACCAGCGCCGGTCGCATCCGCTTACCTCCGGCAAGGAGAGAGTAACGCATGGCCTTATGAATCGTGGCGGGCTTAGCGGTGGCCTTCGGAAGGAATCGGTCCAAGGCTCGATCAACCTCGCGAGTTTGCGTGGCGATCCAAGAGGCAAAGTCGAAGTGGGACATCCGTCTCGGTGTGTAACGCAGCGACGCCCCCGCTTTCAAGGCAATTGCCCGAGAGCGGCACATCGATTTAACCGCATCCCGATTTGACGACCCGAAGCCGGACCACGAACCTTGCATTTCGCCCGATGTTCAGTCCGACCACTAAAATTTCCCGCGCCGCCCGCTTCTGGGAGCGCCTTGCCACTCCCGAATTCCCCGATTTAGGGCCGGGCCCGAGATGCGAAGTGCTCCCGGAAGTGACCCTTGAAATCCGTCTTCTAGAGCTCACCCGCGAGTTCAACCTATCCAATCCGACAGCGGAACTGCTCACGGCCACGGCTCTCCTCTATCACGACAACCATGACTCGGCCCACAATCGGGTCGAAGATCGCGGCGATCGGGATGCTTGCTTGATCCATGCCCTGCTGCATCGCCGTGAACCGGACTACTGGAATGCGGCCTATTGGTTCCGCAGGGTTTCCGGACACCCGATTTATGGAACTGCCACCCCCGCGGTGATCCAAGCGGCGCAAACACCCGAAGCCAGAGCGGTGCTGGAGCGGTTGACCCTCTCCGGAAATCTGGACCCGCTGGCCTTGGTTCAAGAATGTGAACGCATGGCTAAACGCCCCGATACCCAAGCCATTGCCTACCTTCGTCAGGTTCAGCATCTGGAATTTGCGGCATTGGTCGAGCACCTGCTCGCCTGACCTCCGGCTCGGAATCCCATGATGTCCCTGAGCGATGTGCTTTCAGCGGTGCTGCCGGTTTTTTGCCTAGCCCTGATCGGCATCGGGCTACGCCGCGTCCGCTGGCTCACCGAGGAGGCTGATGCGACCCTGCTGCGATTAGTGGTCAACGTTCTGACTCCCTGCCTCATCTTCGACAAGGTGCTCGGTAATCAGGCTCTCCAGCGGGCCGAAAACTTGTTCATCCCCCCACTAATAGGCTTCGGGGGCATCGTCTTGGGAATCGGTACCTGCTGGCTCTTCCGCCGACGGGTGGGGCTCAAGACCGATCCTGAGCAACGCACCTTCGCCCTGGTCGCCGGACTTCAAAATTTCGCGTATGTGCCCTTCCCCTTGGTCCTCATGCTGTTTGCAAACCATCCGGACACTCCGGGTGTTCTTTTCCTCCACAATCTGGGAGTAGATATCGCTATGTGGACCTTAGGGCTGATCACTCTGGGACATGCCACCGGACCGGGTGAATGGCGCAAGCTCATCAACGCCCCCCTCGTAGCCATCGTCCTCTCCCTGCTCCTTAACTCCTGCGATGGGGCACACTGGGTGCCCCGACCTCTGAGCATTACGGCCTCCATGCTGGGAGCCTGTACCTTTCCGTTGGGCATCCTGCTAACCGGGGCGATGATGGCCGACCAGGTCCGCCAACTGCATCCCGCACGGGCCACGGGCACCTTGATCTGGTCCGCCATTTTCCGTTTGGGAGTCATCCCCGCGCTGATGCTGGGAATCGCACGCATTCTGCCCTGCTCCGTGGAAATCAAGCGAGTGATCGTGGTCCAGGCGGCCATGCCCGCCGGGATTTTTCCAATTGTTCTATCCAGACTCTATGGAGGGGATCCAGCCACCGCCGTGCGCATTGTGGCCGGCACTACCATCCTCAGCCTGATCACCATTCCGCTGTGGATCCAATGGGGCATTGCTTGGCTCCATCTGGCTCCCTGAATCCGACGGAGGAGCGTCGCTCCCAAACCCCAAATTCTCGGAGTCTGCACCCACAGACAGGCTCTTCCCGGTTGCGGTCGCCGCCCTATCGACGCAACTTCCAGCCAACTGATGTATGGACTCTCAGAACTCCCCGGCGGTCTGCGCGTAGTGACAGCCACCCTGCCGCACCTGGCCAGCGTGTCGGTGGGCATTTGGGTCAATACAGGTGGGCGGCACGAGACGGCCCGCGAGAACGGGGCCGCTCACTTCATTGAGCACATGCTCTTCAAGGGAACGCGCCGACGGTCGGCCGCGCGGATTTCGCAAGATGTCGAGGGGATCGGTGGCTATCTCAATGCCTTCACCGACGAGGAACACACCTGCTTCTACAGCCGAGCGGTGGCGTCCCGGTTGCCCGAGCTGCTCGACGTGCTCTGCGACATGTTCCTCGAGTCCAAGTTCGCCCCGACCGAGATTTCCAAGGAACGGGATGTCATCCTGGAAGAACAAGCCATGTACCGCGACCAACCGGCCGAACTGGTGCATGACCTCCTCAATCAAGTCCAATTTCCCGAGCACCCACTGGGACGCCCGGTGATCGGCTCGGCAAGCTCCGTTCGCAAACTCCGCCGGCAAGACCTGTTGGGGTTCCTCGAGCGTCGATACATTAGCGGATCGATCGTCATCGCTGCCGCCGGCAACCTGACCCACGCTAACCTGCTCACCGAGGTCCATCGATGGGTCCGACGATTCCGCCTGGGAACCCACCCTCCGGCGGAGCCCGCACCGGCCACCCCTGAAAAACCCCGCTTGCTGCTGCACTCCAAAAAAACCGAACAAACCCATATCGCCCTGGGATTTCGGACCGCCTCCCGGCAAGACGAACGCCGCTTCGCCCTGCGACTGCTCAATGTCCTGCTCGGTGAGAACATGAGTTCGCGGCTGTTCCAGACGATTCGCGAAGAGCACGGCCTGGCCTACAACATCCAGAGCACCGGAACCTCTTGGAGCGACTGCGGTGATTTGGTGATCTCAGCGGGTTTGGAAGACACCCAATTGGAAAAGGCTCTGAAGCTCATTCTCAAAGAAGTGCAGCGCCTTGTGGATCGGGCTCCCGGAAGGGCGGAACTGTCGCGAGCACGGGATTACGCACTCGGTCAGGCAGACTTGTCGCTCGAGGGGTCCGAGCAAATGATGATGTGGCTCGGCGAACAGGTACTGGGATTCGGCAGGGTCGTTCCGCCCGAGGAGACCCGAGCTCGAATCGCGGCCGTCCAACCGGCCGATATCCGTCGGGTAGCCCGAGATTTCCTAAAGCCTTCCCACCTTTCGCTCGCACTGGTCAGCCCACGCACTTCCGATCGGGGGCTGGGTTCGCTGCTCGAATCTTGGTCTGGACGGTAACACTAACCCCGGGAAGCTCCTTAGGAAGCTGACAGCGAGTCCTCGTGATGCTCGGGACTGGCCCGCTACAAAAGGTCTAACGGCTACCCGTTTCGATCACCAGGCGTACCCCCTCACCCATGGCCCGCTCCAATTTCGCCCGAGCGACGGTGTAGTCGCGCAGCGCCTGGCTATACTGGGTGCGGGACAGCTTGAGGGCGGTCTGTGCCGACAACACCTCTAGCTGAGTGCTGCTACCCGCATCGGCCCGAGCCGTCACCAATCGCACGGCCTCCTCGGCCTGTTCAATGACCCGGGTCTGGGACACCAGCACTTCTTTGGATTCCAGAAACAGTGAAAATGCCGTGCGGACCTCGAGTTCGATGCGACGACGGACATCCTCAACTTCCAGCCGAGCTCGTTCTTCGCGGGCTCTGGCCATGTTCACCTTGGCCTGGGTCTGACCAAAGTCGAAGAGCAGCCAATTGGCCTGCACGCCCACCGTCCAACCATCGAGCGTCCGGTCGAGATCTCGAACAAAGTTGCGGTTCTGCACGCCGTAGCCCGCGATGCCCGAAACCGATGGCAGTAAATCTGCGCGGGTTTGGAGAACCTCTTCGTGACGCAATTGGGAGGCACTCTGAGCCGCCTTAATCTCGGGTCGGTGAACCCAGGCGGCATTGAGGGCTGCACCCACTGAAACCTCGAAGGGCTCGGCCTTGAGGCTGTCGGCAGTCCGCAGCGGAATATCCACCCCAGAATCGGCCGGAATATCGCATCCGAGCAAGAGAGCGAGGGTGTTGCGGAAAATCCGCTCCTGGTTGCGGGCCCGGATTAATGGCGGGAGTGCATTGGCCAGTTCCACCTCGGCCCGCAGCACATTGAACTTCGGAACGGTCCCAGCCTCGAGGCTCCGGCGCGCTGTCTCCAATTCCCGCTCCAGCAGTTTTTTTGAAGCCTCTTGAACAACGATTTGCTCCACCGCCAAGAGCACATCGCTGTAGGCAGTCCGCACCTCGAGAAGGGTGTTGGCCACCAGCGCCTGGTACAAGGCCAGCGCTGCCTCCCGGGTCAGCCGCGAAGAACGGGCCATCGAGTTGTATTTGCCTCCCGCATAAATGGGCTGCGTCACCACCAAATTGGCGTTCCAGCTCTGGTTGTTCAGAAAAGGGGTCGCGGGTTGGGCTGCGGAGAACTGAACTTTCTCGATTCGCGACTCATCCAATTGCTGATAGCCACCGGTGGTGGCCAGACGGGGCAACCGGGCCGCGCGTTGCTGAATGGCAAGCCCCTGGGCCTCCTCCAAATCCTGCCTCCCTTTCCGCAGCGTCACATTGTGCGACAGGGCGAACTCGAGAGCTTGGTCGAGGGTCAGCGGCTGAGATGGCAACGGCACCGCATTGGTGATGGCGGCCGTGATCGGAAGCCCGAGGGACAACAACAGCGAAACGAGGACAAGGGATCTCATGGAAACTCAAGGAGTGGCCTGGGCCGCAGTCTGGGGACGTTGAATGAACACATCGACCTGTTGACCGACGTAGACGGGAAAGGCTGGGCGGTCGAAGGCGTAGACAATTTGCAACACTCGGGTATCCACGCGCTCGAGACTGTCACCGGTCAAACTGCGCTTGGGCACCACATAGGGTTCGATGCGGATGAACTTCAAGGAGGTCTTCATCTCCGAATGCCCCTTTAGTGAGGCAACAGCCGGATATTCGGCTCGAATGAGCACGGCGTCCTGCTCATCGACCTCGGCCCTCACCTGATAGGTATCCACATCGCCCAAGAGCATCAACGGCTCGGAGGGGGACTTCACGGAGGCCAATTCTCCCTCGCGCAAGTTCACCTGAAGCAAACGACCATCCCGGGGTGCGCGGACGGTAAGAATCTCTAAATCGGTGTTCGCCTGATGCACCGCCTCCTCGGAGGCCGCTGCCACGGCGCGTGCGACTTCTACCCTGGCCCGAGCCGTGCCCAAGGAGAATTCGCGCCGCTTGACCTCATCCTCGGTCGCCACTTGATCCCGACCCAACTGGGCGAACCGTTTCAACTGATCGGCCAGGTCGACGACCTGAGCCTCTTCGACGGCAATCTGGGACCGGAGCGACCTTGCCTGCGCCTCCAACACCCGAACACGGGCTCGAACCTCGCGCACGTCCAACTGAAAGAGCGGTGCCCCTTCTTTGACTGAATCCCCTACCTTCACGAAGACCTTCATCACCAACGCCTCTCGGGGCGCGGCAATCTTCACATTTTCACGCGAGGCCTCGATGAGGCCGGTCGATGCCACGGTGCGCGAATAGGGGGATCGGGCCGGTTCGGACACCGGCCCCGGATTGGCCACCTTGACGTTTTGCCCACGAAGCAGGAACACCATTAGGCCCACGCCCAAGAGCGCCAGCCAGAATGAGAGACGTTTAAAGAGGATCATGGACAATTAGGAACGGTTTTCCGAATGAATGTAGGAAGAAAGAGATGCCCCGGCGTGGACGTGGGTGACTCGGCCGTCCTCCATCACACTGATGCGATCGGCATAGCCGTAAATTCGATGATCATGGGTGACAATCAAAACGCAGCGTCCCGGAGCCTTCGCCGCAGTGCTCAGCAGTTCCATGATCTGGTGTCCCGTCATCGAGTCCAGCGCGCTGGTGGGTTCGTCGCAAATTACCAATCGAGGTTCATGGACGAGGGCTCGGGCTATGGCCACCCGCTGTTGTTGCCCACCCGAAAGCTGGGTCGGCAACTGGCGCTCCCGTCCAGCCAAGCCCACCTGTCGCAACCTCTCCGCGGCCTTGGCTTCAGCGTCGCGGCGACCGGCCCCATTGAGCAGCAATGGAACGCTCACATTTTCAACCAAGGACAAGGTCGGGATGAGGTTGAACTGCTGAAAAATAAACCCAATGTGCCGGCATCGAAACCGCGTGACCTCGGAGGCCGACAGACCCGTCAGGCGGGTACCAAAGAGATTTACCTCACCTTGATCGCTCGACAGCGTCCCGGCCAACACGCTCAAAAGGGTCGTCTTACCACAGCCAGAAGGACCGACAATGAGGTGCAACTCACCCTCGCTCGCCTCAAAATCAGCCCCCTTCAAGGCCTGAGTGCGGGCATCCCCCACACCAAACACCTTAACGATGCCTCGGGCGCCAACAGCCAAACTGCTCGGCGGGTTGCCGACAACCGGGGCAGCGGTCGGGGAGACTGGGTTCACAGAGCGAAGAGGAGTGGTCATGAGCGAAGGTCAACCACGGAACACGATCGCCGGCTCCAGCTTGGCCACGCGCCGGATACCGAACAACGCCGCGAGCGCACAAATGACAAGAACAGCAGCCAATGACTGGAACACGAAGGTAGCGTCTGCCTTGAACGGCGGTTGTCCGCTCTGAGCGACCGTTAAGCCAAAGAAAGCCGTCAGTCCGATTCCCATGCCGAATCCAATCAGCCCCACGATCATGGCCTGAAACAGAAGCATTCCGGCCAAAAGGCCGTTACTGGCCCCCATGGCCTTAAGGGCACCGAGGTTTCGCAGGTTCTCCAGGACGAAGGAGTAGAACGTCTGGCCACAGACAGCCACACCCACCACGAAGCCCAAGATGATGGTGGTCAGGAAGGAGATGGGAATGCCCGTGTTGTTCCAGACCCATCGGATCGTAGAAGCCTCGAGTTGTGGAACGGTGAAGGCACGAAGACCGGTCTCTTTCATGATTCGCTGAGCGACCTCTGCCGTGTCCCACCCGGGTTTGGGCTCTGCCAAGATCATCGAAAGCATCTTTCGCTGACGCGGTGAGTACTGAAGGGCCTGATCGTAACTAGAGAAAACATACGGGTACCCGAAAAAGTGTCGTTCCGTTTGGCAAATACCGACGACCCTGGCCTCCCGGTCGTTGATCTCAAACACGTCACCGACCTTCAACGGCCTGCCCATCCCCGATCCGAGACGCGTGCTCTCCATCGCCAGCGTGTCGATGACGACGCTGTTGGGCAGACGCAATTGGGCGATATCGCCCTCGATCATGCGAGGGGGGCGCCCGTAGAGGGTCCCGGAGTGCAATCCGATCATTTGAATCATTTTGTCGGAACCATCGGCAGTCCGGGCCTTGAGGACTCCTTGGAACAGGGGCACTGCAAAATCGACCCCTTCGACCGATCGAACCCGATTCAAGTCGGTGTCCCGCATGGCCTTGGATTCATTCACCTGCTCGACGCGAGATTCGACGACCCAGATCGAAGCCCGCATGTTGCGCATGTGGCTCGTCGTCCACGACATCAGTCCCTGGAAAACAGAGTACTGCTGGGTCATCAGCAGGGATGAAAACGCCAAACCCCCGACCAGCATCCAATACTTGGCGCGGTCACCGAGCAGCATTTTCAGGGCGAGCAGAAACATAATTTAAACCAACGACCGGCGGAAAGGGCCCGGATTCAAACATCCACACATCCACACATTCAAGAATCCGGTGTCTCATTCTGAACGTCCAGTCATGCGCCGACAGCCGATGAGATTCAGTGACTGAAGACGCAATCAATCTTGGATAACTCGCCGCGAAAGCGGTCTGAGTCAAACGGGGCTTTACCAAAAATCGCATCGAGGGACGGTCGTCAGAATGGATGCTGCGCTTTTTTCGAGAGTGACGATTGCTCACTCGGAATCCATTATCTACGGTGAAGCACGTTCATGATCGGAGATTTGTTTCACAAAGCCTACGTGGTGCTCGCGGTGATTGTATTCTTCGGCGCCTCCGTGTTCGTCCATGAATATGGGCATTTTTGGATGGCCCGTTTGCGCCGCATGGTGGTTCTCGGGTTTTCCATCGGTTTCGGACCCAAGGTGTTCGGATGGGTAGACCGGCAAGGGGTCGAATGGGCCGTGCGTTGGATTCCCGCTGGGGGCTTCGTGAAGCTGCCTCAGATGCTGACTTCCGAAACCATCGAAGGCGCAGCGGATCCGGCAGTGCCCCCGGCCTCGCCCGTCTCAAGGATCTGGGTCGCCCTCGCCGGACCAGCGATGAACATTTTCTTTGCCTTGGCCATCGCCAGCGTCATTTGGCTTGTCGGCCTGCCCGTCCCGGTCAACCCGCCGATCATCGGCTACGTCGAGCCCGATTCTGCAGAGGCGCGGTTGGGCATTCGCGAAGGCGATCGTGTCGTCCGGGTCGACGGCAAAATCGTAACCCGGTGGCAAGATGTTCAACGCTTCACGGTGCTGGCACGCTCCAAAACGATCCCGGTCGAAATCGCCCGGGGAAATTCGACCTCCAATTATGTGCTGACGGCCATCGTCAACCCCACCTTCGGACTAAAACTGCTCAACCTAGACCCCAAAGATCATCCAGTGATCATGGATCTGGCTCCCGGCGGTGCCGCCCAAGAGGCGGGTCTCGCCGTAAATGACCAGTTCGTCTCATTCGGCGGGGTTCCTGTGGTGGGACAATCCCAGTTGGTAGATCTCATTCGATCCCAAACCGGCAAACCGGCTCAGGTCGAGGTGCAACGCGCGAGCCAGCGCATGACCTTCTCAGTGACCCCTCGGGTGGACCCCACCAGCGGAGTGGCTCGCATCGGTGTCACGATCTCCCCAAGCCGCGTGCTGACCTACCAATTGCAACGACCCGGTCCAACCCCTTGGGAGCAGATTTCTGGGGTGGTGGGCCAGATGGGGGAATTGGTCGGCGCTTTGGCGCACTCCAAGGAAACAGGCGTGAGCGCGAAGGACATGAGCGGACCGGTGGGAATCTTCGGTAAACTGGCCGCTGACGTGAACGCCGACATCCGCTTGGCCCTGAGCTTCCTGGTGATGCTCAATGTCAACTTGGCCATCATCAATTTGCTGCCGATGCCGGTGTTGGATGGCGGGCACATCACCATGGCTCTCTATGAGATCATCACCCGCCGCCGCGTCGCTCCGCGCTTCCAAGAGATTGCGACGTCGGCCTTCGCGGTGATCTTACTGAGCTTCATGGCCTATGTTTCCTTCTTTGATGTGGTAAAACGTGGACCGCTCTTCAAGGCAATGTTCCGCCAAGAAACCGTTATCGAAGCCCCCTCGCAGCCGACGCAGGCCCCATAAGAGTTCGCACACACAACGTCCGGAGCGATTCTCCGGAGCGTTGACGCCGCCGGCCGACATCCCGTTTATTTCCTCTCAGCGATTCATGAAGTATTGCCCTTCTCCCTGGAGTTACAGCCGCAGACCCGCCCGCAACGTCACTGTGGGCGACCCCACCTGCGGCGGCGTGGTGCTTGGGGGTGATCACCCGGTGGTCAAGCAATCGATGCTCACCTGCGACACCATGGACACCGCCGAATGCGTGCGGCAGACCTTGGAACTCGTGGCCGTGGGGTGCCAGATCGTTCGAATCACGGCTCCGACTGTGAAGGACGCGGCCAACCTCCAAAACATCGTCCGAGAACTACGTCAGGTCGGTTGCCACGTTCCTCTCGTAGCGGACATCCATTTCAAGCCGGACGCGGCGATGGAAGCGGTCAAATGGGTAGAAAAAGTTCGCATCAACCCAGGCAATTACGCCGACAGCAAAAAGTTTGCGGTCAAAGAATACACCGACGAGGCCTACGCGGAAGAACTGGCACGGATCGAGGAACGCTTCACGCCGCTGGTGCTGGAAGCCAAGCGGCTCAATCGCGCCCTGCGCATTGGAACCAATCACGGATCCCTCAGCGACCGGATCATGAACCGGTACGGCGACTCCCCGCTGGGCATGGTTGAAAGCGCTCTCGAATTTGCCCGCATTTGCCGCAAGAACGGTTTTCACAACTTCGTCTTCTCGATGAAGTCCTCCAATCCGAAGGTGATGATCGAGTGCTACAGGCTGCTGACCGCCCGCCTCGACCAAGAAGGCCCCGACTGGAACTACCCGCTCCATTTGGGCGTCACCGAAGCCGGTGAAGGCGAGGACGGCCGCATCAAGTCGGCCATCGGTATTGGGTCCCTGCTCTGCGACGGCATCGGCGATACAATCCGGGTCTCCCTGACCGAAGACAGCCCGCGCGAGATCGCGGTTTGCAACGACCTGCTGGCTCAGATTCCTCGGCTCACCGGATCCCACCCCGGACTCGGAAACCCCTCCCTGCCCTGGGACCCCTTCAATTTCAAACGGCGCGAATCGGTTGCCTCACCCTTGGGTGATTTGCCGGCAGGCGGAGAGAACTTGGTTCGAGTGGTGGTCGAACGCAGCACCTACGACGCGGTGGCCCCGAAGATCTCCCCCAAGGTCGATGTCA
>Ga0209597_1001159_pt1 | contig 17282 bp, 11 predicted proteins | sample M_140625_MF_Meta_FD_187316 | JGI IMG/M metagenome (GOLD analysis project Ga0209597, IMG submission 187316) | Freshwater microbial communities from Lake Montjoie, Canada to study carbon cycling - M_140625_MF_MetaG (SPAdes) (version 2) | ecosystem: Environmental > Aquatic > Freshwater > Lake... | reverse complement strand
CACACGCCACCGATCTTGACGCCGACCTGGCGGCGGGAAAGGACAAGCTGGAGCGCCTCGTCGCCTCGGCCGACGGATGGCAAATGACCGGAAATCCTCTGCAGGACAATCGCCATCTTTCCAACGTCTTATTCAATATTATGCGGGGTGGGGTCTTCATGCGAAACCACGACTTATCGAAGGAGGATTTGCGTAAGCATGCGAGCAACTTGAACCGCAACGTGGCCACGGAGCACGAAAAGTTTTTTGCTGCGCTGCCCGATACCTTGGATTACGCGGGACTGCTCGAGGCGACTGAGGCCGACGGCTCGGCCGACCTGCAGAGGATCTGCCTTGAATATCTGCCGCTGGGGTTCAGTCGCCGCCACGGTGACCCGAGTCGGCCATGGAACAAGTTCGCCATTATCCTGCGCAACGACGACGGAACTGATGCCCTGTACTACGCAGGCAACTGGCGCGATATTTTCCAGAACTGGGAGGCGCTGGCCCGCAGTTTTCCAGCTTTCTTGCCTGGGATGATCGCGAAGTTCGTCAACGCCTCGACGGTCGATGGATACAACCCTTACCGTATCACCCGTGACGGCATCGACTGGGAGATGATCGAACCACATGACCCGTGGTCCTACATCGGTTACTGGGGAGACCACCAGATTATCTACCTACTGAAGCTCCTTGAGGTACTGGAGGACTTTTTTCCCAGCAGACTGCAGACCATGCTCAGTCGCGCCATCTTCACCTACGCGAACGTGCCTTACCAGATTCGCCCGTATCGCGAACTGCTGGCCAATCCTAAGGATACGGTGGTTTACGACACGGCGCGGGAGGCGGTCATCACCGAGCGCGTCACGCGAACTGGCGCGGACGGCAAGCTCGTCTGGGGTCGCGATGATCATGTCTATTCGGTAAATCTGATCGAGAAACTCCTCGTTTCCCTATTGGCGAAACTGGCCAACTATATTCCCGAAACTGGACTGTGGCTCAACACCCAGCGCCCTGAGTGGAACGATGCCAACAACGCGTTGGTCGGCCATGGGGTTTCCGTCGTGACGCTGTGTCATTTGCGTCGGTTTGTCGTCTTTTTGTGTACGCTTCTTCAGCGTCCAGGTTGCGCAGACTTTGCGGTCTCGGAGGAGGTGGCCGATTGGTTATCTGCCACAGGTAGAGCTCTAGAAGAATCGCTACCACTTTTGGACGCTCCGTTTTCCGATCGCGATCGTAAGCGGGTCCTCGATGCACTAGGCGAGGCGGGTAGCCGCTATCGCAGTCTCGTCTATCCCCAAGGTTTTTCGGGTAAAAAGAAAACGGTCATACGCGGAAGCCTCCTCGGTTTTTTAAAAAATGTCCTGAGGCATGTCGATCGGAGCATCGCCTCGAATGAGCGGGAGGATGGCCTCTACCACTCCTACAATCTCATGTCGGTGACCGCGGGTGGTGAGGGGATCGCCGTTCGGCGACTCGGTCTCATGCTCGAGGGACAGGTGGCGATCTTGAATAGTGGTTGCCTCTCACCAGACGCATGCTTGCGCCTCCTCCAGGCGCTTCGCCAGAGCAAGCTCTACCGCGCCGACCAGCGCGCCTACATTCTCTATCCAGACAAGGTCTTGCCGCGTTTTCTCGAAAAGAACAACATTCCGGCGAAGGCGGTCGCCTCATGCCAGCTTCTCCGACAACTCCTGGCGGATGGTAACAGGCAACTCGTGGGGACGGACGTCGAGGTTGGTTGCCATTTCCACGGCTCCATCCGCAATGCAGCGGACGTCCGCCGTATTCTTGCCCTTCTAGCGATTGCTGGATACGGGGAGTTAGTCGCCCGCGATGAGGCACGCGTGCTGGAAATCTTTGAAGAGATGTTCGACCACCAATCCTTCACAGGACGGTCTGGGACTTTTTTCGGTTACGAGGGGTTAGGCTCAATCTACTGGCACATGGTTTCAAAGCTCCTCCTTGCCGCGCAAGAGGCCTTCCTGACGGCGACGGAAGGTGGTGCTGTGGCAGAAGTGGTGGACCAGCTCGCGGAGTGTTACGCCGATATTCGCAGCGGAATAGGTTTCAATAAATCGCCGCAGGAATATGGTGCCTTTCCCGCCGATCCTTATTCGCACACCCCGGCCCACTCCGGCGCGCGTCAACCTGGCATGACCGGCCAGGTGAAGGAGGATATTATCTCGCGTTTCGGGGAGCTCGGAGTCGAGGTCCACGATGGTTGTCTGTTTATCCGTCCCCGCCTGCTCAAAGAGGCTGAATTCATTACCGCGCCCGCATCCTTTCGTTACATCGACATCCACGGCACCGTAAAGCACATGCCCGTTCCCGCGGGTGCTCTGGCCTTCACCTTCTGCCAGGTCCCATTCTGTTACCTCAGAGGGACTGGCCAACAAGGTATTGAGATTACTCGTGCGGATGGCACCAAGGAAAAAATCCAGGGTCATGCTTTCGACCAGACGCGGAGCGCGGAGCTATTCGGGCGAAAGGGAAAAATTTCTTCGGTGACTATCGCTCTTTAAGGCTTCCCCGACCGACGAGGCGAATGTTGGCGCCTGCTTAAGTTGGTTGAGCCATTCGGAGAGGGAACTCCATTTCTTGCGGATTAGGAATCGCTATTTACCTCATGAGATACTGCATTTAAGATAAAATTATGAGCACTCCAGTGAGTAAATCCCTTAATCGTGGCCGAGCTCGCTCGCAGTATCTTTATCGGCAAATTTCTGATCAACTCCGCAAGGATATTAAGGAGCTAAAGTATCCACCCCTCTCGCGCGTTCCTTCGATGGATGATTTGGCTATTCGCTATAAGGTTAATAAAATCACCGTTCGTAAAGCGCTGACCGAACTTCGTGCAGAAGGCCTAGTTTATAGTGTTCCAGCGCAGGGAACGTTTGTCTCTGATCCTACCGCCATTCAACCCCGTCGGGTGAAATCGCAACTCCTCAGTGTGGGACTGCTTGGGCACGTCTTGATGAAGACCGGTTTTGGTCCTTACCATTTGGAGATTATTTCGGGGATTCAGGCGGAACTAAGCCGAAATAGTGCCTCCTTGGTCATCCTGCCTGCAGGCGATATTTATCAGCAAGAGGACTATCTGGCTCTTGTTCGGCAGGCTCATTTGGATGCGGTGATTTATCTTGGTCAAATTCCTAACCAGATTTTGGGTCACTTGATTCGGCAGGGTCCTCCGGCAGTTATCGCGGATATGGCCTCACAGCTTATCAATGCGGACACAGTCTACTTTGACAATCGAGCAGGGGCGGAAGCGGCCGCGACTCATTTGGCTGAGCTTGGGCATCGGCATATCGCTATTTTGACAGGTCCTGCAGATCAGGCCGCAAGTGCCGAACGGGAAGAGGGCGCATTGGCGATCTGGGCAGCTCGAGGAATCCCCGCCACCGCGATTCGAAAATTGCACGGAGATTTCACACGGGATTCGGGACGGAAAGCGGCCGAACAGTTATTGAAAGCTGGGGCCATGCCCTCCGCCATCTTTGCCCTGAATGACGAGATGGCCATCGGGCTGATGGAGGCATTCCGCGCAGATGGCAGGTACCGTGTGCCCCAAGATATTTCAATTATCGGTTTCGACGACATTTTTTGGGCGAATAGCTGTGTGCCCGCATTAACCTCTGTGCGATTAGACAAAGGGCTTTTGGGTAGGATGACCGTTCAGAGGATTTTGGATCGCATTCAGGAGCCTTCCTTGGCTGCGAGTTCCACTAAAGTCGAACCCCAGCTCGTTTTGAGGAACTCGACCGCACAAGGTCCTGCGGGTACCGTGGGGCCCGATGTTATCTCCTCGTAGTTAAGGCTCGAACTGCTTTTCTTGCGGAGCCGAGAAGGCAGAGTGATCCGATGAGTACTTTTCCAAAAGACTTTTTGTGGGGCACCGCCACCTCGGCCTATCAGATCGAGGGCGCGTATAAGGACGACGGCAGGGGTCTTTCCGTCTGGGATCGGTTTTGTGAAACGAAGGGGAAGGTTTGGGAGGGGCATACCGGGAAGGTGGCTTGCGACCATTATCACCGGTTTCTTGGGGACATCGCCATCATGCGGGATCTAGGCCTTCAGGCGTATCGCTTTTCAATCTCCTGGACGCGGATTCTTCCCAATGGCCGGGGGAAAGTGAATGCGAAGGGATTAGAGTTTTACGATCGGCTGACCGACGGGCTTCTGAAGGCGGGAATCCGGCCTTTCTGCACACTATTTCACTGGGATTATCCCACCAAGCTCTACGATCAGGGGGGGTGGCTGAACGAGGAGAGCCCAAAATGGTTTTCCGATTTCACGCTGAAAGTGGCGGAACGGTTGGGCGATCGGATCGTAGATTGGATGACCCTAAACGAGCCCCAGGTGTTTGTGGGTCTGGGACACGGAACGGGTGAGCATGCCCCGGGGGATAAACTTCCTATCGCTAAGCAGCTGAAGATTGTGCGGAACGTTCAGCTAGCTCATGGGCTGGGGGTCCAAGCGCTCCGAGCAGGATGTGCCAAAAGGGGCCGAGTTGGCTGGGCTCCAGTAGGGGTGGTGTTTTATCCCGCGACGGATCGTCCGAGAGATATCGAAGTGGCCAGAAAATGGACTTATGGGTGCGGAAATAACCACGTTTTCAGCAACACCCTCTGGAGTGATCCGGTGGTGCTAGGTCGGGTGGCTCCTGAGGCGGAGAAGGCGTTTGGTAAGGCACTGCCGAAGTATTCTGAAGCTGATCTGCGCACTATGGCTCAGCCAATGGATTTTTATGGGGTGAATATTTATCAGGGTACCCCAGTCACGGAGGGCAAGAAGGGGAAGGGGGAGGTTGTTCGTTTCCCAGACGGGAACCCGCGGACGGCCTTTGTGTGGAATGTGACCCCAGAAAGCCTCTTTTGGGGGCCGAAGTTTTTGCATGAGCGGTATAAGCTGCCCCTTTACATCACCGAGAATGGGCTGAGCAATGTTGATTGGGTGTCGACCGATGGGAAGGTGCACGACCCGCAAAGGATCGACTTTTTGGGCAGATATTTAGGTGAGTTGAAGCGGGCGGTGAACGATGGGGTACCAGTGAAGGGGTATTTTCAGTGGTCATTATTGGATAATTTCGAATGGGCGGAGGGATACAAGCAGAGGTTTGGTCTGGTTCACGTCGATTATGGGACGCAAAAGCGGACGTTGAAGGATTCGTGTAACTGGTATAGGAAGGTTATACGAACGAAGGGGGAGGGGATTTAGAAGCAGGATTCAAAGGGATTAAGGGGTTCGGGGGTTAAGGAAGTATTAAGATGACAGTGAGAGAAGGGGTCGAAGGGACAAAAAAAAGACCCGAGGGGGATTGCCCCTCGGGTCTGAAAACAAACCAAGACTTCGCTACGAGTTTTTAGCTACGGCGGCGAAGACGTGTGGCAATGAGACCCGCCACACCGAATCCGAGAAGAGAAGCAACCGAAGGTTCGGGAACAGCACTAATTACGACAGAACCCTTAGCGTCTGCATCCGTACCCCAGGCATTCGGACCAGACATCTGAAAGCCCCATTGCAGATGACGCGCTGCATTGCCACCATTATTGTAACTAATTTCGAAGGTACCTGCAGAGTTGAGGACGGAAGATACAACAGAGGACGACGAAAAGTCGGCTGCGAAGTCTTTAATAAAGGCTTTAACTGTGTAACCAGAGGCTAGGGTATAGGAGTCAACAATGCCTTTAAATGTGATTGTTTGGTTTAACATCCCCCCAGTATTCTCAGCGTAAAGGTTGGCCTCCATGATTTTGTTGCCAGGATTTCCAAGTGCTCCGCCACCTATGTACCAATAGCCGGCCGGGTCACCTATGTTGTTGGCCTTGAGGGTTACGGTAGAGCCTCCGTTTGAGTAGCCGGCGCGGAGATCGGCAATACCCCAAGGGCTGCCAAATTGGAAGGTTGTACCGTCGAGGTCAAATACATTCATGTACCCATTGTTGATATCTCCGCCGCTAACGGTAACGGTGGCTGCTTGCGCAGTGTAGTTTGAGCAAACTGCAATCAATCCTGCTACGAGTGCTACTATGATTTTTTTCATTTCTTTATTTTCCTTTTTTTTTGGTTTGTTTTCTGTTTTTGAGTGGCATGTGCCACCTAGTACTATACTGACATAATACTCTCAAAAGTCAAATAAAAAGTTTGCTAGCATAGGGAAATACAGTATCTTTTGAAAATGAACAACCATCGCAAAATTACAAGATTTTCAATTGCATTTACGCTTGTGGAACTGCTTGTGGTTATAAGCATTATAGGCCTTTTAGCTGGTCTGGCTGTTCCGGCAATAAGTGGAGGATTAAAATCTGCTAAGGCTGGAGCATGCCTCTCGAATCTACATCAGATCGGGATAGCCACTATGGCCTATGCTGCGGATAACTCGTTTAAGCTTCCAGATGCGGGGAGTGGAACGAGCGATATGTGGGCGACGCAGCTCGCTACGTTTATATCGACCGGAACAAAGAGCAAAAAAAGTATTTTCGTTTGTCCTGGATGTGAAAAGCCGGTAACCGAAGCGACAGGAACCGACGTGGCGGTGACCTATGGAATGCATAACGGTTTAATGCCTAAAGGAGGTACGGCCAGTAATATTTCTTCTGTGGTTCGACCTACGGAAGTGATTCTGGCAGGTGACGTGTGTCAGAATCCCGGGAACAAGGGGTGGTCGCCGTTTTGCGTTGAGCAGCCATCGATTATTTCCTCCCAGTCTGGGGGTCGGGGCGGATCTACCGACTTAGCTTCACCTATTTCTTATGGTACGGATTCAGATAGTGGTAACAGCCCATGGCTGCGCTATCGCCACAGCGGCAAGGTGAATGTGGTCATGGTGGACGGTCATGCCGAGGCGATTAAAAAGGGCGCCGTTCTAAACAAGCACGTGGTTTTTGGGCAGTAGGGAGGGATTGGGGATTCAGGGGTTAAGGGATTAAGGGATTCAGGGGCTAAGGGGCTCAGGAGTTAGGGGGTTAAGGAGTTGAGGGGTTGAGGGGTTGAGGGGCGTGGGCGCCAAGATTTTGAATGTTTAATTTTTGATGTTGGATTGTGAAGATGTGCGAAGGCGCAAAGGTGCAAAGGTGCAAAGGTGCAAAGGTGCAAAAATAGTTTTGAATTTTGCGTGGCGTCCTTTGCGGACTTAGCGTGAAGTCATTTGCGTAGCCACGGTCGGCAAGAACGGTAAGGGGAATCTTTTTTGCTCACGCCACGGTCGCTAAGGACGCGAAGGTTGATAACAGAGAAGGAATACGGGGCGGACTTAGCGGATCCCGCATTTGCGGGATGAGGGGATTAATTCCCTGTGACTTGGAGTCGGATGAACGCTTTTGGTTCGGTCGTGGTGATGGTGACGATTTTGCGGACGTAACCTGTAGCAGCCCCCGTACCCGTGGTGATGACGGAGCTGGCTTGGCTCGTCCAGCTGCTCAGATTGGTGCTGAGCTCAGCCACAATAGTGAGGGCGGCATCGTTTCGGATATCGAAGGTGTAGGTAAGAGTGTTTCCTGATCGCGTGATCGTTGCAGGACTTGTGCCGAGGCGAGGGGAGGCACCGTTGAAGGCGTACTGGATTCCTTCTTTCACTCCGTCACCGTTTGCATCTGCGTTGAACGCGGTGGATGTGGAGTAACCCAGTCCAGATAGGAACTGCTGATAGGAGGTGAGGGTGGCTTGGGTGCCGTTTGATGAAGAAGCGCTGGTGCCTCCTGAGTTGACCGCACGAACGCGGGCATAGTAGGTGGTCCCAGGGGAGAGGCCTGTAACCGCTTGGGATGTTCCGCTGACCGTTAGGTCTTGGGTGAAATAGGTGGCAAAGGTTGATGAGGTGGATACGTCGACTCGATAACTGGTGGCTCCGCTGACAGCGCCCCAGTTCACCGTGAAGCCAGTGGAGGTTACGGAAGAGAAGGTAGGTGCGGCTGGCGTGGCGGGTGCAGTAACGGTTGCCGAGGCGGCCTGATAGACGCGAACGTAGTCAACCTCGTAGCTGGCTGAGGAAAGTGAAGAGGCGATGGTGTTTCCCACATAATTTCCGCCCATGGCTAGGTTAAGAAGAAGGAAAAACTCTTTTTGGAAGACAGGTTGGTCGACGGGAGTTAAGGCGGCTTTGTCGACCCCATCTACGCTGAAGGTAACTTTATCACTTTCCCAGAGGACCGCATAGGTGTGAAACTGGGTCGATGGGTTGGCCACAGCCGAGCGCATCGCTGGTTGTAGTGGATCGCCGCCGTTCCGTGAAGGGGAGTGCAGTGCATGACCCACAGTATTGACGTCTGATGTTGGATTGCCTCGCCACTCCATGACATCGATCTCACCGCAAGCCGGCCAGCTTACGCTCGAAATATTATTTCCCATCATCCAAGCGGCAGGCCAGGGGCCAACTCCGCTGGGGAGTTTAGCGCGAAACTCGATCTTGCCGTACTTGAAGCTTCTTTTGTCTTTGGAGATGATTCGAGCAGAGGTCCAACTGGTTCCGGTCTTCTTGGCTTGAATGAGGAGGCTTCCACCTCCCACGCTGAGATTTTCTGAGTTTGAGGTGTAGGTCTGCTGTTCGTTGTTGCCCCAACCACCGCCGCCAGTTTCGGGGGTCCAGTGACCTGAATTCAGTGCTGTGCCATCAAACTCTTCCGACCAGACCAGCGGATAGGTGGTGCTACCCACAGTTGTGGTGGTGTTGATGGTTCCGAAACCAACGGAAAGATCATCCAGATAAACTGAGCCCTTGTCGGTTGAGGCGTTCTGGACGAATTCACTAATAACCTGAACTTTATCGGTTCCTGCGGGGATGGTTGCGTTGACAGTGAGGGGAATCCAATTATCTGCACTGAAGTTGCTGGCGGTCAGTGTGGTCACAGACCGACTAATTTCAGTGTTGGCACTGTTCATGAATTTAAATCCGTAGCTAAAGGTGCTTCCACCGGTTAGAGGATCGATTGAGAAGACCTTAGCCATACCGCGGGCATGAATTACTGCGCCTGAGGCGAGGGTGGGTGCGCTGGCAGTTATGAACTCTTGGTAGACAACCCCAGTTTGTGAGGGTCCTTCCCAGACGCCACCGGGATAGTAGTTTTGCCCATACATCTTCATTACCTTGGTCCCCGCAAAAGCCGCGATAGTCGCAGTAGCATCTTCAAGACCAGTAGTTTGATTGTAGATTTTAGTTCCGTTGCTGAGAATGTCTTTGCTAACTCCTGGAATAGGAAATTGCAGCCATGAGGCGGGTGCTAGGCCTGTGCCCACGTTTGTGGTGTCGTCTTCAAAGCTGCCGTTGGCCAGAGAAAAGGGTTTCAAGCTGAGATCGAGAGTGATGGAGTCGATCGAAACCAAATTTCCCGGATCGATATCGAATTCGCGATCGGTCATTTGAATGACGAGACGATAGTAGGGAGCGGATGTGTCGAAGGCAGTGTTGACCGCAATAGAAGGAGAGGACAGGGAGCCTCCGACAGTCGTGTAGGATGCAGAATTTTCAGGGACATAGACAACGACCCGATCATTGATTCCATCGCCAGTAAAGTAAGCATCTAAAGGGGCAACTGAGTTGGCTGTGGTTTCGTCGACCCAACTCCCGAGTTGAATGCTGCCAGTGACAACCTGAGCGCTGTTAAGGGATTCCAAACGGATCTGAACTTTGTTATTGCCACTCCCTTGGTAAACTCCCGAGGCCTTGAGGGCAACAAGGAGGGAGCTGGCGCTCAGATCGAGAGCACCTGGGGAGACAAAAGTTTTTGAGATCGAGTAGGTCCAGGGCCAGGTATCTCCCGCAGAATTGACACTGAGGACAAGCTCACCGCCAGCTGTCGTGAGGCTGCTAGCTCCTAGGAGGCCTGCGGTCGAAGCAACTGAAGACCATCCCAGCTGAGTTGGAGTTTCAGAGCCGTTGAAAGATTCGGTGAGATTGACTGGGGTAGTTGATAAGTTGACTACGAAGGCTTGATCGGCAACTTCTTTGTCGTTGCTGTTGATGGTGAGGGTGCTGGCGATCGACGTGATTGAAGAGGGGGTTGTTGTCATAGAAAAAGTCTGAGTTCCACCTGGGGTAATCGTTGCGGGCAAGGTGGCACTTACTAAAGAAATTGAACTTCCTGAAAGGGTGATTGAGCTGATAATTAGGTCTTCTGCGCCAGTGTTAGCTAGCTTAAGTGAGTAGGTGGTGGGTCTTCCGATAGGGGGAGAGACTAGAACCGTGTTGCCGTTATCAGTTTGTGTCGCCGAGTTAAGTCTCACGCCAATTTGTGGTCCGACCGAAGCCGAAGTTGCTTGGGATAGAACCACATCGTCTATGAGGAGGCTTGAGAATTCAGCTCCGGATGTGTTTCTACCCAGAGGCTGAATTTTTAATGTCATTGTCCCCGCAGCTAATTGGGATGCGTTGGCTTTGAAGGAGGCCTTGTATGTTTTCCACTGGCCTAAGCCCTGAGAAATATCCTCAGACAAGTCGGTGCGGGAATATTCCGCAATCGCGGCAGTGTCCATAAATGCCACGATCGTTGAGCTGGCTTTATAATTTGTATCAAATTTTGCTCGGAAAGTGGCGGTAAAGTAATCGCCGTTTGCGGAACTGAAAGAAATACCCTGCTGCATCGCTCCGGCATTTGCGCCCCCCGACCAACCGGGCCAGAAAAGAAAAGCACTTCCGTCCTCGCTCCAAGGATCGAAGCTGTTTATATACGCACCCTCGAAAACCGTCCAATTTGCTTCGCCTTGAGCGAACTTTCCGTTTCGCAGTAATTGATCGGGCGTGGTGGCGGCTATGTATCCTGTTGTCGCTGGATCAGTAACAACCAGTTTTACGTCGTCAATTTCGACCCGAATGTTGGAAGCAGTTAGATCAAAGCCAGGATTTTTTCTTCCCCCAGCTGCAGGAACAGTCGGATTATCTGCATAGGCAGTGTAGCCAGTGGTTCCGATTCGATTGAAACCGCTTAGCTCAATCAGTGCGGTATAGGTCGCTGCATTGGCTGGAAAGCTGTAGGAGGTACCCTTGCCAGCAATCAATCCAGCCGTATCCAAAGTCCCGCCAATCGTAGTCCAGTCGCTTCCGTTGATAAAAACTGGCTCGAACATAATTCTCTTATATCCACTAGGCACTGCATTGGGGTTGTCTCCAGTAGCGTGCAGTTTAAGAATGACCACGGCACCGGTGCTGGGCATTCCTCGAGCACGGACTTTGGCAGTAAATGACACTTTGCTAAGATCACTTTGACCAAATCCTCCCGCGGTGTAAGGACTGTTGACCGTTCCTAAAGTTACATTAGCCGCCCATCCACCATAAAAGGATGCTGCTGTTACAGCAGAAGCGTTTGGGGTAAGTGCGAGATAACCGCTGGTGGGTGCTGTCGGGAAGCTATTGTTCGCTAAGGTTGTGGTGGGTGAAATATTTCCAGAATTCGGACTTAGTGCAGTCGAGGCATAGTAAGCGTACGTTGCGCTCGAGCTATTAAAGTTTAAATCCAACAGGGTGCTGGTGGCTGCCTCGACTCTAGTTAATGAAAACGAAAGTGTTGCTATTGTAGCACATAAGTATCGCTGAAGGCGTTGTGACAACACAGTACTATCCTATAGTACATAGTGTTCAATTTGTCAACTGTAGTTTGATCAGAACTGCAACAAACTCCTAAATATTTAAGGAAGCTATCTTGCTTTGTTTCAAGCAATTCAGAAAAGCTATCCTGATCACTACTTTGGCAGTTCTTTGGAGGTAGTAATTGGGACGCAGCTACTCCGCTGGGCAGTGGGGTGGTTTCACTATTCTAGGTTGGGGCGGGAACTTTTATGCGAATCCGCCCGAGGAGGCCTGTTTCCGTTTAAACTGTGCCCGTGCGACTCCTGAGGATTTGGCGCGTGGGGTGGGGATTTTTTGTGAGGTGCTTAAGTCTGAGTTGGGCCGAACTGGTGGACGTAAAAACCGGACCTGAGTTTCGGCTCAAACCAGGTGCTCTTGGGGGGCATGATCTGGTCGGCATCGGCCACGGCGAGGATTTGGGACAGGGAAACGGCCGGAAGACTGAAAGCAGCGGACGCTTGTCCTGAATTGACCTTTTCTTCCAAACTTTTAGTTCCATGAATTCCGCCCACGAAATCGAGACGGGCATCGGTCCTAGGATCCTTCACTTTTAAGATTGGACCGAGCAACCGGTCCTGGAGTGCGGACGCGTCCAACTTGGCCACTGGATCGGATTTCGCGTCGGCTTTCCAAGCCAACTGATACCATTTTCCCTCGATAAAGAGCCCAATTTTTCCAGTTTCATCTGGAGGAGCGGTCGGGGAGTGGGTGACTTGAAACACCTTTTTCGCCTCTTCGAGGAATGTGGCAGGAGTGAAGGGGTCCAGCTTTAAGACAAGTCGGTGATAGGGAAGAACCCTAAGCTCGGAGGCTGGAAAATAAACCGTGAGAATTCCAAGTGGGCCTGGTTTTTCTTCCGCCAAGCGAGAGGCAGCGGCAGCCCGATGATGTCCGTCGGCAATGTAGGACCGGTTGACTTGCGTAAAGAGGCGGACGATTTCGGAAGGATCAGGACAGCGCCAGACAGTATGGATGACCCCACGCTCATCAGTGACATCTGCCAGCGGTTTTACGGTGAGTTCAATTTCATTCATCTGGGCTGTCAGTTCGGGCAGGTCGGGATAGGCGGCGAGCACGGGTCCGGTGAGGGCGCCGAGATGCCGGATCAGGTTGACGCGGTCATCCTCCTTGTCAGGGCGGGTGAACTCGTGTTTTCGAAGCTGGCCTGACACGTAGTCGGCAAAGTCAGCCAGAGCGCCAAAGCCGCGTTGCCGGTGCTTACCCTCGATCATTCGGACGAGATAGATCGAGGGTGTTGATTCTCTCAGGAGAGACTGATTCTTGATCAATTGGGCAAAATTCTGGGCTGCTTTTTTGTACACTTCAGGTGCGTTGAATTTGACCGTATCGGGAAATTCGAGGTCAGCTCGGTCGACTCGCAGCAAAGTGTTGGGATGGTCTTTGGCGAGAGTGCGGCACTCTTCGCGTGAAACGATATCGTAGGGGACGCAGGTGACTTGATTAGCTTGGGCAGGATTAACCGACAGGGCTGGGATAGGGTGAACCTTGACCATAGTAGAGTACTAAGAACGTAGCGGTTTTCTCCTACCCTTGTCTAACCTAGCCTTTCGCATAGTTCATCCCTCCGGCCGTGCTCGCAGCATGCTCGCAGCATGCTGCGAGCATGGGGAGGGGCCACTAAAGGACTAAAGTGGGCTGATCTTTTTTTGCCAGTCCATTTCGCCAAGTGGGATTTGAGAGACCAACGAGATTTCGATTCTTTCTGTCCAATCCCCGCGTGTTGGCTCTTTCAGAATCTCCTCCCAATCAATAGGTTTGATCATTGGCCAAGGATCTAGCGGGATAGATCGGTTGTTATTTGGAAAAGCGCTACTCCAGCGCCAGGACTTGGCTTCGAAGCATAGGCCCGCTTTTACTGGGTTTCGCTCTATATATTGGGCAACCCGAAGAAACGATTCGTTGAGTTGGACTGGATTAGCGTGGAAACGATTCTGGTAGACGGCACCAAGACCCTCGGTGTTATGACGCCGACGATAACGACGTGCTTGGGTGCTGGCATAGCGCTGTAAACAGCGAGAAAGAGATCCCACAGTCTCCTCTTGGACAAGGAGATGCCAATGATTAGGCATTATACAGTAGGCATACAAAATAATACCATATTTTTCCAACGATTCGGCCAAGGTTTTCTCGCAGATGACATAGTCGTCCGTGTCTGCAAAGATTTGCGCCCGCATAGCGGCTCGATTGCACACATGGAAGATTGTCCCGGGCATGAAGTGTTTACGTTTTTGTCCCATGGCAGATTAAACTCCCCATATCATGAAAAGTTGCGGTGATATTTCAGGCCCCTCGCGTTTTCTCATGCTCGCAGCATGCTGCGAGCACAGGGAGGCAGGGGGGGGTGATGGGCAGGGTTGTCTAAAGGGCAGGAAAGTGGTTAATTGTGGGTCTGATGCGTACGGATTTAGTTCATTTGGCGGGCAAGTTCTTTGCGCTTCTTACCGTGATCTGTTTTTTCCTCCCGTGGGTTAGGGTTTCTCCTGATGCTCTAAGAAAAAATACCATGGAGGTGGTGAAAAACTTGGCGCAGGGGGGTAAAGGGGTTGGGAGAACTTTGATCTGGATGAGAGCCGAAGAGTGGAAAGAGATTTGGGCGGATCCAGTAGATGGGTTTTCTGGATTCCAGCTTGTCTTTGGAGCGGCTTCAGGGACTCCTCGGATGAAGGCTCAACAGGAACTGGCCTCAGTTGTGCTCGGCGGAAAAGAAAAACGGCCTCTTTTGGGTTGGCTTCTCTTGGTACCGATTTTGGCTGGATTGGGTTGGGGTTCCCTTATTTTACGCGGAGTTCCGCCATCCCTTTCGGCTATGGTTTCCCTCATGCTGATAGGAATGTATTTTGTGCTCCGCTGGAAAATAGCGGATGCCTACACCGACAGGCTTTTAGCTCAATTGCAGCTGGGACCAGGATGGTGGGGAGCCTTGTACGGAATGTTGGGGCTGGCGGTGGTGTGTCTTTTTGTCGCCCTACGAAAACACGGCGGGAGCTACAGCTCTAAGATTAAGACGTTTTAGAAGAATCTTTGTTCGAGGCCGGACTTTTTTTGTCCCCGTCTTCCACCGCATTTTTGACCTCTTTTTCAAAATCATCTTTCGCTCGAGAAAACTCGCCCAAGCTGCGGCCAATGGATCGCGCAAGCTCAGGAAGTTTTTTGGCACCGAAAAGAAGAATAATCACGAGAACAATCCAGAACCATTCTGAGCCTTGGGGAAAACCAAGCGCGAGGGGGATGGGGATGAACATGGGGTAAGCTTAAGCGGGCGAGAGCAGGAGGCAAGAAAGGTTCGTGGGCGAGGAGGTGGGATAAAAAGTTAAAGGCCTAGAGCTTTGCGGGCGGCTTCCAAGGTGGGAGCGATGGCTGATGGGGCATGAGGGAAAAGGCTAAGCGCGGTATCGGGATCTTTTAAGCCGTGGCCCGTGAGTGTCATGGTGACGAGGCTGCCTTTTGGAATCCAACCTGCGGCGACGGCTTTGCGCAGGCCTGCAACAGGGGCGGCACAGGCCGGCTCGACGAAGATGCCCTCGGTTTGGGCAAGAAGTTGGTAAGCGCTGAGGATTTCCTCATCGGTGACTTTATCGATGCGTCCGTTGGACTCCTTAACCGCGGCAAGGGCTCCTGCGCCGCTGGCTGGGTTGCCAATGCGAATGGCGGTGGCGATGGTTTGCGGATCTTTGACGATGTGCCCGTCGACAAGAGGAGCGGCCCCAGCGGCTTGCCAGCCAAACATCCGCGGGCGAGGGCCATGGGGAAGTGCCTCGCAGAATCCCTTCCAGTAGGCGGTGATGTTACCAGCGTTACCCACTGGAAGAAAATGGAAGTCGGGAGTTTTTTCGAGAGCTTCGAGGATCTCAAACGAGGCGGTTTTTTGGCCCTCAATTCTGACTGGGTTAATGGAGTTAACCACTTCGATGCCTAGGAGATTGGACATTTGACGGATTAGGTTCAAGGCGTCGTCGAAATTTCCTGATATGGGAAGAAGCTTAGCTCCATGAATGAGAGCTTGAGTAAGTTTTCCCAGGGCGATTTTGCCAGCGGGAATAATCACAGCGGAAGCGATCCCGGCGCGTGCGGCGTAGGCTGAGGCTGAAGCGGAGGTGTTGCCGGTACTGGCGCAAATGACCAGTTTGGCTCCCTTAGCGACCGCATGGGTGACGGCCATGGTCATGCCGCGGTCTTTGAAGGAGGCGGTAGGATTCATTCCCTCATATTTCAGACGTAGATCAAAGTCTCCGCGAAGAGCGGTCACAAGACGGGGAGCTGGTAGGAGTGGGGTGTTTCCTTCGCCAAGGGTTATGACCTTGGCGCCCTCGGGGAGAGGAAGACGATCGCGATACGCTTGAATGATGCCCCCCCAACTCATGACAAGTCTTCTACTTTAAGAATGTGCGCAGGAGAGCGCGAGTTGGGTAATTTTGTGATTTGGGCCACTGCTTTTTCAAGTGAAGATTCGGAAGCGGCTTCGAGAAGAAAAACGAGCGGGACGGAGCCAGCGCCGTGGCCCTCGGGTTGGAGTACTGAGGAGATGCCGATTTTTTCGGAGCCAAAGATTCCCGCGACGAGAGCGAGTACACCTGGGCGATCTTCGACTTCGAGTCGTACATAGAAGCGCCCCACGGACTCGCCTTTCTGAAGGAGGCGGAGTTTGCCGTCGGGCTGGGGGATTTGGGGGCCAGGAGATTTGTCGCGAAGATTTTTCGCGGCTTCTGCGAGGTCGGCGAGCAGGGCGCTGGAGGTGGCATCGGGACCTGCGCCTCGTCCGGTGAGTTGAACGGGTCCAGACAAATTACCGAGAAGCCCAATGGCGTTAAAGGCGCCATGAACCGAGGCCATGGGGTGGCGGATAGGGAGAAGGGTGGGGGCCACCCGGACTTCGACCCGATCGGAACCGTGGGGCCGGACGAGGGCCAAGAGTTTAATGGTGTAACCGAGTTGGGCGGCAAAGGAGACATCTTGCGAAGAAATCTTACGAATGCCTTGGACTGGAATATCGGAGAATTTCGGGAGGAAACCATAGGCGAGGAGGCAGAGGATGGCGGCCTTATGGGCGGCATCGATTCCGTCAACATCGAGGCGATCATCGGCTTCAGCGTAGCCGAGGTCTTTGGCCTGTTGGAGAGCGGTGGCGAAATCGGAACCAGCTTCGGCCATTCGTGTGAGGATGTAGTTTGATGTGCCATTGATGATGCCGTGAAGCCCTAGAAGTTGGTTGGCGACGAGACCTTCGCGGAGGACCTTGATAACGGGAATACCGCCCGCGACGCTGGCTTCGAAATAGATTGGAGCGTTGGACTGGTGTGCTTGGGCGATGAGTTCGTGACCGCGTTCGGCGAGGAGGGCTTTATTGGCGGTGACGAGGGGCTTTCCTGCTTGAAGGCAGGCCTGGGCAATTTGAAATGAATCGTCCACGCCACCGACGAGTTCGACTACGATTTGTACGGCGGGATCGGCGATTACTTTTCGCCAATCGGAGATCGGTTTTACGGGCAAGCCGTCGCGTACTTTGGTGATGTCCTTGACTGCGGTGGCGATGATCTCGAGATGGATGTTGAGGCGTTCGCGCAAAAGGGGATTAGCCTTGGCAAGGTTCCGGATCAGTCCTGATCCGACCGTACCGCAACCGATGAGGCCAATGCCGAACTTGTTCATCCTCTGATTCAACCTAAGGAGAGGCCCATTCTCAAGCACGGGAAATGGGTCGGCGGGTAATTTGAGATGGAAACCA
>Ga0209597_1001157_pt1 | contig 17297 bp, 12 predicted proteins | sample M_140625_MF_Meta_FD_187316 | JGI IMG/M metagenome (GOLD analysis project Ga0209597, IMG submission 187316) | Freshwater microbial communities from Lake Montjoie, Canada to study carbon cycling - M_140625_MF_MetaG (SPAdes) (version 2) | ecosystem: Environmental > Aquatic > Freshwater > Lake... | reverse complement strand
TTTTGCATTTACCTGCCCATTAATTACAAAAGCAGATGGAGGCAAATTTGGCAAAACAGAAAAAGGAAATGTTTGGTTAGATGCCACTAAAACTTCCCCTTACCAATTTTATCAATTTTGGTTAAACGCAAGTGATGAGGATGCAAAAAAGTGGATTAAGATTTTCACTTTACTTCCTATGGAAACCATTGATCAATTATTAACTGAACACGAGCAAGCACCGCAATTAAGAATTTTACAAAAAAGATTAGCAGCTGAGTTAACCACCCTAGTGCACAGCGCAGATGATTTGGCTTTTGCCATTCGCGCCACTGAAATTTTATTTGGAAACGCAACTACTGAGGTTTTACAATCCTTAAATGAGGAACAATTATTACAAGTCATGGAAGGCGTTCCAACTGCAAATATCACATTAGCACAACTTTCGGAAGGATACGATTTTGTGAGCTTATTAGCAGATACCCAGATATTCCCAAGCAAAGGCGAAGCGCGCAAAATGTGGCAGGCTGGCGGTTTGAGTATTAATAAGGAAAAAATAAGTACCGATTTTACTCTGGTGAACACCACCCATTTATTACAAGGGAAATATATACTTATACAAAAAGGTAAAAAGAATTACTACTTTATAAAAGCGTCTTAATAAAGTATTTCAAGATAGCTTGCACTTAAACAAAGGGTCCCTCCGATTGCTCGGAGGGACCCTTTGTTATAATAAGATGATCCAAATAAACCTGCTACATTATACTACTCAAATGCTAAGGGAAAATTTTATTGGTTTATTGAAGCACTTTCCATAATTCTTCTGCGACTAAGGCATCCCCTTTTTCGTTTAAGTGCACCCCGTCTGTAGTTAAAATACCTTTGGCAACATTATTGGGATTGTTCGCTACGCTATAATCATGAAATATTTTTCTTAAATCAACCAAAACAATATTGTTGGTAGCCGCGTATTGACGAATCCAGTTACTATATGAATTTAAGTCACCATCCTGCGTATTGCTATAATCATGTTTTTCTCCTATCGCTGCTGGTGTTACTAAAATAACTTTAGCGCCTTGATTTTGAATCTTTTTTATCACAGCATCATAAAACTTACCAAATTTATCAAAATCAGTGCCTGTGCCAGAACTTGCTTTATGCCAAACATCATTTACACCAATATATACCACAACCACATCTGGCTTTTTTACCAAAACATCATTTTCGATGCGTAAATACAAATCATAAATTTTATTACCGCCAATACCAGCGCCAATCAGCTCAAAATTTTGATCAATGCCTTTTTGTTGAAGCATGGTTTGCATTAAATCAATAAAGCCCCCTTTTTTTACTGCGGCTTGTGTGATTGAATCACCAAAAAACACAATTTTTTTCTTTTTATCCGCCCTAAATGAAAGCAGAAATAAACAGGCAATAAACGCAGTCAACAGTAGTAATTTGTATCCCATAACTTAAAATTTTTATATTGAAAATGGATTTAGCTAGTTAAGTTAACTCAAATTGATAATAATGGGCCGAAAACACATAAATATTTGGAAAATTTTACGCTGACCCCTATTTTTGCACTCCATTCTCAGAATGGAATAGGATTGCCTGATGGTGTAACGGTAGCACAACTGTTTTTGGTGCAGTTTGTCTTGGTTCGAATCCAGGTCAGGCAACCAAAGAAAAAGTCAACAGAAATGTTGGCTTTTTTCATTTAATGATGTTTGTGAAACAAAAGGCTGAGAAGGGTGAAGTCAAATTCAAGCTTGCTTGAAATTTGAATAACCCGAGCAGCCTAGTCATTGCGAAGCAATGAATCATTATTAATTATAGTAACAACAACGATACTGTTGACTTTTTTATGCTGGGATTTCCCTACATAATAGGATCACCGAGCGAAGCGAGGTAATCCTATTATAATTAATTTATGATCTCCTAAATAGGGATCACCGAGCGAAGCGAGGTAATCCTATTATAATTAATTTATGATCTCCTAAATAGGGATCACCGAGCAAAGCGAGGTAATCCCTATTATGACATTATTTTATGGAATTTGTAGGATCACCGAGCGAAGCGAGGTAATCCTAGTTAGGCGTTATAAGTGCTTATATTTTAATAACTTATTTAATTTATGAGCGCTAACCCCCTGTTCACCGATATCTCATCAAATAATTTATTAACCACATCTACCAAAGATGTCAATTTTAGATTGTAAATTCATAAAAATAAACCCAAAAATGAAAGTATTTAAATTCAAAGAAGAAGGAGTTGATCCATTTAAAAAGGTAAAAATTTTATTTAAAAAAATGAAAGTCACTATTACTTTCATAAGTTTACTCCCAGTATTTCTGATTTTGTTTGCATGCAAGAAAGAAAATACAAACTCAATAAATGCAATAAATGTAATCAGTGAACCAACGCTTGAATTTGAAACAATTGTAAATAATTATGAAATCATATGGGGAATGGACTTTCTTCCAAATGGCGATTTGATTTTTGGTGAAAAAAAAGGAAAACTATACATAAAAAAGTTTAATTCAAATGAAATCATTGAGATTACTGGACTGCCATCCATTAAAGCTTCTGGGCAAGGAGGATTATTGGATATTAAAGTTGACCCTTCCTATAAAGACAATGGTTGGATATACATGAGTTTTACAAGTAGTGATCCTTCTAGCAATTTAAAATTGAATAGATTTAAGATTTTAAATTCAAAAATTGTTGAACTTCAAAACTTATTCACAGCTACAGGACCTAGTGGTCATAATGGAAGTAGGATTGTTTTTGATAAAAAAGGATATCTATTTTTGAGTATTGGAGAAGGCCCATCCACTGGAGGAGGTTCTGCAAACACCAATAAAAATGCATCAGATCTAAATTCGCCATGGGGCAAAATACACAGATTTAATTCAGATGGTTCCATACCTAGCAACAATCCATCTTTTAATGGGAATATAAATTCAATTTTCACAATTGGTCATAGAAACCCCCAAGGACTTACATTGAATCCAAAAACAGGTGATGTGTGGGAGTCAGAACATGGACCCATGGGTGGTGATGAAATAAATATCATTTCATCCAAGAGTAATTATGGTTGGCCTGCTTTATCCTTAGGTAAAAATTATGATGGAAGTACTATATCAAAAAATCATGATGCTGAAGGAATACAAAAACCAGTTTATGCTTTTATCCCTTCCATTGGCACCTGTGGTATAACTTTCATCAATGGAACCAAATTTAAATCATGGAGCGGTGATTTAATTGTATCAGGTTTGGCATCTCAAAAATTACATAGGTGTATTGTAAAAGATAATCAGATAATTAAGGAAGAAATTATTTTAAAAGATAGTGGGAGAATAAGGAACGTAATTCAGGGACCCGATGAGTCACTTTATGTTTCCGTTGAGGGACCAGGAAGAATAATTAAGATAACACCAAGATGAAAATCATAGTTTGCTTTTTATCAACCCTATAAGTTGATCCTACCCTTTCAACGTATTTATACGCAAATACCAAGTTGCCAAGTTTATTAATATGCATGGAGTAATAATATTAATAAAATAAAGTTGCCCTTTCGGGCAACTTGCAATACCTTTATATTGAAAGACGATTCAAAAGTTAGAAAACTTGTTTTCTATAAAGATTACTAAGATGTATTTATAAAAAATCAAAGATCTAGAGTACAAGCAAAAATCTTCTGGACTATTATATTAATTGAAAATGTTGAAAAGGTTCCTTCAAAATATTTAAAGTACATAATAGGGTCTGACGGAGTATTTGAAATAAGGATACTTACAAGAAATGATATATTTAGAATATTTTGCTTTTTTAATAAACAAAATGAATTAGTTCTTATAAACGGATTCCAAAAGAAAACTCAGAAGACACCTCAAAATGAAATAGATAAAGCAGTAAAAATAAAACATGATTATGAAAACGAAAAAGAATATCACCACCCTTGATGAAATGATTGTAAAGCATTATGGGGAAAAAGGCACCAGAAAAAGAGTCGAATTTGATAAAGGATTCGAAAATTTTAAAATAGGCGTAATGCTGCAACAAGCAAGACTTAAAAAAGGAATGACACAAGAGCAGCTTGCCAAAAAAGTAGGTACCACTAAATCCTATATATCAAAAATAGAAAATGATGTTAAGGAAGTACGTATCTCTAGCCTTGAAAGAATAGTGGAGATTGGCTTGGGCGGTAAGCTGGAATTGAAGTTAAAATTATAATTATAACTACTAACAATGCACATGCAACAAAAACTAGGACTAAGCTATTTGGTCGCTTTATCAATAACCATCTTCCTTGCAATAATTGATTCCGATCCAATTATGAGCTATATCAGCATGGCAAAAGATATTCTGCTCATGTCCTGTATTATTTGGATTTTAATTATCTTAGTGTATGCAACTATTTATCAATTCAGCATCCTTACAAAAAGAGCATTGCCGAAATCAAAAAACTAATCCCCATGAGAGAGTTATTTTTAATCATATCCTTACCCATTAACATTTACTTAATGTTCAAATCACTAGAACTCACTCGAATGCTATATGATAAAGCAATCATTGACCTCCCTACAAAAAGGAGCTATACCCTACTTTCTATCGTAATGCCGATATGGGGATATATTACTACCTACCTTAAATATAAAAGAAGCTTAAAGCGATTAAGCTAATGGATGCTTAAATTAAAATTTTAACTGCTTGACGCGCCCTTAATTTCCAAGCACCTGCTTCAAAAACCCACACATAAAATATCTTTAATTTAATAGGGGCTATTTTAGGATCTGTAGAAGTGACTGCATTAAATGTGTGACGCACGTACCCAATATTTCCTTCTATCTCAAGTGTTTGATCCGCAATATTAATGGTTACGAAATCACTCTTTCCGTTCACCATATTGTCGATGAAAGTTTTTTGATCTTCAACAGCTCCTGCTGAATGTCCATAGGACAATTTAGGGGATGTTAATGTATATAAAGTGGATTCATTAGGATCGATTAACGTTAATCTCAACTTCTCCATTGTTTCAACTAATTTTTGTTCCTTTTTTTCCTGTGCTTGAACACCGAATAAAACAAAGGTCAATAATATTGCGAAAGTAAATTTGATAAATTTCATTGTGCTGATTTTAGATTGAATAGGAAAGTTAATAAAAATTAAAAGAACTACAAATAAAATAGGGTACAATCATTGCACCCTATTTACATGTATCAGTTAGGTTATTAAGTAGCTAATGGTGGCCCTTGCGGAACAAATATTTTTTGTCTAGGTCGTTTGTTTTGGGTTCTTGTCGCAGTGAACGTTGCTGTTCTATATTCACCCATATGAATATTCCCTGTCATAGTCTCACCCACTACTTTACCAGAGAAAATATAGGTTAAATTATCAGCCGCCTGACGTTCTTGACTTTTTAGCTTTATCTCATTTCCCTCAATGGTACCAACACACTCACGCGTTGAAAAATCTCCCTTATGACTTCCTTGCAACCAATTTCCATCCTGGGTCAATGTAATTTGATGTGCAGATTTACTACTAAAAAATTGGATATCAAATTTCCAAGTACCTGTTAATGAAACAGCTGGCGCTTTTAAATCATTATTTTTAGCCGTCCTTATTTGTGACATAAAATTATAAACACGTTCAGCCACTTGTTCGGCCTCCCCTGGCTGCATTTGACCTGTAGTAATGTTTATACCGGTAACATTATCCTTGCTCATGCTTCCCACTGCAATACGCGGCTTGTTTCGGCCAAATTCCTCTGCCACTTCCTCCCCTGTTATATTAAATTTTGTGGGATCCCAAGTAATTCTTAATACGGGTGAACGATTTGAATAGGCAACTGGTTCAAATACCGAAGTACTGATTCCTGATATTTTAGTGACTCTTTTTGAAATCAAATCCAACCAAGATAACCAAGTTTTCCATTCTTGTTGGTGATCCCTTGTTGTCCATGCTTGCACTGCCGCCAGCATCCCTAACATTTCCTCGCGACCCACTTTATTATCACGACAAGGGCCATGATGTGGCGCACTTGCTTGCCATGCCGACATTAATATATCCTTTTGACCAATCACAAAGCCAGCACATTGTGGACCACATATTGCTTTACCACCACTATATGCAACCATATGCGCTCCTCTTTGTAAATGGATATTAGGTATGGTTAAAACTTCAGCAGCTGCATCCACCAAGATGGGTATATTTTGCGCCTTAGTTAATCGAACAATATTAACCAATGATAATGGCGCATCATTGTCCGCAGGATCATCTGCCATAATATAAATCATTGCCGTTTTTCTATTCACTGCTTTTACTAATTCCTCTGGTGTATTTACGTCAATAATGGTAACACCTATATTGCGAATAGAATGATCGTATACATTTCTTGACCCAGCAGGTATAATAACTTCCGTTTTTTCGAAGCCTGTTAAATTGGGAATACAAATTAATTTTTCAGGATTACCTCCTGTAACACATGCCGCCGTGACATGTTTCATCCCTGCTGCACAACCTGCTGAAACTAGCGCCCACTCAGCTTGTGTCACTTCGGCTATTTTTGCATGTACCGCATCCCCCAATTCATCATACTGCACAAAATTATGCGCCGCTGCTTCCATTGCAGCGCGCACTTCAGGCCTTTCAATAGATCCTCCAATAATGGTAAATGTTCCCCTGCAATTAATTAAGGGTTCTACACCTAGTGACCTGAAAATATTTTCACCATTTTCTACAACATTAGTAACTGATGTTGATTTGCCAAACAGCTGCGAAGGCAGTGCAGCTGTAAATGGAAGAAGCGATAAACTTTTTATAAGATTGCGTCTTTTCATAGTATCGGATTTATTATTAATTTAATATTTAAAGTTTTTAAAATACTCATAGTAATTTACGAATTAATAAACGAATGATTGCAAAAGCAATCAAATACATACACCCGCATATGGTAAATAATATATTATACCCAATACTGATATTTCCTAGCGCCTTATAAGTGTCTAATAAATAGCCTACTAATATTGGGAATAGTATTCCTCCAATAGCACCAGCCATTCCGCCAATTCCTACTACTGAACTAACGGATTCCTTTGGGAACATATCCGAAGCCATCGTAAAAATATTGGTGGCCCAAGCCTGATGCACTGCAATTACCAAACTAATTAAAGCTACCGCCACCCATACATTCGTGACAAATTGTGCCAGTATTACCGACAACTCAATAATCGCGAAAATAAATAATACTGTTTGTCTTGCATTTAATACACGCCAGCCCTTTTTTATTAAATGGGATGATAAATAACCACCCATTACACTACCGATGGTGGTAGATGCATAAATAATCATCAACTCAATACTTGGTTTTTTTAGATCAATATGAAAAGTGGTTGCAAAATAGGAAGGCAACCAAAATAGAAAAAACCAATATATAGGATCAATTAAAAATTTACCTGTAACGTAAGCCCAGGTTTGTTTATAGGTAAACAATTTACGCCAAGGAATATCTACTTTAGTAATGGTTTCATTCTGTTGATCTGATTCAATATAAGCGCGCTCAGCTAGAGTAAGCCTTTTTTGTTTTGCTGGAATTTCATAAAAATATAGCCATGCAATTAACCATACAAACCCCAAGGCACCTGTAATCCAGAACACTGCCTGCCAACCATAATTGTTATATATATAAGGCGTGATGAATAAAGCAAAAACTACACCCACACTTGTACCTGCATTAAAAATGCCGGTGGCCAAACCTCGTTCCTTTTTAGGAAACCACTCTGCAACTGTTTTTACAGCAGCAGGAAAATGGCCAGCCTCCCCTATACCTAAAAATATGCGCGCTACACTAAATCCAACAACCGATTTTGCAAGCGCATGAAACATTGCTGCTGTACTCCAAATAATTACTGTAAATGTGTAACCAATTTTAGTCCCTACTTTATCAATCACGCCTCCTGCAACTAATAACCCAACAGCATACGCTGCGGTGAAAGCCATTACGATATGTGAAAAATCAGTTTCAGTCCAATTAAATTCTTTTTCTAAAATTGGTTTTAATAAACCTATAATTTGACGATCTAAATAATTAATACAGGTTGCCGTAAACAATAAAGCAATAATAATCCAACGATAGTTTTTAATTTGTTTCATTATTAAAACTGATTACTTGGATAATTGCATTTGTTGGGCAAATAATGTAAAATGATTCAACATGGCTTCACTGTCTCTTTTTTGTATTATTTTTTTATCAAATAATTCCGAACCAATTCCTAAGGAAGTTGCACCTGCTTTCATAAAAGCTAACATATTGCTTAAATGTATCCCCCCGGTTGGCATTAATTTTACTTTATTTAAGGGCGCTAATACCGCTGAAACATAGGCTGGTCCTACCATTGAGGCAGGATATAATTTAACCATTGACGCGCCTAATTCCCAGGCTTCGTAAATTTCAGTTGGACTAAATGCGCCAGGAAATATAGGCACTTCCATTGAAACACACTTTTTAACCACTTCCGCTTTAAATATGGGCGTTACGATAAAATTTGCTCCAGCATTTACCGCATCCGTTAAATCATCAAGCGTACAAACGGTCCCTGCACCTACATTTAATTCGCCATTATATTGATTTGCCAATGAACTAATCACCGATAATGCTTCTGGCGTATTGAGCGTAATTTCAATAGTAGTAAACCCGGCTTGCTTATAGATAGGTAAAACGAAATCAATTTCATCTACACTTAGGCCTCGTATAATACCTATTACTGGCATTTTGTCAAATAATTCCCATGAAAATATTGATCGATGCATGTTTATATAGATTGAATATATTTTTTATAAACGGTTAATTGTCCTACAACAGTTGCCTTATCAAACAATGTCGGCGCAATAAATATTGCATTATCCATCAATCCCAATTCCTTCAATACAATGGTGTAATACGAAATGAAATTTTGACTGCAACACACTATTAATTTATTTGTTGCTGATAAAATATTACCTTTTTTCAAATAGTCAAATTCACTACCTATCAATAAGCCACTTAAATAATAAAAGTTCTGTTCCTTATTTAATTTGTTCAAAATGTCATTGACCCTTACTTGAAATAAATGATTTAATAATGAGCCGTCTTTTGAATCATGAATACCCATTATAAATGCCGATTGATTATCTGGGTTTGCATTCCTATCTTCATTTTGAAACGCAATGGATTTAGACAAAGTACCATGGCTTCTTAGTATATGAAATAATTCGCCAGTGATAAATGTTTTAATTGAAACAATAGATTTATCATTGATGCTTACATGTTTTGAATGCGTCCCAGGTATTACAAATATGCCGTTATTGGGCAGTACATTATTTAATTCAGCTGTATGATACAAGCCAACAATTTGCGTTTCCTCCCCACGCATTAAATCATCAGCACTGCAAACTCCTGTAACTAAAAGGATTGGCGCCCCATTTTGTTGAAACCTACATTCAAAAACGCTTGTTGCTGTTAAAGAAAAAGGTAGATTTTCATAGGGCAAATTCATCATCCCAATGGAAGATATAGCCATGCCTGAAATAACCAAAGGTAATTTTGCAATATCTATGTCAAGGGGATGGCGTATTTCCCCCATCTGACTTTGTATATATTGTAAATAGTAATCAAAGCGATGCTCTGGATTTTCGTCATTTCGACTTTGCCAACTATTATAATGGGATAATATCCCATGTTCAGCATGCGTCTCCGCAATCACATCTGCCTTCAAATTAGTTAACCTTAATCGAAAACTAGTGGTACCCCAATCACAACATAAAATATATTCTGCTTGCATATGACTAGCAATCTACTTTTAATTTAAGACAAATTCTAAATAGCGAAACAGTTTTACTTAGCTAACAATAAAATGGGTGTTGTAATGCCATTCAAATCATACACCATTTTACCATTTCTGATGGTTGCTTGACATTCAAACTTCTTAGTGCCTGTTTCTTTATGTCCAATACGATCAAAAAATCCAAAATTACCTTCACGAATACCTAGTACCGCTATATCCGCAACCGAACCCACCGATAAATTTCCTAACTCCTCACGCTTAATAGATTGTGCAGGCGCCCAAGTACTTGCCTTTATGATTGCAGGCACTTCCATGCCCATGGTCATAAATATGGACATTACATTTAACATATCCTTCATTGCATTATTCATACTTCCTGTATGCAAATCAGTACTTATTGTATTTGGATAAAATCCAGCTTTAATTGCTGGCAATGCTTGATCAAATGCAAAACTTGCACCACCAAAACCTACATCAAATATAATACCTCTTGCTTGTGCCTCTTTTATAAACGGTTTCAATTGACGCGTTTTAAAATCAACGATTGGATCTCTTCTTTGTAATTCAGTAAATGCATGCGTATAAATATCGCCTGGTCTTAAATGTTTGAAAAATAATTCCTGTATGGATAAAGGTACATGGGTATCGTCACCTCCAAAATCAACTATCACTGGAATATCACCTGCTAACTTACCAGCAGCTACAGCGTTATCTACTGGCGTCCATTCTGCATTTTCAAAATGCGCTACTTTAAACCCTACAATATCTTTTTTATTTTGCTTTGCAACATAGGCAGCCATTTTAGCATCCATATCTCTTGCGTCTTGCTCATAAGCTCCGCCACGCATACCCTCTCCTACGATATTTAAAAATGACAAAACCCTTGTTTGAGATACATCAATGACATTTTTTTTGAAAACTGAAAAGTTTTTCCAGCCAGCACCGCCGCAATCTACAATAGTGGTAACGCCGACCCTAAATGTATAACCATCAGGCATTAAGGCACTATTCCCATCACTTAAACCACGATCGAGTTGCGTCCCTGCAAAAACATGACCATGAATATCAATCAAACCTGGTGTAACAATTAAACCTTTTGCATTCACTACTTGCCCTGCACCCGTTGCATTTATATTTTTTGCAACACTTGCAATTTTACCATCTTGAATGGCAATATCCATAATTTCATTGACGCCATTTTTAGGATCAATTACCAACCCGCCTTTTATAACAATACTATATGCTTGCGCATTTACATTATAAAAAAATACGGTTAAACATAAAATAGAAATAAATACTTTTTTCATAATTTATTTTTTAAAAGATTAAGCTTTTGCTAATAATAATTCTTCTCTTACACGCTTTGCTACAATTTTCTCTTCCCCTTCTTGTAACATAAATACCGTAATGTTTATCCCTGTCCCATTGGCCATAACCTCAATGGAAGGGCTTCCATTTCTTAATTTCAACATTAAATCCTTATTGCTCGTTTTTACTTTTGATTCATCCCAGTTTATAAAAAGAAGTGGCGTATGATTCGCAATTGGTGGAACTGAAATTTCTGTTGTTACGCCTTCAATTGAATTAACAGATGTTTTAATAGAATCAATTTTCGATTCCCACATTTTCCACTCTGCATCGTGGTCTTGATTGATATACTTTTCAAGTGCCACATACATACCTACTATTTCCTCTTTATTCACTTTCATTCCGCGACCTATATTTCCACCACGCGGTGGCGCACTTAAACGCGCTGCAGCGATTAAATCCTTTCGACCCATCAATATCCCTGCACTTTGAGGACCACACATTGCTTTCCCCCCCGACACACATACTAAATCAAATCCAAGGTCATTGTACTTCCATAAATTAGAAACTGGAGGTACATCTGCAGCCATATCAATCATCGTTGGAATTTTGTGTTTTTTTGCAATCGCCACCCACTCCTCATGTTGGATTTTACCCATCGGTGCGTAGGTATTCAAAAACCACATCATGGCCGTTTTTTCATTGATTGCTTTTTCTAACTCTTGCACTGTTTCAATTTCAACAATAATTGCACCCGTATTTGTTAATGCATGCACGTATCCAATGTTATGCCCCTTTTGTACAATTACTTCTGCTTTCATTCCTGTTACATTAGGCAATTGCGCTACTTTTTTCATGTCCATTCCAGTTAACACACCTGCAGTACCCAATACCAATGCACTCCAACATCCAGCAGTAACTGTTGCTGCTTCCGCATGACATAATTCGGCTATTTTTTCGCCCACTTTATCTTGTACCTCATCTAACATAGCAAATTGCTTTGCACTTTGCTTAATGGTTTCAACAACTTCATCATGCATTAATGATGCAGTCATTGCCGTATAGGTTCCAGCTGCATTTATAAAAGTTCGAATGCCCAATTCCTTTAATATATTCCTTTTAGCAGCCGGTGCTTTTGCAAATGCTTTTGTTGGTATTAAACCTGCTGCAACTCCTGTACCTATAGGCAACATGCTTGCATATTTGAGTAAATCTCTCCTTTTCATATGTGTAATTTTATAGTAATTTAATGAAAAAAGGATTTAGTTGTTACTAAACCCTTTTTTTTACGATTGCTAAACCCGATTATCCTTCAAAAGATCTTTTAACTAATTTTGTTGGCCTGTTTTTGGTCCTACATCCCACCACATTCTACCCTGCAACAAGTCAACTGTTTCTTCAGAAAAACTTTGTCTCTTAATAGCCTCATTATAATTAGCTGTATTTACATTACGCTCATCCGTAGGAAGCGAGAACCTTCTCCACATTTTTCCTGCGGTTACATTTCCTGGATAAGATACCAATGCACCTGTAGTTGATTTCCAGTTCGCATAATTGAATATTGGATATTTTACCCTTCTCCAATCCGAGTATACTTCATAATCATCTCCCAATAAAGAAACCCATTTTTGAGTCGCAATTTGTTCGATTTTTTGATCAAGTGTGCCTGCAGATTTAAATGGATTTGCTAATAAATAAGCATCTACAGAAGCTGTTGAAATTACACCTGAGTGTGGTGCTACAGATGGCCATAAAGCCCATTGCGCCATTGCTGCGCGAACCGCTTTATTATATGCATCTTCAGCAGTGAATCCAACTGTCCAACCTCTTACTGCAGCTTCTGATAATAATAAATAAGATTCCGCAGGCCCCATGGTAATAATTGGAGAACCTCTATCGATATATAATAAGGAAGGTTCTGAATAGCTATCAAAATCCGTAGGCTTTGTATTAATACTACCATTGATCATCCCTCTTTGTTTTGCAGCTGTGATATCTGCAGTGTATGTGCCACCAGCTGGTACCCAAACAACCGATAGTACTGGCAATCTTGGATCAGCTGTTGCCTTTAAATGATCGATAAATTTTGCAGACCATTTACTTCCCTCTACATTATCACCCCCTGGACTAGTAAAGTCACCTGCAATCATACCGTCTACTCTTGGATTAAATTGACCAGTTACATTCGCGAATTTTATATAAGCAATATCCGCATTGTCAATCATAACTCCACCAGCTGCTGCTTTCTCTACCCAAGCTTTTGCCGAAGCTGCATCTACTTCAGACATACGCATACCCAAGCGAAGCATTAAGGTATACCCAAATTTTTTCCATTTAGTTACATCACCTTTAAAGTAAGGATCCGCAGCTCCAAATACATTTGCTTTTGCCGGGTCCATTGATTTTAAAGCCGCTTCTAATTCAGAAAGCATGGTAGCATAAATAGATTTTTGTGTATCATATTTTGGTTTCAAACCATCTATTCCTTTCATTGCTTCCGAATAAGGCATGTCTCCCAATAAATCAGTTTGTTGATGAAAGGCTAAAATTCTTAAAATTTCACAAGCTGCTTTTTTATTTACATCATCCGCTGAAGTTAATTTAGCTTTTAATTGAACCAACCTGTTCCATTGATTATTATAAATAGCAAATGTGCCAGCAGTACCATTGAAATTGTAAAACTTATCGCCAACAGCAGGCACTTCCTTATAGGTTGAAAAATATTGCAAGCCTTGTCCTAGTGCCCGATAGTTTTGTCCAGGAACACTAGCCAGTGCAGCTGCAGTAAAAGTATATTCAGGAACAATATACGTGATCGCATCAGGATTTACATTGATGTCGGTTAAGCTTCCTTTTTTGCAGGAAGGGAACGAACTCATCAAAATTATAAGCCCTGTTAAGTAAAGTATTTTTGATAGTATCTTTTTCATATTCTTAAATTTAATTGAGTTAGAATTTTATATTCAAGGTAAATCCAATATTTCTTGTTGTTGGCATCGCCACACCTTGGCTACCTTGCGCATTTCCTACAGTTTGTTGCATCTCTGGATCTATTCCAGCTTGCTTGATCAGCTTGTCTTGATATAAAATAGCTAGGTTTAAACCAGTAAGACCAATAGATGCTGACTGCACTTTCATGAATTTAATGGTACTAGGAGGAATATTATATCTGATTACTAATCTTCTCAATTTTACAAAATCTGTTTTATAAACGAATTGGCCAGGATAAGCACTTCCAAAGTTATTGTAGTAAGTATCCAAATCCACCTGTGCCCATTGTTTGGTAAATGGCGCTCCAGTTTGATCAACACCAGTAACTGTTAATCCTGCAGGATTTTCTCTACCTGGTAAAGTAACAGGCGTTAAACCAAATCTTGTTGCATATTGCATCATATTACTATACCCTACTGCACCAAATTTTGAATCTATATCCACTGTCATACTAAACTTTTTGTAAGAAAAAGTATTACTTAGTCCCATCAAATAAGGAGGGTTACCCACGCCTAAATCCTTTAATACTCTATCTTCATAACCAGTGGCTTTATTATAGATCAAAGTACCACTTGCATCTCTTTTCATTACATAAGCACGCACGGTTGAATAAGGCAAACCGACCGCATTAATAATTGTTGGCCCTCCAATACCGCTTCCTAATGAAAGTACGTCAATGCCTGGCGCTAACTCAATGATTTCACTTTTGTTGTAACTAAAGTTGTAAACGATATTCCAACTGAAATCAGTTTTCTTAATTGGATTACCGCTTAAGGTAATCTCCCATCCTTTATTCGTAATCAAGCCCATATTTTGTGGACCGGCAGTATAACCTGTTGCATTTGAAATTGGTGGTGCTAATATATCATTCTTAGTTCTTCGAGAATAATAGTTCACATCAATTCCTAATCTATTATCCAACATTCTAACATCAAAACCACCCTCAATTGTAGTTGCGGTGATGGGTCTAATATTTGGGTTAGGTAATATATTGGGATTACTTAATGTTGGAAGCCCATATGCGTTTAAATTACTAATGGAATAAATTTGATTAATACTTCCTGCATTTACAGTGGCACTTCCTACTTCAGCCCATGATGATCTTAATTTTGCAAAGTCAATAAACTTAGGCATTTTAACTACATCAGATAAAATAAAACTACCCCCTACTGAAGGATAAAAAATGGAATTAAATCCTGGATTTAAAACTGAGAACCAATCATTTCTTCCAGTGACGGTTAAGAAAAATAAATTATCGTAATCCAAATTTGCTTCACTGAATAAAGAATTAGTCGCATCAGATGCAATACCTGCTAGCGATAACGAACTTGAATTTGCCAAATCTCTATTCACCAAGTTGGTGATGCTATACAAATTGGGTACAATCCATTGTGTACCATTGGCGGTGTTACTACTATAATCATTTTGTTCTTGGTTCGCTCCTGCCATTAAATTCAACCCTATTTTATCCCCCATAAAACGATTATTATAATTCATAATACCTTGGAAAGTGGTTTTATTAGATTGTTCCTTTCCAGATCTATAATAACCCAATGGCGTAAATGCATTTGTTTTTGGAACATAGTTTGATTCCGTATAATAAAGTGAATTCAACGCTACAGTACCTTTGAAGAATAAATTCTTCGCCAAATTAACTTGCAAACTTGTTCTTCCAATTAATCTTTGTTGATCGTCTTTGTTGTTTATTTGATAAGCTGCATAATATGGGTTAACGGCTGCTGGCACTGGATTCCATTCAAGCTCTCTGCCCGTAGCTGCGTTAATACCAAGCCTAGTTGGATCCGTTCCTGCCATATTCCTAACATCCACCACATTTGCTGCCAAGTATACAGGCCATGCAGCATTTAATTCTGCATAACCTACATTTGGACGATTCACCCCCTTAACAATATTGTATTGCACGCTAGATTCTAAGGTAATAAAATCATTTTTACCCATCTTAGCACGCATATTCATATTGATCGTTTTACGGAAAAATTCTGAATTAGGTTGTTGGTCTCTTGCTCTCAAATCACTTAAGGATAAACGTATTTGCGTTTTTTGTGAACCTGCACTTAAGGAAACACTATTTAATATATTTTGACTTGGTTGATAAAAATTCAAAATATTATTTTTCACACCAACCGGAGAGTAAGCCCTTGCTACTCCATCAAATTGCATTACTTGGGTGCCATCCATCTTAGCTCCATAGGACAAACGACCCGAACTTAAAGCTGCAGCAGCAGTTGCAGGCTTTACGCCATCATTACCTTGGCCATATTCAGTTTGAAAATTTGGAAAAATGTATGGGGTTCCTTGATTTATATCAGTCGTATATTCAATACCAATCCCTTTTTGAACATTTCCTTTTTTTGTTGTGATAAGCACAACCCCATTGGCCGCTTGACTACCATAAAGCGCAGCTGCTGCCCCTCCCTTCAATACTGAAATGGAAGCTATGTCATCAGGGTTAATACTTGAAATTCCATCACCCCTATCCACATTTAATTGTGTTGAGGAGGTGACTGGACCTCTATTTTGGTTGTCAATGGGCATCCCATCTACCACGTAAAGTGGTTGCTGATTCCCATTTAATGATGTATTACCTCTTATGATTACCCTACTCGAAGAACCAGCACCTGCATTGGATTGCACCGCATCCACCCCGGCAATTTTACCAGATAAGGCACTCGCTATATTATTCATTCTGCCCTCAGTAAAATCCTTGCCACCCACTTCTTGCACTGCATAACCTAGGCCTCTGCGTTGTTTACTCACACCAAATGCGGTAACAACCACCTCACTTAAGGATGCATTTGCTTCGGTTAATTTTATTGTAAGATTATCTTTACCTGTTGCATTAACTTCCTGTGTTGCATATCCTACATAAGAAAAAACAAGCAATTCATTATCAACAGTATTGATGGTGAATAAACCGGTTGCATCTGTAGTGGTTCCTATTTGCGTCCCCTTGATGGTAACACTTACACCAGCTAAGGCTTCACCCTTTGCATCCTGTACCTTACCTGTTATTGTACGGTTTGCAATTATAGCAGCTTCCGCGGCTGATTTTGGATTAATTGGCGTAATGCTTGGTTGACTAGTCATCTGTGGTAATACAGAAATTAAAGGCGTATTATTTTTTCTTCTATCCTTTTCTGCTTTTTTTAAAATGATGGTATTTTCCACAAT
>Ga0209597_1001156_pt1 | contig 17298 bp, 17 predicted proteins | sample M_140625_MF_Meta_FD_187316 | JGI IMG/M metagenome (GOLD analysis project Ga0209597, IMG submission 187316) | Freshwater microbial communities from Lake Montjoie, Canada to study carbon cycling - M_140625_MF_MetaG (SPAdes) (version 2) | ecosystem: Environmental > Aquatic > Freshwater > Lake... | reverse complement strand
AAAACCGTGTTTGCTGTAACCTGTGTGTTTGGACAGATGGGATTGTTGACGACCTAAAAGTGTTCAGTGTGGATGAAATCACCCAAAGGACTAAGCAAATGATTCGGGAGTTTGAACCTCAGGCTACTTTAGACCAGTTTGAGCGTTGGCAAAACATCAACCTAACCGAACAACAATTTGCTGAGTTCATTGGTCGCTGTAGAATGTATCTGTACATGCCAAAGGAAGAGAAAGCGCACCTACCTAAGCTAGAGTTTGGGGACTCCCAAATCAACCAAGTGGTTGAAGGCTACTACAACGATCCAAACTTCAGCCGAACTGGTGGTAAAATCAATCTTTGGAGGCTTTACAACCTCTTTACGGGAGCAAACAAGAGCTCCTACATCGATCGTTTGTTGGACAGGGGTGTAAATGCTTCATCCTTGCTTCAAGCGTTTTGTTGATTCCTTGAGTTTCCATTAGCGTAGAATTATCCCATGGCGTTTGCTGTGGGATTTTTCTCTTCTCTAGCGTATGAACAATAACCAACTACTCAAACTAAGGGAACTTTCTATCGGTTACTCACCAAAGGAAACACCGCTACCACAAATCAGGAATTCTTCTGACGCTTATCGACTACTCAAAGAGCTATTTGAGCCCAATTCCTTGGGTTTAAACGAGCAATTCGTTGTTCTTTACATGAACAGGGCTAACAGGGTGATTGGTGGCTTAAAAGCGTTCAAAGGAGGCATTTCTGCAACGGTGGTAGATCATCGCATCATCTTCGCTACCGCACTAAAAGTTTTGGCTTCAGGTATTGTAATCGCACACAATCATCCCAGTGGTAATCTGGATGCATCGGAAGAAGATTTGAAGCTAACCAAGAAGATCAAAGAAGCAGGTGAACTACTTGATGTCCGATTGATTGACCATCTTATCCTAGGGATAAAGGATGACTATTCGAGTTTTATTGAAAAGGGCTGGTTATGATGCCAGCCCTTTGTATTCATTTAGAGAAATTGTAGGAGGTTTGTCAATTCTGATCCGAGGATCTTGACATTTTAATCAATATGGCCAAACAACCTTGAATTCTACGTTTTTGACCCTTTGACTGTGGTCATTTTTATTCCAAGCCTCTCCACCCTTCAAGTAAGAAACGTATTTACCATTTTCTCTTTTTAATTCATATGAACCTTTTGCAAAATTAAATAAGGGTGAACTAATATTATTTCCCCATCTCAATCTAATACAAACGAATCCAGGGTCTGGTGCCACCAAAGAAGAATCAATATTAAATGTACCAACTTTAATATCCTTTGGGTTATGAGAAATTAGAAGAGTAGTGTCAGAAGCCCCTATAGTTGACCAGACTAGGGTTGAATCACCGCTCCCAATGTCTTTAACTCTCAACTCAGTTTGTTTTGCACAAAAATACTTGAACCCGTTAATTAAAATATAAGGTTTTACATTGGCAGAGTTATCGACAGGAGGAGTTACAGGGTCTTCTTCACAAGACTGAAGAATGAGCATTCCGCAAACTGCGGCAATAAGGGAGAGTCTAAAAATTGTACTTTTTTTCATATTGAGTATGTTATGTTTTGCTGTTCAATGATTTATCAATGTTCAATTATAGCAAATTCAAACTATTTTACAAAACTGTACGATTGACCACTTGATTCTGGGTATTGCTGATGATTATTCAAGTTTTGCAGAAAAGGGCTGGCTTTAATGCTGGCCCTTAACTACAACCCGTTTTTAATGGCCGACTATTCTAATACAGTCCGTTTTTAATAAAATAATAAATAAGCTGCCAATGAGTTAATATCCATTCCTGAAATTTGTACAAGAAAATAATTTTGTCTATATAATGTCTCCCCCTTTAAAGCATAAGTCAAATAACCCTGTGGACTGTAAACACCGTTACTATTGACAGTTGCCAATACGCTGCCGTTGCAAGATAATATCTGATTGCCTTTAACACAGCCCACACACTGTTGTTGAGCATTCATGAAATATCCCTGCGATAAATAACCTAATGTTTGACCCATTGAGTTTAAAATATAGCCATTTTTAAATGACCCTATTGGTCCATTAGCACCGACAAATGTTCCTTGAACATAAGATTGCTTTCTTTGAACTTCACCCGAATTATTATATGTGTATTTTCTTTTATAATAGTCTTGAGCTATCTTGTCGGAATTATATTGCCATTGCTGAGTTGTGCCACCATTTTGCATAAATTCCAAAAAGGCATCATCTCTTATTTTATTCCATTGCTCTTGTGTCATATTTTGAGCAAAAACACTCTGACAGATAAAGAAGAATGATATTAATACCATTGTTTTAATTGCTTTCATGAGTCTTATTTTTATTTGGGGTGGTTTCAAGTTGCTAACGCAAAAATTAGTACTTCAATATTAGTGAATTAAGTGATTCTTTCAGCATATGATCGTTACACCAAATTTTGCATTAGCATTTTGAAGTCAAGATATTTTTTAATGAGGCCAACTTGTCGGTTAAACCATTCCATTTGTCAAGGATGGGTTTACGATTAAAAGGATTCTGAATACCCAATTGCTCAATGGTGTAACCGTCTTTGCCGTAGTTGCAAGTTGCACAAGATGAAACTAAGTTTTCTAGATTTGTACGACCGCCTTTATTCCACGGAATAACATGGTCTGCAACTGGCCAAGCAATATGAATAATGCCGTGAGTTGTCAAATTAGTTTCACCACGTTGAAATAAAGGAGAGTCAAGTTTTTCAACGAATAAACGAATAAAGTCTTGAGAAAGAAGTTTGTTGCCACAATAACGACACTTGTAACCATCTCTTTCAAATACGGAGTCTTGAACTTTTTGTGGAGACCTTATTGCGTCTCTTAAACTTTTGTCAATTGTCTGAGGTGGTGTAACTTTTAAAATAAGTTTTCTATGTCTGCCAGACATTTGTCCGTGCTCGACATACCAATTAGTAATTTCTTCGTTTTTAATTTGTTTGAGTTTTGTCAAACAGGATTCTTTATCGCCTGCGATAAAGTCGTTTACCACTGATTCAAATATGTCGATTTGGTCAGCGACCCAATTAGGTATCGGAAGAGGACTGAATTTGTCCCAGTTGTCAGGATTAGTTCCTAATTCACTGCAAATATTTTTTCCTCTACACATCGATGTCCAAATTTTCAATAACGGTTTGCAGCTACAATAAGTTGGCGATTTTTACCACAAATATTCATACGAAGAACGAATGTTTGTTGAACCACAAAACTATCTTACGAAGCACTAAACCGCCAATTTCTTGTAGGTGCTGTTAGCGGCATACCCATTCTTGAATTACAAGTCGTTAAATTAGACATTGCCTTTAGCAAGGTTATGTGGTTTACAAAGAATCTGAATGTTTTCTAATGTTGTTTCCCCCCCTTTCGACCAAGCTAAAATATGGTCAAAATGTATATTATCACCTGTTAGTGTAATACCACATAGTCTACATTTATTTCCGTCCCTCATTAACACCTGGACTTTTAATCTGTCAGTTGGATTTCTTTTGGTATTATGCTTAAATACTTTTTCCGTTTCTTGTATTTTTACTTCTACAATCGGCTCCTCATTATCGTCATCAGCAGTATGAATATATTCTATAAATGCCTCAAGCCCTTTTTGAAAACTTCCAAACCTTCTTCTGTAGGTCTGGCGAGTATATTTTGACAAAGGAGATATCATCTCTACTGCATTTGGTTGACGGCCAAGCTTAAGCCAAACATCTTCAATGTTTTTTATAAGGTCATTATTATTAACTTTAAAATTTCTTGTTTCAGGAAGCCCTGCTTTTGATAGAGCATTTAACCATCCACCAAATCTTCTCCTAATTGTCACCTGACTATATCTACCCTTTTCATCGTATTCATCTCTTGTTATGGTATCCGCATTTAATTCCTTGACTACTTTTTTTATGTCATCAAGTAAATCTTGGTCAGTTGCATCTCTATTGCTTGGTTTAAGTACAAATTCCATTTTATTTTTTCTATCGATCGGTTTATTTGGGTTGCCGCTAACTATATAATTTACGATAATAGGACAATTACTTATGATTTCAAAATAATACTCCGCAGTTGTTAGAACGCAATAATACGTTTTTTAACTAAACCTCTGGTTCAGGATTCAGGGAATATTATCACTCTTACTTCTTCACGAATAACGCATATTTCTTTGAATGCTTTTTATTGAAATCCCTGAGATCCTCTGTTAAAAAAGGTTGATTCATAGAGGATGCACGTAACTCTCTTAACACTTCGCTCCTTTTTTTTGTACTTTGTTGAAACACCTTCTGTTTGGGTGCTATTTTTATAGCCATAGCATATTTTCTATGTTGTAATTGTGGTGCACACTTTTGCTTATGCATTTCATATTCAACACCCAAAAATTTTGAATTACAAAGACAACATATATAGTTGCCTCCTTTGTTTAATTTGAGCGACTTGTCTTTTTTGTATCTCATTAAACTATCGCCCTATTATACAACATTGGTTGGAAGTTCACAAACGAATCCCTGATGTTTGCAATAGAACCTAATTCCTTTTTAGCATCTGCTAACTGCATATACTTCAACTCGAGGAGTTCCGTCAACTTGTCCATATCTAACTCTTCCACTCCCTCTTTAACGTATTGATTTAAAACGAAGTTTATAAACTCCTGTTGCTTGTTAGACAAGCCAGAGATGGTTTCACGTGCGTACTCAGCTCTTATGCCTCTATCAATAATTTTAGACTCAAAAGCAATGTAAGCAAGCACATCGTACAAATCACTATTCTCAGCGCTAAGTACCTTTTGAAACTCCTGTAACTGTGGTTTAGCAAATCCCCGTTCTTCTAATTGTAACAATAGCTTTTTACGGGTATCAGGTGCACTCCATATGGTCCTTAGTTCATCTTCGTTCTTAAATAGAGATGGCAATTGTCCAAACAATGACTCAAGGAATTCCTTTGCAGTAATCTGACTGCCATCAGGACTCCAAAATGTAGTGTTTGTCATGTGTTGCAACTGCCTCACCTTACCATCCGCTAAGCGGACTTTAATCATAATCCTTGATTTAGAGTTACACCTGCATTTTGTGTATCCACAAACTTCACAAGGTTCTCCTGGATCATCAACTGAACATAAACAAGGTCTTTGACCACATGTATTACACGGTTGAGGAGGTGTTACTGGCTCTTTTACTTCTGGGTCAATAGGTTCACCATCCCAATCAGGATCTTTAAAGTGTTTGTAAGCTCCGTAAAAATCATATATGGTAAAGTAGTCCTTACCTTCAAATAAACGAGTACCACGACCAATAATCTGCTTGAACTCAATCATCGAGTTCACACTTCTCATTAGAATAATATTACGCACCTCGGGAGCATCTACACCCGTACTCAACTTCTGTGAAGTAGTTAGTATAGTAGGAAGCGTTTTCTCGTTGTCCTGAAACTCTCTTAAGTAACCTTCACCCGTATCACCGTCATTTGCAGTTACACGTTGGCAGTAGTTTAAGTTTTTAACTTTAGCGTGCTTGTTGATGAAGTCCCTAACCATGGCAGCGTGATACTGGGTAGCACAAAAGACCAAGGTCTTCTCATTCTGATTGATTTGCTCCATGAATACCTTAACCATGTATTCCTCACGCTCTTTGATTTGAATCATTCGATTCATCTCATCCTTCGTGTATTCACGACCTTCTTCTATTTCTCCTTGCTCAACAACATCGTCAGGGGTGAAAGTGTAGGTATCAGCTGTGGTGGATATTTGTTTTACTTTGAAGGGAGTCAAGAAACCATCATTGATACCGTCTTTGAGGGAGTAAATGTAAACAGGCTCACCAAAGTACTTATAGGTATCTACGTTTTGATCTCTTTTAGGGGTAGCAGTAAGTCCTAATTGAACAGCTGGACTGAAGTAGTCCATGATAGCTCTCCAGTTACTTTCATCATTGGCTCCACCTCTGTGACACTCGTCAATGATGATGAAGTCAAAGAAGTCTTGTGGGTACTCACCAAAGTATGGTGACTCATTATCACCGCTTAAAAAGGTTTGAAAGATGGTAAAGAAAACACTTCCGTTCTTGGGTACTTGACCTTTCTTTCGAATGTCAGCAGGCTTGATTCTTACAAGTGCATCTTCATCGAAGGAAGAAAAAGCGTTAAATGCCTGATCAGCTAATATATTTCTATCAGCAAGAAAAAGTATCCTAGGTCTGCGTTGATTGTTTGATAAACTCCATTTGCCTTGAAATAGCTTCCATGCAATCTGGAAGGCAATGGCTGTTTTCCCTGTGCCTGTTGCCAGTGTAAGTAGAATCCGCTTTTGATTGTTCGCTATGGCTTCTAATACCCTTGTAATGGCGTTTTCTTGATAGTACCTGAGCTTCCATGTTCCTCCACGGTCTTCGTAGGGAATTGTAACTAACTTATCACGTAGTTCTTGAGCTGTTAACTCCTGTTCAGTTGCATTGGTAGAAGGAAAAGTCATCTCCCATAACTCCTTTGGAGTCGGGAATGTGTCAATTGTTGTTTCTTCTTGGGTAAGAAGGTCTATTTGGTAGTATGCCTCACCATTGGTGCTGTAGGTGTAGCGTAGGTTGAGTCTTTTGGCATATCTGATGGCTTGATCTCTGCCATCGCTAACATAAGCGTCTTTTCGTTTAGCTTCAATGACAGCGATATTTCTGTTGTTGTATTGTAGAACGATGTCGGCTTTCTCAGGAGTACCTCTTCTGCCTTGACCAAGGATTCTTCCTGGAGTTATAGGGAACTCTCTTTTGATTAAACTCCCATTAGAATGCCATCCTTGCTCTCGCAAATGTGGATCTATGTGGTTTGCTATGGTTTCGGCTTCGTTCACGCTCTTGTATTTTCAAATTTAGGCTTGCACTTCAATATAAAAAACGCCTCTGCAAAGTGGACAAAGTTCTTCCCCAATTTAATTGGAATGATAATGTTGTATCTAGTTGTATGCATTTTTATCCAATCTCCAATACTACCATTGTCTATTAAAGATTGAAATTCTGCATTTCTCAATAGTGATTTTGCTAAATTACTATTTGAACTATTCGGATTATAATGATGAGATTGATACCTCGCATTTGAGTTCGAGTTCACTTTACCAACTTTTAAATATACTTTGTTCCATTCAAAAACATATACAGCAGCACTGTTTGGTGGTAACGGTAAAGGAATGTGAGTATGTAATCCAGCATCCCATTTGAGTAAGGAGAATTCGTTAGGCTCCACTTTTAATCCTGTGATTCTTGCAGCATTGCATAGGTCAGTAATATCCTGTTCAGTTATCATTACTATAATTCTCCTGCAAATGCTTTGTTAAGTATAGATTTCTTTAACTCCTCCAAATCAAGGAGTTTAGCTTGGTATTTGGATTCTATAGTTTGAGTTTCAGTTAAAACTAAATTGATTTTACCAATTAATTCCTTTTGGTCGTCAAGTGATTTTGGGAACCTGATTTTTATGGATGTTAGATCACTGTTATATAGTCGTGATATTGTAGCTCCTTTAGAAGGTTTCCAATCACAGAATTCATAGAAAACATAGAGATAGTCATTCAATACTTGCTTTTCATTATTGGCTATCCAAACAATATTAGAATCTTGAAAATATGCTGGTTCATCGTCATAGCGAACTCTTCTGCCGATAGTTCCAGAGGCGGAAATCAAAATGTCGCCTTTTTTGGGGAAAGAGTACTTTGTGCGAAACTCATTGTAAATGTTTTTAGGGATAAATGCATCAGGAGTTTTTCCAAAAGTTCCTATTTTGTAAAACGGAATATCACCTACTCCTAAGGTTTGATGTTTTAAAATCCTTTTGCACATTGATGGCTTTCCGATATCCCCTAATGTTTTAATTTCCCAATCATTATCGAATGTCTCAAATACTCCTTTGATGTAGCCGTGATAAAGCTCTTTGGCGTTCTGAAGGTTCTTTTGGGTGTTTTCTATTGCCTTGTCTATGGCTTCAAAGGCTTCGTCAATGATGGATACTATGCGTTGTTGTTCTGGGAGTGGGGGAATAAGAAATGGTATGTTTTCTATTTGGGCCTTGTTTATTGAATCAAATACAGCTCCTATATTCCCTTTGATATTTCCTTCATAGTATTTGAAGAAGTAGAATAAAAAATCGTGAATAACATTATCTTTTTGTCTGATTGCGGCTAAACCTCTACCAATACAAATTTCTTCCGTTGAGACATTCACTGGGCCAACAGGTGCCCTTACAGACATTAATATATCACCTGCAATTGCAGTTTTTGTTATTATACTAGTCCAAACGCCACTCGATTTAATATACTTCTCACCAAATTCTTTCTTTCCCTGATAAAACGGTAGACCTACTTTATCTGCGTTGTAATATCTGCCTTCTGGCGATTGGCCAGCTATTACTGATGAGACATCCTTTACAGTTTTTAGAGCCCAACCTTCCTTCATATCAATCCTGCTATTGAGTTTAGAATGCTGTTTGTTTCTTCGTCTAATGACCTCATCTCTGCCAAGATATCAGTAGGGGTGCGAACGACCTTCTCCTCTTTCTTGGTAGGGTTTTTTACCGATAGATCGTAAGTCGTGGTATCCACGTTGGAAACATCAATTGTCCATGATTTATCAGAATCAGCTTTGGTCTTTTGCAGAGCGATGAAATCCTCAAGGTCTTTATCGTTTAAGGGATTGGTTTTACCCATGTTTCTGCCTGGATCCAATTGGTAGTACCATATCTTATTAGTAGGCTGTCCTTTGTCGTAAAATAGAACTACAGTTTTAACTCCTGCTCCCTGAAAAGTACCCGAAGGCATATCAAGTATAGTATGAAGGTTGCAACTCTCTAGAAGGTACTTTCTAAGAGCTACAGAGGCATTGTCAGTGTTGCTTAGGAAAGTATTCTTGATGACAATAGCAGCCCTTCCACCAGCTTTTAAAATCTTGACAAAGTGCTGTAAGAATAGGAATGCTGTTTCACTGGTTTTGATGTCGAAGTTTTGCTGTACTTCTGGTCTTTCCTTCCCTCCAAATGGGGGGTTAGCTAAAACTACAGAGAACCTGTCTTTCTCCTGTATGTCACGTAAGTTCTCACTCAGCGTATTAGTGTGAATGATGTTAGGTGCTTCTATACCATGTAGAATCATGTTCATGATTCCAATGATGTAAGCGAGGTTCTTTTTCTCTTTGCCGTAAAAGGTGTTGGTTTGGATAAGCTTTAAATCTGAAGTAGACAAAGCAGAGCGATCTTTGGTCATGTATTCATGAGCTTCACACAAAAAGCCTGCACTTCCAACAGCTCCATCGTAAACCTTATCTCCAACCTTTGGATTAACCACATTGATCATCGCACGGATAAGTGGTCTAGGAGTATAGTACTGACCACCATTCCTTCCTGCGTTACCCATGTTCTTGATCTTGGTCTCGTACAAGTGACTCAATTCATGCTTGTCTACAGATGTCCTGAAAGGTAAACCGTCAATATGCTCTACGATTTCCCTTAAGTTGTAACCACTCTGGATCTTGTTCTTAAGCTCGGAGAAGATTTCTCCAATCTTGTATTCAATGGTCTGGGGGTTATCTGCACTTAGCTTAAACCCTTTCAAGTAGGGGAATAGCTGTTGATCTACAAAATCTACAAAGTCAGGACCAGTTAAAGCTATGTTGTGATCTAATTTACCGTCAGGACCTTTTGGCATTGCCCATGACTCCCATCGAAACCCAGGTGCTAGGATGTAATTGTAAGTATCACCTTTGAGTTCTGCTTCATCCATTCTATCCTTCTCTAAGTCATCAAGGTACTTGAGGAATAGAATCCAAGAAGTTTGTCCGATGTAATCCAACTCACTGTCAGCTCCTGCATCCTTGTAAAGAATGTCATCTATATTTTTAAAGGTTTGTTCGAACATGGTGTTATGCAAATCTAATTAAAAAGGAGTGCCCAATTGTTGTGGTAAAAAGAGTCCGCTTCTAGTGAGAACTTTCTCATGGTCGATGGATTGTGGGATTGACCCTTTTTGCCTGGAGTAGTTAGCCATTCATTATGGCTCTGAGCAATCTGTTCTGATACTACTGCGCTTGGTACAATGTAAAAGTCTGGCAGTATACCTGCTTCATTCAATTTCACAAAGACATAGTAGAAGGTGTTGTCTTTGATTTTTTCTGCCTTCTCGTTTAATACCCAAGTTGTTCTACCTATTTGGTTTGTTTTCACTTGTATACTGATCGTGTGTGCAGCATCTTCGGTGGTAGCGAGTATGTCTATTCCTTTTGAATTTCTAAGGGTAACTGAGGCGATAAATCCATGCCGAGAAAGTTCTGCTGCAACAAAGTACTCACCTGCAACACCTGCAAGTCCTGATGATAGTTCTAGTTTCATTGAATGTCAGTTGTAAATAAATGCATAAACGTTGGCTTAGACAAAATAACTTACTAATGAACCCGCTAAACTTGATAGGTGTACCCTGTAGGATTGGTTTTTTCATCAGTCATCCTTTAATTGCAGGTTCCCTTGATGATCCCACCATGACAGTTCTTTCCAAATAGATATTACAAAATAATTACATATAATTAAAGGACTATTTTGTAAATTTGAACTATGGGGGAACCAATTAGGGTCAAAGAATACATTTCAGAAACGGGCATGGAGTTTTTGCCTAGTGGCATGTTGATTAAGTCTGATACTGGTATGGGGGCAACACATCTGGAATTAATTTGTGCAAGACACAGTATTGTCGTAGAGCCAATTAGGGTGACTGCCGCTAATAAGGTTAGTTCAGCCAAATCAAATGATGATTACCCCAAAAATCGATTGCCATTCTATGTTGGTAGTGCTGTAGGTGATATTCCTAAGCCAAATGATTCCAATGTCAGAGATTACCTCAATGACGAAAACATAGTTTATAAGAAATTCATTTGTGTCGCTGATAGCTTGCCGAGGGTAATACGTAATATTCAAGCCCATGGCAGTTTCGGTGCAAATGATTTCTTTCTGTTGATTGATGAAATAGATTCGATTCAAATGGATTCTTCATTTCGTAGCAAAATGGAAGTTTGTTTGGATTACTATGAAAATCAACCTGATGAAATGAGGGCAATGTTAACGGCAACTCCTTTGGAGTTCCATAATCCGCTTCTTAAAAGCGAGCCAATTACACTTTTCGTTCTAGAAACGAGTATAGAAAAGCCTACCTTCTTTGTGCAAACTTCCAATGGGCTTCAGTGCATACTAGATCGAATCTCTAAAATAACTAAAACCGATGATAGTACAATTGTAATTGTACTCAATCACATACAGTCCATAATAGTTATGGTTGAAGCATTAGTTAGTACAGGTATACCATCAGGAGATATTGCTGTTTTGTGCAGTAATTACAGTAAGGATGACTTTCCGAGACACCATAAAGAATTAACTGGCAAGATCTATCCAGCCAAAATCAATTTCGTTACCAGCGCTTATTATAGTGGTTACGATATCGAAGAGAGTTATCACTTGATATGTTACGCCAATTACACCGTGAAGTCTACGATGTTGTCCCCATCTCAAATTAAGCAGATTTATGGTAGGTGTAGATCTCCTTTTTCTATATTGTCTCATTTGATTGTCTATCGTCCTCAGTATGAGGGTGAGCCTACAAATTTTGCAAACATTACCCCACAGGGGTTAATAACAGAAGCACAAGCAATAGTTGACTCAGATAAATGCTTTAAGATACATTACCCCGAAGGGTCAGTTGACAATCTGGGTATCTTGAAGAGCTTTCGTTCAATCCTTGTAGATGCATTGAATGCTAAGAATTTAAATAGCGTACGCCATAGTAGCGACAAAAGCAGGCTTGTGATTTCGTATTTCTTTATTGATTCCAAAATTGAACAATACAACAACTATGAGACTTTCTTTGCACCAACATCAGATCCAGTGGCAAGATTACAGGAGGTAGGTTTTTCGATAGAAGAAGTGCGATATTACAATGAAGTAAAGCTCCAAGCATCTGAAGCCCAACAGATAAATGCCAGAAAATCTAATCTGGTTGATAAGATGAAAGAACTTTTAGAACTGGATGAAGTTAAGATTGGAGATGAATTGAGGAAGATGGAAGCTCGCTTTTCATTTACTGTAAATGGACGTGTGTTCAACTTTATGAATGAGCTTAAATTCCACTTTCCCCTGAAAGATGTGATCGAGGAAGCACTGGATAAGCTAGTTAATGAGAATACTGGTCTGCCGATGAGAGATTTTCGGGCATTCAATTATTGGTTAGTAGGCAAATACTTTCAAACAGCAGATGAAGATACCCCTATACGGATTTTTGTAAACCACTATTTTAAAGTTGGTGATCGGTTAACGAGTATAGAGATAGCTACTCGGATGAAGGATTGTATTGTACATGCCCAACTTAAAACGCTGTTGGGATTTGAGTCTCAATTGCCAGTAGATGTTCAAGGTAACCAAAAGCAACTGGTTACTTTGGCAGCAAAATTCATTAGTTTTTATAGGCACAGAAAAAAAGGAGGTGATATTTTCAGAGTTCTGAATGTAATCGCAGCTAAATCACCTAGACCTAAAAACGAGATCAGAATCTCACCTGATGAAATGTTTAATGATTCAGTAGATATCTCAACTACGTTTGGCTAAACCACCCAATTGCGCTAATCCGTAAAACTCACTACTCTGATTTGCGAAATTCCGTAATCACATGTTATTTGCTGTTAGTAGTTTCGATTCATGAAAAGCAAATTATTGTGTTTGGCAATGGTGCTGAGTGCCTCATTGTCAGTTGTTAGAGTTACGACAAAACCGACTTTAGAGCCTGTTCAACAGAATTGTGAAACTGAGGCCAAATCCCTAACACTGTCATGCGACAACTTAGTTACGGAAGAGACCAATCCTGAAAACACCCAAAAAGACAGCCCAAAGCCTAAGAAGAAGAAAAGGCATCTCGCTGCTAAGATCATAACTGGTATTGGTGTTGCATTCGGCCTTGTGGTAGCAATTTTTGTATTGTCTTACACCGCAGCACAGCATTGAATTCATATCCATTCAAAATATCCACTATGAAGAACTACTTACTTTTTGTCCTTTTTATTGCCTTGTTTACGATTTCTAACTCCAGCAGTGCTCAAACTGCTCTTTGGCTGTTTCCTCAGGTCCACTATCAAGACAATAGCGAGAATACCTCAACCGTTAAATTAAAAACAAATCGATTAGGAAATTTTCAAATTATCATGGATGATTCGATTGAAATCAGGGTACTAGGATATCCATTGTTTAACCGATTTGCAATAAGAAACGTACCAGTTGGAAATCATACGATTGTCGTATTACAAAATAAGCTATGGCCCTACAAGGAACGATACAAGTATGGTTTTACAATTCAATCTAATGGTGATGGAGAGGAGATTTTTGTCGTATTACCTAGACGTAGATATTGTAATGCATATAAAATTGTAAATGGAGCTATTGTCGCAGCTTGCGGTGTCTGGATATATCTATTCAACGAGAATTGGCCACAGCGTTAGCTTGGAATTATTTAACATCAGAGATTGAGACATGGGGGAATGATACATTAGAGCACAAAATATGAAAAAAATACTGATTTCTACTGCGATTGTTTTGTCGGTAGTCCTTCTGTCTTGCGGCAAAGAAGATATTAAGCCAACTTCCCCCGAGATAAAGAGTGGAGGCCTCATAGTGTACGAAATCGATGGTCATGGCCTAGTTGTAACAGCTAAGGAAATAGGATTTATGAATTGGCAGGATGCTAGTAACACCTGTGACACTCTGGTTTTAAATGGTTATGATGATTGGTATTTACCGACAAAAGACGAATTGAATCAAGTTTATTTAATGTTTAAGAAAACGGGAAATGGAATTCTCAATGGTTGTTATTGGAGTTCTACGAAGTCAAATAATGGCGTTGGTCATTGTATTCAGTTATTCTTTGATGGCATGCAGATGGAGGATCCCAATGATGGCAATAAATACATTTTACGAGCTGTAAGGGTGTTTTAGGACTGCTCTGTTTAACATTAGGGATTAACTCCCTCAACTTGATTATTAACCCTGTCCAAGGATAATAACATTGGTTGTGATGGATACGTTATACCTAATATGTTGGCGTTCTATGACATGATTGAATAGCAGGAAACTTTAATCTAACTAGAAGTCGAAGCGCTAAGCTCTATTTTAACTTTATTGTAAGAGCGGAAACCCAGTAAAATAAGGGCTTCCGATGTGAAGCCTCGCTGTTGCTGAGTTTGCGGCTTTTTAACAATTGAAGCCCAATGATACCAGGTGTTTACACGATTTATGTGGAAAACAGAAATTCTGAGGTGTTGTTGATACTTCGAACTTCGTGTAATGAAAGTAGTTTTATATCGTCCTTCTTCGGAAAAGATCAATTCCACCACACCAGAGCAAGTAGGCTTTGATTTCGAGCCAACAGAATGTTTTAGGCTTATTCGTAATTTACAGTACATGTATCTCACCAACAAGGGAAAGTGCGAAGATGGGTTTGTTGAACTCTGCTCAACAGTACTTCAAGGTATCGTGCACGACTATAAAAAGTATATGGAATGGATGATTCAGGAAGAGATCATAAGCGTCAATAACCATTATATCGTTGGAGAAAGATGTCGCAGTTATCGCCTAAACTATCCCTTTGATCCAGAATTGGTAGATGATCGAGAAAGATTTGTCCAAATCAATGTTCCCGCTAAATCTAAATTAAAGAAACAACCCAAACCCACTGGCATACGGGGATTGAGTTTCCTTAAATCTAGCTTAAGTGGATTGACGATAGACGAAAGATTAGCCTACGACATCAGCGAAAAAATCTACCATGAAGACCTGATACAACCCCGAAAACGAATGAAAAAGGGTAAGTATGGGTACTATGAAGTTAATGTAGACCCCTTAAGATCCCTTCAGGCAAGAAAAGACAGTATAGTTTCCATTGCAATGAAGGATTTTCGTATTATTAGGGATGACACTTCAGGTAGGGTACACAGTAACTTAACGAGTTTTACTTCTAGGATGTTTCATACTGTAAAGTACAATGGTCAAGATTTGGTTGGGTATGACATTGCCAATAGTCAACCTTTCCTTACCTCGGTTTTACTTAGATTTATCTTTAGTCCAATGGGTGAAAAAAGGGGTTTCAATATAAAATCCCTCCCTAAAACCCTCCATAACTACATCCACACCTACACCAAACACTCCCTCCAACTCCCCCTCATTACCATTATGTTAGAAGAAAGTTTGTCGGAGGCTGATTTTACTGGGGTTTCCGAGTTTCAATTATTGTGTGAGAACGGAGATTTGTACAAAGTCCTTTCTCCAAAGCTGTTCGATGTTACTTACACAGCTCAGACTCAAAGAAAAATCAAGGATTTCTTTTTTACGCTGTTGTTTACCAAGCCTACGAACAACAAAAACGGCATTAAACAATTTAGGGAGGCATATCCCATGGTTCACCGAGCAATCTGCGAGATCAAGAGGCAATCATCAGATGAACATTTCTTCCCTAAGTTATTGCAGTGTATGGAATCATACTTCATCTTGGAATGTGTATGCAAACGCCTCCACAAGGAGCATCCTAAGGCACCCATTTTCACCAAGCATGATTCCGTTTACACGACAGAAGAATATCGCTTAAAACTGCTCCAAATCATGCACGAGGAATCCGAACTTCTGTTTGGTGTATCGCCTATATTCAGGCCTTGTTAAATACTCGGATACATATCAGCGGTAATACCATTCAAGCCACAATTAAGGCTTCTCAGATAGCCAATGGTGACTTCCATACTACTATGGTGCATCAGTCGCTGTATGAGCGCTACATCCTTTGTTCTTTTGTATGTTTCCACCGCTGCAGTATGCCTTATTGAATAGAGTGTCTGATTTTCTTTCAATGGGTAAATATCCCGAACTTTCTTACCCCACTTGGTAGAAAAGTAAAATGGATTGACACGCCCAAAGATTGGATCCTCAGATTCCAAAGTTTGTACGAACTCAAACTCGTCCAGTATGATGTATTGTAGGGGAATGGTAGTTTGCTTACCATTCTTCGTGTACCTAGGTGGAAGAATCAATTGCTTCGCTTCAAAATTGAAGAATTTGGCTTTCAGCAATCGGATTTCCTGATGTGGTCGTAAAAAGGTTGTATACATCAGTATCGCCACACGGTAAAGAATGATATCTGTGACTTTCAAATACTCAAACAACGCTGTCAGTTCCTTTGGCGTAAAGGCAGCATTGATGGTAGACTCTGCCCTCTTCGCTTTAATGTCTGAAACAGGATTGAAATCCATGTATCCCAGTTGTTGAAACAAGTTGAAAATACCCCTGTAATAACGCCTAGCGGTGTTATACGATGTATTACTCCCAGTATGGCGCTTCATAATAAAAGCTGTTAAGGATGCGGTTGTGATATCATTCAATTGTGACCCCGAATAAGCCTGTTTGAGAGACTTTAGATACCAAAGCAACGAGTATTTGTGTTTATCGCCATAATCGGCCTTAGGGATGAACTTTTCCAACTCTGCAGCAGCTTCCGTGAAGGAGAAATCAATGACAACTTTTTGCTTTACTTCGGCCTCAGGTGTCCAACCAATCGAAAGTTGATGATTAACCATAGACAACAGGGATCGGTAGTAAATATCCTTCTCCTTCGAATCTAAACCCCTACAAGTAGGCATGCCAAAATCTTTGCCTGAGTATAATTTGAACGCTTCCTTGGTAACGAGGTTTCGAAAGAAGACATACGTACGACCTCTTTTTTCGCTTACCAATGTGGGACTTGTATATGTTAAAGCAGAATTCATGTGCGCATTAGATTACGCACTTGGAGAAAATCTATTGTAATAAATGCGAAAACCCTAGTAAAACAAGGATTTGGGCCTATAGCTCATTCGGTTAGAGCAACTGACTCATAATCAGTAGGTGCTTGGTTCGATTCCAAGTGGGCCCACAAGAAGCCTCTCAGCAATGAGGGGCTTTTTTATTGGGTAAGCCTGTGTTTATGGGGTTTGTATTACCGTTGATTAAATTATTCGACCAAAAGGGAACGATGGGCTATAAGCGAAGATATATCATTATTGTATTTTTTACAATAATATTTTTGCCGCTCGATTTGTCTGTGGGCAATACCCTTTTACTTCACAATGGCGAACAAGTGAAAGTTTCCAAATCGGGGCGTCAGGTCATTCTCGACCACTTCAACAAAGCGAGTTAAGCACCCCAGTGAAGATAGTTTTGTATCTTCGCTACCGTGGAACCTAGCGCTGGTATATCAGTGGTTATTATC
>Ga0209597_1001153_pt1 | contig 17314 bp, 15 predicted proteins | sample M_140625_MF_Meta_FD_187316 | JGI IMG/M metagenome (GOLD analysis project Ga0209597, IMG submission 187316) | Freshwater microbial communities from Lake Montjoie, Canada to study carbon cycling - M_140625_MF_MetaG (SPAdes) (version 2) | ecosystem: Environmental > Aquatic > Freshwater > Lake... | reverse complement strand
GCGGCCCGCAACGAGGCTTTGAGGTGCCTTTTTCGCCCCCAACTCCGGCAGCAGGGCGGTGTCGGCTTGCATTTCGCCGTCAATTTCCATCTCGATGCCGCGCTGGCTTGCGCGCTGCCTCGCCAGAGCTGTCGCCGCCGCCACCTTTGCGGGGCCGGCGAGACTTCCGTTGCTATGAGTTGTAAAAGAGAGCATCGCGATGCGGGGCTTCATTCCTGTCAAAGTCCGGTACAAAACACCTGTCTCCACGGCGATATCGGCGAGTTGATCTACCGTGGGATCTGGAATCACGGCGCAATCCGCAAAGAACATGACGCCACGTTCGCCGTAACGTTTGTTGGACAAATCTAGCGCGGTGCAGGACGAGACGCTTTTGAGGTGAGGTTGCGGACTTATCAACTGTAACAACGGCCGCAAAGTATTCGCAGCCTCTTCCCCAGCACCCGTTACAATACCATCCGCGTGACCGTATTGCACCATCATTGCACCAAAATAATTGGGCTTAATCATCAACTTTTTTGCCCCCAATGGCCCCAGATCCCGGTACCGTTTAAGCGTCTCGAGCCGCTCACAAAACAAATCCAAATCCTCCGCGTGCGCCGGATCAATGACCCCGACGTGATCCAGATTCACGCCTTCCCGTTTTGCCACAGACTCGATCTCTTCCCTATCTCCAAGCAAAACAGGCGTCCCCAAGCCCAACTTCACATAACGCGCGGCAGCTCTCTGCACCCGTGGCTCGGTTCCCTCGGGAAACACGATCCGCTTGGGACTTTTACGCAGTCGCTCATAAATGTTGCCGATAAACTTGATCACCTCTTCACTCTGCATGAAATAACGCGGATGGGCGAATCTTGAATTCTGTCCCAATTGAGCCAAGCTGATCTCTTATTTTATGACCCCAACCAAGCCCGTTCCCGTTAGTATCCTCACTGGTTTTCTAGGTGCCGGCAAAACCACGCTGCTTAACTACATTCTCAAGCAGCAGCACAGCTACAAGTTTGCGGTGATTATCAATGAGATTGGTAAAATCGGGGTGGATGGCCAACTCGTGGAGCGACAGCAGGAGGAGATTGTGGAAATGAGCAATGGCTGTCTGTGTTGCACCGTTCGCAAGGACCTTGTCAAAGGGGTGCAAAACCTTCTGAAAAAGGGCGGGTTCGATTATTTACTGATCGAGACCACGGGCATTGCCGAACCCGGCCCCATCGCACAGACCTTCCTCAATATCCCGGCCCTCCAGCAGCTGGTGCGCATGGATTCCATCATCACCGTCGTCGATGCGGAACATATTCTTTCGCAGCTCAGTGAGTTGGAAACGGCTCGCGAACAAATCCGGATGGCCGACTTCCTTTTGCTCAACAAGACGGATCTTGTGGACGAGCCCGCCCTGCTCGCCGCCGAAGCAAAAATTCGCGAACTAAATCCACACGCGACTTTGTTCCGAACCAACCAGTCGCAGGTGAATCTCAACGAGTTGCTGGATATGCACGCCTTCGATGTGGACCAGAAGCTCGCCGTGGATCCAAAGTTTCTGGACGAACTCAGCCAGAGGCATCACCACGAAATTAACTCCGTCTCCTTTGAATTCGATAAGCCCTTCAGCGTGGAAGCCCTTGAAATGTTTGTCCAAGAGCTTTCCGAAAAGGAAAAAATTTTCCGCTCCAAAGGGTTTCTCTGGATCGAGGGCAATCCGCGCCGAGCGATTTTCCACGGGGTGAACAATCGGTTTACACTGCTGTGGGATCGCCTCTGGGAAAAGGGCGAGGCGCGCAAGAGTCAGTTGGTGTTTATTGGGCGGGAGATAAACGAGGGACGCATTCGCGCTGAGTTGGAGCAGTGCATGGTTAAATAGCGCGCCGGATCTGTGGGTGAGCGGGGTGCATTTGGCGCGGGAGCGTTTACGGTCGGAGCCGAAGACGCCGGAGTTGGAGGCGTTGCGGGCGATATTGTACGGGGAACTAGGGCGGCGGGCGCCCGGGTTGCGGCGGGTGGCAGGCCGCTGAAAGTAGGTGTTGAGATGTATTTGTTTCCAGATTGACATTAAAATGTCACAAATTTTCTTGCAGAGACGCGATACTTTTAGGCATTAAAGAGTATTACACGGGACACAACAGTCCTAGACTGCCCGTAAACACAACCAAACATAACTATGACGAACAAATCCGTCGCACAGATCTGTGCAATCGCAGCAGTAGTAATTATGCCTTCCCTTTCTTGGGCAGGTACAACCAGCAAGACTGTGGCTTCCAAAGCTACGGCCCCCGCTCCGGAGAAACTGAACGAAAGCTTCATCACCGGCGATCTCGGTTTGAATGTTGTTAGCGCTTATTATTTCCACGGTGTGATGCAGGCTAACCACTCGCCAAGCTTTCAGCCGTACGCCGATATATTCTTAAAGGCGTATGAAGGAGATGGCGCTCTTAATAAGGTCGTCTTCGGCATCGGTGTTTGGGAATCTTACAACACGGACGCTAAGTACGGACGCACTGGCAAAAATTCCGCGTGGTATGAGCATGATGTAACACCTTCTGTTGCATTGAGCTTCGGCAAGGTGACGATCACGGAGACCTACCAGTTCTACTCCTCGCCTAATGATCAGTTCGGAGACAGTCAGGCGTTGAATTCGAAGATATCCTTCGATGACGCGGATTTACTCGGTGCATTTGCACTTCATCCTTCAGTTTCTTTGACTCACGAAATTGATGGCAAGCAGGCAAATCCTGCGGCTACTAGGCACGGTAACTTCTGGGAAGGCGCTCTGGCACCCAGCTACTCTGCTGGCCCTGTGACAGTGACTTTGCCTTTGGTCGTAGGAATTGGTTCGCAAAATTACTTCAAAGGAAACGGTTACGGCTTCTTTTCCGCTGGACTGAATGTTGCCTACACGCTGCCAGTTTCCAAGAGCTACGGCACTTGGACTGCGAATGCAGGCGCGACTTACTACACGCTGGACAACAGCGTTGTTGGCAACAATGCCAACCGCGACGTCGTGGCCCAAGGCGGGCTTGGCTTGGCGTTCTAGTCGAACCGCTGGTTTCAGCTAGTCTGAAAGGGCAGTCCTTCGGGGCTGCCCTTTTTCTTTTTCGGACCGCTGGATTCTCCCGCTCTCACCCGCTACACCTCAGACATGCTTTCTCGCGTTGACGTCGATCTCGGCGCCCGTTCCTATCCCGTTTTCTCTGGCACCGGTTGTCTGCCGCAGCTTGGAGCCACGTTGCGCACACACGGTCTCTCCCACACCAACGCTTTTGTCCTCACCAACGCTGTTGTCGCAGCCCTTTATTTTTCCGTCGTGGAACGCTCCCTGGCCGAAGTCGGCTTTGAGCGGGTTGTGCTTCACGAGATTCCCGTCACTGAGGAGGGCAAAAACTGGGACGTGTTTTCCGAGACTTGCGCCGCGCTATTGCATCATTTTCCAGACGCGGGCGCTTCTCCTCTGGTGATCCTTCTTGGCGGCGGCGTCGTAGGTGATTTGGGTGGTTTTGCGGCCGCTGTGTACCGGCGGGGCGTGCCCTTTGTCCAAGTGCCAACGACGCTTTTAGCCGCCGTTGACTCGAGTGTCGGAGGCAAGGTCGCCGTCAACTTCGGCGGCGTGAAAAACATCATGGGCGCGTTTTCGCAACCGCGTCTGGTGCTGTGCGACTTAGCGACGCTTTCCACGCTTCCCGCACGGGAATTGCGTTCGGGGACGGCGGAAGTGATCAAGTATGGGGCGGTATGTTGCGGAACATTGTTCGCAGATCTAGAGGCGGGCTTGCTGGAAAAGCTGCTCGCGCAGGAGCCTGCCGCGCTGGTGGATGTGGTGACGCGGTGCGTCCGCCTGAAAGCCGCCGTGGTGGAGCGTGATGAGTTTGACAAGCTCGGCATCCGCAATGTGTTGAATTTCGGCCACACCATTGGTCATGCGCTGGAATTGAGCGCCGAATACGCGCTGACCCACGGCGAGGCTATCGCAATCGGCATGGTGGCCGCCACGCGTCTTGCGCTTCGCTTAGGTCTGTGTGACGCGACTTTCTCGGCCCGTCTCGACGCGCTTCTGACGCGTGCCGGATTGCCGCTCTCTTACCTCGGTCATCCCGAGTTGTTCGAGCCAATGGCGCGCGCTTTGCAATTAGACAAAAAGTTCCAGCGCGGCAAAAACGTGTTCGTCCTCCCCTTGGCACCCGGCTCCTGGCGACAGGTCGAGGATGTTCCCTGGACGCTGGTTCACGAAATCATGCGTTCCGTTATTGAATGACATAATCCCGCCCTTCACTTTTTCCCATGCTTCTGTACGCTCCTCAACTTCCTGGAATCCAAAAAGTTGCCTCGGGTAAAGTCCGCGACATCTTCGCTGTGGATGAACACCTTTTACTGGTCGCCTCAGATCGCATTTCGGCTTTTGACTGCATCCTACCCACGGCTATTCCCCAAAAAGGCGAGGTGCTGACCCGTTTGTCCGCTTTCTGGTTTGAGCAATTCGACTTTCTGCCGAACCACATTGTCAGCACCGATTTTTCAGACTTTCCCGTCGCCTTAAAACCGTTTCAGTTCCAATTGGAAGGCCGTTCGATGCTGGTGAAAAAGGCGGCTCCGCTGCCCGTCGAATGCGTGGTGCGCGGTTATCTGGCAGGCTCTGGGTGGAAGGAATATGTCCAGACTCAAAGTGTGTGTGGTATTCCGCTTCCCAAGGGGATCGAGCAGGCGGGCCTTTTGCCCGAAACGCTATTCACCCCCTCCACCAAGGCGGCCTCCGGTCATGACGAAAACATCTCATGGGACGAGTGCCGCCGTCTTCTTGGCGATTCTGTCGCCGAGCAGGTTCGCGCTCACTCAGTGCGACTCTATGAAGCCGCTCGGATTCTGGCGGCGGAAAAGGGCATCATTATTGCGGACACGAAGTTCGAGTTTGGGCTTTTGGACGGAGCGGTAATTTTGATTGATGAGTGCCTCACCCCGGATTCTTCGCGCTTCTGGCCCTCGGCGGGTTACGCGCCAGGGATGAGTCCTTCAAGCTTCGACAAACAGTTCGTGCGCGACTATCTGGAGACTTTGACGTGGGATAAAACGCCTCCCGCGCCGGAGTTGCCCGAGGAAATTGTCGTTCGCACCCAAGCCAAATATATCGAGGCTTATGAGCGTCTTACCGGCCTTCCCTTTTAGATCTTCCACTGCGCTCGGGGGCGCGTGCCGAATTCGTTAAATTCACCCGGCGAAGAGTAGCTGATGTAAATGGACAAGCTGGTGACGCTGATGAAAGTCACCGCGAATACGCCCATCACCAACCAGGGCGCCATGCTGTGCCCCGCCGCTACGGCATCAAAAAACGTTTGCCACGAGCAGACTGGGTTTGGTGCATGAATGAAAATTTTGGTCATCCATGCGCCTAAAATCAGTATGAAAAGGTAGATATAGTTGCGTTTCAGCCGTCGCCCCAGCGCTTCGAACTTGCTGATTTTAAACGAGGGTAACAACAAATCCTCACACATCATTTTCTGCCAGTCCCCCTGTAAAAGATGAGTGTTTTGAAGCACCATCGGCACCAGGAAATGCGCTTCTAACAACCGAACCCGCGCTCGAAACGCATCATAAAAACGGTACCGTCGACTTTCGATCCAAAGCAGCATCCAGACGACAGCAACATTGAAAAAGAAGATCCCGTGGGGAACATCTCGAATCGAAAACGCGACGGTGAAAACCGTGGAGGTGACGGTAATCGCCCAGTTTGTGGTCGCATCCAAACGCATACGCCACGCCATAATGCGCCCCAATTCGCCCCGGTAAAAGTGCGACATCGCATTGACGTAGCTGGGGTCAAAAAGCGACGGTTTGGATGATGGTCCACTGCCACCCTCCTCAGGCGTCGACTCAGGCAGGGGAAAATTTGGGGGCGGGGGAAATTCCATAGAGGTGAACAATTTTGGTTCCTTCCGAGGCAATTGAACTTGGGCCCCTCGTCAAACGCATTCACCTGCGATAGGAGTCCGTTTACACAACGTTTTTCCTTGCTGAGAGAGAGTCGAGGGAGGCTAAGAGCGGCCCGCGCCCTTTTTGATCAACGCCTCGCGCGCAGACTCCAACTGGGCACGTTCGTCTGCTGTCAAACTGGCCAGACCAGAGCGACCGATCTTCTCGAGCAATGGATCAATGCGATCCAAGTCGCTGATCTCTTCGCTGGGCGGGAGGGAGCGAAGCGGAGGATACTTTGCTGCGTCGGGTTTCTGCGATGGGGCACGGGAGGGTACCGCTTCGAGGACTCGTAATTTTGGGCGGCGGGTTGGCAAATGCAGCTCCGGCAGGACCCAGTTGCCTTGCTGGTAGCGCACGAAACCAAAGGCGAATGCTGCTGCAGAAAGCGAGTTGATTAAGTCCCCCCAAGCATGAGTCGCGATGCAGGAGAGCAGTTGGAGCCCCAGAAAAATAATCGCCGTCCACTTTGCCGAGACCCCGAAAAGAAGAGTTACGTTGGGTGCCATGGTGGCAAACGCAACGAAGAGCGCGAAAGTTCCAGGCAAACCCACCCAGTGCACACCCCCTTGAAACAAAGGTCCTAAAAGCGAACCAGTCAGCGCGGGAACGAACACCAGTCCCCCGCACAGTTTGAGGAACAAATTGCGCCCGAAAAAATTCTCCAGTTCCCGCCCGAACCACCAAAGCATCAGCATATCTAGCGCCAGCGACAGACCTCGTGCCGGCGAATTCCAGAGCACGTAAGAACCCAAGCGCCAGACCTCACCCCGCCACACTTCAGCGCTTGAAAATTCAAGAAGCGGTTCCCAACTCGAGTTGAACGCCAGCACAGCGGTGGTGACCAGCATCGAAACAATGCACGCGCCTACCAAGGCCAGTGGCGCGTTGACGGGATACCCTGCCAAATCAAACCAAGGGCTGCGGTCTTCGGATGAACGTCCACCAATCATACAAAACTCAATATAGCAGATGCCGAACCATTTGCACTGTGTGATTCGCTTTTGATTTTAACATTTGTCTTTTACTCAAATGCCTGTAGCTTGCTGGGCCCTTTTCCTCATGTTCCGCGTTTCTACAGAGATGAAAGTCCTCACAGGTTCGGCTCATCGCCAACTTGCCGAGAGGATTTGTGCCTATATCGGTGTGCCTCTGGGAGACGCTACGGTCACTTCGTTTCCTGATGGTGAAACTTACGTGAAGGTGAACGAAAACATTCGCGGACGCGATGTCTTCATTGTTCAACCCACTTGTCCCCCGACCAACCAGAACTTGATGGAACTGCTTATCATGGTGGATGCCGTGCGCCGTGCCAGCGCTGCGCGGATCACCGCTGTGATTCCTTTTTTTGGCTACGCAAGACAGGATCGTAAAGATCAGCCGCGCGTGCCGATTACCGCGAAGTTAATCGCTAATCTGCTTACGGCAGCGGGTGTTAATCGTGTGCTCACCATGGACTTGCATGCCCAGCAGGTGGCAGGTTTCTTCGATATCCCTGTCGATCACCTTTACGCGGCTCCTGTGATTGTGCGCAAACTTCAGTCCCGCGATTTTGTGAATCCGGTGGTGGTTTCCCCGGATGTAGGGGGGTTGAAAATGGCATCCGCTTATGCGGAGAACATGGGTGCGGGGCTTGCCATCGTGGCGAAACGGCGTAAGAGCGCTACGGAGACGGAGGCGATGAACGTGATCGGTGAAGTCGACGGTCGCGACGTGATTATTGTAGACGATTTAACTGAGACGGCGGGGACCTTGGTGAGCGCCGCCCGCGCACTGAAGGAGCGTGGAGCTGGCAGAGTGATCGCCTGTGTGAGTCACGCGGTCATTTCTGATATGGGCGCGGAACGCTTGAAGGATAGTTCCATTCAAGAACTTATCACCACCAACAGCGTTCCCGTGCGGGATGTTGCGGGGTTTCAGATTACCTCTCTCTGTATCTCCGAACTTTTGGGAGAGGGGATCAAGCGGATTCACGACGATGAATCCGTGAGTTCACTTTTCGAAATCAGCAAAAAAGAGAAAGTATAACATTCTATGTCAAAGCAAATTAAACTCGCCGCTCAGACCCGTTCCGGAGCTGGCCGTACTTACGTCAAAAAACTCCGCGCAGCCGGCAAAGTCCCTGCGGTCATCTACGGAGCGACCACCTCCAGCGCAAATTTGCAGATTGGTGCCCGTGAGATTAATGAAGTCCTTTCCCACGCGACTGGAGAGCAGATGCTTGTGGAATTAGAGATTAATGACGGAAGCAAAACAACCAGCACGCTCGCGCTGATTCAAGAGGTGCAGCATCATCCCGTGCGTTCCATCGTGTTGCATGTGGATTTTCATGCGGTTTCCGCCGATGAAAAACTGCATGCCCATGTCACGGTGGACGTTGTCGGGGAAGCTGTTGGGGTGAAGACTTATGGAGGGCGTCTGGAGTTGATGTTGCACGACATCGAGGTGGAGTGTCTCCCCAAGGATTTGCCTGAAATCATCAAGCTGAATGTTGCTCACCTGAATGTTGGTGACGCCATTCACCTCAGAGATATTCAGCTTCCTGCTGGGGTTGTTTTCCGGGGCGACGGTGATTTGACCGTTCTGCGAATCGCAGCCTCAACGACGGGCACCGAGGAGGTGGCTACCGAAGGACCTTCCCAGCCCGAAGTGATTCGCGAAAAGAAGGTGGTCGACGCAGAAAAGAACTAGTTGTTTTATATGATGCTCAAACGCCGTCCACCAGTTCGGGGACGGCGTTTGTCGTGTTTTGAGCCTGGGTTGGATCTGTATTATTGTAGTTAGTTCGAGGTTTTGATCATGCAGCCGTTACCCCGCTTTCGGTTAATTGTGGGGCTCGGAAACCCGGGCCGTGAATACGAGGACACGCGCCACAATGTCGGGTTCATGGTGGTGGATAGGCTGGCGATGGGGAAGGCGGAATGGCGAAGGGAGAGGGCATGGAAAACGCTGCTGGCGAAGGATGGGGATGTTGTTTTGTGCAAGCCGGAAACGTTTATGAATCTGAGTGGTCAGGCGGCTACGGCTGTTGCGGGGTTTTATCAAATCCCGCCCGAGGCGGTGCTGGTGGTTCTCGATGATATGGCCCTGCCAATCGGGCGGTTACGTCTGCGTCTCGGTGGCTCTGCGGGGGGGCACAATGGCCTGAAATCCATCATGGAGCATTTTGGTACCCAGCAGTTGGCACGCTTGCGTTTGGGCATCGGTGGCGCAGTGGAGGGGGAAGCCGTGGGCCACGTGTTAGGAAAGTTTCGTAAGGACGAAAAACCAGCGTTGGAAGAAATGCTGGAACGCAGCGAGTTTGCAATTACCACCGCGCAACGTGAGGGATTTGAGGCTGCGATGAATGCTTTTAATTGACTACTGTTGGTCTGGCACTAAAACTAAGGGGCTAATTTTTATAAGTGATGAAGAACCGATACGAAGGATTGTTGATTTTGAATGTCAAGGGAAGTGAAGATGGTGCCCGTGAGGTCATCGAGCGACTGGAAGCCGACTTTAAGAAAGAAGGCCTAGTTGTAGAGCAGGTCCAGAAGATGGGACACCGTCAGTTTTCCTATGCCGCGGGTGATTTAAATGGCGGTTATTATGTCAACATCGTGTTTGAGGCAGAACCAGTGGTTCTTGCTAAAATTCAGGCCAAACTAAAATTGGATGATGCCATTTATCGGCAGCACTACCTCCGCCTTGCGGGCAAAAAAGCCGCCTAAAAAACCGATCCGTTGGTTTACTTGTTTTTAATCGTTTAAACCAACGGCTAGAACAACTCCCAGCAGCGATGCAGTCAGGCAGAAGGCAATTAAGAACGGCGGCTAAGGGCCGCCTTCTTTTTTGTCTGGGGCCAGTGTATGAACCGCAGTAATCTTCCACTACTTTTATGCCAAATCTAAACAAGGTGATGCTCATCGGGAATCTAACCCGAGACCCAGAAATTAAGTACACGCCGAAAGGGTCCGCCATCGCGGACATCGCTTTGGCGATCAATCGGAGTTACTCTACAGACCAGGGAGAGAAGCGTGAAGAAACCACTTTTGTAGACGTTGTGCTGTATGGGCGCCTCGCGGAAATTGCTGGGGAGTATTTGCGGAAAGGTCGGCCCGCTTACATCGAAGGCCGTTTGAAGCTCGACAGTTGGGATGATAAGCAAACCGGACAAAAGCGTTCCAAGATGCGAGTGGTCGGGGAGTCTCTTCAGTTGCTGGGGGGCAGGGAAGGTGGTGGCGGGGATGAGGGCGGCGGGGGTCGGTCGGTCCAGCGGCCTCCCGAGCGTTCAGAGGCGCCCAATCGAGTGGGCGCGCACAAGCCTCATGACCCGGATTTGGATGCCGGTCATGACGATGTGCCATTTTAAGGATTGTCCTAGCGAGAGCGAAAAATTTTTGCATCTAAAAGCGCGACTCGTAAGGGGCGCGCTTTTTTGTTTCGTGAACATCGAATGGATGTTGCGACGGGGGAAGCGTTGTTCGGTTCCGAGATAAGGCGCGTGGGAACAAATGCCGCCTTGACCTCTCAACTTTCTTTATTTGTGATGGATAACTTATTTTGAGAACTAGGCCTTGGATGGCTTATCTATTTGTTTGTTGATTATGAATCCACGTATTATCCCTCCTCTACTGTGTCTGGTGGCTGTGTCACCCCTAGCTTCACAAGTGGCTTTTGCGCAGAACAAAGCGCCTAATGTAGTAGAGATCGAAGTGCAGTTCGCGGGCGCGGCAACCGTTGCTAAAGATCGTTTGCTAGCAAACATGCGCACCCGTGTAGGGCAGCCATATTCTGAGGCCGTGGTGGAGGAAGATATCCGCAATCTTTATTCGACGGGGAATGTTGTGAATGTCCGCATCTTTGGGGAGCCCAAGGGCGATGGAGTGAAGGTGATTGTGGTATTACAAGCGAAGGCGAAAGTTACTTCTGTGGAAATTCAAGGGGCTCAACAGGTTAAGTTGAGTCGTTTAAGGGAAAAAATTTCCGTTAAGGCGGGGGATGCGGGTAGCGAAGCTGCGATGGAGGCCGATCGTCAAAAGATTCTCGAGTACTATGCATCCAAGGGCTTCACTGATGTGAGTGTGGAGTACAAGTTGGACCTCAACGATCGACTTGGAACAGCGAAGGTTACCTATAAAATTACCGAAGGTACCAAAACTTCGATTGCTTCAGTACGCTTCGAGGGCAACCAGCAAATCAAAACGAGCGAACTTAAGGGCGTAGTGAAAACCCGCAAATTCGTGCCGGTTTGGAGTCCGATTGTGAAAACGGGACGGGTCAGTCAGGAGCAACTCGGTGAGGACGTTGTCGCCATCCGAGAATACTACCAAAACCGGGGCTACTCCGATGTTCAGATTTCTGAAGCCCGCGTTGAGAAGCGCGGTGGCAAGGTTGATATTGTTTTTTCCATCGTTGAAGGGGCCCCTTACCGTGTCGGAAAAATCGTTTTACGTGGCGCGCAATTATTCCCCACCGAACAGCTTCTGGGGTTAACTAAACTGCAACCGGGCGCCGTGTACGCTCCCTCAGCGGTGCAGGCGGACGTCAAGGCGATGCAGGATTTCTATGGGGCGAAGGGTTACGTGGATTTCCAAGCGGGAGTCCGCACGACCTCAGGCGGCGATCATATCAGCGATTTGACCTATACGGTGGAGGAAGGTGGGCAGGCCCGAGTGGGGCGCGTGAATATCACCGGCAATACGCGCACCAAGGACAAGGTCATACGCCGTGAACTGGCGCTCGCTCCGGGGGAAACCTTCAACACCGTTCGTATGGACGCGAGTAAGCAGCGACTCAACAACCTGAATTACTTCTCAAAAGTTGATCTGTATCCCTCTGAGTCCGGCGCAGTGAACGAGCGCGATCTGAATGTCGTACTGGAAGAAAAGCGTACAGGTTCACTCAACTTTGGAGCTGGATTCTCCTCGGTGGATAGTCTGTTAGGATTCGTGGAGTTAACGCAGGGCAATTTCGACGCCTCGAATTGGAATAACTTCACAGGCGGAGGCCAGAAATTCCGCTCGCGCATCCAGTACGGTGCAAAGCGTAAAGATGCGGTGATTTCGTTGACAGAACCCTACTTTTTAGACCAGAAACTCTCGCTGGGAGGGGAAGTGTTTTATCACGACGCCTCCTACCTCTCCTCTTACTTCTCTCAGCAGGACGTGGGTTTTGAATTAGTGGCCCGCAAACCATTGACGGAATTCGCGTTTGGTCGCCTCGGATATCGAGTGGACCAGATGAGCATACACGACGTCTCAACGGGAGCTCCTCAGGCCGCAACAATCCTCGCAAACAAGGAGTTCCTGAAAAGTCAGGTTTTTACAGGGATCACTTACGACACGCGAGACTCTTTGTTCCTTACCCGCAAAGGCGAGCGTTTTGATGCTTCGACTTTCGTTTCAGGCGGACCCGTGGGTGGAGATATCCAAATCTACGGATGGAATGTGGAGGGATCTAAATACTTGCGCTTCAGGTGGGACACCATTCTCACGCTGAATGCCCAAGCCAGCGTGGTGGACGGTTGGGGCAAGTCAAACCCAACTTTTGCGGACACTGACGGTGTACCTCTTTTCGACCGCCTCTTTTTGGGTGGGGCGAATGATTTGCGCGGCTTTAAGTATCGCACTGTGGGTGGTGCTGGCAAAATTGCGGAAGGCACCCCCGGGAGCAAGGAGCCGATTGGGGGCAAGACTTTGGCGCGCGCTACTGCGGAATACACCATGCCAATTGTCGACAAGGTGCGCGGGGCGGTTTTCTACGATGTGGGTTTTGTCAACGGCGATGCGTACGACTTTTCCTCCTCCATGTACAACGCCGACGCGGGGATCGGTTTGCGCCTAGATCTTCCCATTGGGCCAGTGCGTATTGACTACGGTGTGCCGACCAAAAAAGACGCGGATCTCGGCTCCAGTCGCGGACGGTTCAATTTCAACGTCGGCTACCAATTCTAGTAACCTGCGGGCCGCAAATAAATCGAAACTTGTGAGTTGACGACCGAGGCCTTAATTACACAACCTCAGAGATCGTTGTCTTCTTAGGTCAGCCTTTTAGACGACGAAAGACCCACCTCAAAAATACCCCTTAGTTAACAAATCATGAAATTAAATAATCTTGTTGCCCTCTTCGCGCTCTCCCTCGGGATCGTTGCTGCCCCTATTTCTGCTCAGGCTCAAATGAAGGTCGGAACCATCGACATGAAGGCAGTCTTCGATAGTTACTACAAAACCAAAGACGCCGAAGCGAAGATCAACGAGTCGCGCACCCAAGCCAAAAAGGAATTGGACGACCGTCTGGACACTTTCAACAAGGGGCAGGAACAGGCTCGCAAGCTCAACGACGAAGCGAACAAGCCTGAACTTTCCGAAAAGGCGAAGGCCGAAAAGGTCAAGGGACTTAATGAAAAGCTCCAAGAACTCGGCGTCATGCAGCGCGAAGTTCAAGAGTTTCAACAGACTCGTGAGCGTCAGCTTTCCGAGCAGTCTGTGCGTTCCCGCAATGGCCTTGTTGAGGAAATCAACAAAGTGATCAACGATGCAGTAAAGGCAGCCGGCTATGACCTCGTATTCGATAAGTCTGGACAGAGCCTCAATGCAGTGAACGTTTTAGTGCATTCCAAGGATTCCTTCGACTTCACCAATGAAGTCGTTTCCAAGCTCAATTCTGAAGCACCAAAGAAGAAGTAGTTTTACTGATGTCACAGACATCTTCAAAATTGTCTCTTTCGCAACTGGCCGCCCTAGTGGGCGGCCAGTTTCCTTTTGTAGGCGATCTGAGGCTATCAGGGCCTCGCGAGTTATTTATTAGCGGCGTCGCTGGTGCCTCCGAAGCTGGACCGACGGATGTCACCTTTCTTGGCAATGCCAAGTATCTTCCTGCTCTGCAGCACTCCAAAGCGGGAGCGGCTCTTGTGCCATTGGATTTTGACGAAACGGCGTCACCTCTGCTCATCAGAGTGGGTAACCCTTCGCTAGAGTTCGCAAAATTAGTGGCGCACTTTGCACCCAAGCCAATTGAATGGGCTCCAGGAATCCACCCGACTGCTGTGCTGGGGAATGGTGTGATTCTGGGCGAGAACGTTTCCGTTCAGCCTTACGCAGTGCTCGAACCGGATGTATGCGTAGGGGCGGGCACGGTGATCGGCTCCCACAGCTACGTGGGACACGGTGCTAGACTGGGCGCGCATTGTTTTTTGCACCCGCGTGTTGTGGTTGGCGAGCGTTGCTTGGTCGGAGACAGAGTCATTTTACACTCTGGAGTGGTCTTGGGCAGTGACGGTTTTGGTTTTGAAAATGTCGAAGGGCGGCACGTTAAAATCGCGCAAGTCGGCATTGTGCAGGTGGACGACGATGTTGAAATTGGAGCAAACACCACGGTGGATCGTGCGCGGTTTGGACGCACGTGGATTCAGGAAGGTACCAAAATCGACAACCTTGTGCAGATCGCCCACAACGTGATCGTGGGACGACATTCTCTCCTGGTGGCGCAGGCCGGTATTTCTGGCAGCACGAAGCTAGGGGATAGAGTGACACTCGCCGGTCAGGTTGGAGTGGTGGGGCATATCGAGATTGGCTCTAACGTGGTGGTTGGAGCTCAATCGGGTGTGAGCAAAAGCCTTGAACCATCCGCCCTGTACATGGGCACTCCAGCAGTGCCCGCGGCTGAATATCGAGAACAAGTCGCGTACCTTCGCCGCCTTCACAAACTGGTGGATCGTGTGTCAAAGCTGGAGCAGGCCCTTCAATCGCGCTTACCAAGTCTGGACCAACCAAAGTCTGCCTCTTGTCCGGCCAGCTCAGAGCCGGTGGAGTGAAAGCCTATTGCGCTGGTGCAAACATGGGTTTGATGAGCCAGAGACTGTTCGCACCCTACTTGCGTTTGGCTGTCGCAGCGCCTTCCGATTTACTGAGATCAACTAAATCGGAAAGTATGTTGAGGGCTTCTTGCTTCACTGGATCCAAGCGTATGGGGGAACTTTTGAAGGCAGGTTTGCCTTCCTTGTCGAGCTGAGGTTCGGTGATGGCGTCGCTGGGTGGTGCGTCTTCTTCATCGGTAGTCGAGGCAGAGTCTTTGGCAGGCTTAGGCTCTACGAACTTCACGGGTATTAGATCCTTCTTGGAAGCATTGTCCAAAGTGATCCGATACACGGTCGGCGTCTTGTCTTTTGAGTGGCTTAATCGGTCTTTTTCACGCTGTTCTTTGCGGTTGGTTTCTTCTGCCAGCTCGGCGCGGCGCGCCGCTTCGTTGAGCGAAACACGATTCTCCAAAGTCTTCTTGTGGATTCTATCCAAATCCTCTTTGACGTATGAAAACTCTGTATTTTGCGAGATGCGTGATTCGGCGCGGCGACGCAACTCACCGATGTGGAGGGGCTTTTCCCATTTATCGAATTCCTGCGCTGTGATAGTGTCGTAGGGGAGGGGATCCTTAAGTGACTCCTCGCCAATCTCGGGTTGGTCGTAAATGGAGGGAAGAATAATGTCGCTTTCTACGCCCCTGAGCTGGGTGGATCCTCCCGAAACCCTGTAGAACTTTTGGATGGTTGGTTTGAGGGCTCCAGCTTCCGAGCCGTTGGCGAGGAAGGGCACTGCTCGGCTCATTTCGATCATCTGTTGTACGGTACCTTTCCCAAAGGTCTTGCTATCGCCCACGATGATCGCACGGCCATAATCTTGCATAGCGCCTGCGAAGATTTCGCTAGCGGACGCGGACTGTCGGTTGACTAGAACCATCATCGGCCCTTCGTAAGAGATGGTCGGATCCTTGTCTCGGTTGACGGTAAGTTCCCCGTTCCAACTGCGGGCCTGCACGACGGGACCCTTCTTGATAAAGAGGCCGGTTAGATTTACCGCTTCATCGAGAAACCCTCCGCCATCTCGGCGCAGATCCATGATCAGCCCTTGGATCCCTTCAGCTTTGAGGCGATTGAGAAGCGCCAGGACGTCTCGGGTGGTGCTTTTCGCGTTTGGGTTGCCATTACGATCGGGATCTCCGTAAAAGCTGGGAAGCACAATGATGCCTAGCTTGACGGTTTGACCGTTTGGTTTGGTCCATTCCAGCAGCTCTGCACGCGCTTCCTCGTCCTTGAGCTTCACTTCGTCACGCCTGATTTCCACAATGTTACGTTCCGTACCGTTGGTGATGAGCTGCAGGCGCACCAGGGTGTCTTTTTTACCTCGAATCATGCCGACGACCTTGTCCAGCTTCAGGTCCACGCAATCAACGAATTCTTTGTCGCCCTCGGCGACAGCTGCGATCTTGTCGCCGACCTTGATTTTTCCGCTTTTCATGGCGGGTCCACCGGGAAGGAGTTCAGCCACGCGGGCATAACCATCTTCAGCGCGCAGTTTTGCTCCGATACCCGAGAGAGAGAGGCGCATGTTGATACTGAACTGCTCTAGATCGTTTTTGCTGAGATACTCGGAATGCGGGTCATAGGTTTGAGCGAGGCAGAGCAGGAAAGTTTTCAGAACATCTTCCGGAGTTTGCTCGGAGAGATTGCGTGCGAATTGGTCATAGCGCTTAGTCACAGCGATGACGGGATCCGTGGTTTTTTTACCAAGTTTTTCTTGGAGCAATTCAGAGGTCACTCTGTCTTTCCAGACGATGCGAGCGGCTTCCTCGTTGGCGGGCCATGGAACTTTTTGGCGGTTGATTTCCACAAAGCCGTTGCCTTCGAAATTGGGCGCGGTGTTGAGGAATTCTTTGGCGAAAGCAACTCGTTCTTCGGCGCGTTTTTTAAACAAGTCGTAGATTTGATGGGCCGCGAGGGTGCGCCTAGCGAGGATCTCTGTATCTAGTTTATCTGCCCACTGGGAGGTGAAGGAGTCGACGTCCTCCTGAGTGAAAAAGAGGTGATTATAATCCAGTGCATCCAGATAGTTACGCAGTAGGCGCCTGGAAAGAGCCGTGTCAAGGCGCTGTTTGGAGTAATGCACATTTTCCAGAAGACGGGCTACGGAAATGGCCACCTGACCCGGGTCGGGTTCCGCTGCAGGGAGGTTGAGCCTCCATGGCAGACTGATTGCTGCGAGAGGGATTAGGAAAGATCTGTGCAGCTTCATAGGAGGCGTTTTTTATTGGAACAGAGGGTAATAGAATGCTTTATGGGGGAAGTGCAAACAAAGCGTGCGTCAATTAGATAAGAGACCCAAAGTGTCTATTGGTAGGGAGAGGTACTTCGTGGCTGGGTCGGGGTTAATAAGGAAGGCACCCGTTTGCTAAGTACAGTGCTCGAATAGCCTAAATAGTCCAATGAGCCCGAACTGATTTTAGTCCCGATCGAGCGCGTCGAATTTTTCGTCTAGTTCGCCGAGTTTGAAACAAACCTGACACAATCTCTACTCAGATCTTGGCACAGACTTTGGCGCGCGGAAAGAAGCTT
>Ga0209597_1001152_pt1 | contig 17320 bp, 17 predicted proteins | sample M_140625_MF_Meta_FD_187316 | JGI IMG/M metagenome (GOLD analysis project Ga0209597, IMG submission 187316) | Freshwater microbial communities from Lake Montjoie, Canada to study carbon cycling - M_140625_MF_MetaG (SPAdes) (version 2) | ecosystem: Environmental > Aquatic > Freshwater > Lake... | reverse complement strand
GCATAAGAAAAGAGATCTTTTTTTAATCATCTTTGCTTTTATTTCTTCACTTATTTTAATTCTTGTTGGGTTTTTAATTTGGTCATGGGTTACCATGATTTTTGGCTTTTTTATGGGGGTTAGAGTTCGAGGAATGCAGCGTAATTATCAAATTCGAAAATTATTAGATGAGCAAAACATCAACTACATTTCTACCTACGATGATTTGTCAAATCGGGATTATGCAATGATCCGAGATATAATCGTAGCTGAAACTCCATCATTAAAAAAGTTTCTTGCTCTTTCAGATGATCCAAATGACGATGTTTTAGCTTCTCATGTAAATTCGATTCTCCTAGCGCCAGTGAAATACGATGCTTCATTTTGGCTGAAATTTACAATTGTTGTCTCATGGATAATATTAGTTTTTTTACCTCTGTTTCTTTTGGTCTTTTACCGACATATTTTTTTAGATTGGTATTTTGAAAAAATATAGTTTTTCAGAATTTATTTTTAAATAATAAACTCTCTAATGAATAAACTGTTTTTATGTTTGGGTGTCTTACTTCATTCTTTTTTTGGAGTCACTCAATGTGATCGTGTTTTTGTTTCAGGCCGCGTAATTGATTCACTCAGACCTCAAATCTTTTACAACTTGATGGTAATTAACAAAACTGTTGGTCGTGGAGTTTTTGGTCAGCCAAATGGTGAATTTTCAGTTTATGTTAGTCCAAATGACCGAATAGCCCTTTCCACAAAAGAATATCCGATATATGAGTTTATTGCTAGTCCAGATGAAAATTGTCAATGTCATGTTATTGCCTACATCGAAAAAATCCCCCAAGAAATTCAAGAAGTAATTGTTCGTCCTCTAAAAACTCTTTCACAAATTAAGGAAGACAGACAAGCACTTTCTATGCGAGAAACACGCTTAGTTACTGGTATTAGTATTTTGGAAAGTCCAATAACTGCTTTGTATCAAGCTTTTTCAAAAAAAGAACAAAATAAGCGTTGGATTCAGGAACAAAAATATAAAGACGATCAAAGACGCGTTGTCAAAGAGCTATTGCGCTTGTATGTTGCTTTCGATATTATAAATATGACAGAAGATGATTTCGATGACTTTATTCAATTTTTGAATATGGATGATGCTTTCTTAAAAACTTCTTCTGAAATGGAATTGATTTTATTTATCAAGGACAAGTACGAGCATTATTCGTTCTTAAAAAAGTAGAACTTTCTATTGATTTCTTCTTGTAGGCTCCCAAATACTGCTTTTTACTCCTTTTATATAATTTAAAAATCCTATAAATAAAGCCACATTCATCAGAGTAAAATGTGTTAAAAACCGCAGAAGTTTAATATTAACTTTCAGTAATTTCAATAAAAAATCAATTGTTACGAGAGAAAAGCAAAAGATAATTCCCATTAAGAAATAAAAATAAAAACTGTGGTTTTCAATTATAAAGGGTAAAATTGAAATGATACTAAGAATAAAAAAGGGTGTAAGCCATCTTAGCACTTTGTGAGAAAAAAATGAAAATGCAATCCATGAAAAGTCAAATAATAGATGTTTGTAGTGAAATAGATTTTGAAAATTCCCACTTGAAATTCTAATTTTTCTTCGAAATTCGTCGCTTAAATCGTTTGATACATCTTCGAATACGATTGCATTTGGTTCATTGATAGACTTGAAACCTTTTTTAAGCACAAGCATATTGATAAAGAAGTCATCAACTAAAAAATGCGAGGGGATTTTCTCCCACAATTTTTTTCTTAAGGCAAAACAACCACCGAAGGGCCCCATCATCGTTCCCCAAAGTAAACTCTCTGCATTTTTACTCGCTACTTCAGCAGATATATATGTTTTTTCTTGATGTGATATGCCGTCTTTTTTAATTCCAATATTAATCATATTTGAATCAACTAAACCAATTTCTTCGTTTTTAAAATGCTTAACTAACTCAAAAATTGTTTGCTGATCAAACATAACATTTGCATCAGTTAGTAAAACGAGTTCATATTTTGCCTTTTCAATTAGCGAGTTGATGACACCAATTTTTCCGGTTCGCTTTTCAAATTTTACGATGCTAATGCACTCATATTCTTTAATCAGCTGTTCTATTATTGTATTTGACTTATCCGTTGAGCAATCAGAACCTACAAGTACTTCTAATTTTGTTTGTGGATAGGAATTGTTAATAATACTTAGAATTTTAGTTAGAATAACACTTTCTTCATTATGAGCAGCAATAAGAATACTTACATTGGGCAAATCATCTTCGGCTGTATAAACTTGAGTATTTCCATTTCTATTTAGCGCGAAAATACGGATTAAGAGATGGTAGAATAAATACGTATGAAGTATGAAGATCAAACATATCCAAAATATGATTTCAAGAAAAATTTGGATGTCCATTGTTTTCATCTACTAAAGATATTAAACATATTTTTGGAGAATATATTTTATTTTGATGTGCTTGAAATAAGACATTCTTTTAAATCACTATTAATTTTATTGTCAGAAAATTCAGCTTTGATAAAAGAGTAGGCATCAAGTCCTCTTATTTTTCTAACACTTTCATTATTTATTAATTGTAGTAGATCATTTGTAAAGTCATCTGCTGTTTTTGATATATTTATAGTAGTAGGAAGGTCTAAACCCTCAGCAGCAATTTCAGTTAAAACACAAGGTAATCCTAAACTTAATGCTTCCAAAACTTTTATTTTTACTCCTGATCCTGAAATAAGTGGTGCAATAAAAATTCCATTTTCAAGAAGAAAATCACTTGAATTTTTAACAAAACCTTTTACATTAACTCCATCAATACCTTTTAATTCATTGATTTTTTCGGATTCAATTCCTGCTATATTGATGCTAATTTCCGGGTAATTTTCCTTTATCCTAGGAAAAATATTTTTTATGAACCAAACTATTCCTTCTCTATTAGGAATCCAGTTAAATGATCCGATAAAACATAATGAAACACTCGAGAAGTCTATTTTTTGTTTTTGATTATCGATGGAAACTGGGATGTGGAAACTAGGATTTCGACTTATTTTTTTAATATTCACCTCGTCTTTTGAAGAAAGAGGAAGGATAAAATCTACAGAATTTATCAATTCTAGTTCTTTTGTTTTTAAATTTTTTGCTAATACTTTCAGGAAATATTTTTTGATAGAATTCCTTTCTTTTTTTGCTAATTGCTTCCAAATTTCATGTTCAATATTATGAGCTCGGTAGCCAAATTTAGCATTGCTAAAGCCTTGAATATCTTTTTGATAAATAGTTGTAAAAAGCCCTTCAAAAATAACGATATCAAAATTCATCTTTGTGCAAAGTTGCTCTAATTCTTTCTTTACAGATTTTGAATAAAAGCGTGAAATATTATAGGATTTCTTTTTGATTATGGAAATCAAAGCATCAATAAAATAAATTTTTGTATCCACAAAGGAACTAGAAAAATTGACATTTTTAATTTCCGGAAATTCCTCAGTTATGAAAGGATGTTTGTGCGTATGAATCGAAAAATATTCAATCTTTTCAATGGTTTCAATACTTGAAATATTTTTTAAAAATTGAGTCATAGCAAAGCAACCCCCATCAATAATAGGAAAGGGCGGTTTATGACTTAAAATTAAAACATTCATTTCTTTTGAATTAATTTCATAAATCTAATCCGCCATGCTTCCAAATTAAAGATTTGTGAATCATTTGCTGCTGCACGTGTTATAATTAAAGCAATTGGTGTAAAAAATATACCTGACATCCACATTCCGAGAAATGGAGAAACTACATGTTCATTTGCTAAATTATTTCCAATACTAATAATGATAAAATAAATCATGAAAATAATTGCTGCAATTACAACTGGTGCTCCAAACCCCCCTTTTTTTATGATTGCTCCAAGAGGTGCACCTACAAAAAATAAGACCATTATCGCATATGTTAAGGCAAATTTTCTATGGAATTCAATCCAGTATAGAGCTGCTTCATTATCTAATACTTTTATATATGATAGTTGATTTTCAATGCGTGTATTACTATTTCTTAGGTCACTTATTGTTTGCTGAATAATTTTTGACTTTTCAATTTTTGGTATTTCCGCCCAACTTACAGCTGGGCTTCCATTTTTTTTCATAATTCCCGTAAGTGAATCAATTCTTTGGGGCTTGTTAAATAAAATATGATCTGTTAATAAGCCTGCAGTAAATAATGCTTCTACTTTTTTCTTTTTTAAGGAGATAGAATCCATTGCTTTGCTAATCTGAAATACATTCATCATTTCGTGTTTGTCAGTAAACACATCCTCATTCGATCGATTTAAGCTATATCCTGTAAGATTTATTTTATACGTGCCACTTTGAAAAGTAGAGATTCTAGCTGGCTTACCCTTATCTAAATTACCATTAATCTGACCATTTGGCAAGAAACTTGGATTTTGAATATCTAATTCCTCATAAATATTGCCATTTTTTAATTTGAAAAATAAATACTGCCCATTTAAAGATTTATAAACTCTTGCTTCTTTTGCTTTTACAGTTCTTAATTGAGTAGTTTGAGTATGATCATGAATCGTCATGTCATAGTAGACACCATTTTCTTCTTTTTTGACTTTAATAGCAAAACCATCAAATTCTTTTGAGTAAACCCCGGGAGTTAATAAGGTCGCAATTTTAGTATTTTGAATATCATAAATTAACGAGTGCCATTTTAAGTTGGCAACGGGTATTATATAATTTGCAAAATAAAATGTTCCAAAAGAAATTAGTAAAACAAGAACAAATAATGGGCGAATAATACGATACAAAGAAAGTCCACTAGATTTAAGAGCGGTTAATTCATTGTTTTCTGACAGATTGCCGAAAGTCATAAGAGAAGAGAGTAAAATTGCAAGAGGTAAGGCAAGAGGTATTAGACTAGCAGAAACATAAAAAAGCAGCTCTAGGATGACAAAGACACCAAGTCCTTTCCCCATTAAATCATCAATATATAACCAGAAAAATTGAAGGATAAGTATAAACATTGAAATAATCAATGTAATAATGAATGGTCCTATAAAAGAACGAATACTGAAAACATAAAGCCTTTTCAATCCTATATTTTATAACAAATATAGGTATTTAAGATATATTAGAAATCTTGTGTACAACAATTATGCACCTAAAATTCGTTTTAAATCTCCAACTTGTTGTGTCCAAAGAAGAATAGCACTTTCTTTATCCTCAGCATAAGCAAAATCTATTATCTGAAGTGAAACAGATGCTGTCATTGGGTCTACAGTTGAACTAATTTCGAAGTAAGTCTCCAAGTCACCGTCTTCATCATCAACCCATTTAAAGCGAACTTTAGAATTATTTTTATTAAAAAGTAAATTTGCTTGTTCAATATTACCATCCCATTCAAAAGAATATAAATCATCTTCATTGTTAACATCATCAGCAAACCATTCAGCTAAACCTCCAGGTGTGCTGATCATATTTTCTAGAACACGTGGTGATGTTTTAAAAAGAAACTCCAATTCAAATTTTTCTTTCATGGTAAAATGGGTAAATAATTATAATTTTACTTAGATATTTACTTGCAATATAATCTTTATTTTTCAATGACAATTAAAAAATCACTTGAAGTTTCTGGAAATTTCTTATTTAAATACCGTGGGCATATTCCTTTGATTGTTTTTGTATTAATAGTTCCTATTTCTTTTTTCACACCCTACAAAACATACGCTTTTTATAATGGACTTAATGAAACTATTTTATTCACCGCTCTTTTTTTAATTTTTATTGGACATCTTATTAGAGCTCGAACCGTTGGTAAAAGAACGATTCAAACATCTGGGAGAAATAGAAGTCATCAAGTAGCACAAGTTCTTACTAAAACCGGTTGGTATTCTCTTGTTAGGCATCCACTTTATTTTGGGAATTACTTGATTTGGTTGGGCATGGCAATTTTTTTATCTAATTTTTGGTTTTTAGTTATTTTAAGTTTACTGTTTTGGATATATTACGAGCGTATTATGTTTGCTGAAGAGGTTTTTTTAGAGGAAAAGTTTGGCGATGAATTTCAAGATTGGGCTATTAAAACTCCATCTTTTCTTCCTTCTTTTAAAAATTATATTCCAAATCATTGTCCTTTTTCGTGGCGTGTAGTTATCAAAAATGAATATCCTGGAATTATTTCAAGTGCAACATCGTTTCTATTTATTCTTATTTTGAAACGTATAGTTTTACTTGGTTATTTTTCTTTTTGTATTTCAGATACAGTATTTGTAGTAATAATAGTTGTTTTTGGTGTGAGTTGTAAAATCTTAAAAAAGTTTACGGCTGTTTTTGAGCCCATGGACTGATTTCTATACGAATACTCAATAAATATTAGTTATTAATTTTGAATACTTGTCTTTGAAGTAAGGATTTACCCAATGTTAATTCATCAGTATATTGTAATTCTGAACCAACAGCAACTCCACGAGATAAAGTTGTAATATAGGGAGAGTAGGGTTGGAGTTTTTTAAAAAGATAAAAATTTGTCGTGTCACCTTCCATGGTAGGACTCAGCGCAAAAATAATCTCTGTGATTTTTTCACGAGCGATTTTATCAATCAATGATTGGATATTTAAATCTTGAGGTCCAACACCATCTAAGGGAGAGATCAAGCCATCTAGAACATGGTAGATTCCTTTGAATGCTGATGTTGACTCGATAGCCATAACATCACGAATATCTTCTACTACACAGATTGTGTTATGGTCACGGTTGGGATTTATGCAAATCGAGCAAATAGGCTCATCAGCAATATTTCCGCAACTTGAACATGAAAATAGTTTATTTTTTAAGTCAGTTATTGCTTGTGTGAAATCCATTACTTCGATTTCATTTTTCTTGAGTAAATGCAATGTTAGCCGCAGTGCTGTTCTTTTTCCTATTCCGGGTAAAGTCCCTAGTTGGTCAACTGCATTTTCAAGAAATTTTGAAGGTATTTTCACGTTCAAAAATACCAATTAATTAGATGTTTCTACATCATTCTTTAAAATATCGCATCTTAAAATACTAACTTTGTTTCAAATGTCTCAAAAAGAATTAAATATCCGTAATAAAAAGGCACGCTTCGAATTTCATTTGGAGGACGTGTACACCGCAGGTATTCAATTAAGCGGAACTGAGATAAAAAGTATACGAGCAGGCAAAGCAAGTGTAATGGAAGCTTATTGTATTTGTGAGAACAGAGAAGTTTGGATACGTAACATGCACATTTCGGTATATGAAAATGGTTCTATATACAATCACAAACCACGATCTGACAGAAAACTCCTCTTGAATTATAAAGAGATAATTCAGATTGAAAAATTTTTAAAGACAAAAGGAAATACCCTAATTCCTTTGAAGTTATTTTTATCAGACAAGGGTTGGGTAAAAGTTGAGATTGCCTGTGCAACAGGAAAGAAAAACCACGATAAAAGGCAAGATTTAAAAGAGAAAGATGATTTACGGGAAATGGATCGCGCAATGAAACGCTAATCCTTTATAATTGCGTAATCTGGAAATTTCTTTTTGTCAAAGATGAATTTTGCATCGTCGATAACAAGATTTGGAGTTAATTTTACAACTGTATATGTCATTATTGTTCCATCTTTAAGTTTCATTATTGCTTTTTTCAAATCATTTTTTGTTTTAGAAATATATAAAACAATAGTATGATAATCTGATTTTGCAACATCTTTTGGATAAAGATTTATAATATGAACTATTTCAGCATTTATTTTAGATTCTTTTTCATATTTATTTTTGAAACCGGTTTCCCAAAGTGTCATTATTTTTTTAGGATTTAAACTTTCTTCTGAATTATCACTGTCTGATTCGTAAACTGATTTATCATCTTTTGCAATATTCCATGTTTTAAGGCCATTAGAAATTATAGAATTATCTCCATAAGTTGCAAAGTATTTATCACCTTTTACCCAACCTTTTCCAATAGTATTATCATTTTGTCCAGTTGAAGTGTTTTTAATAAGTGCTGAAAATTCAACATAGAAAGTCTTGTAATTATTTATTTTTAATGATAACTTATCTAAAATGGCTTGAGATTTAGTATCTTGAGCGTATAAATTGGCAAAAAGAAATACGATTAGAAATGAAAAAAGTAATCTCATAGATTTATTTTGAGTGCAAATATCTTAAATTAAAATAAATAAACATAATTAGATTTTTAAAAGAATTTAAAAATGTTTAATCGCAAATTCTGCCCTTGTGTTTTTCATTGTGAAAATGTGCATCTAATTCTTTAAATTCCTTTAATAACTCGGGTGAAGGCTTTTTTTCTTGAAGTTTTGATAAATCAGGTTGCCCTGCATCTATCCATGCCGTTAACCAAACAGAGCCAATTGCACAGATTGCAGCTCTCATTCTTCGTTCTACCATTCCATTTAATCGTTGATGATATAAGGCACAAAATTCTTTTGAATAAACTGAAACTGTTGAATTTCCTCTTTGTTCAAAACTGTATTTTTGGTCAGATGGAAACTCGATACTTAGTTCTTTTTCAATTCGTAAAACAGAATCTAAAGCATTGTGGGAGGCTTCAATTGCATTCCAAGTGAAATCAAGTAGTTTTGGAATATAGACACCTTTACCCACAAAATAATCGTAATTCTCTGCATTTATTTCTACCAAGCGGCTTTCCCACAATCCATGAATTCCACGTTGACCAGTAAATTGTCCATTATAGTTTTCTGTTGTGTGAAGAGGAACATGAGCATCAGCAATGTAATGACCAATATCAGCTGAGTATTTTAAAATTAGGTCAACATTTTTATTTTCAAAAGCATATTGTAATTTATTTTTCATTATTTGAATATGCCAAGGAACTATTCCGAATGTTTGTAAGGTGTCTTCAGTAAATTTCTCCACAGCATCTTTCCATTTTCTAGGAACATTAATGAAAGGATTTTCTCCAGTTTTGTAGTAATGATCAAGATCAATGTAATGACATTGTGCTTCTCCTTCAACGGCATAACGGCGTTTGTCGGGGTCAACTGCATGTTCAGTTAAAAATTCAATGTGCTCTTTGTAAAACCCAAACATTTCTGGGGGCAAGGTAAAAACAGCAATTCGATTGATGCGCTTATGACCAAAAAAACCCCATTTTTTTTCAAATTTATTTTTAATTGAATCAGTGCCTGAAACAAAAAATAGAGAAATAAATATAAAAAAAACAACTCTTTTCATTGGGTTCTTTGAAAACTACATTTTCCTAAAAGTTAAAAGTAATTAAAAACAATTTAATTTTCTTTTAGATGTGTCTCTACATGTTGAAAAGAAATTTTTCTTGATAAGATTTCGAAACGGTAATAGGAATCTGTTTTCTTTTTTATTTTCTTTTTTTTTGTAAGTCCAAATGTCAATAAATTTGATGTTTTGTCAATTAGTGTAAAGTTTGGCAGATGTTCAATTTCTATTCTCTCAATTTTTTTAAACGTATCATTTATATCTTCAGAAAAATCCATTTGTAAAATTTGTAAGCGTATTTCCTCTGTCCTTAAGTCAAATTGCTGTAGGTAATTTAAGTCAATAATTTTTGTCTTTAACATTCTATTTGCTTGAAAATCGATATCTTTAAAAGCATTTAGTAACTCATTTATTGTCATAAATAATTTTTTCGTTATTCGTTATTTTTTAAAAACGTAATGAATTTTTTCAGTCCATCCATTTATTGATAAGTATATTTCACTTCCATCTTCTTTTTTATACGCTAAATCACTGATGTCAATTACAAGATTTTCAATTATTAACTTTTTACAAGCGTCATTATTTCCATAGTGAATAAGTTTAACAGATCTTATTGGAGGTAATGATTTAGATAGTTGTAAATCGCCATTAATTTTGAAACTGTGCTTTTCACATCCTCCAGAATAAGAAATATTTAAGTGTAGATAATTACCAATAATTTTAGCATCTAAAATTTTAAAAGCGTCAGAGTTACTTTCTTTTTTTGTGGTATCTAAAGTTGAATCAATAATAATGGCTATTAAGGTATTTTCCGTCTGTTCCGTTTTTTTCTTTTTAAAAAAACAGTGTTTATTGTTCTTTTGAGTTTTGCATGAAAAAATAATAGTAAGTAAAAAAAATAGAACAGAATATCTCATAGAAAACAGAATTTTTTAATATTGAGTCAAAAATACATTCTATTTTGCTTTTAGGATTAATAAAATACTAACTATTTAATTTTCTCCCATCTAAATAAATTAATTTGATGAATAATTTAACTCTTTGACGAAACAATGATATTTTTGTGCTCACATGAAAACTAAAACGTTAAAAAAAAATAAGGTAAATGTTGTAACATTAGGTTGTTCCAAAAATATTTTTGATTCTGAAGTGTTAATGGCTCAATTAAAAGCAAATAATTTTGATGTAGAGCATGAGTCAAAGGAAGACGATGCTGAAATTGTCATCATAAATACCTGTGGATTTATAGACAATGCGAAGCAGGAATCGATTGATACAATTCTTCGTTATGCGGCTGCAAAAAAGGAAGGATTAGTAGATAAGGTCTATGTTACAGGCTGTCTTTCAGAACGCTATCGCGATGATTTAGAAAAAGAAATCCCTGAAGTTGATGCTTTCTTTGGAACAAGAGAATTACCCCGTTTATTAAAAACCTTGAAAGCAGATTACAAGCATGAATTAGTTGGCGAACGTTTATTGACAACTCCAAATCACTATGCTTATTTCAAAATTGCTGAAGGTTGTGATCGCCCTTGTTCTTTTTGTGCAATTCCGATAATGCGAGGTAAGCATTTGTCAACACCAATTGAAGATCTGGTTTTGCAAGCAAAAAGTCTTGCAGCAAAAGGAGTAAAAGAATTGATGCTTATTGCACAAGATTTAACCTACTATGGTTTAGATATCTATAAAAAACGCGCCCTTTCGGAATTATTGAAGCATCTTTCTGATGTTGAAGGAATTGAATGGATTCGATTACACTATGCTTTTCCAACTGGCTTTCCAATGGATGTCTTGGATGTAATGAATGTAAGAAGTAATATCTGCAAGTATTTGGATATGCCTTTGCAACATGGTTCTACTAAAATATTACAAGCCATGCGCCGAGGTACAACAAGAGAAAAGACAGAAGAGCTAATAGCAACTATTCGATCAAAAGTTCCCGGAATTGCATTAAGAACAACATTGATTGCTGGTTATCCGGGAGAGACAGAAGCGGATTTTCAAGAAATGTACGATTGGGTTGAGAGAAGTCGCTTTGATAGACTTGGAATTTTCACCTATTCTCACGAAGAAAATACACACGCTTTTGAGTTTAAAGACAATGTGTCGCCGAAATTAAAAAAGAAAAGAGCTGATTTAATTATGGATTTACAAGCGGGAATTAGTTATGATTTGAATCAACAAAAAGTAAATAAATCTTTTAAGGTTTTGTTTGATCGTGCCGAAGGAGATTATTTTATTGGTCGCACAGAATTTGATTCACCTGAAGTTGACAATGAAGTTTTAGTGAAAAAAGATAAAACCTATGTTCGAATAGGAGATTTTTCAAATGTGCTAATTCGAAGTGCTGATCATTATGATTTGTATGGTGATTTAATTTCTGAATAGTCTTTAAATAATTCTTTCATGTACTCACTTCTTGTTTCAGAATTATAAAAAAGTAGAGGGGCAATAAATATCATCTTAAATATTTTCTTTAATTTATTGTTTTATTTTAAAATTAATAGAAAATGTTAAAAAACTTCACTAGTTCTGATAAACTACTTTTTGTAGCCGCCCTCATGTCGCTATTGTATTCTGAAACTTTATATTTTCTAGGTAAGCCTGATGATGCTATCTTTATTGGTATTTGGGTACCTTCAATATTAGCTTTCGGAATCTATTTAAGGATTATTAATAATTCAAAAAATGGTTGATTTTATCCCTTATTTTGCTGGTTTTATAACTGTTCTTTTTGGAATTGCTTTTGGCTTATCGTTAATTAATGCTAACAAGAAGGATAAAAAATAATTCTTTAAATCACAAATTCTTTTTTTACCTGATTTCTGAGGTATATCTTATTACTAGATAACTTACTTTGTCAGCACAATCTTAATAGTTTCCCCTTCATTCTTTAGTAAATAAAGACCTGCTGGAAAATCCATTCTTAATTCACTTATAGATTCTGGAATAGTGCATATTAAATTTCCCTGAAGATCATATAAATTAAATGATTTGGAGGATGGTAAATGAAGCCATTCACCACAAGCTAATATCGTTGGATATACCTTGTATTTCTCTATTTCTAGATTTAATACTGAAACAGTTGAAAGAGTGAAAGTAGCATTTACAACACCACGGTTTGTACTGCCGTGGCCCGAATAAGCAAAAGAATTTGAACTTCCCCGAGCCCATATTAAAGAAAGGGAGCCATTTGCAGCAGTGAATGCATAATCATTGGCATCTCCTGTATTTAATGCACGAGTTGCTATTATGGTTCTAACTCCAGCAGCCACTTGATCTGATGTGATGGTCCAGTTTTGTTGTGCGTCTGTAACTGGTGCAGCATTACCAGTTAATTTAGCATCGAAATTAGGTAATGCACCTGCAGAATGAACACCAACAACATCTGTTCCATTAGCCATATTTACTGCACCAAATCCAAGGGCAAACCATCTTAATGATGGCCCAGTTATGGTCATGGTTACGTTTGTACTAATATCAAGTTTGACAGACATTGTTAAACCTGCAGTCGAGGATAAATTGACAACACCTGTTGAGAATGTTTGCGAAAAAGACCATTGAGAAAATACAAGTAGAAATAAGAGTAGTGATTTATTTTTCATATGCTTCAAAAAGTTTAGTTAATTGTTCGTCTTTATAGAATAGTAGTAAATCTTTTAGGTTTTGTCCTTGTGAATTTAGATTGTCAGTTTTGGCTCCATATTTTAGTAGCATTGAAATAACAGAATACCGTCTCAAACTCATAGCAAAGTTTAAGGGAGATCCAAATTGACTAAATTGACAGGTATCATTTGGAGAATATCCTTTTTCCAAAATATAATTTAAAATTTCTAAATTATCTTTAAAAATCAAGCCAAAAATTGCAGTGCCTTCTGAAGTACAATACCCAACATCAGCTCCTTTTTCCATTAATAATTTTGCAACAGCATTATTTCCTCTATAACAAGCTAAAATAAAAGGCGTAATGCCTTGTTCAGATAATGCATTTAAATCATTTGGAGTTTTTTTTAAATGCTGCTCCATTGATAAAACACTTCCAGTTCTGGCAAGATCATGTATGGATTGAGAATACCCAATTTGAGGCACTAAAAAAATGCTAAGAAAGACTTGAATAATAAACAATGACTTCATAAAAGTAAAAAGTATTATTTTTTTTATTTGATAATTATTCTATTTGTTTTAACAAAAATACAACCAAAAAGTTGAAATAATTTTAAAGTAATAAAAATAGGCTAGCCAAACTATTTCAGGGTCATAAATTGGAGCATTTGTATCGATAGAAAGGGCACAACAAATTCATTTTTTTTAAAATTTAGGTAAAGATAAACTATCGCTTAACAATTCGTAAAAATTGAGCTGTGTTTCTGCCAAATTTAAAAAAGTATAAACCATTAGAATGATGAGAAATATCAAATTCTATTATATTATTTTTGATTTCTCCTTCGAAAATTATCTTCCCAAGTTGATCCGTTATACTGAATTTTTCTCCAATAAAAATTTTATCTATTTCTACTGATATTAAGCCATTAGTTGGGTTTGGATAAACAAGTGTAGAAATTTCATTCAATTCTTCAGTTCCACTTGATTGGATTGTTAAATTCAAGGTTAATGTACTATCGCAACCAACTGCATTTAGAATTATTGTTGAATAAGTTCCGCTTGAAAAATAAGTTTGATTATTCGCTGACCATGTAAATGAATTAATCGCAGTTTGATTATTAGTACTGGATGAATGATAATTGACTGTTACTAATATATTATCAGTATTTTCGCAGCCATTTGCATCAGTTCCAACAACAGAATATACGTTAGAGATAACTGGATTAAAAGATATACCATTCTGAACATTGTTATTCCAGCTATATGTTACACCACCTGTTGCCTCTAAAATAACTGAATATCCAGAACAAATAATTTTATCAGCCCCTGCATTAATTAAGGGTAAGTCATTAACACTAATTAACACTTGATCAGAACTTGAGCAACCTGAAAGAGAATTTATTCCTGAAACGGTATAAGTTGTAGTTGTTGCTGGCTCAAAAGGAATACCATTAGATATACCATTATTCCACGAATAATCATCTGCACCTGTTGCAAGTAGTGTTGCAGAATCTCCAACACAAAGAGATTGGTCGATTCCTGCATTAATTATTGGCGCGTTGTTTACAGTTACGAAAATTTGATCGCTACTTGTGCATGATCCCAAAGTACCAACTACGCTATATAATTGACTAGTTGTTGGAATAAATGGAACTCCATTTTGAATACCATTTGACCAAGAGTAACTTGTAGATCCTGTAGCGTTCAATGTTATTGCTGCACCTTGACAGACTACAATATCATTTCCTGCGTTTACCGAGCATATTGGAGTAATGCAGGATGTAGTTTTTATTGAATTTGGGAAGCGCACCGCAGTAATAGGATTAATAATTGAGCCACCAGATGTTAGATTCCCAGCTGTTGAAACAACAGTTACTGGATTAGTAGTTGATATTCCAGTTCCTGTAATTTCATTACAACCTGTATTTCCATCAGTATTAGCTGAAAATAAAAAAAAATCTTTACTTCCGGCGCCTGAACTTGAGGTGTATCCGCAAAAAATAAATGAAGTCCCGTCCTCTATTACAGAGAATCCTTGATCATCGGCAGAACCTCCGTAGGCTTTTGTCCAAAGTAAATTGCCAGATGCATCAGTTCGTTGAAGTAAAGCATCAAAACTTCCAGAACCAAAACTTTGAGTGCGCCCACAAAGAATATAACCTCCATTTGCAGTTTGTCGTGCGCATTGAAGTCTATCCTCACCAGATTTACCGTATGTTTTACTCCAAAGCAAAGTTCCATTTTCATCTGTTTTTATTACATAGGAATCCCAATTTCCAGCACCAAAACTATTCGTTGTTGCCCCAATTATAAAACCATTATCAGAGGTTTGTTGCACTGTGTAGCCAATATCGTATGAGTTACCACCAAACGTTTTTTTCCATTGGACAGAACCATTTGAATTTAATTTAATCAAATAAACATCAGAAAAAGAATCGACAGCACTTGTATAACCAACAACTATTAAGCCTCCATCACTTGTTTCTTGTATCTCTCTTCCTGCATCCATTATTGTAGATGTCGTATTCGCGGAACCAATGACAGCTGTCCAAACAATTGAACCTGTTGAGTTTACTTTCAAAACATAGACATCATCACCTCCGGCACCATAGGTTTCTGTAGTTCCTGTTACCGCGTAGCCTCCGTCATTTGTTTGACAAACAGAATATCCTTTATCAGATAATCCAATTGCACCTCCATATTCTTTAGACCATAAAACTGTACCTGTCGCACTAAGTTTAATTAAATATACATTACCATCCCAATCGTTAGTTGTGGTATGTCCAACAGCAATATATCCGCCATCATTTGTTAATTCAATATCTTGTAATTCGTCGTATTGTGAATTACCAAATGTTCGTGTCCAAACTGTATCAGCATTTGTATTAAATTTGGTGACATATCCTTCCCAACCACCAGTGCCAAAGCTGAAAGTCCTTCCTGCTAAAATATAAGCACCATCAGCAGCTTTCTTACAGGAATAGGCAATATCCTCAAGACTACCACCAATTTGAACTTGGAAATTACTTTGAGCAACCACAAAAGTTAGCTGGAGAAAACAAATAATTGGAATTAGCAATTTCATTTTTATTTTTTTTAAAAGGATTACTATTAAAAACTTCTTCTTTAATGAAAAACCTGAACTTTTTTACGAATAATAGTTGTTTCACTTTTAATTTCAAGGTAATAAAAGCCATTTGCTACGTTTGCTATTGAAAGTGGAAGCGTATGTTTTCCTGAATTTAAATTTACTGTAGGAAAAGAACTTATTTTCTTGAGATTTAAATCAAAAATTGACACGGTTATTTCCAATGGATTTTTAGTTTGTAAATCAATAGTAAGGTTATTTGAAGCTGGAACTGGATAAACCAATACATTTTCAAGCTCGTCCTCCAAGTTTAAAAGTGAATTAGAATTGTTTGCAGTCAAATATATTCTGTAAATTGTATCGTTAGCCGAAGATGCTCCAAGATTTGGAACTTCAGCACGAATTCCGCCATAAAGATATCCGATTAAAGTTTTTGTATTCGGAAGACTGCGAATGTCAATTACTTCATTTGAAAAATGGCTAATTCCTGTATTTAAAATAAATTTTGCGTTTGAGCCCAACAAACCAGGAAGTTGCGTTGACATTACTGTTTCATCCATAGCACCTCCGGGATGCGTTGTCATAGTAGTAATGTCAGAAATAAAAGGAATTAAAGAATCATAAATAAATTCATTGGTTGAGGGCATATAATTGTACAAACTCATTCCCCCAAGAAAAGTAGTATACATTTTTTTAGTAAGTGTATCAAAAATCGGAATCATCGCACAATTGTAATGACTCATTACTTGCTCATAGCTTGTATTTATATCATTTGTGTCTTGCGTTATTGTAATAGTCTCTCGAAAGGGCAGATTACGTGTTTTTTGAAATACACCACTATAAGCTTTCAATCCAAATTCCCCATTTTCCATAATAATTGGACCAACATTTAAATCTCTTCTGTGAAAATAATTTGTATCTATAAAATCCACAAAACTTTCTGGAGTCATTGTAATTCCATCATCTAATAATGAAAATTTTGTAATTCTGTCTGTGTAAGTTTGTGTAAACATTGGAGTGGGTGGATCAGTATACCTCCCACCAAAATTATGTCCAAAAAGTAAATAGAGTTCTTGACCAATATTCCCTAATTCTCCGCCACAAACTTGAAATCTAGAATCTGTTATCTGTCGAATGTGTGGTGCAATGCTTTCTCCGTTTAAAACCGCATTTATCATACTATCAACGTGAATTGCTGTTAGCTTGGGAAAAGTAACAAATATTCCTGCAACGTTATCTCGCCCATAACCGCCAGCCATATACAAATACGAGCCCATTTGAATGTACTCCATATTGGTTGACCGCAAGGGGTCGGCAATGGATGTTGGTAATTGATTTAAAGACGCAATTGATTCTGTCCAAGTGTTTGTATCTAAAACAATAATGAACTCATTGGCAAGTTCCGTTGGAAATCCATCATTACT
>Ga0209597_1001151_pt1 | contig 17320 bp, 9 predicted proteins | sample M_140625_MF_Meta_FD_187316 | JGI IMG/M metagenome (GOLD analysis project Ga0209597, IMG submission 187316) | Freshwater microbial communities from Lake Montjoie, Canada to study carbon cycling - M_140625_MF_MetaG (SPAdes) (version 2) | ecosystem: Environmental > Aquatic > Freshwater > Lake... | reverse complement strand
TCGTCAATGAGGCGGAGTGTTTCCCGGTACCGTTCGAACTCAAGGGTGGTCGTGGCGAATACTTCGTTCCTTCATTGATTATTAGGAGCCAAGGCCGCGTGGGCACACCATTGGACACCGAGATGCGCGGAGATGGTTACGTCCATTTCCTCAAGATGCGCCTTCTCGGGCATATGGATCCGGCAGCCAAGCCTTGGAATAAGTCTGACTCGCACGAAGAGGCCCGTAACGACGTCGCCTTCTTCTTGTCTCATATTATATGCGGTATTTATAAATTCGTCGCCCAGAAGTGGCCTGATTTCGGCTCGCATCAGGATGACGTCCTAAGGGTAAACATCTGCATACCTGTCGGTGACGCCAATAGAGCTGATGTTGAAAATGAGTTTCTCGCGACTTTGAGTGCCGCTTATTCCTCTGTTAGGCTCGTCGCAGGCAGGCCTTCAGGATTCCCTGATTACGCAGAGGTGAGCAAATTCATCAATAACCCTAAGGCAGATAAGAGAGGGTGGGATTACTGCGCGAGTTATCCCGAGACTTCTTCCAATCTTCAGGCATTCCTCAAGTCTCCTGCGCGACGCCAAGGGCTTTACATCATGATTGATGTCGGGGGCGGCACACTTGACGTAAGTATCTTCAGGTACACTCCTACACTTCCGGGAGAATGGAAGCTCACCTATCTCTATTCGGAGGTCATCTGCAGTGGTTCTTCGCAGATTGATATGCGCCTCAAGGAACTAATTCCTGAGGCTGATATTACTTATCTTCGGTCACTTAAGGAATCCAGATCCGGCTTTTCGGGTGACCAAAGGACGAGGGCCTTGGCCTTTCTTTCTGAGGTTGAGCGCGACATTTATACTGAAGTTGCTCAGGCCATGGGGCGAACTATCGAGAAATCCAGATTTAGGATAAGCCCAAACGCCTCCCTTGCCTCAAAAGATCTTAAATCAGTTCGATTCTTTTTCGTCGGTAAAGGGTTCGTAAAATATCCCTATGAAGAGGCTGTCCGTTTTTTCCATCAAAGCTGGCTAGACCACCCACAGCAGGTCTCTCTTGTGCCGCCTTCAGATATTAAGTGGCCTATTGGTCTCGCCCCTGGCACCTCTTTCATTCGTTACACCGTCGCATATGGTCTTTCTTTCCTGAGGGAGAACTTGGAGGGCTGTAAATTCCCTGATCAGGTCAAATGGCAGAAGCCATTCCCCCCGGAATGGTATGCCAAGCCTGCGGATGATTTTCAGGATACCTGAATGAAGGACAAAATCCGCGATGTAGCCCTGATGATCTTGTGCTAGATTGCTCTCGCGGTGGGCCTGGACATCTATGGTATAATTCCCTAGATGTCTCAACTGACCTGCATTGATCTGTTCTCCGGTTGTGGAGGGTTGTCTCTCGGGCTTCGTCGTGCAGGTTTTCATCCGAAGCTCTTTTGTGAGATCAGCGACTATGCGGCTCGCACATATGAGGCTAATCACCGCGGGGTTCCCAGAGATAAAGATGCGGTGAAGTTGGCTGCGGCTTTGGCCTCGCTTCGGAATGGCAAAAGCAAGGGTAAGAAGAGCAAGCAAAACGTCAGCTATCAGTTATATGGCGGAACTCCTGTCAGTTTCGCATGTGGTGACGTAGACTTAGTCTGCGGCGGCCCTCCTTGTCAGGGTTTTTCTAGGATTGGATATAAACGCACCTTCAAATCGGATAAGCACGCTATCCCTTCGAACCACCTCTTTAAATCTATGGTGAACATCATAGACTCGCTTCGTCCCAAGGCCTTCATCTTCGAAAACGTTAGCGGGCTTTTGTCTTCTAAATGGTTCACCAATGATCCGGACTCCCGTTCTGGAGAGATCTTCAACTCCATTTTATTTGGAAAAGAGGGATTTGGTCGGCTTATCGCAGATAAGGGTGAATCCGTTGTTTCCCGTAGACGACGTCTTCCCCATGAGAAACGCTATGTGATATTGTGGCGCGAGGTTAAGTCCTTTGACTATGGGGTTCCTCAGAATAGGCCTCGTGTCATCGTGATGGGATTGCGTGAAGATATTGCGAACGCAGCCCAGTTGAAGTGCTTGCCTGCCCGGCCATTTTCAAAGCTAGAGGCTGAAGCGCTGGAGGATAAGCACTATACTTTGCTACCTTCGCCCTCGACCAAGACACCCTGGACTGTCAAGGAGGTCATCGGCGACCTGCAGGGATTGGAGCGTCTTGTTCCGGATCGTGCTGACGGAGAAAAGCGTCTAGAGTTCTCCGTTAATCGGGCAAGCGTCTCGAGGGGTGGTCCCCCTGTTGATGTTAAGCGATGGTATCTTTCTGATGAGGCTTCTTGGCTAATGGGAGCTTTTGATTCCAGCAAGATCCCGTCTCTCACCGAGCAGCAATATACGTCTCACAAACCTGAGATTCGCCGTCGGTTCGAGCAGATGATCAGGCTGACCGAAAAGGGTATGTCCATAACCTCCGATCTTCGGACCAAGAAGTTCGCTCAGCGAGTCCTCCAGCCCACCTGGGGTGGGAAGCCCCCAGGTATCACAGTGACCTCCTTACCTGATGACTTCGTGCATTATAGCGAGCCGCGCATACCGACCGTCCGGGAGTGGGCTCGTCTTCAGACCTTCCCCGACTGGTATGTTTTCAAAGGGCCAAGGACAACCGGGGGGCGCAGGAGGGCGGGGGATCCTTCGAAGAAGATTTTTGACAGGGATGTGCCTAAATACACCCAAATAGGAAACGCTGTGCCGGTAAAGCTGGCGTATGAGATCGGCAAGCAGGTCGCTAGGCTTCTTAAAGAAGGCGCTGGGAGAAAATAATATTTCCCTTACGAATAACCCCTTGCGGCCCTTGCCGGTCTGGGTAGTTCTATCGGATGCCCCAGCGACGAGCTTACCTGCACGTCAACTCCGATGCTTTGTCTGAGTCGACATTCGCCCTAACTCCATCCCTCTCGGCATTTCTCGATGGAGAGCTGGATCTGGATGTCACCTCGATGGCCGATGACTCGACTTTCGAGACCGAGATGTTTCGAGATGAGATTCCGTTCAAGGTCGTCATCGGTTTGGACGGGCACTTTCCTGAAGGATACATCAAGTTTCCTAAGAAATCTCTGGAGCTGACCGGGTTAGGTTCGGGAGATCTTATCGAATTCTCTCCGCGGAAAGGCTACCAATCTGCCGAAATCATCGTTCACAAGCTGCAGTCTGCTATGCCAGATTTGGAGCTAATGCCAGACGCCCTTATGTTATGGTCAGGCTCGGCCTCAGGTGCCGTCCAGATTGTCTTTGAGGATAAGTTTGGAAATCCGTGCCGTAAAGCTTACGAAACCCAACTCATCCGCCGAATCCATTCCCTTTCTGAGCAAGTGAGGGACGGCAAGATAACCCCTAAGGTCGTCATGCTTGCGGGGGGTGCAGGAAACGGCAAGACTCACGCGGTCCAGCATCTGCTCGAGCAAATCGCAGATGACAAACCAAGTCTCGCTGCCGAGTTTAGGAAGCGCTCCAAGGACAGGCTGGTAAAGTTCGATCTCAGAGGCATAGACAAGGTGCTTTTTTCGAATCAAATTCAAGGGGTTAAACAGCTCTGGGTGGTGCAGGACGCATCTGAGGCCGATCCTTCCGGGGTCTCTCCTGAAGAACTATTGAACAGTGCGATTAAGGAGGCTCTCGGGTCGGAAGGAATCATGCTGCTGGTTTGCGTTAATCGAGGCGTGCTTTATGGATCTGCTGCGAAAGCTCAGGCTCCTGGCGGCTCAAAATCGGTGGCCGATTTCCTTGGCAATGTGGTGTTATGCCTGGATCCTCTGAGTATCGATCGGGACTGCTGGCCTATGGGATCCGATAAGGACTGTTTCGTTTGGCCACTGGACATCGACTCCCTGTTCGAGGCGGTGGGAAATGATCTTCCGTCTGTCGGCCAGCAGGTGCTTGCCGCAGTTAACGACCATAAGTGGTCTTTGATTGGCGAGACTCCCGACACATGTCCTCTTTTGTACGCACGAAACTTGATTTCACATGATCATTCGAGAAAGGCTTTTGCCGAACTCTTCCGTGTCTATGAGGTCCTTTCCGGTCGCAACATCCCGTTCAGAGAAATGCTTTCTTCTTTCTCCTATTTGCTTACGTTAGGACGGAGCGGAGATGAACCTCAGCCGTCTCGTCTTGCCAGAATCGCTCACGGAGACCTCAACTTTGCTTCAAGCCTCGCGTCAGCATGGAACCTATATTCTCGGAGTCTTCCGTTCCTGATGTTTCCAAGGTTACCAACTACCTTCGCGCTTAGGGAAAAACTCGTTAATGTGAGGTCGCGCGATGAGCTCGGTTTCCTGCTATTACTCGCCGATGAGGTGGATCGTTTGAACTCTGTTGTTTCAGCCAGAGCTCTTACTCCTGGAGCTGACCTATTCTGTTCCTCGGTATCCGGGTGGTCCGACTTGGTTGATCCCGCAGTATGCTCTCCAGAGCGGAAGGTACTTGAGGCTGCTTTCCAAGGTGCCCCGTCCAGTGACATTAATAGCCTGGAGCAAATAGAAGAACTTTGCCATCTGGATCCTTCTCGTGCTATGTCCCTTATTTCATCCGGAATCGATGCCGGATCACATGCAGTACTGCGTCACCTATGCGAATGTAGGTCGAAAATCGGTGAAATGATGGAAAAACACCAGCTGTTCGAGCTGCAGTGGTTCAGCCGCTGGATTTCCAGGCTCTTTGCGTCTATCGCCAAGAGATCTCTAGGTGTCATATGTATTACAAGGGGACAACGACTCATACAGAATGGTCCACTTATCGCTGAGTATATGCTTATGTCCGAAAAGCCAGACCTCGATAAGGTTAGTTCGGTCAGTAATTTCATCTTCGCGGGAGATTCTCGCGATGACGGAGACCACGTGATTCAGTTAGGCAAGGGACTTTGCCAGCCTTACCCGGAGGCCGGAAGTGCGAGTCTAAAGTTTGAGGGCGGAGTGCCTGAGCCTAGTATCCCCAAAAATGCAGGCCTCGGGGAAGGAAGCACCAGACCAAGATTCGGAGGGGTTGTCATCGAGATTGGTGAAGAAGGTGTTTCATTCAAGATGCCCGTTACTCCGTCGATGTACTTTCTCGTCTGCGACATGAGGGATAAGAACCTCCTGGCCGGCTCCGTCCCGGCTGCGATCCGTGGGGCCATCGACGCATTCAGGTTGGGGTACGACGGTGTCCAGGTCCATGCGAAGACCAAGTTTAAGCTCAAAATTGCCTCCTCCGAGAAGAACGTCCGCATCACCAGCCTTAAACAAACCAATAATCTTCAATGACGAGTTACGAAAAATCGATATTTTGCATAAGCCCTGCCGTAGAAGTTGCCTACGATCTTCACCTGTCGGCAGCACTGATGCGTGCCTGTGTCTCTGGCGGGAGTTCGGAGGCTGCTTTATTCAGGGACGCTAGAGAGTTTAGGTCAAAGCTAAGCTGCGACTCCAATGACAATTGGAAAGATGGTTTCTCACTCCAGAAATTAATGGAAGATAAAGCTCTTCGTGCTCCGTATACTGGGAGTCAGCCAAAAAGTGATGATGAAATGCTTGCTTACGCGCGACACGTCCCAATCTCGGCAAATCTTGCGATGGTCACCGACTTTGTTAGAAATAACGAAAAACTATGGGCGGTAGGCGATCGAATGGCTCTCATGGTCAGGCGCGGTTCGCCGAGTCGTTCTGAATATGAACGAGTGATGGCTGCGATTGCCGCCGATGCTGGCGATTGCTGGGCGACTTTCGTCAACTTCAAGTTGAACGAATTAATCACGAAGGCCGAATTCTCCCCCGAGCATGGCCCTATCAAGGATCGCCTGACCGGCACGGATTGGAAACCCAGAGACCTTGAAAGAGTTGTAGCGGCTGAAGATCAGGAGATGCGCTCTTTTTTATATCCATACGCACCCGATTTTTTTTGGTCTCTTGATACCCTAATCCGATGGAAGCCAACGCTTTTGTCTTCTCACTTCGTGTCACTTCTGGATTCGCTCTTGAGGTTACATGCATTTTCAGAAGTTAGACATCTTTCCATGGCTAACGCACTCTTATTGGAGTTAGCGTTAATCGCTGATGAACATGATTTCACGGAGGAAGAGATTCGTGATAAGTTAAAATCACTTCAGCATAACAGCGCTCTCTCAAGTGATGCCAATCTTAACGAAGAGATTGAAAACTGCGCCAGCCTGCTTGAAAGGGCCAGGCTTTTCTTCAATGCTTTCGATAAAAGTTATGACGTTGAGGAGAAAATCTCGTCTGTATCCGCAATCTCCAATTGGTTTTCGCAGATCCGTTCCGGGGATGCTTCGTTCAAGCTTAACAAGAAGCGTTTTAGGGCGTCATTCGATAACGGTACGCAGGCCAGAAAGATTAAGAACTCCCCGGCCCTTAAGAACTTCAAGGAGTTTCTTAAATATATCGTTCAGCAGAGAGTCGTAGATACGGGACTGGCAGGTCAATTTGACCAAGGGTATTGGGCCCAAAAGACAGGTGCATACAGGGCCGCGCCTTGGAGGATGCGTATCAGCCCTGTAGGGAGCCTTCTTTTCGCGGGACTTGCGTGCCGAGGTCTACCGTCGTGCACTTTCTCAGAAATCTCCGAAAGAATGAGGCAAGCAGGACTCTCCGTTTCCAAGACCGGGAAGGGGCAGCTTCATCTTAACCTTAAATCGCTCGGGCTCACAATTGACAGCCCTGACGGCGTCGGTGGCTTCCTAGTTAGTAATCCATTTAAAACAAAAACATGAAACTGACTGATATTGCCTGGAGTTCGTTGGTACATGCCGTGTCAGTCAGGAGCGGAGTTAATCGATTCGCTGTAGACGGCGTGCCTGATACCATATCCGCACCTCTTCTTGCGATGGCTATGCAAGTTGGCGTATGTGGGAATATTTTGGTATGGTATGTCGGTAAAACCGGTGGCGAATCCCTTAAGGGTGAATGGTGGCATGTCAGAAAGTCTGCCAAATTAGATGGAGGTGGTGTGACTTCTATTCGTAATCGTATGGTCAGTTACATAACCATCAAGTCTGCTGAAACACCTGAGCTCGAGGCCAGCATCGGAACTCAGGTCGTCACAGTTATCCCGGACCTAATCGATGACGTCGAGCAACGATTCCTTTCTCCTTATGACCATGCGGAGTATGTTAAGTTGTGTAACGAATGCGCCGGCACAGATGTTATCGCCAAGTTATATTCGGCTAGATGGGACTACCTGATAGAACATGAACGTGTGACAGCTTTAGGTTGGAAGGGTTATCTGGGACTTTCTGCCGCCCTTGGCGTCCCTTCCGAGGAAGAGGGCTCGAGCATGCCGACACCTAAGAATTTCGAGACGTTGAAATGTATTGCTACTTTCATGAAGGAACGTCCTTCGCCTGATACCGCAAAGCAGCAGCTAATCGACGCCATCGAGGCCGACCCTTCTTTCGATGACAAGGAAAGGTTTAAGGAAGCTATCGAGTATTTCTTTGCCTGGCTCGTTGAGACTGGCTCTTGGAAAGTCGCCACTGATTGGAATAGGCCGTCCAAGGTTTATCGCGGTGTGAAGACCAAAGTGTCTGATAAGGTTGCCAAGGAAAAGATTTGGCGTGCCATACTGGACAGAGCCTGCTGGGACCGTTTGTTAAAGCCTTTCGCCAAAGCATCCAAGCAGACCTTGGAGGTCAGAAATGGACACGAGCCTGAAGTCGCACTCGTCAAGGCTCTTGACGATGGTGCGTCAGGAGTCTATCCGATTTCTCGTGATTTTCAGCTTTGTGTATCCGCGAAGCAGTTAGGTCAGAGAGTTGTTGTTGCCGCAGATTGGAAATTCGGATTCAAACCTTTCGAACTCAATTTCGAAGGCGAGGAATGTGTGCTCCTCTCATGTGAGGAAACTGCCATAGAGTCTCTTTTTAAGTCCCTAGTCTTAGTTCGTGCAAAGACCGCCGAAAAGATAGTCAAGGGCGCTCTGCTAAATGTATCGTGTTCTGAATCAGCAGTTCATGTTTTTATTGATGGCGCTGAGTTGGACGAGGAAATCGAACAGCCGCAGGCAAAGGATGCTCCCGAAATGACATCCTCGATGGTTCTAAAGTCTCCTGGGGTATTCTCTATTGTTCTACTGATTGACCCGCATAGGCTTATGCTGTCTAGCGCGAAGGTCGAGGAACGGCCTCTTTACTGCCATTCCGTGCATTGTGAAGATGGCTCGTTGAGGATAGATGTCACTGGCGTCGAATCAGACGGGATACTTCAGCAAGTAGACATACTCTTCCGTGATTCTAACGGCAGAGATCTTCGCCTCAAGATCGAAGTATCTTGCTCCGGGGTACCTGAAGGTGAGTTTGGGTCTTATCTCCACCTGTGGGCCGCTTCACACGCAGATAGGCTAAAGTATCCTGCTAAAATACGAAATAAGTATGCGGAAAAAATCGCCCCGCTTGTACATAATTTTGAGCAGATGGGCGGTGAAGGGAAGCCCCTCATGGTCGGGGCTATTACGGATATCGAGGCATGTTTCCCTAAGGATTTTAAAGTTTTGGCGAACGGCGTAATTCTGGACGCTATGGCCGTGAAGGTTGGCGCTGAGACCTCGGCCTTACGGCGTTGTCCGAATTGGAAATTACCTACTGCGGTTAAGGCGGCTCGAGGGGCGCTCTGGAATCTGATGCAGCGAATCTCAGGTGATAGGTCGTTTTCAAACATCGATTTCACAAATACACAGTTGGTGGCCGCTTGCGTCAGATATAGAGACGCATTTGAGTCTTGGATCATTTTAGATCCCGATGCTGCCTACGACGCCTTGTCTTGGATGGATACAATCCATGTGGTTTCCAGCACTAACGCGGGTCCCCAGACGTCTGCCTTGATCGTCTTGCCCACGCATCTTCTCTCCTTAACCGGCATCGTAGGATTGAGTGAGCTCCTTTTGCCTTTGCGTAGTCTTGAGAGCGGAGGTTACGACCTTTACCCGCCACTTTCCCGTCTTTACGGTATGGCAGGTCCTCGATCCTGGGTTCTTAAAGGTGCCGATTCAACTAACGAGGTTTTAAGGTTGGCTACGCCCAATGAGCATGTGTTTAAGGTCTACGAAAAGGCGGGTTCTGTTAATGAAGTCGCGAGGGCATACTTGAAGGAGAACTTTGCTCTTGGCTTGCCTACTCTTTCACTTGCCCTTGGAACACGTGATGTAGCGTCGGTGCTTGACGATGTTTGTGCATTGAATCCAGCAATGAGTAATTTCAGGGTAAGTATTGTTTCTGACCCCTCCGGTTCGGTTTGTGACGGTATCTTCTCATGGTTCAAGGAGACGGAAAACTCCATGTCGCCTGAATCCAAGGATTGGATCGGCTGTTTCCCGATGCATCTTAGCGTCTACTCTTCGCCAGATGTAATCAGAGATTGGGACGTGGAAGGTCGTGTTGCTAATTGCTCTGATACCGGGGTTCGTCGTCTTTCGTGGTATAAGGGGACGCCAGGGGAGTTCTCCGACACGAATTTCTCTATTCTTGGCGAGCTCACCTCTGGGGAAAGCACTCGCGACGTTGGCGATGGTAATGGGCTGGTTCTTTCGTTAAGTCTTTTCCGGCTAGGAGTCTCCTTTAGGCATGATTTCCTTCTTCAGGCTGGTGGAAATATCTACGTCGATACTTACGGTTCTGGAAAACTTTCTGAAATCTATAATCAGCCAGCAGCGCCAGGTGCTAAACTTGGCTCTTTCTTGGAACGCTCTAATCAGGTATTAAGCCGTAATCATTTGCCTTATTCGTTTAGCGAAATTCCTGTTAATATGGCTTTAAAGGATTCCAAGTTCGTCGCAATTCCTGTCTCCACTAGTTCGGTCATCCAAGCGGTGGCAGCTATCGATTCAGAATCTGCTGTATGGAAGTTCGAGCACACTGAGTTCGGTGTCACGGATTCTACCTCGGGTCACGTCATCTTAACTAAGAAGTTAGAGATGCTTCACCAGCGTATGCGCGACATCTCGAACGCATATAAATTCTCTCTTGATGGTATAGGTGAGATCGAAGCATTGCTTCGCTACATGGGACGTGCTGGCATAAACACGCTACACTCTCTCTCCGATAACGAAAAAGTTCTTTTGGGGGCTCTTTCCTCGGTCGCTGTCATGAGGTCATATGAATCTATTCCTCGGACGAAGCCGCGTAAAAGTGATGGGGTATGGCCTGCATTGGTAATGCCATTGGATTCATTCACCCGTCTGCTTGAGCAGCTTAATAAGCAGGGATCGCGTCCCGACTTCCTGGTCTTCGAGGTGTCCCAGAACGCAGACGGTCAATTCGCCATTAATATTGACGTTCTCGAGGCTAAGTGGCGTTCAGATTCGCCCAAATTAAAGCAGTTGTCGGACATGCACAAGACACAGTGCACCAGTTTCATCAAGGAAATGAAAATATGGTTCTCGCTAGAGGGTGATTCGCAGAAAAAAATGAGCGCAGTCATTTTTATATCTGAATTACTAACTGCTGCCATCAAGCTTCGGGAAAGCAGCACAGGTGATGCAGAGTTCTCGGGAGAAGTTGGCGTGGATAAATCATTGGCTATAACCGATGCCTTACTAAAGAATAATGTTCAGATCACTTTCGGTGATAACCCTACGCTGATCTGCGTTTCCGGTGACGAATCTGTTACCGTAAATACCGCGGTCTTGGTTGATGGCCGTGCTGGCATGGTAGGAGTTATGGGGCAGGGTGACGCGATTAGGGTCCTTAAGGATTTGTCATTTAAGCCAGTCTGGACGTTCCTGCCGCCAGGAGATGAGCCCGAAAATCCTAGCGGTGATGCTCTAAGTCCTTCAGAAGGGGGCTCGGATTCGCTTCCGATTGTTGACTTGGCAGTAGTAGTTGCTGGAGGAGATCTTAAAAGTGGCAGCTTGAATGATAATGCTCCACTCAGTGAGACGAATCCCGTCCCGCAGGCGACGAACCATAAATCTGAGACAAAACAATCTGGTGGCTTGGAAGGTCCTGCTGCGGTTTCTTCGGGATGGCCGCCCAAGACAAACGCGCTTGGGCTTGTCGGGCAAGATGCGGCGTCTATTAAGGTCAAGAACAAGTCAACCATGACTGTTCGACTTGGAAGACGCTTCACCGACACACTGTTCGTCGGTCCGGCAGGCGTTGGCAAATCCAGTTTTGCCCGTGCAATCGCCGACGGAGTCCTCAAGGAGGAGCCGATTTTCTCCTCAGGGTCTGACTCCGGGACACCAGGTGATTTGATCTCGTTACTTGGCTCTCGTGGAAAGATTCCTCCCTCAAAGGGTCGGAGGAAAGTAGCTAAGTGTGTTGTATTCATCGATGAGATTCATGCTTTATCTAAGAAGACATCTGTATTTCTCCTGAGTGCGCTAGATGATGCGCGCTTGGCCACTGACGATGGAATTGAATACGACTTCAATGATGTAGTGTTCCTTGGAGCTACTACCGATAAGGGATGCCTCACGCCGGCTTTTCTGAGTCGTATGGACGTGATTCAGCTGATTCCATATTCGATCGCTGAATTGGCAGGCATTCTTTACGTTCACGGTAAACGCGTCTTCGGCGGATATGAACTTTCGCGTGATGTATGCGAAGAGATTGCTATCAGGAGCAGGTGTAATCCTCGTAAAGCGGTCAGAAATCTGGAGAACGACATGCTTGCGCATCTGCTATCCCTCGTGCCGGTCGAGCTCGACAAGGATGAGGCGCTCAAGGAAGCCGGAAGACTTATGACAACCGCTTCAGTCTCTGAGTACTATCAGTCTCAGGGGGTTGACCTGAACGGCTTGGATCAGACTTCGATCAAGGCGCTCAGGTATCTCGAGAAAACGGAGTCGGCGTCTCGTGAAAAATTAAAAAAGGGTCTGCAGATCACGAACGAAGCAGATTTCGATGAGGTAATCGAGTATCTTGAGCGTCTGGGCTTGGTCTCGACCAGTACGAACGGTCGAAGCATCACGCCTGAAGGCCGGAAATACTTAAAGTCTCCGACAAGCCTTCGCAGGTACATCTGATTCAACCGTGCTTTCGGCAGAAGTCTTCTAGTAGTTGCCGGAATTCTTGGGTATTCATATAATATCCAAGAAGTGCTTCACCTGCTTGCTCAACGTCCTGAAGCCTAATCAGAACGGCCGCATCGTTGTCGCCCGTGGACTCTTCTTCGACCAATCTGTTTAGCGCGAGGGCTTCCTCGGTCGAGAAGAAGTCTTCGACATGCCTGTCCAGCCTGCCTTCGCTATTGCGCTTAAGCCAGACCAAGACCAATCCGTTTCGTCCTACTTTTCGCTTTGCCTGAGCAATTCCTACTGCTGCATCTGCTGCGCTTTCGAGTTTATTCAGGATGAACCTGGACTCTTCAGTTCGAAGTGCTTTGGCTATGACTGCGTACTCGTCACTCGAATTCGGGGGTGCTGGGCTATCCTCGATTTTACATAGTGCGGCACTTGCCCACATGAAGAAGTTCGCTGCCGGTGTTTCCGGCGTTAATGCGCGTTTGGTCCGATCTTTAGAGCCGTTGATAAGATCGTATGCTTCTACGGCTGTTGCCCATAAGTGCATGAGACGCGTACGGCATTGAATCTCAACGGGTCTAGTTACTTTGGCGCCGTCGTCGTCTATGTGCTCGGCTATGACGACCATGTGCATGCTTCTGTATCCTACCGCTTTGGGCGTAGTAATGTAGTCCTTTAGTCCTTTGGCTGGGGCACTAAAGGTATTGGGAGCAATCTCCAGAAGCTTGGCGTAAACATCTCTCACTACCTGGATGTTCGGCAAAATGGCACGACACCCTCCCAGATCTTGCATCGATGAGAGGTCTTCAAGCGCGCCAGTCTTGATTTTGTCTAGAATGGTCGGCATTCGTTTAAGCCTCTGCGAGGTTATGTAGCCTTCTCCGACAACTTTCTTGCAGGTGTTTTCTAGGAGTTCGTAGGTGACGTTTAGTGAGTCGGCATGTGAGCGACGATACTTGTCAACAATTGCGAAATCTGAGTCAGATCTTGGGCATGGCCATTTCGCTGCCAGAGCCTGACCTGACCTATTAATTTGTCCCTTTGAGATTGGGCCTTCTTTGTTCATACATATGTTGTTCCTGTTTTGGCCCTGTATGGCAATAGATTGTGTTGTATGGATTCCGACTACATCTAGAAAGACTTTCGGATATGATTTCATCATGCTAGACGCTCCGCTTAGATTTTTGCTTAACCTTAAGGTCGCTAAAGACCGAAAGGGTATTCCGCCCAATAGGCCATTATTGTTGTTAGCGCTTCTTGATTTGGCGGAAGCAGGGTTGGTCGGTCATGATGGCTTGGTTCATAAGGATGCCCAGTTGAACCTTCGTTTCCGTTCCTATTCACCTATATGCGCCCCGCGCCGGGGTAATGCCATCGATCTGAACCTTCCGTTCCGGCATTTGGCATCTTACAGGATTTATACCCACGTGGGGGATGAGGAGAGGGTAGTGCGCTTGGATCCTGTCCTGCTGGCCCGGTTCATGGATCCCCGATTCCGCCAGGAGGCCCGACGTCGCATCGTGGCTACCTACTTCCCGCCGGAAGAACAAGTGGCCCTATACGCCGCCCTAGGCATGCCGGAACCGTCTTCCGACGAGCTTGCCGAGGTCCGCCAAGACCAAGCCGCCTACAAGGCTCAGCTTAGCCGGGGCCGGGACGCCCGTTTCAAGGTCTCGGTCATCTCAGGATATCACTTCACCTGCGCCCTGACTGGTTACCGCCTCATCGCGTCCAAGTCCACTTATGTGCCGCTAGAGGCCGCCCACATCCACACCCACTCCAAGCGAGGGCCGGATACCCCCGATAACGGCCTGGCCCTGACCCCGACAGCCCATCGGCTTTTCGACGCAGGCCTCTGGACCGTCGATGATAACCTCCGCATCCGCGTGGCCCTTTCCGACATAGCCGAATCCATCCTTCCCGGCGGCAGCCACTTCAAACTGGCCGACCTTAACGACCAACAGCTCTCGTTCGCGCCCCAAGCCACCCTGCGCCCCGACCCCACCCACCTCGCCTGGCACCGCCACCACCACAGAAAGGGTCAGGCTACTACCTAGTGGTCTGACCCCTTCAGTCATTGAGTTGCAGATGGGGTCAGGCTACCACTCGCGATGGGGTCAGACCATATTGTGAGTTTTATCTCGCTGCTTACTTTGACTGACTTGACCTAAGTTTAGCCCTCTCGAGGTCGAGGCGTACCTGAGCTTCGAGCTTTTCAGCAGCACTTAGTTTGGAATTTGAAGAAAGCTTCTTCTCGATTTTTTCCCAGATCTGCGCCGCCAATTGCTGCGCTTCTGCGATTTTCTCTGGGGGCATTTGGGCAGCCAACTGCTTTATGCGACCTCTGGCTATGCCGTCAGGACCTTCTTTTTCATCGGAGCTTGAAATACTAAACCATGCATACGCTTTGACGAAGTTTACGGGTATGCCTTTGCCGTTCTGATAACGATGACCGACGTAAAACCAAGACGCCATGTCACCCGCTTCCGCAGCCTTAATCATCCACCGAGTGGACTCATGAAGATCTTCCTTGGCCTCGTAGATACTTGCAAGAGAGCACATCGCTCGTGCGTGTCCTTTGTCGGCCGCTTGCTTGAAGTAATCGAAGGATTTACGAGAGTCTTTCGATTCCTCGCTTTGGCTGTAAAATGAGCCGAGTTCATATAGCGCATCAATACTGCCTGCTCGGGCGGCTTTATTCAGCCATTCGAGTTCCTCTTTGGGATTCTTCTCCGGGCGGCCAGGGCATCTCGGGTTTCTGTAACTTTGTGCGACTTCTAGCATTGCTGCGGTGTCGCCACTTAATGCCGACTTTAGATTATGATCAAAGAGATGGCCGCTATATTTGAGTAGATGAATTTCGCTGTATAAATTAGGTTTTAGTTTCTTTGGAGCGCGTTCACGTAGCAGTTCTGCGATGTCCTTGTGGGCCCGCCAATCTCCCTTGGCTATACGTACATGATGGGTAACCAATGATTCAACTTCTGTTTTTGATAGTCCAGATAGGGCCCACAACTCTTCGCTGATTTCTTTATTTTTCCGAATCGGTTCAAACTTCGTCTCCTTTTTGTTATCAAGTTCCAGCATGAACTGGAAGATTTCGTTCCCTTCCTGGTATAAATTCGCTAAGTGAAAGTAAGCCACTTGGTTTCCTTGTTTGGCTGCCTTATGGAACCAGGAGGCAGCTGCCGGGAGGTCGATTTTTCCCGTGTGCTCACCAAACATGTGTGAGTTTGCTATCATTAGCTGCGCCTCATCGTAACCTTGTTCTGCTGACTGCATGAAAAGCGCTTGTCCCTTGATACTGTCTTTCGGAACCCCGGCCCATCCTAGGATAGTAAGCCATGCCAGATCGTATTGTGCGACCGGGTCGCCTTTGAGGGCCTTTTCTCTGAATTCTGCGACCTTCTCTGGCGGCGTATCGTAATCTGGTTCACCGCCTAAAGCCATCTGGCTAATCATTAGCATAACGATGGTAGCCCATGCCATTATCCTATTTTTTGAAATCATATGTTTCTTATGTATATGGATTAATTGATGTCAATGTGCCGAACACGGGGTCAGGCCGCACATTTTGGCGAGCGCACCTAATAACGGGTGAAAGAGTCGAATTTAGGTGCACTCAAATGAGGGTGCGGCCTGACCCCTTAATTCTCGGGAAGGAGTTTGCGGATGAAGGAGGCGGAACTGAATCGCATCCTGACGGCAACCCAGGCGCACCCGGCGCCGCGTTCATCCCTCAGCTTACGTGCCAGTCAGATCTCCCATCGCCCCCCCACCAAATCCCAAAAGGGTCAGGCTACACCATAGTGGTCTGACCCCTTCAGCCATAGAGTTGCAGATGGGGTCAGGCTACCACTCACAATGGGGTCAGACCCCATTAATAGGGTCTGACCCCATTATCCATCTGCCCGAAGATTAGCGCCAAGCGGGGTTGTCGGAGACTTTCTGCCATCCTGGCATTCCTTCCGTCCAATAGTCGTCATCTGCTCTGATTTGTCCGGAACCCACGAGGTCCTTGATGGCGCCTTCGGCAAAGGTGCCGATGGGCGAACCCTTGCGTGCGAATTGATATAAGCGTGAACCTGGAGCAGGCGGGGCACTGAAGCTCGGCACAACCTGCGGGTTCTTCTTCCTCAACAGGAGGACGACGGCGACGATGATGGCGATGGGTACGCCGATCAGGCATACTAAGCTCAGAAACGCCCAGACAACGGGGCCGTCTAAAATTCCGATGACAGGGAGATGCATTTACTTGGATTGCATAAGAAGACTGCAGTAAGCAAGCCACGACTTTTCGCTAGGCTCAGATTAGTGGTCTGATGTCTCAGCGGGTTGTATCGGTCGCAGGCCTTTAATTTCTAGTGTTGTCTCACAATATGGTTACTATGTAATCTGTATGTATGTCCAAGATCACATACAGCGTAAGTCGTAACGGAAAAGTCGTCGGAAGCTTTGAATACGATCAGCTGAAGCAGATGTACGAGACGGGAGTCATGCAGGCCAGCGATCATGCCTGGGCCGAGGGGATGAAAGAATGGACAACGCTGGCGGCTCTCTTCCCGGCGATGAGTCCGCCTCCGGTCCCGCCCCGTCCCTCTGCTGCTGCGCCTGCTTATGCGCCGGCTTATGCGCCTCAGCCGAGGCCTACGGCTCCGAACGGCTGCCTCGCCCTGGTGGTGCCAGTGGGTCGGTCTGGCTGGTCGATTGCGGCGGGCTACTTTGGGCTGCTTTCGATCTTGGTTGTGCCGGCTCCGTTTGCCATATGGTTTGGCGTTCTGGCGATCCGGGATATCAAAAAGAATCCTGAAAAATTGGGCATAGTGCGGGCTTGGTTCGGTATCCTCGCTGGGTCGTTCGTCATCCTTTTCGTCTTCATCGGCTTCACGGCGCGTGCTTTCATGTCCTGACGGGGCCGAACACGGGGTCAGGCCGCACCTTTTGGCGAGTGTACCTAATAACGGGTGAAAGGGGCGAATTCAGGTGCACTCAAATGAGGGTGCGGCCTGCCCCCTTAATTCTCGGGAAGGAGTTTGCGGATGAAGGAATCGGAACTGAATCGCATCCTGACGGCGAGCCAGGCGCACCCGGCTCCGCATTTATCCCTCAGCTTGCGTCCTAGGCTGATCTCCCATCGCCCCCCCACCAAATCCAAAAAGGGTCAGGCTACCACCTAGTAGCCTGACCCTTTTCCTTCAGGTAATAGGTCCCGTTGTTTTGCGCCTCTTACGGTGTTTGCTGGTGAGATGCCAAGAGGACCACGCACCGAAGACCCGCACGCTCTGTACCGCTACGGCTCTCTTGACTTTATTCCAAAAACGAATAACTATGTC
>Ga0209597_1001150_pt1 | contig 17339 bp, 7 predicted proteins | sample M_140625_MF_Meta_FD_187316 | JGI IMG/M metagenome (GOLD analysis project Ga0209597, IMG submission 187316) | Freshwater microbial communities from Lake Montjoie, Canada to study carbon cycling - M_140625_MF_MetaG (SPAdes) (version 2) | ecosystem: Environmental > Aquatic > Freshwater > Lake... | reverse complement strand
ACCTTGTTGCGGGAAACCCCTTAGAGCCTTTACTACCACTCACTTACGGAAACGCTTGTGAGGAACACGATTAATAGTCGTATCCAAAGGTAAAAATGTGAAGGATTGGGCAATCCGCAGTGTTACTTCCTAAGTCCGTTATGGTAGGATATGGAAGGCATTCAGAGACTGAACGGGTGTTGGTCTTAAATGATGGTTTAATCAACCAGATAAGGCTTAAGATACAGTCCTTCCCCTTGGGAAACCTTGGGGTTGCTGATTTTATGGTGTAAAATAAGTTAGTTGTAACTAAAAATAATGACCCCATAAATGATGCGAAAAGTTCGACGGAGATGAAATGAATTTACACATGGCGCAGGACGCCGAATCGGACGCAGAATTGAAACATTTGGCAGCAGTGCCATATCAAATAATCAGTCCTGCGAACAACAAACCAATCATTGGTATCTTTCAAGATTCCATGCTTGGATCAAATCGTTTCACAAGGGAAAGCATCAAGTTCACACCACGCGAGGCGATGAATATATTAATGATGTTTCAACGCGTGAACGAATATGCGTTATTAGACAAGGGAGATATCATTACAAATTTTGATATATTATCCCAAATATTACCACCACTGACATTAGGTTTCAAGACCAAATTATTTGGAGACAAAGAGGATGCGAAAACATCAAATAATGTCTTGGAAATAAGAAACGGTCAATATATTCGTGGTCAAATGGAAAAGGATATTTTGGGCGGTGGCTCAAAAGGTCTTATCCATCGTATTTGTAATGATTTCGGTAATTTCGCCTCGGCAAATTTCATCGATGATTTACAAAATATCATTACCGAATACATGAAATCTAGTTCCTATAGTGTTGGAATTAGTGATTTGATATCTGATGAAAAAACAAATCAGGCAATTATTAAAGTCATTAGTGAGAAAAAGAATGATGTCAAGAGTTTGATTGACCAAACACAAATTGGCGTGTTTGAAAACAATACAGGTAAGACGAATCAAGAAGAATTTGAGACACAAGTCAATAATATACTGAATCAAGCATCCTCGGAGGCTGGTAAAATCGGTTTAAAATCATTGGATAAAGACAACCGTTTTGTCATCATGGTGAATGCCGGTTCCAAAGGCAGTGATTTGAATATTTCTCAAATGATTTCTTGTTTAGGTCAACAAAACGTGGACGGAAAACGTATTCCTTATGGTTTTGAACACCGAACATTACCGCATTACACGAAATACGACGACACACCAAGTGCTCGTGGTTTTGTTGAAAGTTCCTATATCAATGGTTTATCACCGCAAGAATTGTTCTTTCACGCCATGGGTGGTCGTGTTGGTTTAATTGATACTGCTGTGAAATCAGTCACCTGGGAAACACCTATTATCATTATTGAGAATCAGCGTGTGAAATACACTGAAATTGGTAAATGGATTGATCATCAATTGGAGACGTCTCCCCCAGAAAATGTCCAAAAATTCACTGAACGACAAATGGAATTATTAAACATCAAGAATGGCGATGTATATATTCCAACCACTGACGAAGACGGTCTTGTCACCTGGGGAGAAGTCACGGCAATTACCAGACATGACCCAGGAACACAATTGTACGAAATTAAAACAAGTGGAGGCAGAAATGTCATTGTTACCGAAAGCAAATCATTATTAATATGGGACTCGGAAACAAAGAAATTAAAAGAAATGCTCACACCCGATATTCAAATAGGGGATTGCGTTCCAGTCACTCGGGAATTATGCGAACCACCTATTGTTTTAAAACATGTTGCGATGAGCGACTACCTTTCAAAATCCGAATACGTATATGGAACTGAATTTAATAATGCTGTGGCATTAATGAAACATTCTATGAGTGAACGAAAAAAGATACCATCTGGGTGGTGGGGCGAAAACAATGGAAAAACATTTACACTACCATACCATAAAAAATCATCTTTACAACGGGCAATGGTTCGTTCAAATGTAGAAAATATCAAGAATGGTTATATTTATCCATATAGTGGAAATCGTAAAGACACCAAAATACCAGACTATTTTGAATTGAATGAAGAAAACGGCATTTTCATTGGTTTGTTCTTATCGGAAGGAAATGTAAACAAGGATAATATAAACATTACCAATTTGAATGACAACATCAAAACATTTGTAAAATCATGGTTTGATAAACATTCTATTTGCTGGAAAGAACGAACAAGAACCAATAAAATTGGTGGAACTAGTTCGGGTATCATTGGTAATTCGGGTGTCCTTGCTTCTTTCTTGAATCAATTTGTCGGTAGTGGTGCGGAAAATAAATATGTTCCAAACGAGGCATTTATTTCAAATGAACAATTTATCATTGGTTTATTGAATGGATATTTCTCGGGAGATGGTACGATCGGTAAAAATTCGATTGAAGTCGGGTCAGCCTCCAAACGATTAATTGAAGGAATTAGTATGTTATGTTCCCGACTTGGTGTTTTTGGAAAAATGTTTACAACGCAATTAAAATCCAATAATTTGGGAACCAAAAACATAAAACCAACGTATCGTCTTTCGATCCGTGCTCAATGGGGAAGAATATTTGCCGACAAAGTTGCGCTCATTGAGGAAAAGAAAAATAACAAAATGCGTTCGATTGTATGGGGTCATTCTCATCGTAATTTTGAAACATACAATGACGTTGTTTTAGATAAGATTGTCGAAATTAATATTATTGGTGTTGAAAAACATCCCAAAATGTACGATTTAACCATACCAACTACCTTGAATTTTGGTTTAGCAAATGGTCTTCAAGTGCGTGACACGTCCACGACAGGGTATATTCAAAGAAGACTGATCAAAGGTTTGGAAGACCTTATGGTAAATTATGACATGACGGTTCGCACAAATAAGGGTAAAGTAGTCCAATTCTCTTATGGTGATGATAACATTGACCCCGTAAAGGTTGAAAACCAAGGAATACCTTTGGTGAATATGAGTATTCAAGATATTTATGCTCACTTTAATATTCCCGAGGACAAGGACAAAATGAAAACATTGTCGTCATTCTTTTTGAAAAATGTAATGACTCGTTATAAGAAACAAATGAAAGAAACTCAGGAAAAATGTAAGTTTTACACCGATTTCATGATTGAACAACGTGACGAAATCATCAAGAAAATATTCAAAAACAAGGGCGACAGTGTAGTAAGTACTCCGGTGGCATTTGCTCATTTAATCAATAATGTTCAAGGACAACAGCAAATCAATGCGAATTCGATTGTTGATATTACACCCTTGGAAGCATTTGAAATGATTGAAAACACTTATTCAAAGTTGGAAAAAATCCGTTGCGCACCACCAACCCTTTTATTCAAGACGCTTTATTATTTCAATCTGTCACCAAAAGAATTATTGGTAGTGAAACGATTTAATCGTGCGGCATTGACCATATTACTTGAAGATATTCTGGTGAATTACAAGCGCGCAATTGTTGCTCCTGGTGAAATGGTAGGAATGATTGCGGCACAGAGCATAGGAGAGCCTACAACACAAATGACCCTAAACTCTGTAACATATGAGACACCTATTATCGTAAGGAATCGCGAAGGTGAAATTCAAAAAGTACATATTGGTGATTTTATTGAAAAACACATTGCGTCACCAAAAAAACTGGAATATTATGCGGATAAAGACACGACTTATGCTGAGGTGATGGATTACTTTGAAATTCCGTCATGTAATGAAGAAGGAGAAGTATTATGGAAACAAGTCGAAGCCGTTACAAGACACCCGGTGGTGAATAAAGATGGAACAAATACCATGTTGAAAATAACAACGACTGAAGAACGCGAAGTGATTGCTACAAAGGCAAAATCTTTCTTAAAACTCGTAAATGGAAAAATTGTTCCAGTAGATGGTGATTCATTAAAAGTAGGCGATTATTTACCAGTAAGTACCAAACAAATTGATTATAAGGAAAGTTTTGAATTGAATTTAAAAGAGATTCTTCCTCCAAATGAATATATATACACGAGTGAGGTTGATAAGGCAAAAGTAGTGATGGATGAATATCAATGGTGGTCAAAACACCAAGGAAAAACATTTACATTACCTTACGCACGAAGCGATAGTTTTGTCGCAAAAGTAAGTGAAAAATTAAGAAATGGTTGTAAAACAAAGACCACATTTACACCAGGTTGTCTTTATACCAAACAAACCAACATGTGTGATTATAAAATTCCCGAGGTCATTCCATTAGATTATAATTTTGGTTATTTAATTGGCGCTTATGCTTCGGAAGGTTGTATGACTAAATTCCAAGTATCTATTTCAAATAATGATGTAGAATATTTGAAACCAATACAAGAATTATGTGAAAAATGGAATATTACTACAAAAATATATAAAAATGAAAATAAAAATCAACAAGGATGGACATCACAAGATATTCGTATTTATAATACTGTATTGTGTCGAATCTTGGAACTATTTTGTGGAAAATTGAGTCATAACAAATTCATTTCAGACAAGATTATATTCTCTAACAAAGATTGTTTAGTTGGATTCTTGGATGCTTATATTGGTGGGGATGGATATGTTGATATTCGAAATAAAGAAATAAGTATGTCATCTGTATCAAAAAATATGTTGATTGATGTACAACAAATCTTGAATAATTTAGGTATTTACAGTTACATTACAAAACCTAAAAAACCAGAAACAAATAATCGTGGAAGCAAAGATATTAAACAATTATATCGTTTATATGTTAAACATAATCAATGTAAAAAATTATCTAATTTATTACAAAATATTAAAATTGACTACAAGAAAAAAAATTGTGAAATTCTTATTGATCATAAATATAAATTTAATTATGAAATAAATAGAAATTATCTAACTGTACCAAATGAGGTTGATGGCGAAATAATATTTGAAGACCGTAATGATCGTTATAAAAATGTATTGTTTGACAAAATCAAAAGCATAGAAGAAGTATCAAATACTACAAATTATGCTTATGACCTAACAATTTCAGACACGAAAAATTTTAACATCTATAATGGTCTCGCACTTCGGGACACTTTCCATTTCGCAGGGGTCTCCTCTAAATCTAACGTGACTCGTGGTGTGCCAAGAATAGAAGAAATATTATCTTTGTCACCCGAACCAAAAAATCCGTCATTAACCATTTACATGAAACAAGAGGAACAAACCGACCGTGAAAAAGCGCAATCTATTATGTACATGTTGGAACACACCAAGATGGAGGAAATCGTGAAATCCATTGATATTTGTTTTGACCCAGATGATTTAAATACATTGATTGGCGAGGATGAGACGACAATGGAACAGTTTCAATCATTTGAACAAATGGTGGATGAATGTATTGAAAAGTCAGTGGAACCACAAACCAATGAAAAATCGAAATGGATTTTACGAATGGAGATGGATTCCGAAATCATGTTGGAGAAAAATATTACCATGGATGATGTGAATTTCACGTTGAAAAATAGTTACGGGGACGAGGTGGCTTGCGTATATTCGGATTATAATGCGGACAAATTGGTCTTTAGAATTCGCATGAATACAGTTGTGAATAAAATAAAAGATAAGGGTGTCGCGTCAATTGGACAAAATAAAAGCAACGTAAATCCGCTTGACCAGTCAGACCAAATATACATGTTGAAGAATTTCCAAGATCAAATATTACACAATATAGTGATTCGTGGTGTTAAAAATATCAACAAGGTAATTCTTCGTAAGATAAAGGATAATTTGGTGGAAACATCAGGTATATACAAGAAACAAGATATATGGGTCTTGGATACCATTGGAACAAATATCTTGGATGTATTGGCTCTTGATTACATTGACGCGAAACGCACATTTAGTAATGATATTGTTGAAATATACAACATCTTTGGTATTGAGGCGGCACGACAAACCATTTATAATGAATTGGCGGAAGTGATTGAATTTGATGGCACCTATATTAATTATCATCACATGGCAATGTTGTGCGATAGAATGACATTTACCAACAAGATGATCTCCATATTTAGACACGGTATTAACAATGATAATATTGGTCCAATTGCCAAGGCGTCTTTTGAGGAAACACCTGAACAATTCTTGAAAGCGGCAAGACATGCAGAATTGGATATCATGCGCGGTGTATCGGCAAATATAATGTGCGGTCAAGAAGGATTATATGGCACCAACGCATTCCAGGTGGTACTTGATTTGGACGAAATGCGTAAATTGGAGGATACCATTCAATATGAACAAGAAGATACCAACAAAATGATTGATGACGTCTTTGGTGGTATGGAAGATGAACATGATAAATGTAGTAAAAATAAATTGGTGATTGAAAATAATGTTGTAAATATTAAGGCAAGTGATTTAGGTCACGATGATGATTATAATCCAGGATTTTAGGTATCAGATAAAATATAAAAATATGTAAATAATAAAAATATCATCATTTTTATTATTTTTTACTCTAGAATTATAATGTTGATCGTCTCTTCATATTGGAATAATTCGGTTTATTACGCGATTCAAACCCTTTATTCGCATTATTTAGAAATCTGAGACATAAATTTATAAAACAAGAAACGGTTTCACCTATTAAATAACCGAATGACCATTCTATGTCTGCACAACATTTTTCTGTATCGCAACATTTTTTTTTGGTTTTTCGTATGTGGTTTTTGGGTTTTTTTTCTATTATTTTCATCTATATACAAATAATTATATAATATAAATGTATTAGAAATATAAGTTTAATATTATATAATTATTTTGATTTTATTTAATAAATGTATTCATTTTGTTCAATGATAAATAAATGCGTATCAAATAAAGCATTTATAAATATTGATAAACATACCGAAAGAGAAAACTACCCGTCATTGTTTTGTAAGTTATTGCGCGATGTCTATAGTCTAGACACAACAAATATCATACAACAAATTATTCATATTGAACTTTATTGTTATGTAATAAATATATATCGTGTTTTATTAGAAAAAGAGTTTGATTATAAACGCTTTATTAAATATAAATTCACTTTTTTAACTAATGTAATGGAAAATATTTTTTATAATGACGAAACAAAAGATTTATATTTTTCCTATTTTTCAAAAATTCAAAAAATCCATTTTGCGTTTATGCGTTTTGCTAGATTATATAAATACAAAAAAGCGGTCGTTCAAATATCGAGTGATTTATATATGAATGAACTTGATGAAAAACATCGAAATGTGTTTGTCTTGTTTCAAAACAATTGTAAATATTTATTTTCGGCAAGTGATTTGGTAAATATAATGAATAATAATTTATCAAATTCGTATTTATTTTTTAGTGAACCGTTGATTCCAAAAAACCCGTACAACAATATTGCGTTTGATATCGCGACTTTATATAATATTTATTTTTTTATGAAAAACCGCCCCTTTGCGATGCCGGTTTTGTATCAACAATTTTTTAATGTGGATTTTGACCTTGAAATATTCAGGGAAGACAATGAACAATTAATCAGAGAAGAATCGATCAAAAGATATGTATATTCAACGAGTCCCAATATATTATACAATACGGTCGTTTCCATGATTGAAAGCTTAAAATCAAATAATTCAAAATATAAAATATTGTGTATTCATAAAAATTTCCCTAAAAATAAATTGGTAGAAATCATGCGTCCCTATTTACATTTGTATTATTTATCGAAATTCTATGTTGTTGGAACAGAAAAAATAACAAATTCATATGAAATCTTGGTAAAAAAGTTTGATTTGTTTGTTCGGTTCAATCCATATTTTGGGAGAAAACTATTTAAAAAAGATAATAAAAACAAAATATTAGTTGATAATTATGACGATAATCATATGAACTTTTATAAAAAGTATGACAAAAGTGTATTTAAAAAACTTCCAAGTATTAACTATGACGAAATGTTTGGATATAATGGAGATTTTGATACAGATGATTCTATTGGCGCAACCATTCGTAATAATGTGACAGCATCATTACATAACGCAGTAGAGTATATTCGGTTTCACGGTGTAGAGAATTCTGATGATGTTGATGATGACAATGGGTCAGATGGTGAAATTGTTGAAAACACAAGTGATTTTGTAATGGAAAATGATACAGATGATACAAATAGTGACGACGAATTATAATAATTTATAATAAAACAAATATAAACAAAAGGCATTATTATAAATACTATGAAAGTTTTACTTATTGGATTCGGTTTTGTTGGAAAAGCCACCTATTTATTAAAAAACGCGGATATTGAATTTTTCATATACGATTGCGTTCCGGAGTTATGTTCACCGCCTAATTTAGATTTGGATGAAATTGTCAAAATCGTAGATTTGGTTTTTATTTCATTGCCAACACCGACAAATATAGATGGGTCGTGTTATACAAATTTAATTGACATGTATGTAAAACGTTTGAAACATGATTATATTATTGTTCGTTCTACCGTTCCAATTGGATATTGCGATTCACATAAAGTATTTTTTATGCCTGAATTTTTAACCGAGCAAAACTGGAAAGACGATTTTACGACGAATAAACATTGGTTGTTTGGAATTTATGAAAATTGTTCGTTTGACAAAGAAATGCAGTATCGAGTTTTGATTCGTCAGTTAATTGATAGTGCTTTCAAACACAAAAGTATAAAATATGACAATATTCATTTTGGAACCAATAAAGAAATGGAAATGAATAAATTAATCAGAAACACATTTTTATCCACCAAAGTGGGTTATTTTAACGAGATTTATGATTTGGCAGAAAGATTAGGTATTAATTATAATAGTGTGATCAATTATGTGAAATTAGATGACCGTATTGGTGCGAGTCATATGACTTGTCCTGGATATAATTATAAAAGAGGATATGGCGGCACTTGTTTCCCTAAAGACACGAATTCAATGTACAGTCAATTAATACAAAATGGTATTCCTTCTTATATATTACAGGCAAATTTAGATAGAAATGAAAATTATGACAGACCGGAAAGAGATTGGTTACATGATATAAATCGCACAAATGTCAAGGATAATAAATCGTCTTATATATTAGTCACAGGTGGTGCTGGATTTTTAGGTCGTCATATTTGTAAAAGACTATTGGAAAATGCTGGAAACAAAGTGATTTGTATGGATAATTTAATCACTGGTAAAATGGGTAATATTGAGGAATTTGTAGGAAACTCTAATTTCAAATTTGTTAATTTTGACATTACAAATAAAATATTCTTGCCTAAAGTAGATGAAATATATCATTTAGCATGTATCGCCAGTCCAGATAAATACAAGGCAAATTCGATTGAAACACTTATGACTTCTTTTGTAGGAACCAAGAATGTCTTAGATTTGGCAAAAAAACATGGCGCAAAAGTGTTATTTACCTCTACATCGGAAGTTTATGGGGATCCATTGGTTCATCCACAACCTGAGGGGTATTATGGAAATGTAAATACCGTTGGTGAAAGAAGTTGTTATGATGAGGGAAAGCGCGTAGCAGAGACATTACTTTACGAATATCGTAAAAAGTTTGATATGAATGTAAAAATTGCGCGTTTATTCAATACCTATGGTCCATATATGGATTTAAATGATGGACGCGTAATTACGAATTTCATGAATCAAATCATGAATAATGAAAATCTCAAAATATATGGTGATGGATACCAAACCCGAAGTTTTTGTTATGTAGATGACCTGATTGAAGGGTTAATTACTATGATGGCGAGTGATGAATATGGACCAGTCAATCTTGGTAATCCAAATTGTGAATTTACCTTGAATGAATTGGTCAAGATTTTTGAGAAAGTAAGTGGCACATGTGAATTAAAAGTGGATTATTTGCCATCTACTGAAAATGATCCAAAACAAAGAAAACCAGATATTCGATTGGCGTGGGAAAAACTAGGATTCAAACCAGTTATTGACTTGGAAACGGGTATTCAAAAGACAATGGAATATTTTAGAACTTTTAACGCAATATAATAAAAATTGATTTTTATAGATAAAATACAAATCAATTGAATAAAACTAACATGGAAAATATATTATCAAAAATATTATTATTACCAAAAGAAATACAAGACATTATTCATGAGTTTAATGTTGAACATAGACCTATGATGCAACCTGTATTTAAAGTTATTTGTTCGTTGGATTTAAAATGTGTTACATGTGATGCGTATCTGAATGATAAACCAACCGAGGATATTATATATATTATGAAAAAGACATTCGTCTGTTCAAAAAATTGTGAAATTATAGCGCGTGAAGAATTAAAAAATGTACCCTAATAATTTATATAAAATTTTACGTTTCAATCTCGTTATCGCTATCTTCTTCAATCACTAATTTGACCTTTGGTTTTTCTGCGCCCTTATTTTTTAAAGAATAATCCTTTTTATTGAATATATTTAAAAACTCGCTCATTGATTGTCTGTTGTCAAGTGCCTCATCTACGTTGTCGAGACCCTCGCCACCAAGAACACTTTTTTCCATAAAGATTTTACGATTATCATTTTGAACCAATTTATATGTCGTTGTTTTTTCACCGCGCGTCAATGGCGATGTTACGATGAAACAAAACTTGTCGTTTGTTTCGCCGTATATTACATACGCATTGTTGGTATATTTATTCTGACATATTGGTTTGGTAGAAATAAAAAACGAAGGGATTTTATATTTTTGTAAAATCAAACAAATATCCAAATTGGAAATGAAATAATCCCCGTTATAAATAAAATTAGTAAATGTAATTAATTTTTCTCGTACCTGTTGAACAAGTAATTTTTTTCCTTCCAATGCCAATACATCTAATATTTTGGTTTCATAATCACCGTTTTGTTTAAAATATGACGCGTATTCATGTAATAAATCAAGTCTAATTTGATTTGTTGTCAAATTTTGTGATGTTGCTTTTTTAATGATATCTATCAATAAATAAAATCCGTTATCATAACTCAACTCGCTATATGAAGATGGGAATGATTTTTTCCACACCCCCGATGTTATTTTATCTTTCATTTTTGGCACATATTCAACCAATTCGTTATCCACATCATTATTTATATTTGTGTCATTTAATTGTACTCTATTATCATATACTTGCGTCATTTGCGGTTCAACGGTATCATAATTATTATATTTTACATATTTATTCAAAACCGCTGGAATAAGAGTATCAAAATATTCACTAGTTAATAATGATTGTATCATGACTACTTCATTGTCTGTTAAATTATATCCTAAATTATTGAATGACAAATAGGTTTGCGGTTCAAACATGAATGATTTTATTCTATTGTAACGAATAATTTCATCTGCCATTTTATCATAATAATACTCTTCATTATTATTGGAATTACTTATTAAATTATATTTGGGAATAACCAGTTGGCATATATTATTATCAGGATTGGTTTTACATGAATTTTTTATTAAACATTTATTAGCAGCATTCATCATACAAGCGGATATATCCGAATTTTTATTTATTTTACCAATATCATAATCTTGAGTAAATATTACTTTGTCGCCAACAAGTTTTCTCAATTGATCGGAAATACTATCCAGCTGATCATTATACAAGGCATATGGCGAATTTGTCTCTTTTTCTATTTTCTCTCTTTGTTTGATATTTTTAAAATCATTTAACAAGATTCTTATTGTATTTCTAAAAGAATTATATAGATTTGTCTCCATTTTAATACGTTGTATAGTTTCTATTCTATCCTCATCTACTTTTTCCGTTAATATTGTTTTGTTATCAATATCATATTGATCACTACCTTCGATAATAGTTAATGAATCGTCAGCAGTATCATCTAAAGAAACATATTTATTTATTCCGACAAAATTATTTGTTTCGGTTAATACACCAACTACCATTTTATTTTTATCAACTACTTTATAAAGCGGATTACACAAAATTACTTTTTTACTAGACTTGTATACTTCTTTCAAAAAACGAATCGTATTTTTGTAATCGGTAAATGTATCTTTACTCACTAAAGCAAATTCATAGTTATTGTTAATCGATGATGGATGACATGGGACAAAACCGGCAGAATCATCATTATACGCAACAACGCCAATTACTTTGCCTTGATAATTTATAATTTGTTTCAATATAGTATATTTTATTTTTTGTAAATTTGTGATTACATTATTTGCTAGATTTGCCCTTGAAAATTTATATTTTAAAGGCATACTATTCAAAGGCTTACACATTGTATGAATGTATGGTTTTATTATTTTTTTGAACAAGTTTCGAATGTTGGCTGGTAATTCGGGGTTTAATTCGCTAAATTTTTTAATAATGGTCAGTTTCTTGTTTACATTTTTATATGAATAAATCGGCTCATAATAATTTCCATTTTTTAGAATTAAATATGTATTCTTTCGGTGGTCAAATATTTCAGTTGAATAATGGTTGGTTGGACAAATCAAATTTACAGAATCCGTTTTATCATTCGAATCTACCTCTAGTATTATTAAATTTATTCCTCCTGGTAATAGGTTAGGATTCGGCTTACAAATAATGTCCCACAAATAAGTGTAGTCAATATGTACAGTATTATCCAATAAAAACGCTTTAAAATTTTCAAAAGATGATACAATTTTATGATAAAAGTCCAAATTATATTGAGTCGCTTGATATATTTTAGAATCCATATATTTTTCTACCAAATCTTCTGTTATAACGGTTGGCTCAATATCAAAATCAACATATAAATTTCCGTTTTGATAAGTTAAAAAATCATCAATAGATAATGATGAAATGATAAGTTCCTTCATTTCTTTAATGGTAGGAATACGTTTTGAATCAATATAAAACATTATATCCGCAATACAAGCAATAAATGATTGTGCTTCACTAAATTCGACACCGTGTCTTAATAAACAACTATGGAAATAACGAGCATTTTGTTTATTTTGATTTTGACATTTTGAATTGTCCTCATGTAAAAAATGCTGAATACTTATTGGTAAATATCCCCAACGTCCTTGATCTAATGGAACTTTTTCTTGCCCTTTAATATAAAAATCTTCTTTATCTTTTCCTGGAATACTTTTTATAATTTGTTCTTCAGATACTTGACTTTCTCTATGGCTGGGTATTTTTTCTACTATATTTTTTGTCCTTTCAATAACGTTTTTACTTTCTTCTTCTTTGCCAGTTTCACTTTCATCGGGTTCTGGCTCAGAATCAGACCCTGGGATGCTTTCTTCAAAGTCAGACTCTTGTTCCATTTGTTTCTCACATTTTGCTTTTTTACCAATGTGTTCTTTTGTGTTCCATTTCTTGAAACAACAAGGAATACATAAATCATTTGGGTGTAGTCCTTCTTTCATAAACCCCGGGTAGTGTTGTATATATTTATCCTGTGTTCCGTGTTCTTGTGGGTCAAAAAACTCATATATATATGCCCCCTTTGGGACTTCTTTGGCGTCTCTTGGAATAACCTCTCCACAAGTAGGATGTTTTTTTACGATTTCACCTCTTTTGTTGCGGACCTCTGTCAGTTCAGACGGATCAATGGGTGTATTTGTTTTCAAACACCAGTAACGAGGACAAATGTAATAATTTGGTTTTTTTGGATCACTTCCATATTTTAAAACGTCTTCGGGTTTTAAAAATCCTGGTTTATTTTTTTTTATTTTTTCAAATTCTTCTTTGGTAAGTAAGACAGGTTGTTTCCTCAAATTAGAAGCACATGTTCGTGAATATGGTTTGAATTTACCCTGTTTTTTTGTTAAAAACAATGTTGGATCATATTGTTGTAATTTTTGTTCAAATACATTCGGATTTTTTAAACTCATTCCATCTAATTCAATTACATTTTTTTCAATATCTTCAATATCATCGTCATCAACGCCCGGATAAAGTGGTTGTCCAATGACAATTTTATTCTGTTTGCCCGGTTCATCCTCAGGTATGTCAAAATCTAAGATTTCGCCTTCTTTAAATGTTGTTTCAGAATTAGAATTACTACTCTTTGAGCTAGTTTGTCCTCCTGAGAATTTTTGTTCTTCGTCTCCCGATTCACTACTATCCCCGTAAAATAAATCAAACGCGGTCTTGATACGTTCTTTCTTTTCTTCGTTTTGTTCTTCATTTTCTTCTTCGTTAAATGCGGTTATAAATGGTTTATATTCTGTTTCATTCTTGGATACAGATGATGATTTTGAGCTGGCTGAGCTTAAATCAAAGATTTTTTGTTGGTCGTTTTCTTCTTTTTCAAAATCTTTGAGAATAATTTCGGTTTTCAATTCACTACCGCTACAATTATTTTTAATTTGTTTTACAGGATAATTGGTTGATTTCATATCTTGAGTTAATCTGATCAATGTATCCAAATATATTGGAATATTATTTAAATATTCAATATTATTAATTCCATCTACAGAAATGGTAATGACACCCGTGTTTTTATTTAGTTCAATTCTTGTTTTAAACCCTGGGTTGATTTTAATTTCTATTTCAGATTTTCTAACACCCTTTACAACTTCCAATTCATTCGCCACTTTTTGTAACAATTCTTTTGCGTCATTTTCAGACATTTTATAATTATCCATCAAACCTTCAATAATTTCAAGAAGGCTATATTTTTGTTTTTGTTTTTCAATAATAAATGCTTCTTGACTATTGGTTTTACTAAAATTGGAGACCCTTTTAAACCGCATTTCAATACCGGTTTTTAAATTGGCGTTTTCAATAACAAATATACTTGAAATACAAGCTTTTAATTTTTCCAAATTAATGGATCGATCAATCTCAATACTGGTCTCATAATTAAGATGTTTAATTTCCACATTCTTATCTGAAAAACCTTCAAAATAATTAATACTGTATCCGCTTTTTTCAATATAGGTCTTCACATCATCTATAATAGGATTTACCATTTTTTTAATAAATGATTCAATATCTGCCATAGTTGTTGCTTTTTCAAACTCGCCTTCTATATAAATGTTTCCATATTCATCAAATTCACACAACATAATATGTTGTTTCTTAGCGATTTTATATTCAATGTATGCAGTTACTGACTTGGTTTTTCCTATACTTTTTATTAACTTAAAAATAGTTGCCCTCGATAAGTATGGTATTTTTCTTCCATCAATACTCGTTTTATCAGTATACAAACGATAAATATTTTCCTGTTTTACCGATGGATTAAACTTTATCAAAGGTTTTGTGATATCAGCATGTATCAATTTAAAAATAACATCTAAACGAATTTTTATCTCATACGTGGGTTTCACCATCACTTTTATATAATGAATCCCCGCTGTCTTATAATTGAAATTCGTTGTTCGTTCTTTATATATATCATAAAACATATCCACATTTTTAAAATTATCAAATACATCATCATCAAATAAATCTTTTGATTTATCAATCAACATTTCCCTTTTTGAATTTAATGTGTCGAGAGAAACAATGGCGTCTTTAAGTAGGTTTGGATAATATATCTTAATCGCCGTTTCCTGGTTTAAACCGCGCGTTTTATTATATTCCAAGACATCATTCGCAAGACATACATAAATGTTGTTATTGTATATGAATCCGGTATTCATCAATAAAACGGTATTTAAAGACAACATTGATTTTCTTACTTGTTTTTCTATGCTATCATTATATGATTCAACCTGATATGGGTTACCTATATAAGGATACTCGTCAGAAATAAGTAAGTGCGATTGTCCTAAATTCCTAGTTATTAAAAAGGTTTGATCTATTAAATCAAGGGAAAGTATGTCATCATATGTATAACTAGATTTATCAGGTATGTCAAAATCAGCGTTATCCACAATATTCAACAATACCAAATCCAATGTTTGTCTGGTAATTTCTTGTTTTTTACTAGTTAATGCTGAATATATATTCGTTGGATTTAATTTGGTTTGAATAAGTCCAAATAAATATAATTCGCTAATAGAAATTTGAGATTTTTGGTATTTTTCACGGGAAGATGTATTTAATTCATCAGTTATTTTTATTTTTATTGATAAAATATTATCATCTGTATGTATTTGTTGAAATGAAAAATATACTGGAATATTTTCTGATATGATTTTTTTTAACTCATCATTATTAAAAATATAAGATACATTGTCAAAAAATAATTCGTTTTTTGGGTCTTTTTTGAATAATTCTTCTAGATTTACATTATTTTTATATAAATTACCATAAAACACATGAATAGATTCCACTTTATTTTCAATATTTAATATATTTACCTTGTATATAGAATTTTGTTTTGGTGTTGCCATTATATTATATATATAAATAAAGTATTTTTTATTTATATAAAACGACTAATTATTATTCTTATTTTTCATCCTTATTTTCATGATAGATACGACTTTTTATTTTATTTATTTTTTTTCTTATTGTTTCACTAGAATATCCAAGTAAATATCCTATTTCTTTATCAGACCTTATTTTTTGAAAATAAAAATTATACTTATATTTCATTATTTTTTTGTATTCGTCTTCCAAGTGATTAATAATATTCCATAATTCAAGGAATTCCTTGTATTTATTCACAAAGACATAACTATTTTTATGAGTGCTTACATACAAACCATCATAATAATCATAATTACTCATAAACTTTGTGTTGGTCATTTTTTTGTACAAGACTAGATTTTGGGTTCTCCATTTTTTATTGATTCTTTTTGATATCGGTAATAATGTCAATGGATGCATTTCTGACATCCCATAATATAATTCTCCCTTTATATAGATTGACGCATATTTTGAAAATGAACTCGGCATGGTTGTATTATACCGAGAGATAGCATTCAATAATCCTCGTGACGCATAAAGTTTTAATTCATCCAAAGGAATATGCCTGCATTTTTTATAATATGTTGTTTTGAAATCATACGCCATATTGTACGCATAATGTTTATAATGTTGAAATATTATTTGATTACATGTATTTATCATATTGCTTGTACTTTTTGGATGTTTTAAAATGCTTTTTATACTCATCCATTGGTATTGTGTAAGATAATTGATACTTTTTACACTATTCATACAGGATAACAATAAAAATAATATGAATAACATTAATACACTTTGTCAAATAATATTTATATATGTTCAAAATATACATTACAAATTCCTACGAAGAAAAAATATACAAAAATATACAAAAAATACTAGTATTTCTCGAAGAACCTAGATTCTAAAATTTCAAATTTCAACAAGAGAATATCAGAAAAACCAAAAATGGACATTTTTGGTATGTCCATTTTTGAAATATGGGGGTATTTTGATGAAAATCACT
>Ga0209597_1001147_pt1 | contig 17357 bp, 11 predicted proteins | sample M_140625_MF_Meta_FD_187316 | JGI IMG/M metagenome (GOLD analysis project Ga0209597, IMG submission 187316) | Freshwater microbial communities from Lake Montjoie, Canada to study carbon cycling - M_140625_MF_MetaG (SPAdes) (version 2) | ecosystem: Environmental > Aquatic > Freshwater > Lake... | reverse complement strand
AAATTTAAATTTAACCACTACTAGCCCAGGTCAATTAAATATTTGTCCAGATAATAACTGTGTGAATTTAACAGCTACCTATACAGACTCTCGAGATACCAGCTCATATGAAGTATTTTCAACACCCTATACGCCAGCCTTCCCTTTTACAGGAGGAACCCAAGTATCTGTAAATATTGATGATGTTTGGTCGGGAGATTTACCAATACCATTTAAGTTTTGTTTTTATGGCACAGCATATAATTTCTTAAATATTGGTTCTAATGGGGTTGTAACTTTTGATACTCACGCTGCCGGTTCTACATGTCCATGGTCCTATACAGCGCAACTACCTAGTACTACATTTCCAATTAGAAACGCAATTTATGCACCTTACCAAGATATTAATCCAAGTATTATTACTCCCCCTGCACAACCAAACATTAATTATCAAGTATTAGGTGTAGCTCCTTGTAGAGTTTTCGTAATTAATTTTAGTAAAGTAGCCCAATTTAGTTGTGCAAATAGTGTTGGCCTTCAAACCAGCCAGTTAGTATTGTATGAAACCTCAAACGTAATTGATATTTATATTAAAGACAGAACTGCATGTACAACATGGAATCCCACTTCTACAACTGGAGCCGGAGGAAATGGCGTAATTGGACTTCAAAATTCTGCTGGAACTAATGCAGTTGTTCCCCCAGGTAGAAATACAGGAAATTGGGAGGCACATAATGAAGCTTGGAGATTTTTACCAAACGGAAATTCCAATGTTACCTTCCAATGGCTTCAAGATGGAGCACCATTAACGCCCAACTTAAATACTAATGTTTGTGTTACACAGGACACTAATTTGACTGCACAAGCTACATATACTGCATGTGACGGGACCCATGTTATTAAATCAGAAAATGTATTGTTACATCTATTAACACCTGTAACACCAACATTTACTCAAATTCAACCTATATGTCAAGGAGCTCCCGCACCAGTTTTACTTACTACTTCTAATAATACAGTAGGTATTATAGGAACTTGGTCTCCAGAAACAATTGATACTTCAGTAACTGGAACCGTAACGTATACTTTTACACCTACAGATGGCCAATGTGCTTTACCAACCACCATGAATATTACTGTTAAAAATAGTGTAATACCAATATTTAGTACACCAGCTCCAATTTGTTCAGGAGCTACTGCACCAGTATTATCTAATTTCTCTAGTAATATTCCACAAATAACAGGGGCATGGTCTCCTTCTACGGTAAGCAATACAGCTTCAGGGACTTATACTTTCCAGCCAGATGATGGTCAATGTGCTACAAATACTACATTAGATGTTACAGTTAATACGAACTGTTCTTTAGGAAGTTTTGCAAGTGCAGTTTGGTTATCTAATTGTTCTACATCTAATTTCTTTAATACTGTTGGTTCAGGAGCTGATATTATCGGACCTGTAGGTAATGTATTCCAAAATTCTAATTTAGGAACCTACGTTCAAAATTCTAATCTACTTATATTAAGAGGTGCAGAAGTTAAAACATTCAAATCAACTACTGCAAATATTTGTAGCGCTCGATTAAATTATAGAATTTATCCAGCTACTACAACTCCAGTTGCATTCCAAGTTATGGGATTACCATTATTTGATAATTGTTCAGGAGGCACTTTCCCTTCGGGAGGTCCATGTAATACAGGTGATCAAAAATGGAACAGAGTTGTGGCCGATGGAACTACAAATCCTTATTCACCAGTTAATTTGACTACATATCCCCCTGGAAATTATGTAATACAAGTATATTATGATCTTACTGGAAGCACATCAAATCCTGCTGGATGCGATGAAAATATACTTATTGATAACAATGGAGCTTATTTTACTGCTAATTTTACAATTCAAGCGCAGCCAACATATTCAAGTTCTAATCCAACTACTTGTAGTGGTACAAATGGTTCTGTAACAATATCAGGCTTGGCTCCTAGCACAACATACGGAGTTTCCTACCAACAAGGAACGACAATTGTTGGACCTGTAAACTTCACATCTAATAACTCCGGATATATTGTTATTCCAGGGTTAAATGCAGCTACATATTCTAATTTTTCAATTACATTAAATGGATGTACCTACCCTTATGTTACTCCGATAATTTTAGTTGATCCTATTAAACCAACTGTCACAGTAAATAATTCTACAGTTTGTGCAGGTCAAAATGCAACTTTAACGGCGACTCCAGGAACACCCGGAACCTTTAGTTATGCATGGACAATACCTGCTGGAGCAATTCCTCCTGGTAATGTTGCTACTTTTACAACAACTGTAGGAGGAGTTTATTCTGTAATAATCACGAATACAATTACAGGATGCTCAAGTGTTAATGGTTCAGGAATTATAACTATTAATGCGCTTCCAACTGTAACGGTTACTAGTCCAACGGTTTGCCAAGGTCAGACTGCAACAGTAACAGCTTCACCAACACCTACAGGAACTTATTCTTACATTTGGATTTGTCCAGCAGGAGTAATTAATCCTGGGAACGTAGCTACTTTTAATGCAACAGTTAGTGGAAGCTATTCAGTAATAGCAACAAATACAGTTACTGGATGTTCTAGTACCAGTGTATCCTCTACAGTTTCTATTAATCCTGTGCCTATTGTGACTGTAAATAGTCCAATTATTTGTGGAGGTATAGCAACGGTTACCGCTACAGTTACCACACCAGGAGTGTATAATTACACATGGACTGTACCCCCTGGGGTTCCAAACCCAGGAAATGTAGCAAGTTTTACAACTACCGTTTCTGGAGTTTATACAGTTGTAGTAAATAATATAAGTAGTTTATGTAATACTGGATTTGATGACCCTATAGGTGTACCAACAGGAGGATCATTATTTGTTAATCAATCTAATTTTTCTTGTTGGAGAACCACTGCATCTGATGGAATGATTGAAGTCTGGTCATCAGGAAATGAATCTACGCCTTCTTATTCTGGAACTCAATTTATTGAATTAAATGCCAATTTAGTTTCTACTCTTTATCAAGACATTAGTGTTTTGCCTGCTTCAACTGTAAATATTTCATTTGCTCACAGAGGTCGTTTTAGCGGAACAGATGTTATGCAAGTTGAAATAGGACCTATAGGTGGACCTTATGTTAGTTTAGGACAATTTTCAGCTACGCCTGCTGCATGGGTTTACAGTACCGTCCCATATACTTTCCCGAATAATGGTATTTATAATTATTCACTTCGTTTTGTATCAGTAAGTGCTGGAACAGCCCAATTATCAGTTGGTAATTTTATAGATGCTATTTCAATGACAACGGCTAATTGCCCTGCATCTGCATCTGGGACTGTTACTATTAATTCTGTAATTACTCCAACATTTGAACCAATTGCTTCAATTTGTTTAGGGGATACAGCACCAATACCACCTTTGCTATCAACTTCATCAAATGGAATCCTTGGTTCTTGGTCACCTGCAGCAATAAATCCTACTTTAGTTGGCTCAACTCCTTATATATTTACACCTAGTCCGGGACAATGTTCTGAGCCTAAAACAATATATGTCACGGTAAATTCAGTTCCTACTCCTACAGTTGTAGTAGTGACGCAACCTACTTGTGTTTCACCTACAGGAACGATTGAGGTTACTGCACCTGTTTCAAGTATAGGAGCACAGACACCAACAGATTTATTTATCTCTGAAGCGACTGATTCAAATTCTGGATCTTTATCTTATGTCGAGTTATACAATGGAACGGGAGCTTCGATTAATTTATCGAATTATTCTATAAAAACTGCGAATAATGGTAATGCTTATGGATTTACATTGCCATTAAATAATGTGAATATTGCTTCTGGAGCAACTTATGTTGTAGCTTTAGGAACAGGAGGATCAAGTGTATGTACTACAATACTTGGTGGAGATGGTTCTTTAGGAGCACAAAGTAGTGGTTCAGGCTCGGTTAACTTCTCAGCTGGTGGAAATGATCATTATGGTTTATTTAATGGAACAACTCTTATAGATAGTTGGGGAATTTTTGGGGACGCTAATTGGGCTCCAACTAGTATTGGTACTGAAGGTGCTGATTTTAGAAGAAAAAATACTATTTCTCCTCTACCAAATGCTACATATAATAATAACGATTGGGATGTATTAGATTATGCAGGAAGTCAAATTTGTGCTAACAATGATTATTCTAATATTGGTTTATACACATTAAATACTACTACTACTAATTATCTTTATAATGTTGATGGTGGTGCCTACCAAAATAGTCCTATTTTCAGTGGATTAACTCCTGGTGTTCATACTATTACTGTTAAAGATTTATTAACAGGGTGCATTTCTCTTGGTGTCACAGTAACTTTATCATCACCAATACTTAATCCTTCGGTAAGTACATTTAGTTATAGTTCACCAGTATGTATCGATGTATCGTCATCACTAACACCAGATACATCTTCCCCAGGATTTACTCTTGGAGGAACATATTCTGTTACTCCTTCAACTGGTTTAAGTATAAATGCCTCTACTGGAGTAGTTAATTTAGAAACTGCTTTACCGGGAACCTACCAAATAACTTATGCAGTCCTTGCTAATCTAGCTTTGTGTCTAGATGCCAGCTCTACAACAACTCCTTTAGTTATTATTGCTAAACCAACAGTTTCTGTAAATAGCCCAACGGTTTGTTTTGGTCAAAATGCAGTTATGACTGCAACTCCAGGTACAACAGGCACCTATTCTTATGTATGGACAGTACCAACTGGCGCAACTAATCCAGGTAACGTTCCTACCTATACAGCAACAGTAGCTGGAATATATTCTGTAGTAATTACAAATACAGTTTCAGGATGTTCTAGTATTGCATCTTCAGGAACTTTATCTCTAAATACTTTGCCAACGGTTACAGTTAATAGCCCAACCGTTTGCGCTGGAATAAATGCAGTAGTAACTGCTACACCAGGAGTTACAGGAACGTATACTTACACTTGGACGGTTCCAACGGGTGCTACAAATCCAGGAAATGTTGCAACATTTAATGCTACTGTAACTGGTATATATTCTGTTAAAATAACAAATTCTGGTGGATGTACTAGTACAATTGCTAACGGTACTGTAATTTTTAAACCTATTCCAGTTGTAGCTGTCTCTAGCGCTACTATTTGTCAAGGGGCTATTGCAACGATTACTGCTACTCCTGCTACCTCAGGAACTTATACTTATATATGGAATGGTCCAGCAGGATCTAACCCTGGAACTTCTGCTTCATTTGATACAACAATAGCAGGAACTTATTCTGTAATTATTACAAATACTGTTACTGGGTGTTCAAGTACTTCAACTTCTGGAGCAGTTACTTTTAATCCTGCATTTGATTTTACTCTTTTCGGTGAATGTATTGACAATAAATTTACTCTAGAAGTTATTCCTACTAACAGTTCATTTGATGTAACTTCTGCTAATTACAATTGGACATTAACTCCTCAGCCCCTTGTATCTATTGGTTCTAATGCTACATTTGACGCTACTACTTATATTGGAGGATTAACTAATCCATCTCCATTACCAGTTACTTTTTATGTACAGGTTGATGTTAATGGTTGTAAACAAAGTCATAGTATTATAGTAGATAGAATTTATTGTGATATCCAAAAAGGAATTTCTCCTAATAGTGACGCACAGAATGACTTTTTCGATTTAAGAATGATGAATGTTCAACAATTAGAAATCTTTAACAGATATGGAACAAAAGTGTATTCTAAAATGGATTATTCTAACGAATGGATTGGTCAATCTAACTCAGGTGACGAATTACCTGATGGAACTTACTATTATGTAATAGAGTTCAAAAATAATCAACCAAGTAAAACAGGTTGGATATATATTAATAGAGATTCTAAATAAATAGTAACTTAAAAATGATAAATCTTCATAAAATGAAAAAAACATATTTATTAATTGCGGTAGTATTATTGACGTTTGTTGATGTTAAAGCGCAGCAAGACCCTCAATACACCCAATACATGTATAACATGAGTATTATGAACCCGGCCTATGCTGGTTCTAAAGAAAACATGACAGGTGGAGTGCTTTATAGAAAACAATGGCTAGATATTGAAGGCGCTCCTACTACTGGAACTTTCTTTATTAACTCACCTGTTGGAAAAAATGTTGGTTTAGGCTTGTCCGCTATTAATGATAAAATTGGACCTGTTGAAGAAACTAACGTTTATGCCGATTTCTCTTACACTCTAAATCTAGGTGATGACCGTAGATTGGCATTCGGTTTAAAAGGGGGGGTAACTATGCATAAAATAGATTTTAACACCATATATCCAACTTTGCCAGATATAAACGATGAGGCTTTTAACGGACCAAATCCTAATAAATCTTTTCTTAATATTGGTTCAGGTTTATTTTATTATACTAATAAGTATTATGTTGCAGCATCTGTTCCAAATATGTTAAAATCAAATTATTTAGATTACAGCGGAAGACGTTTTGGAACTGAAACCTTGCATTATTTCATTACTGGTGGTTATGTGTTTGATATCAATTCGGATCTTAAATTCAAACCATCTACAATGATTAAATCAGCTATTAACGCGCCGGTATCAGTAGATTTATCTGCTAACTTCTTATTCAATGATAAATTTGAAGTTGGAGGAACTTATAGATTACAAGACTCCTTTGGGGCAATGGTTAATTACGCAGTCTCTCCAAGTTTAAGAATTGGATATGCATACGATCAAATTGTTTCCGATTTAAAAGTGACTACTCCATCATCTCACGAGATCATGATTTTGTTTAATTTGAATTTCCCGAAAAAAGTATCCCAATCTCCAAGATATTTCTAACATAAACCTAAGTATAAAAATGAAAAATCTATATATAGTATTAAGTTTTTTTGCAATAAGTAGTTCTATAATTGCTCAAAACCAAGACACCAAAGTTGCCGATAAATTATTCCAAAGATTTGAATACGTTAAAGCGATTAAAGAATATCAAAAATTAGTTGATGATGGTAAAGCCGATGGTTATGTATACAAACAGTTGGCAGACACCTATTACAATATGTTTAATACTGCAGAAGCTATTAAATGGTACGCTAAAGCAACACTAACTGCTCAGGATGCGGAAACTTATTTTAGATACGCACAAATGCTCAAATCAAATGGGAAATACGAAGAGTCTAATAAGCAGATGAATAAGTTTGTTGCATTAGCGCCGAATGATTTAAGAGCAAAATCATTCAAAGAAAATCCTAATTATGTTCCCAAATTAGTTCAAGGAACAACCTATACTGTAGCTCCGGTTGCAATAAGTTCTGATAAATCGGATTTTGGTGCTGTTATGTACGATAAAATACTCTATTTTACTAGTGCTAGAAATGGTTCTAGAAAAAATTACGGTTGGACAGACGAACCATTTTTAGATGTATATACTTCTATTATAGGGGATTCTGGAAGTTTTTCAGAGCCAATTCCATTAACTTCTATCAATCATAAGCGTCATGATGGTCCTGTTACTATTAGTAAAGATGGAAATACAATGTATTTTTCTAGTGATAGTTTTAGAGATGGATTATTTGAAAAAGATAAAAACAATCATCTTAAATTAGGAAAAAACAATTTATATGTTGCTACTAAAGCAGGTGACACTTGGACAGATATCAAGCCATTACCTTTTAATAGTAAAGAATATTCTTTGAGCAATCCAAGTTTGAGTAGAGACGGTAAAACACTATATTTTTCTTCTAATATGCCTGGAAGTATTGGTGGAGTAGATATTTGGAAAGTTTCTGTTAACGCAAGTGAATATGGAAAACCAGAAAACTTAGGAGCCAAGGTAAATACAGAAGGAAATGAAAGTTTTCCATTCATTGCAGATGACAATACTACTTTATATTTTGCGTCAACTGGAAAACCTGGCTTAGGAGGTTTGGATATTTTTCAAATAGATCTTGCAAAAGCAAGTGAAGCTGTTAACATGGGCAAGCCATTAAATTCTGAAAAAGACGATTTCGACTTTACATTTAATAAAGAAAAAAACATTGGTTTTCTATCAAGTAATAGAAACGGGAATGATGATATATTTTTGGCAAAACCGTCTTGTGCAGTAGACTTATTAGTAACAGTTACCAATGCTAAAACAGGTGAAATCTTGGCAGATGCTAAAGTTGCAATTTTAGACGCTAAAAACAACATTATCTCAACAGACACTTCAAATGCTAAAGGAGAAGTTAATTTCAAAATTGAATGTGATACTCCTTATTCTATTCAAGCATCCAAAGAAGTATTTGAAGGAAATGTATTTGCCGTTGCTAAAAGTAAAGGCCCAACTGCTAAATTACCAGCACCATTACAGCCTATAGATGTTATTATTACTCCGACAGCTATTATTTTGCAACCAATTTATTTTGATTACGACAAAAGCAATATTACTCAACAAGGCGCTTTCGAGTTAGATAAATTAGTTCAAGTAATGAAAAGTAACGATAAGCTAGTTATTTTTACTAAATCACACACAGATAGTAGAGGTAGCGATGCCTATAATTTATCTTTATCGGATAGAAGAGCACAAGCAACAGTTCAATATGTTATTTCTAAGGGAATAGCTGCTGATCGTATAACAGGTAAAGGATTTGGCGAAAGTGAGCCTATAGTTACTTGTGATACATGTACAGAAGAAGAGTATGCTAAAAACAGAAGATCTGAATTCTTGATTGTTAAATAAAGAATTTCTTTTATATACTAAACGCCTTGTTAGAAATAACAAGGCGTTTTTGTTTTTGGTGAATTAAGGAAATATTTAGTTAATTCACACACAAAAAATCAAATTATTTTTTTAATTTATTTTGTCATAATAGCAACAACTTGAAATAACAAAAATTATAAAACAATAATTATACTTTACATCTGATGGTTAAAAAAAACTACTTATTTTTTTTATGTATCAAAAAGAAACGTATTTTTACAAGTTAGATATACTAAAATAGGCTTTTTTAAGTTTATTATTAAAACGCTTTGCAATTGAAAACAAGTACTCATAACTATAGCATTCTAATTACAATAGTTCTATTTTTTGTAGCATGTTCTACAAAAAAAAACACTTTTATTTCTAGAAATTATAATGCCTTAACCACTAAAGATAATATTCTTTATAATGGGAATCTTGCATTAGATAAAGGAATTTTAGACTTAAAATCCCAATATAAAGATAATTTTTGGGAAATCCTCCCCGTGGAGCGTATGCAAATCTCAGAAGAAGAAATGCAGCCAGGGCAATCCAAAAACCCTAATTTTGAAAAAGCAGAAACCAAAGCAACTAAGGCAATACAAAAGCATTCTATGAATATTGACGGGTCAGAAAAAAACCCTCAGATGGATGAAGCCCATTTATTGTTAGGAAAAACAAGATATTACGATCAACGATTTGTTCCAGCATTAGAAGCATTCAATTATGTTTTATATAAATATCCTACAAGTGATAAAATACAGGAAGTAAAAATTTGGAGAGAAAAAACAAACATGCGAATGGATAATGACGCCACAGCAGTCGTTAATCTTAAAAAATTACTTGCAGAAATTAAATTTAAAGATCAAATTTTTGCTGACGCTAATGCTACTATTGCGCAAGCATATATAAATTTAGATGAGAAAAAAAATGCTATTAAAAAATTGAAAATTGCTACTGAATTTACAAAATCTAAAGAAGAAAAAGCACGCTATCGATTTATAGAAGCTCAAATATACGAACAGTTAGGTTATAAAGACAGTGCTTATGCGAAATTTCAAGAGGTAATTGATATGAAACGCAAATCGGCTAGGCAGTATGTCATTCAAGCCCATGCACACCTTGCGTCTCAATTTGATTTCAAAAAAGGAGATACTTTGGCTTTTGTTGAAAAATATAGAATATTATTGAAGGATAGAGAAAATCGTCCGTTTCTTGATGTTTTAAATCACCAAATAGCTTTGTTTTATGACAAACAAAACAAAACCAAATCTGCAATAGCTTATTATAACCAATCAATTCGAGATAGAACAACAGATAAATATTTACAAGCCTCAAATTATAGAAACTTAGCCGATATTTATTTCAACAGAGCAAAATATGTTTTAGCAGGCAAATATTTTGACAGTACTTTAACTGAATTAAATTCTAAATCCAGAGAGTTTAAATTAATTTCCAAAAAGAGAGAAAATCTAGACGATGTAATAAAATTTGAAGGTATAGCTCTTCGAAACGACAGTATCTTAAAAATTTCAAATTTATCAAAAGAAGGAAAAGAAAAATACTTTAATGACTATATTGTCAACCTTAAAAAGGAAGAAGCCAAAAAATTAGAACTTGCTAAAAAAGTGGCAAATGAAAAGGGAACAACTGATGCAAATAAAGATTCTAATGGCAAAGATTTAGAAGCAGAGAATGCTATGTCATCTAAAACTTCAATTACAAAACCGATAACACCAGTATCTTTAAATCCGGATTCAGGTAGTACTTTTTATTTTTATAATCCATCAACTGTTGCTTTTGGCGTTGTTGAGTTTAAGAAAAAATGGGGAGATCGTGCTCATGTTTTAAATTGGAGATTGGCTAAAGATGCGGTTAAAGAGGACAAAACTACTGAGGAAGTCAAAAATTCTGAGTTGGAAGGGCAGCATCCAAAGGAAGTTAATGAAAAATATTCGACTAATTTTTATTTGAAGCAAGTTCCATCTTCTACTAAAATTCTAGATAGTATTGCCAAAGAACGAAATTTCGCTTACTACCAATTAGGAGTTATTTATAAAGAAAAGTTTAAAGAATACAAGAAAGCGGCTGATAAATTAGAAAAATTACTAGACAACAAGCCTGAAGAACGCCTTGTTTTACCTTCGATGTATAATTTATTTAAAATTTATGAAATTATAGATAAGGATAAAGCGCTTGCTATGAAATCTAGAATTATTGCAGAATATCCAGATTCACGTTACGCAGAAATTTTAAGTAATTCGGGGGGAGGAAATCTAGCAAGTTCTACACCAGAAATTACTTACAATGCCTTATATAAAGAATATGAAAATGAGAAATACCGCGAAGTACTTCCTAAAACACAACAGGCAATTGAGGAATTTACAGGTGAAGAAATGTTGCCAAAATTTGAGCTTTTAAAAGCTAATATAGTTGGAAAACTAAAAGGGGTAGCCGAATTAAAAAAAGCATTGAATTATGTCGCATTGACTTATCCTAATAGCGAAGAAGGAAAATCTACAGAAGTCTATATTGCAACTAAAATCCCATATTTAGAATCACTATCTTTTAATTCAGAATTTCCATTATCATGGAATATATTGTTCAAAGCAGACGATTTGAATGATAAAAACACGAAAGTAATTTTAGAAAAAATCATCAAATTCGCTAAAGAAAGAACTATTGAGAGGCTAACTGTTTCAACGGACCTTTATACTATTGATAAAAACTTTTTGGTAATTCATGGCATTAAAACTGCTGAAAGCGCCAAAGGTATTGCGCAGGTATTAAAGGAATATAAAGATTATAAAATTTCTGAACCCGGGATTATTATATCAAGTGAAAATTATAAAGTGGTTCAGGTTAAAAAAAATATGGATGATTATTTGGCCGGAGATTGGTTGAGCAAACCGATCGTACCTATTCAGAGGGAAATTAAAGTTACAGAAACAAAACCGGTAGATAATAAAAAAGGAAATGGAGTGTCAAATGAAGAAGGCCAGGAAAATCAACCGCCAGCATTTAAAGGAAAACAAAATATAGATACCCAAAAAACGGATTTTAATCCATCTGAAAATAATTTAGACAATGTAACTCCAAATTCAGAAAGCCCTGATTTTCCAAAAAAACCTTAATATACTGTTATTATGTTCGATAAAAAACCAAAATCTTACACTGATCTTTTGGGAAAAACAAACCGTATTGTAGAAGGAACTACAATTAAAGGAGATATTTCTTCTCCTGCCGACTTTAGATTAGATGGGCACTTAATTGGAAATTTCGAATCAAAAGGAAAATTGGTCATAGGCCCCGCTGGAAGTGTTACTGGCGATATTGTCTGTAAAAACTGTGATATTGAAGGTAAATATAATGGAAAAATACAAGTTACCGAGTTGTTAAATTTAAAATTAAAAGCCAGTGTTCACGGCGAAGTGGTTTGCGGAAAACTATCCGTGGAGCCAGGAGCAGACTTCAGTGCTAGTTGCATAATGCGACAGCACACCAAAATCAACTTAACTAATGAAATCCCAGTTGTCGAAAAAAAAGCCTAACAAATGGCTTGCACTAATTAACATTCCTATTCAAATGGGAGTGGTGATTTTTCTTTTTTCATACCTAGGAAATTGGTTAGATCAAAAATACCCCAATCCAAATGCCTTATTCGTAAAAGTATTGACCCTTACCGGGGTGGCTCTTGCTTTTTATAACATTAACCGACAGTTGAAAGAAATTAACGAAGCAGATGATCAATAATTCCAAAATAAAAGAATTCCAACCAATTTTAGAAATTATAATTGCATCCATAAGTGCATTTTTAGTTCACAAATTAGCTTTCTTTTTTTTGGATTATCTTACTATTGAAAGCACCTTTCAATATTCTCTTTTTCAAGTTTATTCATTTTTTTTAATTTGCTCCGTTACCATCGTTTTTATCTTAATTCAAGTCAAAAAAAGAGACTTAAATAATGTAGGCAATGGCTTTCTATTATTGACACTTATCAAAATAGGAATTACTTTCCTTTTTGCAAATCCTATTGTTTCCTCTACCAATAAGTTTAAAGAAATTGAACGAATGGACTTTTTTATAGTATTCGCTATCTTTTTAACAATAGAAACCATAGTAACTATTAGAATATTAAATAGTAAGCAAGAAAACTAAATAAAATCTACAATTACGCCAAAAAATTCTGAATTATACTTTTGCATATTAATAAAAAATGTACCTTTGCACCAAATTTCAAAGTAGAATTTAAGATAATATTGAGTTATGGCGTTTTCCAAAAAATCGATTCCGTTTTTTATAGCAATTCTAGTAGCATTTTTGCCTTTAAATGGTAATGCATCGCCGCTGGATACTGTTGCAATAAAAAAAGAAGTTATTACTATTGAAAAGAAAGAGGTTAAAGATGAAGCTGCTGAAAAGCAAGAAAAAATAGATGAGGTTATTGGTCACCACGTATTAGACGGTCACAGTTTTTCCCTTTTTGAGGATGAAGCTGAAAAAGTGCATTATGGTTTTTCTTTACCAATTATTCTTTGGGATAATGGGGTTCATTTTTTTTCATCTTCTAAATTCCATAACGGAGAATCAGTAGCAGAATCAAACGGGAATTACTACTTTTTACACCACGAGAAAATATATAAAACCGATGCTTCTGGAAAACTAAACACCGAGTTAGTTGAAGGAGAAGAGCACGTTAGTAATGCACAACCATTAGATTTTTCTATAACTAAAGGAGTACTAACCATTGTAGTAGTAGCTTTATTAATGTTATTATTGTTTGTAAGTTTAGCTAAATCGTATGCCAAAAACGGAGGAATTTCTTCTGGAGCTGGGCGCTTCTTTGAACCAATTGTATTGTACGTTCGTGATGAAATTGCAATTCCAAATATTGGTGAAAAACACTACAAAAAATACATGAGTTTTTTATTAACCATCTTCTTTTTTATATGGTTTTTAAATATTTTCGGATTAACTCCACTAGGGATTAACGTAACCGGAAACATTGCTGTAACAGCAGGATTGGCAATTATTACTTATTTAATAACAACCTTTACCGCTAAGAAAGATTATTGGATGCATATTTTTTGGATGCCTGGAGTACCAGTTCTAATGAAACTTATTTTGGCACCAATTGAATTATTAGGAACAATCATCAAACCATTTTCTTTAATGATACGTTTGTATGCCAACATTTTTGCTGGACATATTGTATTAATGAGTTTAGTTGCATTGATGTTTATTTTCCATAATTGGGTAGGAAGTAGTATGTCGTTCTTATTGTCATTTGCAATTTCACTAATTGAAATTTTAGTGGCATTATTACAAGCATACATTTTTACCATGTTATCTGCTTTATATTTTGGAGCTGCTTCAGAAGAGCACCACCACGAAGAAGCACACCATTAAAAATTTAGGGTTTAGATATATTTAAAATTTAATATCTAAAATTTAATATTAATTTGAATGTTTAATTAAATATATATACATTATGGAAGGAAATCTTCACCTTATTGGAGCTGGATTGGTAGTAATCGGAGCTGGTTTAGGAATCGGTAGAATCGGTGGATCTGCAATGGATGCTATTGCTCGTCAACCAGAAGCTACTGGAAAAATTCAAACAGCTATGCTTATTGCAGCAGCTCTTATTGAAGGAATTGGTTTTGCTGCATTATTCGCAGTAAAATAAAAAAAACTAAAAGCCATAACGGTTGGTTATGGCTTTTATTTAAATTTTTAAATTAAAGAATAATTATATACTATGGATAAGTTAATAAATGATTTTTCGTTTGGATTGTTTATCTGGCAAACAGTAATCTTTTTAGGTTTGATTTTCCTTTTGAAAAAATTTGCATGGAAACCAATTTTGGATGCAGTTAACGAAAGAGAAGAAGGAATAAAAAATGCTTTACTATCTGCAGAAAGCGCCAAAAAAGAAATGCAAAATCTTAAATCGGATAATGAAAAATTATTAGCCGAAGCAAGAGCAGAACGTGATTCATTAATGAAAGAAGCTCGTGAAATCAAAGACAAAATGATTAACGACGCTAAAACCGAAGCGCAAGCCGCTGGTGAAAAAATGATTGCTCAAGCAAAAGCAGCTATTGAAAGTGAAAAAAATGCAGCAATGACCGACTTGAAAAACCAGGTTTCCTCATTGTCTTTAGAAATTGCAGAGAAAGTATTAAGAGACGAATTATCTAACAAAGATTCTCAAACTAAATTAGTTGAGAAAATGTTGGGTGACGCTAAATTAAACTAATCATTATGTCTAGAGCAGCGATTAGATACGCCAAAGCAATATTAGACATTGCTCAAACTTCTGGAAAAGCAGAGGCCGTAAATAACGATATGAAATCTATTGTTAATGCTGTATCCGAAAGTGCAGAATTAAAAGATTTTCTAACTAGCCCTATTATTAAAATAGAGGTTAAAAAATCAGCTTTGTCTGAAATATTTTCAAATGTTCAAAATGAAACCAATAGTTTGTTTCATTTATTATTTGAAAACAAAAGATTTGAAATAGTAGAAGAAATAGCAATTCAATACAATAAATTATTTGACGAAAGTAACGGAATAGAAGTTGCCAAAGTAACTACAGCTTTCCCAATAACTGCCGAATTAGAAACTAAAGTATTGGCTAAAATTGCAGAGTTTTCTAACAAGAAAATTACAATTCAAAACATAGTAGATCCTTCAATTATTGGTGGATTTATATTAAGAGTTGGTGACCAACAATACAATGCTTCTGTAGCAAGTAAATTAAATGAATTAAAAAGAGAGTTTAGTAATTAGAATTCCATTAAAGATATATCAAAATGGCAGAAATTAAACCAGCTGAAATTACAGCAATATTAAAAAAACAATTATCTGGTTTTGAATCAGGTGCAAGTTTAGAAGAAGTAGGAACTGTACTTCAAGTGGGTGATGGTATCGCTCGTGTTTACGGTTTATCCAATGCTCAATATGGTGAGTTAGTACAATTCGATAACGGATTGGAAGCTATCGTATTGAACTTAGAAGAAGACAACGTTGGGGTGGTACTTTTAGGACCATCTACTGGAATTCGTGAGGGTTCAACAGTAAAAAGAACACAACGTATTGCTTCTTTAAAAGTTGGTGAACAAATAGTTGGTCGTGTTGTAAATACACTAGGAGAACCAATTGATGGTAAAGGACCAATCGGCGGGGAACTATACGATATGCCTTTAGAAAGAAAAGCTCCTGGAGTTATCTTTCGTCAACCAGTAACAGAACCATTACAAACTGGTATTAAAGCAGTAGATGCTATGATTCCTGTTGGTCGCGGACAACGTGAGTTGGTTATTGGTGACCGTCAAACAGGTAAATCAACTGTTTGTATTGACACTATCTTAAATCAAAAAGAATTTTACGATGCTGGAAAACCAGTATTTTGTATCTATGTTGCTATCGGACAAAAAGCATCGACAGTAGCAGGAATTGCAAAAATGTTGGAAGAAAAAGGAGCAATGGCTTATACAGTAATTGTAGCTGCCAATGCATCTGATCCTGCACCAATGCAAGTATACGCACCAATGGCAGGAGCTGCAATCGGAGAATATTTCCGTGATTCAGGTCGTCCAGCTTTAATTGTTTATGATGATTTATCGAAACAAGCAGTTGCTTACCGTGAGGTTTCTCTTTTATTGAGAAGACCTCCAGGTCGTGAGGCTTATCCTGGAGACGTTTTTTACTTACACTCTCGTTTATTAGAAAGAGCTTGTAAAGTAATTGCCGATGATGATATTGCAAAAAACATGAACGATTTACCAGATACTTTAAAAGGTAACGTTAAAGGTGGCGGATCATTAACTGCTTTACCAATTATTGAAACGCAAGCAGGGGACGTTTCTGCATACATCCCAACCAACGTAATTTCGATTACTGACGGACAAATCTTCTTAGATGGTGATTTATTCAACTCTGGTGTTCGTCCTGCAATTAACGTAGGTATTTCGGTATCTCGTGTTGGAGGTAATGCACAAATTAAATCTATGAAAAAAGTAGCAGGTACATTAAAATTAGACCAAGCACAATACCGTGAGTTAGAAGCTTTTGCAAAATTTGGTTCTGATTTAGATGCGGTTACTTTAAATGTAATTGAAAAAGGAAAAAGAAATGTTGAGATTCTAAAACAAAATCTTAACGACCCTTATACAGTTGAAGATCAGGTTGCTATTATCTATGCAGGTTCTAAAAATTTATTGAGAAATGTACCAGTAAATAAAGTAAAAGAATTTGAAAAAGATTTCTTAGAATATTTAAATAATACGCATAGAGATACTTTAGATGCTTTAAAAGCTGGAAAATTAGATGATAACATTACAGGTGTTATTGAAAAAGCAGCTAAAGAAATTTCTGCTAAATATAATTAATTAGGTTCATGGTCTTGGGTTTTAGGTTTTTGTCCTAATACCCAAAACCCAAAACCCAATACCACATTAAAAAATGGCTAATTTAAAGGAAATCCGTAATAGAATAACGTCCGTCTCATCAACGATGCAGATTACTTCTGCAATGAAAATGGTTTCTGCTGCAAAGTTGAAAAAAGCACAAGATGCAATTACAGCAATGCGACCTTATGCCGAAAAATTAACGGAATTATTACAAAGT
>Ga0209597_1001146_pt1 | contig 17357 bp, 7 predicted proteins | sample M_140625_MF_Meta_FD_187316 | JGI IMG/M metagenome (GOLD analysis project Ga0209597, IMG submission 187316) | Freshwater microbial communities from Lake Montjoie, Canada to study carbon cycling - M_140625_MF_MetaG (SPAdes) (version 2) | ecosystem: Environmental > Aquatic > Freshwater > Lake... | reverse complement strand
TTACGTTCCTTCATCCGAGGATCGCGACGTAGAAAGCCTTCAGCCTTCAATACGGCACGCAACTCTGGGTTAACCTCGATGAGGGCCCGAGAAACAGCCAAGCGCAATGCGCCTGCCTGACCCTGCAAGCCGCCGCCATCAGCGTTCACCTTCAAATCAAACTGATTGACCTGCTTAACGATTTCAAACGGGGCCAGAACCGTGTTCTGCAAAGCCTGAGTCTTGAAATACTCGTCCAAGGGACGACCGTTAATCACAATCTTGCCGCTACCCGCATTCATACGGATGCGTGCCACCGCCGTTTTACGGCGGCCTATCGCCACAAATTCTGGAGCCTCTGTCGACATATTCGGATACCTGTTAGGTTACTGGATTTCGGTCACGGGCACAGGATTCTGCGCAGCGTGAGGATGCTCGGAGCCTTTATACACCTTGAGCTTCGTGATGATTTGTCTGCCAAGACGGTTGTGCGGGATCATTCCCTTCACGGCACCCTGCACCAGCAGTTCAGGATGGCGCACACGCCGCTGTCTGAAAGATTCGCTTTTGTGACCGCCAACATATCCGGAGAAAGACATGTACGTCTTTGCAGTCTCCTTCTTGCCGGTAACACGAACCTTGTCTGCGTTGATCACAACGACAAAATCGCCGGTATCCACGTGAGGTGTGAAAATTGACTTTTCCTTGCCACGCAGCAAGTTAGCGGCCTTGACAGCCACACGACCAAGCACTTGGTCGGCGGCATCAATTACCCACCAACGGCGCTGCACTTCATTATCTTTTGCTGAAAACGTTGCCATGAATCTTCCTCCAAAAAGGGGTGGTGAATCTACGATCCACATCCAAGGGAGTCAACTGTTTCCGCAATCTTATTTCGATAATCTAAACGCCAACGAGTGAAACACTCTCCATCAAGCACTTCCATACTTAATAAAGAACACTCAACAGACTTCGGCAACCACTCTCCAAGAGTCCCACTCAACGTTACGCCCTCGCGCCCGCCGAAAATCACCGGACACAATGTCAGGCACAACTCATCCACGCAACGCGCCCTTAAAAAACTCGCGAACAAAGCTCCGCCTCCCTCAAACACCACTCGCTTAACTTCAAACTCCTGCCGCAAAGATGCTAACATCCAGGCTACATCCACTCTTCCTCCCTCCGAAAAACGCAGCCCCGCACTCCCCTCCAGCGACTCCCTCACTGCAAGTGGCATCCGTTGAGTCGTATAAACCACAACAGGAGAAAACTTCTCCCCAAACAAACGCAATCCCGAATCCACCTCCCCTCCACCACTAACCACCACTCGCAACGGATAAGCCGCCTGCCCTCGGCTTACACGCAACTCCCGTAACGTGCTCTCCGAGATCCCCATCGTCATCGTGTCCGCACGCACCGTCTCGTAGCCGGCCACCACAGCATCCCCCTCTGCACGAATCTCAAGGAACCGCTTTTTATCTGCGGACGAAGAAAAATTGGAAAGAGTCCGGTCTACGGTAGAGATCCTGCCGTCCCAAGTAATCGCAAAATTTGCTACCACATAAGGACGATTCACCGAGGGCCGTTTCACCGAAGACGATCTCCGTGGCATTTTGACCTTCATATGGAATTTGCCCCAAATAAGCGATCCCGCAAAGCTACGCAGCCCAAGCAAACTCCCACGAGTGCGAGTGGACTCACAAATCTTCAGCAACCCGTCCTCAGCGGATCAGCTCCTCAAGGCGCGCGTCAGGAGCCGCACCAAGGGCCGTCGCCTTGTGGTACGCATTTCGCGCAGCCTCTTTGTCTGGCGGCTTCTGAGAGGCACACACCACGGCCAGATTAAAATACGCGTCCGCATAACTCGGATCGAGTTCAGCGGCTGCCTCAAGCTCTTTGCGCGCGTTTTCCTGCCAGCCTTTGCGGCTTGCAGCGATGCCGAGATAGTTGTGCGCGATCGCATTAGAAGGGTTAATCGCAACGGATTGTGTGAGCTCATCCACCGCTTTATCCAGCTTGCCCTGAGTATAATAGACGATACCAAGCGTAGACCGTGAAAAAGCGTCCTCCGGAGAAAGCTCCAAAGCCTTGCGCAGACTCACCTCAGCCTCTGGATAACGCTTCGCCCGAAACTGAGTCACCCCTAAGTTTGACAAAACAAATGCATTGCCAGGGGAGGACTCCAGCACCTCTTTGTACAGCTTTTCAGCGACGACAAAATCGTTGCGATCGAAGCGGTCCTTAGCCTCCGATATTTTCATTCGCACCTCATCAGGAAGCGTGCCCGCGCGACCAAGAGATTTCCCGGCACTAGCCCCACCTGCGGGCGATGCCGCCGCATCAGCGCGAGCGGTCTGCGTTGGGCCGGAAGACTTGCTTTCAGAAGCCTGCGCCGCAGGTGCGGGTTTCACAGGGTCCGAAGAGGTAGAGACCTTGGATGGGGTCTTCATCGCTGAAATTGAAATTCCCTCATCACTGATTTCAACCAGTGGTTGTTTGAAAAGAGCCTGCTCCTTCTCGCTCAACTGCAACACGGGCTCACCTAATAGCCCGATTTGTTTAATCAAAGCCTCGGAACTCACTTTCAAGCGGGACACTTCAGCCACCAAATCTTTCCGCGTCTTGTCTCGGCGCGACTGCTCCTGGAGAGAACGGTTCAAAATTCCTTGCAATAAATTGCGCTCCTCGTGCTCTTTTTCCTTGTCTGCGACCGCCTGATTCGCCTCGTTCTTGTTGATTACAACCTGTTGAACTGCAACGGTTAATTTACCCTCCAGTTCCGTGACAGATTTCTCGGCGACATCCGCGCGCTTCATCGCATCGGCAAGTCGGGCGCGAATCCCATTTACCTCCTCGCCCATGGCCTTGTTGCCCTGCGGAGTCGAGGACCCGTCCGCACGCTGAACTTCCATCTGCTTCTGGACTGTCGCTAATTTAGCGGCCGCTTCCGCGTTTTCCGCCTCGAGCTTTTCGATAATGTTACGCGCATCCTTCAGCTTCGTCGCCACAGCCAAAGCGTCGTCGCGCTCGCGTGTCACCTTTGCCAGCGCCGCTTTCGCCGCCTCGCCTTCCTTTTCCGCACGGTCTGCGCTCGCCTTGAAATTGTCCCGCTCACGCTCGGCTACGAGAACTGCACCTCGGGCAGTATCTCGCTCGTTGGCAGTTTTTTCCAACTGTTCCTGAATGGAATTTTTTGCTTTCACAATTCGAGCCAACTCACCCTGCATTTGCTCCAATTGTTTGCGCGACTGACCTGCCTGCTCCACTGCACCGTCGCGTTCCGCACTAGCAGCAACCTCCCGCGCCTGCGTCTGGGCCAGACGAGCCTCCAAACGGCGGCGCACCTCCTCTGCAGCATCCTGCTCGGCCTGTAACTCCCGCCTCTGCTGCTTTAGCTGATCTCTATCCCTTTCCAACGCAGCAAGATCTGCTCCAGACTTACTCTTGTCTTCCCGAGCACTCAAAAGCGCTTTCTCAGCTACGTCTGCCCGTTGTTCCAAAATCTTCGCCATCTCCTCAGCCTTGGAGCGAGCCTTCATATTGTCCTCCAACGCTTTGGATGCAGTATCCGCCGTCTCTTCCAAGTTTTTCAAAAGCGCGGCCTTCTCCTTCCGCAAACGTCTGGAGTCCTCCAAAGCATCCTGTAATTGGCTCTGAAGCAGACTCAGCCGTCCCTGAATTTCCGCAAAAGGATCCGTCGGCGCAACCGGAACACCATCTCGCTCAGGCAACTGTGGAATTGCTGAGGAAGACTCCAGCGTGGGCGACGGGCGGGCGCGCGAAGGAGACGCCGCTGCAGTCTGCTGACGCGCTCTCTCAAGCCTTTGAATCGCTTGCACCGTGAGTTGCGAGCGGTACTTCACCACCTGCGGACTCCAGCTCGGATACTGCGCGCTAATTTGTCCAAGTGCCCTAGAGACATCCTGATACAAATTCAAAGCAGCGTTGCCATCCCCGCGTTTTTCCAAAGACTCGGCTTTCTGAAAGCTACTGTAAGCATTCAAAAACATCTCGGAGCCGTCGCCTGCGGAGTTCGTAGAGCCTCCGGATTGGGCGTGCAAGGGGGCAGCCGCCATCAAAAGGCAACTTGTGAGGAGTACGGAATAGTTTGGCCGCATAGGAATAAGAAAACCAATCACCTACTTAGTTGAATTAGTCCAGCGCCGCAACCCGTCTTCTTTACTTGCGCCAAGCCTTAGAGGAACGCCGCCAAAGTAACGAACCGCATTTTCCAAGCCCCGTAGGTATATCCCGCCACCCTGCCGCAGGACCGCCGCCACCCGAAAATTTGTTGGGCGTATCGCGAACTGTGAAGCCAGCGTCTGTCGCTGGAGCCGGAACGTCGCTTTTAATGCAAACACAGAAATCCTCCCCTCGCCCTAGTACCCAGTACAGCGAACTTGGGCGAATTGATTCAGACTTTCCCCAAGTGTAAAAGACGCCACCAATGCGAGGTTCCTGCGTATGCTGCCTACTAGTCCCAATACTGCCAGTATGGGCTCCGGGTTCCTGCGGTTTGCAGAGATTGACGGGGCGCACCATTACCGCCATGCCTTCTGCCCAGAGAATGTATACTGAAGCTGAATAAAATGACCCAGCCAAGGTTTGACGCTTTCCTTGCTGATTCCATTCCGAAATATGCCGCAGAGCACTTTCGCAGTGGACCTTGGAGTAAACTCGAATCTGCTCTGTCCGGAAGAACTACTGGGGAGAAAAATCGAGGCGGGATTTCGCGCCTTGGAGGCAATTCATGGCTGAGAGGCGTTTAGCGCGGAGTCACAGATCATCCTAGAAAGCGTTTGAGCAGACATTATAAACTAAGACGCTGGTTCTTGAGGTCTGCTCGGTCTCGTGTGTTTGAACGCTGGCTTTTTGGCCGGCGATGATGTCCCCAACGCGAAGCGCCAAAGCGGCGATGGTCAGGCCCGTGTTGACAGCTCCGGCGGAGGGCAGGACGGATGCATCCATCACGTAGAGATTCTCCATGCCGTGCACTTTGCAGGTGGGATCTAAAACGGAGGAGTCTGGATCATGGCCAAAGCGGACTGTTCCAACGGGATGCCAAAGCGATAATTGGGAAGGGGCAACGACGTGGTAACCAGCACGGTTGAAGGTTTTAATCGCTAATTTTTTGAGCCTTTTGGAGGTTTCCGAATTTTCCAATGGGGGCGTGGTTTTAATAATGTTCCCATTGCTAAACTCATAACCGGACTTGCGAGTGGCAAGCGCCTCCGTCATGTAGAAACAATATAGACTGCGTTCTCCTACGAGGCGGGCGGCAAGCTTTTTCCAAGCTGGCAGAGATGCGGATTCCCAGAACGGCATCTGACCGGCGGCTTGAATGACGCCGGTTGGATATGGCCAGTCCGGTGATTCTTGATAGAAGCTGTTAATGGAAAATGTTTTGGTGTGCATGGCTGGCATTTTTGTGAGGCCAATCAGCGGGAAGATCATGCCGGTGGTGTGCCCAGAGAAATAACGGCCAACACAGCCACTAGAATTACCCAGTCCTTTTGGATACAAGGCACTTTGGGATTGGAGAAGAAGCCGAGCGGAACCTGGCAAGCCCGCACAAATAGCGACGATCCCCGCTTTAATGGTTTGAGTTTTGCCGTCTCGCTGAATCAGGACGCCTGTTGCCTTTTTCCCTTTGCTCAGAACCTGGAGACACTCTGTGCGGGTAAGCAACTTTACATTTCCCGTGGCGAGTGCCGGACGAAGTGCCGCCATTTCTGAGTCCATCTTGGCATCAAGTTGGCAGTAGTGGGCGTCGCAAGTTGGGCAAAGGATGCACTTACCTCCGGCACGGTAGTCAATTGCGCGAGGCATCGCAGAAACGCAGGTGCCGGAGTTGCGGAGGCGTTCAACGACAGCGGAAACCCTCGGGGCATGCGGCAGTGGTGGATAAGGAAATGCAGCCGAGCGCGGCGGTTCGGTTCGATCACCGTCTGGGGATCCATGCACGCGGTATAATTGCTCCACGTCACAGTAGTATGGCTCCAAGTCCGCGTAAGATATGGGCCATGCGGGGGATTCGCCTGCTTCATGTTGTGTGGAGCGGAAGTCGCTCTCACGCATTCGATACATGGCGGCCCCGTAGAATTTGGAAGGTCCTCCTACCAGCTGTGTTTCGTTAGCGAAGTTCTTAATGTAAATTCCAACCGGCTCGTTCGGTTTCCAGGGAGTTTGCTTAAGGTAATCACCCTGTTCGACGACAAGCACCTGCAGTCCGTGTTTCCCGAGTTGATAGGCGAGGGTGCTTCCGCCCAGTCCACTGCCGATCACGATAACATCGTAACTGTCGCGCAAACTTGAAATGTCATTCATATTTCTGCTCCCGTTGTGTTGGTGTGATTATAGGATTCGAGTTTGCAGTTTCTGGCCAAGGCAGCTGCCACATGGGCTTATGAGCAAGCCTCCGCATTCATGGAGATTTCCGCGCGCTTCCCGAATCCTTACCCCGCCCTCAGCGTGCCTTCAAATGGTGGGGCGTCTCATGCCCCTTTGGTGGTCCTTGCCCACACTGAATCGCCCGTCCGCTGCGTGATCGCCTCGTAAAATGGTTCGTGGAATCCGTGTAGTTTTCATGCCGGCGTCGCGCAGATGCATGCGGGATAGGCTCCCTGCTCTGGCGGGCGTAAGTTTTCTTCTTACCGCCCCCGCGTCTGGGCTGAATAAATCGTGCCGAGTGTAAAAGCGAATCCCCATCTTTTGACGTCATGCCGTTTTGACGCTAAAGTTACCCCTTGAAACGAGCCACAATTTATCTCGAAGAAGACCTTCATCGGGCTCTGAAGCTGAAATCCGTGGAAGCGGACCAAACCATCTCCCATCTGGTTAATGACGCCATGAGAACCACGCTCGCTGAAGATCTAGCCGATCTCTCGGACATCGAAAGACGGAGTAAAGAAAAGACCATCTCGTATGAGGAATTTTTAAAGGAGTTAAAAGCTCGTGGCCAAATTTGAATTGGTCTTTAATGAGTCCTTCTCCAAAGATCTAAAGGATATCCCAAAACCAGATGTCCATCGGATTATAGAAAGAATCAATTGACTCAGAGATGACCCCCATCCCGCTTGAAGCGTGAAACTGTCAGGCACACACTATTACAGAATCCGCCAAGAAAATTACCGGATAATCGACGAGATTCAAAACAGCCAACTCGTCATCATCGTAATTAAAGTTGGGCATCGACGAGAAGTTTACAGTTAAAATGGGACTCCGAAAATTCACGCAGAAAGATGAACGAAATATATTTTACCCTGTTCTAGTCAGTGATTTAACCTTTTGTTTAACGCCCTCGGGTCTAGGCTGAAAAAAAGTGCCTAGAAAAAGCACTTATCCATTCCACAACCGAAGAATCTTTTTGACCATTGACGAAGCCTAAGAGGGGAGAATTAGTTGAGATACTTTCGGTCATCCGCCATGACCGTGGACTTTTTATCGGCGCGGTATTGTGTTCAACGGTATCGATGAGTTTTGGGGTGCTGTTTCCGCTCCTCGTTGGGACTATGGTGGATGTTGCCGCGGGCGTGGTTCCGGCTTGGCTTGGCGGGCGTGGTCTGAAATCGGTCGCATTGCTACTGGTGGCGACTTTGCTCGTGCAATCGGTGCTGAGCTTCTTCTCTTCCTATGTCTATCATCGGGTCGGAGAGGTCGGTGTGGGCAGGTTGAGGAAAGACGTCTTTGAGCATTTGATGGCATTGCCCATGCGCTTTTTCAACGAACACCGAGTGGGTGAATTGGCGAGTCGTCTTTCTTCGGATCTCATGCAGATTCAAGACCTGCTAAGTTTTACGGTGGGACAGGCGATTCGGCAGTGCATGCTTTTAGTGGGAGGCATGGCTGCGATATTCATCACGTCTTGGAAACTCTCACTTGTCATGGCGTGTTCGTTTCCTGTGTTAGTCGCTGCGGCGGCGATTTTTGGACGCAGCGTCCGGCGCATGTCGAGGGAGGCCAATGACCGCCTCGCCGCAACCGGAGTCATTGCAGTTGAGTCGCTTCAAGCGATTGCTGCGGTGAAATCTTTTGGCAATGAAGGCTACGAGAGCACCCGTTTTGCCAAGTCTGTGGACTATTATATTGAGGCGGTTCTGAAGTCGGCTGTGCGAAGGGCAGCCTTGATCTCTTTTATTATTGCCGGCGTTTTTGGCTCCATCGTCCTGGTGCTTTGGTACGGAGCCGAGTTGCTCCAATCCGGTGGGCTGACGCACGGAGAACTCACACGCTTTTTGTTATATACGACGTTCATCGGAGGCAGCGTGGCTTCCGCTGCTGAGGTGGTTGGTGCCATGAATAAGTCCCTCGGAGCTGCATCCCGTGTGATGGCGCTCAAAGACGGAGTGGCAGAGGTTATTGCGGTGGACATGACCGCTCCTCGCTTGAAGGGCGCGGTGACGTTTAAAGATTTGACGTTTGCGTATCCATCACGTCCTGAGGTGTGCGTTTTGGACGGGATTAATTTGGAGGCGCGTCCCGGAGAACGTATCGCTTTAGTGGGGCCCAGTGGTGCAGGGAAAAGTACGGTCGTGTCACTGCTTTTACGGTTTTACGAACCGACCTCGGGTGGGCTCATGCTCGATGGTGTTTGCGCGGCGGATCTTTCTCTGGGTCTTGTGCGAACCAACGTCGCTTTGGTGCCACAGGATGTGGTGCTGTTTGGGGGAAGTATTCGTGAGAACATCGCGTATGGAAGAACGGGAGCATCTGAGGCGGAGATTGTGCGGGCGGCGCAGCTGTCGTGCTGTGAGGAGTTTATTTCAAGATTCCCAGAGGGTTATGACACGCGTGTGGGAGAGCGAGGAGTGCAGCTTTCCGGTGGGCAAAGGCAACGGGTTGCCATTGCCCGTGCATTTCTGCGTGACCCCGCGATCCTCATTTTAGACGAGGCTACGAGTGCGTTAGATTCGGAAAGTGAACGTCATGTTCAGCAGGCGCTTGAGAAGCTTTTGAAGGGCCGTACGTCCTTTGTAATTGCGCACCGGTTGTCCACGGTGCGCGCTGCGGATCGTATTTACGTGCTCGAACAGGGGCGTGTGAGTGAGAGCGGGCGCCATGAAGAGCTGATCGCAAGACCCGGAGGCACGTACCGGAAATTGTGTGAACTACAGTTTACACGCTGAGTTGATGTCGTGCGCGGGTGCTAGTCCTGATGGAAGTTTGTAGTCTCGGATGGCTGACGTATCGGCGATTGCTCTTTGGTCAGACAATCGATGCTGGTGACAAAGCAGTGCCGTTTTTATAATGCACTTCGGATAATCCGATCCCAAAGAGCGAGTTGTCTAGATTTAGGATGGCCGGATTGAGTCGCCTCCTGAAGCCGCCACGCTGCGGACGGTAGCGCTGAAACTGCGGCAGCAGGTCCGCGTTTTTCGACCTCGTAGTCGACCGCGGCCACGGCTTCCTCGAGTTGAGAAAAACGCGCCATGGGTTTGTCGTCCATTAGTACTTCCCACGTCTTTCCACGACCCGGTTTTCTGAGGACTACGACCTCGCTGATTTTTCCCGGAGCTTTCTCAAAATGTAGACCGAGACCGTGACGTCCCAATGAGAACCAAGCGTTGCCGGAAATGGCGCGCACCTCGTCGTGAACTTCGAGCGTGAGAGGGTTGAAGGCTGAGGCTCGATCTTGAATTTCAGGCAGAGTAAGCGCGCTGGCTTCCAACTCAAAACCGGGATGATCCAGCAGGATGTTTTGCCAAGTTTTCCGGGCATCGCTGACATCACCGCCCTCGAGATTGAGGTGGCGGGGAATGCCAAATAGCGACGGCAGCGTGCATAAACTCAGAGTCGACAAGTCCACGAAGTCGAGGATGAGGCAGTCTTTTTTCCCGGGGTGGATGCGGGTTCCGCGCCCCACGCACTGGGCGTAAAGGCCCTCGGAGCGAGTGGGACGTGCCATAGCGATGCAAGAGGTTCCCGGATCGTCGAAGCCCTCTGTCAGCACGGCGACGTTGGTGAGCACTTGAATGCGGCCGGAGCGGAAGTCCGCCAGCGCCTTTGCGCGTGCCTCAGCGGACATTTCGCCGAACACAATGCCTGCGGGTACGCCCAGAATATTGAGCGCCTGACAGAGATTGCGGGCATGGTTCACGGTTACGCAAAACGCGAGGGTGCGCCGGTCTCGTGCAAGCTCTTGAATTGAGCGCGCCACGAGTGCATTGCGCTCTTCGATATCGACGGCTTCCGCAAGTTCGTCTTCACAAAAATCGAGCGAGCCTGAGGATAGTTTTGTAAGATCTGCGGAGGTTGAGATGCGGAAGCCGCGAAGCGTCGCTAAATATCCGTCGTCAATCATCTCGTGCAAGTGGCGAGTATAGACGATCTTTTCGAATACCTTATTTAGGCCTTTTCCGTCGCCGCGTGCCGTTGTGGCGGTGAACCCGAGTAGTGTGCCGGCCCAGTTTTCGTCGAAGGCCCCCAACTGGTTTAGCACACGCAGATTATCCTCAGCGGCAGCATGATGGCATTCATCATAAATGATCAGCCCCACGTCGCGTCCCTTCAACACACGTGCGAGTCGTTCTTCGTGCAAAGAGCGGATGGAGCAGACCAGAACTTTGGCATCAGCGGAGGCGCGTTCACTGCCGCGCTCGATGGAAACAACATGGCTCCCGTCCATTGCGGCTTCTAATTTGGCTTTTGCTTGGGCGAGGAGTTCCTCTCGGTGCGCTAGGACGAGGACTTGCTTGCGCGCGAGCCTAGCGAGTTCCGAAAAGATCACTGTCTTTCCGGCCCCTGTGGGCAAACAGACCAGCATCCGACGCACTCCCTGCCGGCGAGCCGCAAGTACGGCCTCGATAGCTGCGTGTTGGTAAGAACGTAAGGTGACGGCTTCCACGGGGAATTTTTCTTGATGCTTTTTTAGATCGCAGGGTGAGATCGCAGGTCCGCAGCTCCCGTGCCGCACTCTGGGCATCGTCCAGTTCTTGCGCCTTTCCTCGACCTTTCGGTGAATGTAACGGCTATTTAAGTCTCAGCAGCACTCTTGTTATGACTTTAGGATCCTTCCATAAAGCCCCCATAAGATGTAACTTATCAGGAACAGTCAGCTGTCGAATGTCTGTTGCAGTCACGCGAGATACGAATCAAAAATTCAGCCCAAAAGCAATCCGATCTTGATTCCTCCCCAAGGCCTTTTATCAGAACCGCCGCTTTGGGTATGTGGCGGGACATTCCACCCTCCGACAAAACGTCAGTGGAAGGACTGCGCTAAACGTTGTGGCTTTCTAAATATACTCAGCGAAAGCCAACAAGACGGTGTTGTTTGGACCTTCCTGAGCCGGTTCTCCGTAGGCCTTCCAGAGTGCCTAGAACTCCACGCTCAACGTCACACTCCCGTTTGTCGTCGTCTGGTTGTTCTGCATTTCGTGCTGCACACTCAACCTCAACGTCGTGCGACGCGTCAGCGAAATTTCCGCCGCTATCCCAACCTCCAACGCATCGTAGCCAGCTTTCGAACCTTCCACGGAGGTCGCTGCGTCATCCAATCCGCCGAGCAGGACCTGAGTTTGGTGGCGCGTGCTCTCCAAGTAATGCAGCCAGTCGCTTGACGCGCTTAAGCGCACCGCGTGTCCCCTGATGGAAAGTAACTCCGCTGCCTGTATTCCCGTCTTGGTGGCGTGCGTAGTAAATGAGTTCCCGACAACCTTCATCGCCAAGGGCGCCGTTGCAGAGTCAGTAAAGGTGTCCTGCTTGTACCCAGAGGAGAGCAAATGAACGGAAGGCGTGATCGTTAAAGATCCACTCTTCAGGGGTAAAGATACCCCGAACTGCGTTAGCCATTCGCTGTCTTGGAATTTGACCGAAGCGGAGTTTCGCCTGAGGATATTATCCCCCATGCCATAGGAAGCGGCAGCATCGATCACCACCCGACCCAACGCCACGCTCCCATACACCCCAGCGTGCCACGTGTCCGCGCTCAGCGAGCCCAGGCCTTCCCCGAAATTCACCGAGCTCCCGCCCACGGCACCACTGATCCCGAGTGTCAGCGCACCGAACCGGTTCTCCACTCCCGTTATATTTCCGAAGTGATTGCCCGAGAAACCGGGCGAGTCCACCTCAGAGTCCGCGTTCAGGCGCTGCCAAGTGCCGTAGGCCGTCGTCCACGCATTGATCCCGCGGGATTCCGGCTCATGAAGAGAACCCAAGGCTAATGCATTGAGATGACCGCCCAGTCCGCTGTGCACCCCTTTGAGGCGCCCCATAGCAATGTTTGACAACTCCCCGTAAGCACAGGGTTCCAACTCCCTCAACAGGGCGCGCACCGCCTGCAAAGAGCTTTGGCTATCAAGGAGCGTGATAAAGTCTGCTAACGCGCCGGTTTCAAGTCCCAACTTGGTGTCCAGCACAGCACCCATCTTCGCAGAGCAACCATCTCCGATGGACCCAAACCGCTGCCGCTGGATCGACATCTGGACGAGCCCCGTGGTTCCGCCGTTCACCGAGGCGAGTATCACCGCACTTTGAACCAGCGTACCGCCGATGCTCATGTAACTTGGCACGGATCCCGCCACATTAGTGGCCGTCCCTAACGTGTAGGTGATGATATCAAAAGTATGCTTGTCGAAGTCATTCACCCGCGGCTTCCCGTTGGGGTCATACGCGACGGCCGCAATGCCTCCTGCGGCGCGCAGCGAGCCGGTGATTGCAATGCTGTCATTAGGGCCAGAGCCCGCGACTGTATTTGCATTCGCCGTGTACTCGAACTGCAGCTCGCTCCCAGGCATCGCAACCACGTTGCCCACGAAACTCAGCGGCCCGGGTGAATTGCCCGGTTTTACTACCGCCCCAGAGCCGATGATGATATCCCCGACGATGGTACCCTTCCCTTTGAGGACCTGGCTCACTGGACTTGAGAAGGAGGTTCCGCCCAGCGTGAGGGTCCCTCCTTGGTAGGCGCCCACTTTGAGCACAACTCCTGAACTGCTGGAATCCCCCACCGTAAAGGTGGAAATTTTGCTAGGATTGAAGTCAGTCTGGAGCTGCAAGGTGCCTCCCGCAACGGCTGAAAGCACAAGGGTGTCAGTGAAAGCGGTCCCCCCCAACTGCGCCACCGATCCGGGCGCTTGACCGCTGAGATTAAAAGTAAAGGTTTCAAAAGAGTTGCCATTCGAACCACTGAGCTGGCGGCCCAGCCCGCTGAGCACCTTACTCGCTCCAACAGTCATCCCTTCGATTCCATAATTGGCAGAGGCTCCTTCAACGCTTGCCCCCACGCGCAACTTCACTGGAGTCATCAAGTACGTCCCTGAACCCAAAGTCATGTCGTACGCCAGAAGCTCCCCAGAATATCCGGGAATCCCGATGGTTGCGCCATTCTCGACCACCACTTTCTGCAGCGTTTGAGTTCCCCCTGTGATGACCCCGAAGGTGGCGGAGCCTTGCACTAAGAGGCTCCCACTGGTCGCGAGAACGTTGGTGGCAGAAAGCAACAGGCTGCCTGCCTCGACCCGCGTGATCGGAATCTGGTGTCCGGAGGAGCCTAAATATAAGGTGCCGGTCCCTTGTTTGCTAAGTGTTTCTGGAACCTGCAGCGCTCCCGTGTAATTGCCACTGCCAAGCGCGAGAGAGCCTGCCGAGGTCACGACACCGTTACCCGACAAGCTGTCGATGTAAGAGTCGGTTTTCACCGTGACTAAGCCGTTGGTGGTCACGGTTCCCAAACGTCCAGTCGTTTCAAACTTTGCCCAAGCGCCAGAGTCTACCGTGAAGCCACCGACGCTGCCCACCGTCGCCTGAACCGTCAGTGTTCCTCCCATCACATGGGTTAAACCCAGCGTGCTCAGACTGGAGACGAAGCCGCTGGAGCGAAACGTCGTCAAGCCGCTCGAGGCGCCCGCCAGGGAGCTTAGCGAACCCACTCCCACCAGTGAGGAAAATTCCAGCTTACCCGAATTCGACACCGTTCCCAAATTGAGGCTGGAACCGGAGAATCGAGCGACTGCACCGGAGGCCACGCTCAGAGGCGCAGCGTAGTTAAGATTCACCGCCTGGACGGTTCCCGCAGTGATCGATAAAGCACTCGTGTTCCCAAATGCACCGCTTGCTGCTGTCAGCGAGCCGGCGGAAACGGTTGTGGCGCCCGTGTAGGTATTCGCACCAGTGAGGCCCAGCGATCCCGTGCCGGTCATGGACAAACTTCCCGCGCCGCTGATCACCCCGCTCAAGACGGTTTTACCGCTGCCCGTGATTACCAACGCGTGCCCGGCGTTTGCGAGGCTGCCCGAAACGGTCAACGCTGACGCGCTGTTATTAATCCAAGTCTGGTTCGCCGCGAGCGCCATGGCTGGAGCAATGGAGAAGGCGTCCGCACCAAGCGCCATACTGATGCCGCTGGAACCGGTAATCAGAGTGTGGCCATCCGCGAGAAGGGTCGATGGGTTTGCAGAGGTGACGCTGATTCCAAGAACGCTCAGATTGGCACCCAAGGTCATCCCAAGCTGATTCGCTGCGGTCGCATTGTTAGCGGACAAGTACACCGTATAAGTGCTCGCTGGCGTCTGGGCGCTTGGGGTGGATCCAGAGACGTCTGTTGCCCAGTTCGTGGTGGACCAAACTTTGCCCGCGACCTCGGCAAGTCCTCCCCGCCAGTACAAATTGGGTAGTAGAATTGGGAACGAGACCTGCACCCGTCCGGCTGTAACACTCCACGTGGGGGTGGCGCCGTCTGCGCCCAACAAACTGTAGGTTCCAAGCAGCGAACTCCCTGCTCCACCCTCTATCAAGGTGTAAGTCTGGCCGCTGGTATAACTCCCAGACAAGTTCAGTTTAAATGTGCCTTCAACAGAGAGCGTCGCAGCTCCGCTTGCCGTAATCTTCGAGCCCCACGCCATCGCGATTGTCCCGCCGGTAGCCAAACTGAGCTTCTGCACGTTTAGCGTTGCCGCGGTCTCAGGCGTGAAGTTCACGGTTGTCCCATTCCCAACCGACACGCTTGCCGCGCCGCTGGGCCCACTACTAGCCACGGAGAGCGTTCCCGCGTTCAATTTCACCGTTCCTCCGCTGAGTAAGCCCACCGTACTCGTCCGTCCGGCCCCGATAAGCGTGACAGAGCCGCCGCTGATTGTTCCGCTGAGCACAGACGCCGCAGTCACAATCGGCGGAAGGGCGAGGATCTTTGGCACAAAGCCGCCATCTCCGTCCGAAACCATCTCTACCATCAATCCGCCGTCCCCGTCAGAAACCATAGACACGGCTTCTCCGTTGCGAATATTGGCCGTCAACAAACCCGCCACACTCAAGGTGCCTTGATCCACCCAACCTGTGACCGCGGCGTTGCTCGCGAACGACGTCACCCCAGTTCCCTGTAGCGATCCCAGTGTGATGGTCCCAGTCCCCGCGCTGAAGGACAGACCGATGGTTGCCGAGGATTCGTTTTTTATCTCCCCCAAACTCAGGTTGCTCCCGCTCACGCTCGAACGTGCGGCGTTATGAACCCACAACGACGCGCTAGGATTAAAATTCACCGCTTTGAGCGAACCGCCAGAAACCTCAATCGAACTCGTATTTGCGAGCGCTCCGGAAACCGTCTGCAGCGTTCCTGCGACGATCGTTGTCGATCCTGTGTAGGTGTTCGCTCCTGCAAATGTGACCAACCCTGATGAGCCTAGGTACACCGATCCCAGACCGCTGATCGCACCGTTCACCGTAATGTTCGCCCCGGCTGAGGGGGTCAAAGTCAAGTCACTGCCCACGGTGTTCAGCAACACGGGCGCATTGAAAGTCGAGGCTTGGGCACTCCCGCTCGAACTGTCCGGCTTAAGCTTTAGATTTGCGTACCCTCCATTCAGAGCGAGCGAAAATCCGCCCGTAAATCCACTCGCATCTCCATCGATAGTCAGTGTCGCGCCATCCCTCGCCTCAATTTGACCTGCGCCAGTCACGGCCCCACTCAAGGTAAGCGCTGTTGTGTTAGCGCTCGCGGTGACTTGGAAATTGGCGCCACTTGCCACATCGAGATGACCTGCCAAGCGCCCGTTCTGCTGCGGGTAGTCGTCTAAGTAAAATAAATTGCTCGGCTGATCGATCTGTAACGTCCCTGCGGAAACCGATACATCTCCCAAAATGCTGCGGTAAATCGTGCCGCCAACCGTCTGCGTTGTGAACTTTCCATTCAAGACCACGGTCCCCGCCCCCAATTTCAGGATGTTGCCGGTGCCTGTCAGGTATTTCGCGAAATCGACACCCTGGGTGATCGTATCGGAGCGGTTGAACACCAGTGTGCCGTTGTTGACGATCCCGCCAATACTCGCAGTGGAGGGATACAGCGCTCCCGTGGTGCCGCCATCGCCAATTTGAAGCGAACCCGCGCTGATCGTCGTGAGGCCCGAGTAAGTGCTCGCCCCCGTCAACGTCAGCTTGCCTGTCCCCGTTTTAGTGAGTGCACCCACCCCGCTGATTACGCCCGTGACCGTCGTGTCTGATGTGCCGCTTATCGTGAGCGCGAAGCCGCCATTGTTCACATCCGCCACGGTCAGTGCGCCCGCGCCGTTCTGGTCCCATGCCTGATCTGCCGCGAGCGCCATGGCTGGAGCGATAGAAAACGCGCCCGCACCAACCGCCATACTGATGCCGCTGGAACCGGTAGTCAGCGTGTGGCCGTCACTTACGAGGGTCGATGGGTTTGCAGAAGTGACGCTGATTCCAAGAACGCTCACGTCGGCGCCCAACGTCATCCCAAGCTGATTCGCCGCGGTCGCGTTGTTGGCGGACAAATAAACCGAATAAGCGCTCGATGGCGTCTGGGCGCTTGGGGTAGTTCCGGAAACATCTGTTGCCCAGTTCGTGGTGGACCACACCTTGCCTGCGCCTAGGTCAAGTCCTCCGCGCCAGTACAATCCAGTAAAGATCAGATCCCAAATGGTTCCAGAAGAGTTATTCAGCGTCCAAGTAAAGCCGTTGTATATGCCAGATGTGGCGCTGAGGTTGCTTAAGGTAAGGCCTGAGAGTACGCTGGGGTAATTGCCGATAGAAAGAGTCGATGCAGCTACCCCGCTTACGCCGCCAGAATAGATTCCGAAAGTCGTGATGCCAGTACCGCCAGTGACTGCAAGCTGACCATACAAGGTTTTGCTATTAATGATGATGTTGTAGTTGGTCGGAAGGGTACCGGTATAGGTCAAGGCGCCATGGGCATTACCTGCTCCTTGAAGATTATTGAGGACATCAATTTGACCTATATTTGGATCAGAACCACTTGTATCGGTATTATTGAAAATGCCAAAAGCACCTGAGGCGTTCGTAAAAATGTTTCCAGTGTTTGTAAGACTAAGCATGTGACCGCCGTTATAAATAACAGAACCACCATCATTCACACTCCACCAAGCGTCTCCACTAGCAGTGCCTGTATTTGAAATGGTGCCGCCATTTACGAT
>Ga0209597_1001145_pt1 | contig 17370 bp, 14 predicted proteins | sample M_140625_MF_Meta_FD_187316 | JGI IMG/M metagenome (GOLD analysis project Ga0209597, IMG submission 187316) | Freshwater microbial communities from Lake Montjoie, Canada to study carbon cycling - M_140625_MF_MetaG (SPAdes) (version 2) | ecosystem: Environmental > Aquatic > Freshwater > Lake... | reverse complement strand
CAGCAGACATCTGCACGAGAAGGGCGATTGGAAGCGGTTGAACGAGCTCAATCCTCCCGGCTACCAGTGCGTATTGAATGGCGCCGCTGCCGTGATCAAAGTGTCGTATTCAAGTGATCCTGAACATTTGAGCATTCACTCGGACAACAACAAAACTCGAGCGACGGCCAAGCGTCTCCAGTTGAAGTAAAAAAGATAAAGAAAATCAGCGTTTCGGTTTACGTGAGATTCCGCGATTTTAAAAGCGATGATACCTCTAATTCATCTCAATTAGGGTTTTACCAAGGTTATCGAAGTGTCCCAGATTTTTGGACGATTTGCGGTCGGCGCTGAGTTTTCTGACGCAGGATGTGACTGAGTTTACCACAGCGAATACGGGTTTTGCCCGAGTGACTCCTGCGTACCCTCGTGTACAAAAGTGGTTACCGAAGCGCCGCCGGAAAAAGTGCCCACAGTTTGACATTTGATCGGCATACCATCATATTGTTGTCATGGTGAGAACTCAAATCCAACTGCCCGATGAACTGTTTGCTCGAGCCAAGAAACTGTGTGCAGCACGGGAGATCTCTCTTGCTGAATTGGCGAGGCGGGGCATTGAATACACTTTGAGCGTGTATTCTCCGGATGCGGATCCGGATTGGCAACTACCGATACCAAGGAGTTTGGGTTGGTTCGGGCTAAAAGATGATGAACTCAAGGCGCAGGCGCAAATGACAGCCACTGAGGCAGCGCTCTCGTAGGCGTATGGTTTCGATAGACACCAACATTTTGTTGCATGGGTTTAATGCCGACTCTCCTCAGCATGAAGAGGCCTACGCGTGGTTACAATCTGTGCGGGCTTTGGAAGAGGTGGCGATTTCAGAGTTCATTCTCGCCGAGTTTTACGGGTTGTTGAGGAACCCAGCCGTCTTGAGGCAACCTTTGGGGGCCTCGGATGCGGCATCTGTGGTGCAGACGTACCGCCGCCATCCCCGGTGGCGGTTGATTGGGTTTCCCTCCGAGAGTTTACCGATGCACGAGAGTTTGTGGCAGACAGTGAGCAAAGAGGGGTTCGCCTTCCGGCGCTTGTACGATGTACGCACGGCGCTGAGTCTTCTGAGGCAAGGTGTGACGGAGTTTGCCACGGCGAATACGAAAGATTTTACGGGACTGGGTTTCCGGCGAGTGTGGAATCCGCTAGTGAGCTGAGAACGGAAAGGTCCTGAGATTGCCAACTAAAAAGCGATAAGGACGACTTAGAGATTCCAACCCATTGTCGGAAGGCATCCCGCAACTCCATCCAGCCCACGGTTCCGCGACGTAGTACCTAAGTGTCTGTCCCCTGAAGTACCCCTAAGGCCGTGCGGTTTAGGCCGCCCTTTCAGAGCTTTCGGTGTTCGTGTATTATTCCTATTGCGTTGCCCTAGGCCATTTTAGACCGCCCCGTTGGGGCTGAGGCTGTCCCTTTGCAGCCCCGAAGGGGCGACTTATCGCAGCCTCGGGCAACGCTCGGGGAACATTGGATGAGATAAGTCGAGCCCTGTTAGGGCGTCCTAAGGCCGCGCGATTTAGGGCGCCCTACGCGGGCTGATCTTACCTCGCGCCGCCCGGTCGATGTCGCTGCACGATGTCGTGAAAGTCGCCTAGGTTCCACGGGCCGACGAGGGGTTTCGATAGATCGGCTTCTAGGACCACTACGGCGCCGTTTTCCATGGCTTGGGCGACTACCTTTCCTGCTGGGTCGATCACACCTGAGATCATCCAGTTACTTTTAGGGTCGGAGAAAGTGCTACTAACGATGAAGACGCGGTTCTCGCAGGCGCGCGCGCGGGCGAGCAGCGGATCGCAACCCCACACGGGCCAAGCGATGACCTCGGCCCCGTTGGCGACAAGCGCACGGGCGACTTCGGGGTAAAACCCGTCATAGCAAATCATTAGGCCAACCTTGCCGAAGGCGGTGTCGAACACAGGATAGTCCGTGCCGGGAGCCACTCCTTTTTCGACTTCGCCATGTGGGAGGCAGACCTTGCGATATTTCCCAAGCAGCTTACCTTCGGGGCTAATCAGCACGGCAGTGTTGTAGACGAGATGGCCTTCGCGCTCGTAGAGACTCAGTGCGATGTGGATGTTGTTCTGTTTGGCGATGGCGCCGAAATATTCTGTGGTCGGACCAGGGATCGCCTCGGCGCACTCTGCCGGCTTGAGCTTGGTGCGTACATAGGGGACGGTCTCCCCCAGCACAATGAGGTCGGCCTTCTGTTTCATGGCTTCGGCGATGAACGGCGCGTATTCTTCGCAGTTCTGCTGGGGCGACTTGCCCGTAGGAACGTATTGGACCGTGGCGAGGCGGACCTTCCGGGACACCGGTTCGGTGGTATTCGCGAAAACAATTTCACTCCATTCGACGCGTCCCTTTGGAGCGTGCTGGAGGTGCAACTCAATCGTCGCTTGGGTAGCCTTGGGCGGAACCTGATAGACGCCCGTTAGAATAGAGCAGCCCTGTGCATCAATGGGGCCGTCGGTCGGATGCTCGGGTTCAGCGGTGGCACCGGGTGTCCTCGAGGCCACGCTTTTGCCTTTGTCATCCGTCCAGACGATCCGAGCCAGCCCGCTGTGTCGCGGATTATCGACGCCAGTCGTCTTGCGCGTTGCGCTGAACTTCATGAAGTCGCTGCCTCTGACCGTGAAGGTCTGTTGGTGCCAGCCATCCAACCCCTCCCGTGCGTCGTGCGTAATGACGAGAGCTTGGCCCTCGTACGAGAAGATAGGGCGAATCTCGTCGCGCGGGGAATTCTGCGTCCAGCCAACCAGATCTGTTGCATGAGAAAATGCGCAGACCAACGTCAGGGCGAAGGCGAGTAGAGTGGGGCGAAGCATACTATCGATCATACGAGTGATTCAGAGGCGGCGGTGCTCAGCACGCATCCGGTCGGATGAGTTCTGGCGTTTGTCTAGAAGACATACCCTTTGCGTACAGGGTGCTGATGTTAGATGACATTAGGCTATAGACTTGCGTAATATTCCGCGATTCTAAAAGCGACAAAGACTACGTTTGTGGCAGGGAGAAGTGTCTGTCCCCTCCGGGCACATTCTTTAGTTCACGCTGGCAAATCTAAAAAAAACAACTAAGCCCAAAAAGTTACCACTCGACTAACATCCCAACGTGTCCAGTCTCGGGGACCCGACCACGGGTTTGTCTCTAGTAAGGCAGCTTAGAGAGCTCGCTGTCACCCTCTGTTTTATGCGTTTTAGCGATCGAACCATTCCGCACTTTCTCGCTTTCCTTTTACTGCTTTCGCCGCTGACAAAGCTTCATAGCGCCGAAACGACGAAGAGCCGTCCGAATATTGTTTTCATACTTGCGGATGACCTAGGCGCACACGACCTCGGTTGCTTCGGCAGCACCTTCTACGAGACGCCGAACATCGACCGCCTCTCAAAGCGCGGCACCCGTTTCACACAGGCCTACGCCGCAAGCCCTCTCTGCTCTCCGACTCGATCCAGCATCCTCGTGGGGCAATACCCAGCCCGCACCGGCATCACGGCGCCAGTTTGCCATTTGCCGACGGTGCAGCTCGATAAACGCCTTGCCAAGAACGAGAACGGTAAAGTCCGCCTACTCGATGCCAACAGCCTGACGCGTCTGAAGCCAGAATACTTCACCTTGGCTGAAGCCCTCAAGGAAGCCGGCTACGCGACCGCGCACTTCGGCAAGTGGCACCTTGGCCACAACCTCAAGCCCGCCGACCACTACGAACCGATGGATCAGGGGTTCGACTCGGACTTCCCGCACGCACCGAATGCGGCTGGCCCTGGCGCTGGCTATCTTGCCCCTTGGAAGTTCATCAAAGATCCTACGATTACGGACGAGGTCGGAATGCACATCGAAGACCGCATGTCTAAGGAGGCTGCCAAGTATATTCAGGCGCACAAGGACCAGCCCTTCTACCTCAACTACTGGGCTTATTCCGTGCACTCCCCTTGGAATGCGCGCGCGGATTACATCGAGCACTTCAAGGCCAAGGCCGACCCGAAGAATCCGCAGCACAACGCCCTCTACGCTGCGATGGTGAAAAGCCTCGATGACGGCGTCGGTCGGATCCTAAAGGCAATCGACGACGCAGGGATCGCCGACAACACGATCATCGTCTTCTATTCCGACAACGGCGGCTACTCTTACCCACCCAAGAAGACCGATCCGGAAGGTTACAGCGACATCCCGGCGACCAGCAATCTCCCGTTGCGCAGCGGCAAGGCCTCGCTCTACGAAGGCGGCACGCGCGAGCCGTTCATCTTCGCTTGGCCGGGCAAGGCCAAGGCCGGCGCCACCAGCGACATCCTTTTCCAGTCGGTCGACTTCTACCCGACGCTACTCTCCTGCGTCGGCCTCAAGCCGCACGCCGATCTCAAGCTCGACGGCCTTGACCAGTCTCAGGCTCTGCTCGGCGGCGATTCGGCTCGCGACCGCATCTTCTGTCATTTCCCGCACGGCGATGCCAAGCGAGACTCGGTCATGGACGGTTTCTACGCCGGCACCTACGTCCGCAAGGGCGACTGGAAGCTCATCCGGTTCTATGCACGCAATGACGATGGTTCTGACGACCTCGAACTTTACGACCTGAAGAACGATCTCGGCGAACAACATAATCTTGCGGCAGAAAAACCCGAACTCGTCCGTGAACTTAACGATCTCATCAGTGGGTTTCTCAAGGACACAGATGCCGTGATTCCAAAGCTGAACCCCAATTATGGCAAAGCCCCAGTCGCCAAAGACGAGCCGCTTACGGGTTGGAAAAACCGCAATTGCGCTGCGTCCATTAAGGACGGAATTCTCACTGCCAACGGTACGGGAACCGCGCCTTTTCTTGGCATTGGAGCAAATCTCAATGGCCCCGCGAAAATCAGCTTTCGGATGAAAGCCGCAAGCGGCGGGGAAGGCTCTATTGAACTTTTACCGAAGGCTAACGCCAAACCGGAGGAACTGCTTAAATTCGCCTACACCTTGAAAGGCGGTGACTGGCAGGACATCGAGGTGGACCTCCCCAACAAAGGGGGAGCGGCTATCCTGCGCATTTATTTGCCGCACGCGAGTGAGCCCGTGGATATTGACTGGATCAATGTGAAGCCCGAAACCGGCAAGTCCACTCGCTGGGATTTTTAAGCATCACCCTTCGTTGGCCCCGCGCCTCGGAGAAGGGGGAGGTAAGCCTGCTCGTATTCCTCTAAACCTTCCTCGTGAGGAGGCTCCTACTTCTTTCCCTTGGGGTCCAAATTCACGGTGAGGTCTTCGGGCGTCACTGTGGATGCGACTCCCTCGGCTGGTACTTCGCCCTTGGCGGTCCATAGGATTGCGTTAAGCATCAGTTTGCGCTGGTCGTTATTGCTCCAACCGGAATGGAAATGTCCGCCGGTAAATCCGAATCCGCGGCCACCATCCGCCCGCTCCACGGCCCAAGCCACGGACTGCGGCAACTTGTCCGCCACCGCTTTGCGCACCGCCGGGTTTCCTGAGCGCATTCCGTCGGGACGGCTCATTGTCGACTCAGGCGGCACGGCTGAGAGCAAGGACGTCACGCCGCGCATGCCCTCCAAAAAGCGCATGTGGAAGTACCATTCGTCCGTTGTAGAGAAGGGGCGCACTCCGCGACTGATCGGGTGGGTGGGGAACTCAGAGAAATCGGCGTTCCAATGCGGATTCACGCTCCAAGCGGGGTCACAATAACCCCCGAGCCATTCCAGAAATTCGGCTCCGCCGCGCTCTTGAGGGACTTCTGTTGCCCAGTGGAGGCAAACCAGACCACAGCCGCGCTTCATCATAGCACGGACCTGCTCCAGGTGATTTTCTTGCAGAATTGGATGTCCGTTAAATCCATCCGCATAGACGACTAGGGTGTCGGCGCGGTCGAGTTCTTCCTGCGCAGGCCAGCCTCCGTTGAGATGCAGGCGCATTTCTACCTGTGCGTTTGCCCCCTCTCTGAGGCATTTGCTCAAGAGCAACACTCCCGCATTGTGCTCGTGCGCTCCGGGCCCGTGGCTCTGTTTCCCCGCCACCATGACAATGTTTTTGCGGTTCGCTGCCGGAGGACGCGCTGCTTCTGGTTTGGCCGCTGGCGCCGCTGGTTTTGATACGGGCGCAGCAGGCGGAAGAGCCGCACCTTGTGCATCCACGGCTTCCAAAAGCAGATAGTCAATGCCTGCGCCAAAGTTTGAGGACGCCGCGTTTTTACCCCTCAGCTCAAGCTCCAAAACTGCGGTTCCAGGGCTGGTAATTTCAGCAACACCAAGCACCAGCGCCTCGGTATTGGACACCTTTGATCCAAACAAATCCACCTCGCCTTGCTCCATCTCGCGCCCAGCAAACCGCGCACGAATGATCCCGTAATCAGGTGCACGGCAAAAGGCGGCGCGCACGCGGAATTTGCCCGCCGCTTTGATTGGCACTTCCAACTTCAGAACGTCGCCAACTTTCGCCCGGCGCCAGAATAGCTGCGAATCCCCGGAAAATACCCCATCCCTAAACCCGCCCATCGCCTGCACCGTGGCCACGCCCGGCACCTGCAATATTTTGAACGTCTCCGCCTCCAATGCCCCCTCCACGCGATACCCAGTCCCAGCCGGCTTTTGGGCTTCGCCCGCAAGCGAGACCTGTTGCGGAACTTTAAGATAACCTACCAGATCCCGCAGTTGCTCCTTGGACAAAGCGCCGAAAAGCCCCTCCGGCATCATGGAAATCCCCGGTTTTTCCTCTGAACGCACGTCCGACTTACGCACCCGTTCCTCGCCCGTGGGAGACTGGACCGTGATGAGTTGATCGTCCTCGGCGCGCACCATGCCGCTTACCATGCGGCCGTCCTTGAGCGTGAAGATGTGCAATTCGTAGTCTTTTCCGATGACCGCACTTGGATTCGTGACGTTTTCGAGAATGTAGTCCAAATCAGCGCGGTTAGACCCAGTCAGGTCTGGACCAATTTTACCCCCTTCGCCGAAGAGTTGATGGCATTGCCCGCAGATGCTTTGAAACAAGACGCGCCCCTTTTGGAGGTCCGCCGTTTTTACGTAATTGGGAGTGAGGATCGCCTTCAAGCGCGCATGCTCTTTCGCCGCCGCCGTCGCCTTCTCTCCGGTATTGGTAACGTCCACCTTACCCCAAAGCTTTTCCATCCGCAGAGAAAGCGCTTCATCCTTGAGGTTTACAATCTGGCGCGCGACAAACATCGAGAGGTCTCGAAAGGAAACCGTTTTCGCCTCCACTGCATCCATGAGCAAGTTGGCCGTTGCAATCCGCCCCGAATAGATCTGGAGAGCCGCGGATTTTTCTTTCGGATTAAGCGACGGGTATTGGTCTAAGACCGCTTTAAAGAAAGCCGGCAACGCTTTGGTTTCTGTTGCACTGCCCACGGACAACGTTGCCCCTGCACGCAGGACGTCCATGCGCATGGATGCATCTCCTAGCAAACGGAGCAACAGCTCGCCCAGTGCCGGATCACCACCAGAAGCCAGCGTTTGCAAGGCCCTCTGACGACGCCCCAAACCAGCCTTCGGATCTTCTGCGAGCGTGCGTAGCTCTTGCCAAGCCTTCGCATCATTCAATGCCGCCCCGACGGCGGTGCGCGCATCGAGCAAACCCTCGCGGACTTCACTTTCCTGCACATTCGCAAGCAAGACGCCAATCCGCTCATACGCCGCTGACCATGTCTGAGGCGCGTGGACTTTGAACCGCCCTTGCAAAGACTCCGCGAGCGGTCCCAAGAAACGCCTCGCATCCGCAGCCGACTCCGCCTGAGTAATCGCTCCTAATAGGAGGGCATTGGACGCATCATCGTGCAGTTCCGCAAGGCGGCGTACTATTAATGACGACGGCAATTCCAGCCGCGACGCCTTCGCCACTTCCAGCGCTTTGGCTGGGTTTTCTGGAACCGCTGGCTCCAGCCCATACCAGAGCATTTGGGGTAAATTATGATCTGCCTGATCCTCCGCATGCTGTAGGAGTGCCGAGGCCAACCCCCAGCGCAAGGGTGAGGGGAGACTTTGCAAAGCGCTCGCTAACGCCAAACGCACTACCGGTGAGGGATCTTCTTTCGCGAGACGCTCAAACTCACGCACCAGCCCTTCGCCGACCGGCCCCTGCTGGACGCCAAGGCGCACAGCCCATTGCCGCACATCGGCGTCGGAATCCCTCAGGCGTTCCCGCCAAATCTCGGCATTCTCGGCGCCATTGGTGGAAAACAGCCACCACATGAGGCGCATCCGGACCTCCGCCGACTCTTGAGACTTAAGCAATTCTCTTGCCCGCTGGATTAAGCCGGCATCAATGGGGCCACGCGTAGCAGCTTCCTCAATTTTGCGGCGTGCCGTCCGGCTCAACCAACCGTTTTCCTGAAGCTGCAATTCCAATGTGGACGCGGGCTCCCAAATCCCAGGAGTAGCTTTCCACGGCTTCCAATTAGCGGCGTACTTGACGCGGTAGAGCCGACCATTGGTACGGTCCCAAATTTCGGTGTTCCTAGAATGGCATTTCTGCTGGTCGTACCAATCACTGAACACGACTGAGCCGTCCGGCGCCTGCTTGAGGGTTACCGCTGTAAAATTGAAGTCATTGGCCTTCAAGAAATCAGGACCATGGGAGGCCTTGTACCCAGAACCCTCAGTGATGAGTTGCTCCTGATTGATTCGCTTGCCGTGAATATTTCCAAGCAGCGGTTGCCCACGATATTTGGCGGGGAAGTTGAGCCCGTCGTAGATGAGCAAGCCACAGTGGGCGTGCCCGCCGCCAAATTCGTCGGAGGCTCCCTTGTTTGCTCCCTGCCCCATAACCGGTTTGCCATCCGAGTAATGAGTGTGGTCGGCAATCGTTTCGATATTTTTGTATACGTAGGGGTTGAAGTGGCCCAAAGGAATCCCTTGGCGCAGGTAATACGCCCCTGGGAGGACATGCCAGAAATGCGGAATCACGCAGGCTTCCGAAAAGAATTGGCCCTTTGCGTTGTAATCCAGTCCCCACGGGTTGGAGGTGCCTTGTGCAAATAACTCAAACACTTGGCGCACGGGATGCCATCTCCAGTAGGCACAGTTCATGGGAGTGCGGTTTCTTGTTCCGACCGGCCCCGTACACACGCGCACTTGAGACTGCGTGAAGACGCCGTGGCAGCCATACAACCAGCCATCGGGTCCCCAGATAAACGAGTTCAACGTTTCATGGGTGTCCTGCCAACCAAACCCATCCGCGAGCACACGGGGCGCTCCCGCGGGTTTATCGCCGGAGGCATCCAGTGGGATGTGGAGAAAATACGGTGCTGCCCCGATATAGACGCCGCCAAACCCGACCTCAATTCCTGACACCAAATTGAGATTCTCCAGAAAGACCTTTCGCGTTTCGTAAACGCCGTCCCCGTCTTCATCGGAGAAAATCAGGATGCGATCGGAGCCGCCAAACAAACTGGCCTTTTCCTCGGAGGTCAGCGTGTCGAGATGCGGATCGTCGTCCGGCCTCGGTGTGGGGGGCTCGCCGGCGCGAGTGGGATAAGTGTTGCCCTCCACCACCCAAAGACGCCCTCGCTCGTCCCAGCAGAAAGCGATGGGTTGTACCAAGTCGGGTTCGCTCGCCAGAATGTCGACGGCGAATCCATCTGGAAAAGTCATTTTTGATACCGCGTCCTTCGGGGAAAGCAGCGGCCCTGGATCTAACGCCCAGCCTGCACAGGACAGCAGGATCCAGAGAACAAGGGTTGTAAGAAGACGATCGGGGAATTTGAAGAGCTTCATGGGATGGTACGGGTTTTGGCTAACATGAAGAATAACCCGCGCCGCGATGTAACTCTGCTGACATTTTTTGTTGAACATCGGACACTATTGCGTGGCGGATGGCTGAGACCGCAGGCGCATTGAATTAAAAGCAAAAATTCGCTTTTTGCCTCTCGGTACGCTTTTTAGCCTAGGCGGGGGGAGTTAAATCCTACCGGTCAGGCCACCGCGCCAGCAAGCGAAGTGACTGCGGGCAGCGCGGCAAGCGGTGACAGGTGTGGATAAAAGTGTCTGTCGCCGCATCGAATCCCTACGTCACTGGCGGGAACGGTTGCTTTCGCGGTCCAAAGGATCGCGTTGAGCACCAACTTCCGTTGATCGTTGTTGGCCCAACCCTTGTGAAAATGGCCGCAGGTGAAGCCAAAGCCACGGGTCGCCGCCGGGCCGTTCTGCCGCCCATGCCACGTGCTGGGGGACCTTGTTCGCCACATCCTTGCGGACATCGGGATTGCCAGAGCGCATTCCATCAGGACGGCTCATGGTTGAGAAAGCCGCAGGGGACAGACACTTTCCTACGCCTTCACGCCACACTTTCCTACGCCTTCAGGAACCCGTTTCCCTCAGGCTGTGGGACGGCTGTGAAATCTTTTTGCCTTTTACTGGGTCTTCGAGATTTATCCTGCCAGGCAAGTAGTTTTCCCGTTAGTGCGTCCTTTAGGCTGGCGACGCGCATTAGAATTCCGTGCTAGAGGCGATGCAATGGGTAATGTTGATTAATAAACTCATAATCTCGATCGGCGTCTAAAAGATGAGAGCCGTGTTGGATAACTGTTGCCGCTATCAGGCAGTCAATTGAGTTTCTGATTGTGAGGCCCTGTTTCCGCAATTCCCTGTATATTGTGGCACCTAAATCGAATGTGGAAACATCGTCTTCTAAATAGATCAGATTGGAAAGTTGCTGTTTTGTAGAAATGTATTTCTTTTCGTCTTTGATTCCTTGAAGAACTTCTGAGAGGACGAAACCACAGATACATAGATCTTCTCTATCTACGATAAATTGCTCGAGAAGTTGTGTTTTAGGAGTGACGTTATTCCTCAGGAAATCAATCCAGACGCTCGAATCCACTAGGACCTTCACGCGAAACGTCCTTTCCTCATGAGATTGAGATCGCCTTCCCATGGGACATTTCCTTTCAGTTCAAGTAGGCCGACTTGGCGTTCACGTCGGATCAGTTGTTGTAATGCGTGATGAACCAATTCCTTTTGGGTTTTAAGGCCGGTAAGTTTGAGTGCCTCTGAGACGAGTTTTTCATCAAGGACGATGTTTGTGCGCTTCATGAATACACATACTATCGACTCTTGGTGTGTATGCGAGCCTTTTGTCTCTCGATACAAAAATCAAGGGGTGCTCACGAAGTGTCTGTCCCCTGCGCACTCCGGTCCGGCTGGAAGGGTTTGTGTTTTACCGTCCACCGTCAGGCGGACCGAGGCCACGGGGAGCTTCTTGGGCACACAAAGTGTCTGTCCCCTGCAGTTCACACTGCGGTTCACACGCGAGGTGCCATCCGTCTGGGAAGGTGAAGGGAGGTTAGCGGTACTGGTTGCAGTTGGGTTGCGAATAGAAGTGGGTTGGGTTATACGTTAGTATAACTTCTTCAAAAGTAACCTATGCACACCACCAACCTTCGGAAAGTCGGAGGCTCGATCATGATGGCCGTCCCGCCAGCCATCCTCAATCTGCTGCACTTGCACGCCGGAGCAACGGTTGGGCTGACCGTGGATCGTGGCCACCTGATCGTGATGCCGACGCAACGACCGAGCTATAGTCTGGAGGAACTGCTTGCTCAATGTGACGCCTCAAGCGAGATGAGCGTGGAAGATCGTGAATGGTTGGATAGCAAGCCAGTTGGTAACGAATTGCTGTAGTGGAGCGCGGCGATATTTATTTAGTGTCGTTAGATCCGACTTCGGGTCACGAACAACAGGGGACTCGTCCTGTCTTGGTGGTATCCCCGTTGAGTTTTAATAAACTGACGAAAACTCCGATAGTGTTGCCGATTACGAGCGGAGGTAACTTTGCTCGCACTGCTGGCTTTACAGTGTCGTTGGCGGCGGCAGGAACCAAGACGAATGGAGTAGTGCGATGTGACCAGCCTCGCGCTCTTGATCTTGGGTCTCCCAATGCCCGCAAGTTGGAACAGGTGCCAACGGCAATTATTGACGAAGTATTAGCAAAACTTACTTCCATCTTTGAGTGATAAGGGGAAGATAAGCAACCAAGTGAGGTAGACCCCGGAATTTGGAGCGGAGCAGGAACGAAAAGTGTCTGTCCCCTGCGGTCCCGTCTCCTCATGTTAACCTGAACTTAAGCCGGAGCAAATCTCCAGTCTTCCAGACTCCCTTAGTACTACCCCAGATCCATTGAAGATGAAACACCTCTACCCATTCCTTCTCCTCTCTACCTTGGTTGCCGCGCCGCTGGCTCATGCCCAGGCTCCCGCCGTCGCTGCTCCAACCGTTACGCCCGCTTCGCTTCCTCCACAGCCGCCTGATGTTGCTGCACCGAAAATGGATCCCAATACAGGCCAACCGCAGGCCCGTTTTATGGCAACTCATGAAAAGTTTGTGGCCATCGCCAAAGAAGGGAAAGCTCAGGTCGTTTTCCTTGGAGATTCGATAACGGCCGGCTGGGCGGGTGGGGGAAAGGAGGTTTGGGACAAATCCTTCGGGCAGTGGAATCCCGCTAACTTCGGGATTGGTGGTGACCGCACTCAACACGTTCTTTGGCGCATCGAGAACGGCGAACTCGACGGCATCAAACCCAAGGTAGCCGCGATCATGATCGGCACAAACAACACCGGTGGCGACTCGGTTGAAGCCATCGCCAGTGGCGTTACTAAAATTGTCACAACGGTCCGAGCCAAACTCCCGACGACACAAATTCTTCTCCTCGCCGTTTTCCCGCGTGGGGGCAAACCTGACGGCAAACTCGGAGCTGGCTACGAGAAGATCAAGGAGATCAACAGCATCATCGCCAAGCTCGATGATAAAAAGACCGTTCATTACCTTGATATCGGCGATAAGTTTATCCAGGGAAAAGACGCTCTCTCTGCGGAGATCATGCCTGACTTCCTGCACCTCTCACCCGCAGGTTACCAGATCTGGGCAGACGCCATCATTCCGAAGCTGAACGAATTGACCAAGTAGTCCTGTTCTTCGTATTCCGCGCGGTGCCTCCCTCGCCCGCTTTACCTTACCGTGGGCTGGATGTGAACCGCAGGGGACAAGGGACGGACACTTTTCGTTCGCCCGAATTCGGAAACGGCTACTCTTGGGTGCGGAAAGGCGAAGCGGGTAGCCCGGCGGCGTTGTAAAGGTTACAGCCTTCGGGATTGGTGGCCCACCCGTAACGTGCCTTCACAGGCGCGAGCACTTCGGGCGATGTGAGCACCACGCTGTCACCGTCGATCACGGCGTCAGCCCAGGCGTATTTTCCGTCGGCACCCGCCACCTCAAACCAGTCGAGCTTGGCCTCCAGCGTGGGGACCACCGGGGCGAGACCGGTCTTTTTGCCCACGATCAAAGGCGCGCCACCGGTGTCGAAGCGCAGGCGCATTTTTCCGCCTTCAACCTCGGCTGACTTATAGAGTGGCGACTGATAGATCAGCCCATTTTCACCATAGGTGTGACCCCGGATTCCACGAGACGCGGTGCGTATAGGCATTGCCGCGCCCGCGCCGAAATTCACCCCACTCGTTATTCCGCCTTCTTCCTTGCCGCCGCAGCACGTGGATACCGAAGAACCTCCACATCGTTCTTTTGCTGTGCTCCGGGCGTGCTGCGACCATCGATGATAAGCTTCTCTAGCAGCGCCTTCATCTCGGCTACTTTCTCCGGCATGGCAGCCGCGAGATTCTTCGTTTCACCGAGGTCGTCCGCCAGATTGTAAAGCTGTACGGGTTGCGATTGATCCCCGCCGGTGCCCCATCCGCCGGACCCGGGCGCCGGGATGTATTTCCACGACCCGCTGCGCAGAGCTGGTGTGCCTCCAATGGACGCGCTCACAGCGTTTTCGCGAATGGGTTTGTCTTCACCCTTAAGCAAGGGCATGAGGCTAAAACTGTCCTCTCCAGCGGTGGCCGGAAGCGTCGTCCCAAATAGATCGGCAAACGTGCGTAGGAAGTCGGCCTGATACACGAGCTGGCTGCAGACGCTGCCCGCCTTCACCACACCGGGCCACCGCACTAGGAACGGCACGCGATGTCCGCCTTCCCAGGCGTCGGCTTTGTAGCCGCGCAAGGGACCGCTTGGATAGTGCCCCAATTCCTCGAGGTCCTTCACACCGATGTAGGGTGCACAGCCGTTGTCGGAGGTGAAAATAACAAGCGTATTGTCTGCTGCGCCGCTTTTTTCGAGCCCATCGAGTACACGCCCCACGAGAGCATCTGTCTCCATTACAAAATCGGCGAAGAGATTGAGCTGGCTCTTGTCCTTCCACTCCGGATTCACAGCGAGCGGCGTGTGCGGTGAGGTGATCGGCATGTAAACCAGAAATGGCTGCTTCTGCTGCACGGACTCATTGATGAACTGGATCGTGCGGTCTCCAAAAGCTGGCAATAAAGCTTCAAGCTTCCAGTTCTTGAGTGCCGGACCTTGAATACTTGCCTGGTTCTTAGCCATGTAATGGCTCGGTAGGAACTCGGTGGGAGTGCCAAGCGTGCGACCGTTTTCAATAAAACAAAACGGCGGCCAATTTGGAATGTCGACCCCGAAGGCGAGGTCAAAGCCGCGCGTGCTCGGACCGCCTCCGATGGGCTTCGCGAAAATATCAGCCCATGCCGCGATCTGCTGTTCGGTGGCGACAGCCACAGCAGCGGCGGCCTTCTTGTTGGGTTTGCTTGCCTCATCCTCAGGTTGTTTTGCAGGCGAAAGTAACGGGCGCTGCTCCTTTGTAATGGGCCAGTCCCAACCGAGGTGCCATTTGCCGATGCAAGCGGTACGATAGCCTTGCTGCTTGGCAAGCGTGCCAATGGTCATCCGATCCGGCGCGATTAACGCATCCCCAAAGACCCCGACGATGCCGCTTTGCAATTTGGTGCGCCAGTGGTACCGCCCAGTGAGTAACGTGTACCGCGACGGCGAACACACGCCCGAGGACGAATGCCCGTCCGTAAACCGCATTCCGCCTGCTGCCAAACGATCGATGTTTGGTGTCGGAATCTTCCCTCGCTCGGGATTGTAACACCGCACATCCCCGTAACCGAGATCATCAGCGAGGATAACGAGGATATTGGGTTTTGATGTGTCGGCGGCATGGACGCCGCTAAGCGCGGTCAACAGGAGAAGGGTGAGGAAGCGGGAGGGAATCATATAATTTCAAGTTGGGGACCTCAGTGAGAGGTGTTCGCGGCACGGAGGAGCAGGCAGGCTGCTGTCGCTGAGAGGCAAAGTGTCATGGCTTTGCTTTTATGTAGAGCAACTGGTGCGTATCACTTGTTCCCCAATTGCCGGTCATTGGCTGTTTTATGGCAATAGACGTAGTAGCCGCCCGCGATCACCTTATCCGTACCATCCAGGAGTTCGGCTTTGACGCTGTAGCTGCGGTCGGTCGTCAGTTGGACATCAAAGGAGACTTCTTGGGCTCCCGGTCCGGCTGGAAGGGTTTGTGTTTTACCGTCCACCGTCAGGCGGACCGAGGCCACGGGGAGTTTCTTGAAACTTGTTCCTCGGGCATTGCCATATATCAAATCGAGGTTCGGCCCGTGGAAAGCCCACGAGTCTATGGTTTTGTGAATCGCGGGCACTCCGGCGAGTTCGGCATCGGCCTCGCGCGGCCAGCGGCGGACCTCGAAGCGATACGTCCCGGTTTTGGCGGCGCGGATTATCCAGTCGCCCGACGCGGTGAGTCCATCGGCGACCTCGGCGTGATTCCATGGTGGATTCGTGGGGATATACCAGTCGGAGGAAGAAAGGAAGGTTTCCATTTGGCGGTCGTCGCCGACAATGAATTCCGGCCGGTCGCGATCTCCCGGCGTTACTTTTGCCCAATAGGATTCGAACTCCTGGCGAATGCTTGCGACGACGTCCGGGTGCTCAGCAATCACGTTTTTCTTCTGTTCCGGATCCGCCTTGATGTCGTAGAGCAGCTTGTTATCGATCAGCCGCCAGCGCGAAGTCATACCCACCGCGCCACGCCATTTTTCCGCCGTGAAGCGCCGCTGGAGCTCGACGAACAGGGTTCGTTCGGGAGCTTCCGCCTTGGCATCTAGCAACTGCGCACGGAAGCTCCGGCCGTCGAAATCCACGTTCCGGGGAAGCTTGAGTCCGCAGAGATCGGCCAGCGTGGGCAGCATGTCGATGTTTGCGTTGAGCGAGGTGATGTCCTCGCCCTGCCGTAGCCCGCCTGCTGGCCAATGGACGAAGCAGGGCACCCGGTGGCCGCCGTCGTAGACACTTCCTTTTCTGCCTTGCATGCCGGCGTTGAAGAGCTTCACGCCCTGTGTCCCGCCGTTGTCGGTCATGAAGATCACGATCGTATCGCGGTCGAGCCCTTCTTCGGTAAGCGTCGCGCGCAGCCTGCCGATCTGGGCGTCGACTTTCTCGATCGACGCGAAGAAGAACGCCAATCCGGCATCGACCTTCTTCTTGTAGTCATCTGCCCATGAGGGATCCGGGAGGGCGACCGGATGATGGACCGAATACGTGGGGAGGTAGATGAAGAACGGCTTCTTCGCTTTCTTGCTGCTGCGGATGAAATTGATCGCGGAGTTAAAGAACACCTCATCCTCCCAGCCGGCGATTGGCTGGTCGCGTTCGCCATTGTGGATGAAGTGGTCATTGACACGGTCGTTGAAAAAATAATCGTCGGTGGTACCCACTCCGCCGTCCCCCTTGCCAAGCCACTCGTCGAACCCGCGGTCGATCGGCCGGTAGGGGAGGTTCGAGCCGAGATGCCACTTGCCGAACAATCCCGTGCGGTAGCCGTTTGCTCGGAAGGCGTCGGCCATGGTCAATTCGTCCGCGCCTAAATGGTTCCCTCCGGCAATGGTGGACCACACCTTGACGTGATGGGAATATTTCCCGGTCATTAGAGCAGCACGGGTGGGTGAACAGGTCGGGTCAACGTGGAAATCCGTCAGGCGCGCAGACTCGGCATGAAGCCGGTCAAGATTGGGAGTGTGGACCACAGGGTTTCCGTGAGCCGCGATGTCGCCGTAGCCCATGTCATCGACGAGTATGACAACGACGTTGGGTTGCCCCGCTGTGGCAGAAACAGCTTGGGCGAGAAGAAGCAGGCAGAACGTAAGAGAAGCGAGGTATTGTTGCATTGTGTATGTCTGATTTTAGAGCGGGGAAATAGAAGGCTGTGACATCTCACGGCGGCACACAAAGTGTCTGTCCCCTGCGTGTCTCCTGCGCTCACGACCAGCGTGCTTGCAGACAGCTCGGCGTGGATTTGGGCGCCCGTTGGGGGGGCGAACCGCAGGGGACAGACACTTTTCGTTCGGATCGATCGTAGTACAAAGGCGCTTATGATCCTCTTGAGGGACCGAGTTTTCGTAGGATTGATTTCTGGGGAATGGGGCCAATAAATAAATACGAGTGGTGCACGTCTGTTTTTTACAGACGAGATAACGTATTCGGAATTGA